>LULL01000312.1_pt1 | contig 20216 bp, 17 predicted proteins | sample 728161 | NCBI WGS metagenome assembly LULL01 (sample SAMN03860290, study PRJNA289734) | marine metagenome | biome: seawater column; feature: ocean; material: water; isolation source: Red Sea water column Station 149 - depth 500m | place: Saudi Arabia: Red Sea | collected 2011-10-15 | depth 500 m
AGTATGGGCACTTGAAGCATACGGTGCAGCATATACACTCCAAGAAATGCTTACTGTTAAGTCGGATGACGTCGAAGGTCGTACACGCATCTATAAGAACATTGTAGATGGTAACCATTATATGGATCCGGGTATGCCTGAATCGTTCAACGTATTGACCAAAGAGATCCGTTCTTTAGGTATCAACATTGAACTGAAAAATGGTGACTAAATCCCCCTCAATCCCCCTTTGTTAAAAGGGGGAAGTTCCCCTCTTTCTTAAAGAGGGGCTAGGGGAGATTCCAAATTTCAGTAAAAACAATATTTGTGACCCAGTCGGGTGAGCGTAGCTTCCCGACACACGGAGAAAAAAATTGAAAGACTTGCTCGATATCATGCGTAAGAAAACGGATTCAGAAGGTCATGCACCCGTTGAATTTGACCGTATCCGTATTGGTCTTGCGTCACCAGAGATGATTAAGTCATGGTCTCACGGTGAAGTTAAAAAGCCTGAAACCATTAACTACCGTACTTTTAAACCTGAACGTGACGGTTTATTCTGTGCCAAAATCTTTGGTCCAGTAAAAGATTACGAATGCTTGTGTGGTAAATACAAGCGTATGAAATACAAAGGCGTCATTTGTGAAAAATGTGGCGTTGAAGTAACAACTGCAAAAGTTCGTCGTGAGCGTATGGGTCACATCGAGCTTGCTTCTCCAGTTGCACACATCTGGTTCTTGAAATCATTACCGAGCCGTATTGGTTTACTTCTTGATATGACTTTACGTGATATCGAGCGCGTATTGTATTTCGAATCTTATGTTGTAACAGATCCTGGTATGACTCCGTTTGAAAAGTATCAACTTTTAACAGACGAAGAATACTACAATGCACTTGAAGAACACGGTGATGAATTCACTGCGAAAATGGGTGCAGAAGCAGTTCAGGATTTGTTAAAAGATATCGATCTTGAAGCAGAAATTTCACGTTTACGTGAAGAAATTCCACAAACAACGTCTGAAACGAAGCTTAAGAAAGCTTCTAAGCGTTTGAAATTGATGGAAGCTTTCAAAGATTCAAACAACAAGCCTGAATGGATGGTAATGAATGTACTTCCAGTACTTCCACCAGACTTACGTCCGCTTGTACCACTTGAAGGTGGTCGTTTCGCGACTTCAGACTTGAACGATTTATATCGTCGTGTGATCAACCGTAACAACCGTTTAAAGCGTCTTCTTGACCTTGCTGCACCAGACATCATCGTACGTAACGAAAAACGTATGTTACAAGAGTCTGTTGATGCATTACTTGATAACGGTCGTCGTGGTCGTGCGATTACAGGTTCGAACAAACGTCCATTGAAATCTTTGGCAGATATGATCAAAGGTAAACAAGGTCGTTTCCGTCAAAACTTGCTCGGTAAGCGTGTTGACTATTCAGGTCGTTCGGTAATTACCGTTGGTCCTACTTTACGCCTTCACCAGTGTGGTCTTCCGAAGAAAATGGCACTTGAATTATTCAAGCCATTCATTTTCGCAAAACTACAAGCTTCTGGCCAAGCAACAACCATTAAAGCTGCGAAGAAAATGGTTGAGCGTGAAACACCTGAAGTTTGGGACGTTTTAGCACACGTTATTCGTCAACATCCAGTCATGTTGAACCGTGCGCCAACACTTCACCGTCTAGGTCTTCAAGCATTTGAACCTATCTTGATCGAAGGTAAGGCAATCCGTCTTCACCCACTCGTATGTGCTGCGTTCAACGCCGACTTCGATGGTGACCAAATGGCGGTACACGTTCCATTGACATTGGAAGCACAGTTAGAAGCTCGTGCGTTGATGATGTCAACGAATAACATCTTGTCGCCTGCAAACGGTGAGCCAATTATCGTTCCTTCTCAAGACGTAGTCTTGGGTCTTTACTACATCACGCGTGATGCGGTAAATGCCAAAGGTGAAGGCATGGTGTTTGCGGATACTCACGAAGTTAACCGTGCGTTGGCGACTGGTAAAGTTGCAATCCATGCACGCGTAAAAGTACGTGTACACCAAACTGTGATTGACGAAAACGGTAACCGTGAAAAGCAAACCATTATTGTTGATACAACACCTGGCCGTTGCTTGTTATGGGAAGTTGTTCCACAAGGTCTAAGCTTTGAATCGATCAACCTTGAGATGACCAAGAAAAACATCTCTAAGTTAATCAACTCTTGCTACCGTAAACTTGGTTTGAAAGATACTGTTATCTTCGCTGACCAATTGATGTATTTGGGCTTCCGTCAAGCGACTCGCTCAGGTGTTTCTGTTGGTATGGAAGACATGCTTATTCCGCCAACTAAACATGCAATTATCGATAAAGCTGAAACAGAAGTTCGTGAAATCGAACAACAGTTTGAACAAGGTTTCGTAACTGCGGGCGAGCGTTATAACAAAGTTGTCGATATTTGGGCACGTACAAACGACCAAGTAGCGAAAGCGATGATGGATAACTTGTCTTATACACTTGTGAAAAACAAACAAGGTGAAGACGAGAAGCAAAAATCATTCAACTCGATTTATATGATGTCTGACTCGGGTGCCCGTGGTAGTGCGGCGCAGATTCGTCAGCTTGCTGGTATGCGTGGCTTGATGGCGAAGCCGGATGGCTCGATCATTGAGACACCAATTAAAGCAAACTTCCGTGAAGGTTTGACAGTACTTCAGTACTTCATCTCGACACACGGTGCACGTAAAGGTTTGGCCGATACTGCATTGAAAACTGCGAACTCTGGTTACTTGACACGTCGTCTTGTAGATGTAGCACAAGATTTGGTAATTACTGAATCTGACTGTGGTACAGCTGGTGGTCTAGTAATGACACCATTCATTCAAGGTGGTGACGTTATTGAACCATTACGTGACCGTGTATTAGGTCGTGTAACAGCTGAAGATGTACGTCGTGCATCTGATGATGAAGTGGTTCTTCCACGTGGTACGCTCATTGACGAGAAAATCGCTGCTCAGCTTGAAGAAGCAGGTGTCGATGAAGTTAAAGTCCGTTCTGTAATCGCATGTGAATCTACATTCGGTGTATGTGCACGTTGTTATGGTCGTGACCTTGCACGTGGTCATTTGGTGAATCCAGGTGAATCAGTAGGTGTAATGGCTGCACAATCAATTGGTGAACCAGGTACACAGTTAACGATGCGTACGTTCCACGTTGGTGGTGCTGCGAGCCGAACTTCTGCTGCAAACAGTGTTCAAGTACGTAATAAAGGTACTGTACGTTTCCACAACGTGAAAACTGTACAACATGCCAAAGGTCACCAAGTATCTGTTTCACGTTCAGGTGAAATTGGTATTGCGGATGATTTAGGTCGTGAGCGCGAGCGTTATAAGCTTCCTTACGGTGCAAGCATCTTGTTGAAAGATGGTGAAGCTGTAGAAGCTGGCGGTATTGTAGCGACTTGGGATCCACATACACATCCACTTGTTACCGAAGTTGCTGGTAAAGCACGTTTCAGCCAGATTGCTGATGGTGTAACTGCAACATCTAAGACAGATGATGCAACTGGTATGACAACAGTTGAAATCTTGCCTGTAACAGCACGTCCTGCTTCTGGTAAAGATTTACGTCCAGCGATCGTATTGGATACAACGGATGGTGGCGAACAGTTCTACTTCTTACCGCAAAATACAATCGTAACCGTTCGTGATGGCGAAACGATTGGTGTGGGTGACGTCATTGGTCGTGTACCACAAGAAACTTCACGTACTCGTGATATTACTGGTGGTCTTCCGCGCGTAGCTGACTTATTCGAAGCACGTAAACCGAAAGAACATGCGATCCTTGCAGAAGTATCTGGTGTTGTAAGCTTCGGTAAAGAGACCAAAGGTAAGAACCGTTTAGTGATCACGCCAGATGATGGTTCTGAGATCTATGAAGAGTTGATTCCAAAATGGCGTCAAATCAACGTGTTCGAAGGTGAGCATGTGAACCGTGGTGAGACAATCTCTGATGGTCCACAAAACCTTTACCGTCTCCAAGGTGTAAAAATCAACGATAAGCACATTGAAGTTGTTGTACGTCAAATGTTGCGTAAAGTTGATATCACTGATGGCGGTGATACAAGCTTCATCAAAGGTGAGCAAGTGGATTACATCCGTGTTGTTCAAGAGAACCAAGCTGTCTTGGCTCAGAACAAGTTCCCTGCGAAGTTTGAACGTCAATTGATGGGTATCACGAAAGCATCGCTTTCTACTGACTCGTTCATTTCTGCTGCATCGTTCCAGGAAACAACTCGTGTGTTAACTGAAGCTGCTGTAACAGGTAAAGAAGATGATTTACGTGGCTTGAAAGAAAACGTTGTTGTGGGTCGCTTGATCCCAGCGGGTACAGGCCTTGCATATCACTTAGAGCGTCGTCGTCAAGAAGCAGAAGCTGCTGAATTTGAACTTCACAATGACTTTAGTGAAGTAGACCAAGCATTTAGTCAAGCATTGAACTCAGACCAGTTCTAAGTTCTCGCTGATAAAAAAGGCACCTTTGGGTGCCTTTTTTATTGAAAGCTTAAAATGAATACGTCTTTTACAAAACACTAAACGATTCAGTAAATGTAATAACAGAATGTGATCAAACTCCACATAAAAGAAGATTATGATTTTTAATAGAACGTATAGGAGTGAATAGGCTCATGAAAAAAACAATTGGTTTAGTTTCAACTTTGATGTTGTCGGCGGTGATGTTTACAGGTTGCCAAAATATGAGTGCATCTGATCAACGAATTGGTGCAGCGGCTTTAGGTGGTGCTGTAGGCGGTGGTGTAGGTAACCATGTCGGTGGTGGTATTGGTGCGGGTGTAGGTGCAGCAGCAGGTGCGGGCGTTGGTTCAAACACACAAGGTGGCAGCCGTAATACTACGACAAGCAGTGCAATTGGTGCAGGTATCGGTTCCGTTGTCGGTAAGGCGCTTTTAGGTGGTGATTCTGGGGCTGCGATCGGTGGTGCGATTGGTGGTGGTGCTGGTGCAGCAATCCAAGAGAAGAAATAATCTTTTCACTTTATAAAATACCCACATTCATAATGTGGGTGTTTTATTATGAGCTGGCTCTAGGTTTTTTACGGCGGATATATAGTATTTTTTCAACCTCAGCAATCCGAGTTCCAGACTCATCCACAATATTCAAGGTATAAGTGCGAAATACAGGTTCATGATTCTCTGCGAGTTGCTTAATTTCATTAATCTCAGCAGCACTCAGTTGAATATCTGCATAGACTGTATTTCGGCCTGGAGAAAGGAAGTTAATCGAGGCACTCTTGTCCCAGACAATATATTTATGACCCAAATGATGCATTAAAATCAGCATATAAAAGGGATCAACCATGGAGTAAAGGCTTCCTCCAAAATGAGTTCCAACAATATTACGATTCTTTCTTGTGAGTGGCATTTGGACGCGAATGTGGTAATGATCCAAATCAATTGTTTCAATCGAAATACCTGCTCCACGATAGGGCGAGTAGTGATTGAGGATAAATTTTGAAACAATCGGAATGGTTCGAATTTTTCTGAAAAAGTCTTTCATGGTCAATTTTTTTTCTTGCAACTCTATTCATACTCCATAAGTATCACTTTTATTGCACCGCTGGCAATGGTTGTTTCATGAACAGCCGATAGAAAACAAAATGGGAAAAAATTATGCAAGCACTAGTCAAAACAGTCACAACGTCAGATCAGCAAACACTGTGTGTGAAAACATGGGGAGATGAGAAAAAAACGCCTTTAGTTTTAGTGCATGGCTATCCAGATAATCAGGAAGTTTGGGAACCAATCATTGAAAAATTAGTCAATGATTATTACGTGGTGACTTATGACGTGCGTGGTGCAGGCTTATCTTCAATTCCTAAGCGTATTAAAGACTATCGTTTGCCACGTTTATCTTTAGACTTACAGGAAGTGGTTGATCAAGTGCTTCCGAATCGTAGTTTCCATATGGCAGCCCATGATTGGGGTTCTTTGCAGTCATGGGAATCTGCAACTGAGCCTAAGTTAAAAGGTCGTCTATTGTCTTATACAACGATTTCAGGACCGTGTTTAGATCATGCATCATTGTATTTGCGTGAGAAATTTAAATCAGCTCCAAGCAATGTGCTGAAAATGCTGACCAAATCATGGTATATCGGTGCTTTCCATTTACCTTTGGTTGCTCCAACTGTATGGACATTTTTTAGTCCAGAAAAATGGGGCAAGATTTTAAGTGGTTTAGAGAAGAAACAAAACTTACCTTTAAATGCAAATATTGTTGCCGATGGTAAATATGGAATTAACTTATATCGAGCGAACTTTATTCCATCGCTGACTCAACCACGTCAGCGTTATGCGCAGTGTCCGGTTCAGGCGATTGTATTACGTCGTGATGCCTTTGTAAGCCCAGAATACATCACTGAATCCATGCCAAAATGGGTTGAAAAATTTGAATATGTTGAGCTAGATGCAAATCACTGGGCAGTACTCAGTCAGCCTGAAAAAATTGCCGATTATATTCGCCAATTTATCGTGAAAAATGCATAAATAAAAATCAACTGACAGCAATCGCAGAATTTAAACTCTGTTAGAATGACGCCCTCGTTTCATTTAGTTCAAAGTTATGTTCGCGATTATTGCAGCGGTTGCTGTCATGTTCGGCCTTTCATTGGGGCGAGTTCCAGTTGTTTTTGCACTTGTAATTGGAGCTTTAACGGGAGGTTTGTTAGCAGGCCTAGGGGTACAAGGTACGTTAGACGCATTTAATAATGGTCTGGGCGGCGGTGCGCAAATTGCACTTGCTTATGGCGTGCTTGGTGCTTTTGCTTTGGCACTTGCTCGTTCTGGTTTACCTGATTTACTTGCTTATAAATTAGTTAAAAGTCTTAAAAATGATGCAGATATTCGTGCTCAGAAGAAGGTGAAATTTCTCATTTTTCTTACAGTTGGCGCGGCTGCGGTGGCATCGCAAAATGTCATTCCAGTACACATTGCATTTATTCCAGTTTTGATTCCACCGTTATTGATTGTTTTCAACCATCTACGTTTAGACCGTAGAGCGATTGCGTGTGTGCTAACTTTTGGCTTAGTTGCAACGTATATGTTCTTGCCTATGGGATTTGGTGCGATCTTCTTAAATGATATTTTGGCACACAATATTAACCATTTTGGTCAAAGCTACGGTTTCCATATCAGCAATGATCAAATTCCGCGAGCAATGTTGATTCCTGTCTCTGGAATGTTCTTGGGGATGTTAACAGCGGTTTTTATTAGCTATCGTAAGCCGCGAGATTACCAAGACAAAGCATTACATAACGTTGCCCGTAGCATCGTGGGTGAAATGACACAAGAACAACAAGCACCACAGATTGCAAAGTTCACGTTATTCATGGCTGCATTTGCGATTCTCGCTACGATTGTTGTACAGCTTTATTCAGATTCAATGATTGTCGCGGGCTTAGTTGGTGTGGCGATCTTGAGTTGTGCTGGAATCTTTAAATGGAAAGAAGCTGATGATGTGATCGTGACAGGTATGCGCATGATGGCACTGGTTGGTTTTACTATGATTGCTGCCCAAGGTTTTGCCGCAGTTATTGAAGCAACCAATCAGGTTCCTGAGCTTGTGAAAGCTACAGCTGGCTGGATTGGGGATAGTAAAGCCTTAGCTGCTTTTGTCATGCTTTTGGTCGGTCTGTTGATCACACTCGGTATTGGTTCTTCATTTTCTACTGTACCGATCTTAGCCATCATGTATGTGCCATTATGTTTGCAGTTTGGTTTTAGTCCGATGGCAACGATTGCAATCATCGGAACTGCTGCTGCATTGGGTGATGCAGGCTCTCCAGCTTCAGATTCAACTCTTGGGCCAACATCGGGTTTGAATATGGATGGTCAGCATGATCATATGAGAGATAGCGTTGTACCTACCTTTTTGCATTTCAACATACCCCTGATCATTTTTGGTTGGATTGCTGCAATGGTTTTATAAAAATTAAAACTGTATTTAGGCTCTATTTATAGAGCCTTTTTTATTGATTGAGAAATACATCACAGGAAAATATTTTTTAATAATCTGGGTATCAAAATAAAAATATAGGTTATGACATTTTTTGTCTGTTTATTAATCTATTTGTATAATGCTGTCATTTTATTATTTTAAGATTAAATTATATTTTTAAGTTATTTTAAAATGTATTATTTAAAATAACTTTACTATTTTACTTGGATATTTAAAGTATACAAAAAAGCTAGGTTTTATAGTAGTTTAACTTTACTTAATTTGTCGGAATTATTAATTATTACATAATTTTACAAATATAAATTTATATTATTCAATATTTTAGAAAAATAAATAAAATGGTCGGAATTTATGTGTATTGCATAATGTAAAAATACATGTCTATTATTATGTACAAGATCAATAATTTGTTAATGAGGTTGTTTAAATGTTAAAGAAAGCGCTCGTTATTGCTTTGCTGGGATTATCTTCAACTGCTTTTGCAGGTGGTTTTCAAGTTAAGGTCGGTGCAAGTTTAATTGATCCAACAGCGGATACTACACTTGCTCCAGGTGCAACTGTGAAAGGGGATCACGAGTTTGCATTTACGCCATCTGTTGAATATTTCTTCGGAGATACTCCTTTTTCTGCTGAGCTATTATTAGCTAATCCAATCAACCATGATGTACTTTTAAATGGTGATAAAGTTGCTAGTGTTCGTCAGTTACCACCAACAATTACAGCAAAATATAACTTCAAAAACTCAACTCGTTTTACACCTTATATTGGTGTAGGTGGTACGGCTTTTATTGCATGGCATGAGAAAGGCGTAGCCGATGATGTGAAAAATACCTACGGTTTTGCTGGTCAGCTTGGTTTCAACTTCCAGCCAGCAGATGCGAAAAATTGGGGCGTATATATGGATGTTCGTTATGCGGATATCAGTCCTGAAGTGAAGCTTGTAGATGGGACTAAATTTGATTTAGATCTTAATCCAGTCGTTTACACACTAGGTTATAGCTACAAATTCTAAGCTCAACCCAACCTTAAAAAAAACCTCACGAAACGTGAGGTTTTTTCAATTTAAATATAAAAAGAAACAAGGAATCGTCATTGCGTTTTGTATGCTGAAAAGAATGAAAAGTCATTCAGGGAAAAGTGATGCTACAAAAAGTCATTTATTCAGCCACACTCTTGGTTTCTAGTTTATTGATGTCAAATACGCATGCTGCCAGCTTTTCGTGTAAGGCTGCAAAATTAAAAGCCGAACAGAAAATCTGCCATACGCTCGTTTTAAATGATGCAGATGTTCGACTTGCGACGACCTATCAGATTGTTTTACATGCTTTACCAATGGGCGGACGTGATGCAGAAAAAGATCAGCAATTTAAATGGTTAAAGCAAAGAAATGCTTGTGGTTCGAATACTCAATGTATTCAAAGAGCTTATCAACAGCGTCAGCAACAATTAGATCAGTTGTTACAGGAACGCGTACTAAGTCATGGTCCTTTTTGATTGATTCGATTGTTAAATGTTAAAAAATAAGCAAACAAGGATTGAAAAATCGTAGAGATACACCATTCATAAATCATTCTAATTTGATAAGTCTCAAAATAAGGAGTGATTTATGAGTGAACAAGCATCACAAAATTATAGTTTCCAAGCTGAAGTTGCTCAATTATTGCATTTAGTGACGCATTCTCTCTATTCAAACCCTGAAATTTTCTTACGTGAATTAATCTCAAATGCCTCTGATGCATGTGACAAATTACGTTTTGAAGGAATTAATCATCCTGAATATTATGAAAATGATCCTGATTTACACGTACGGGTAACGCTAGATAAAGACAATAAAACACTCACCATTTCGGATAATGGGATTGGTTTGAGCCAGCAAGAAGCGATTGATAACCTTGGGACAATTGCGAAATCAGGCACCAAAGACTTTATGTCGAAATTAACAGGTGATCAAAAAGCGGATGCGCAATTGATTGGTCAGTTTGGTGTGGGTTTTTATTCTGGTTTTATTGTTGCTGACAAAATCACTGTTGAATCTCGTCGTGCGGGTGCAGATGCGGCTGAAGGTGTACGTTGGATTAGCGGTGGGACAGGTGAGTTTGAAGTCCAAACGATTGATAAAACCACACGTGGAACAGATATCATCCTCCATTTACGCGATGATGCGCTTGAGTATCTAGAATCGTGGAAAGTGAAGCAGATCATTAATAAATATTCTGACCATATTAGCTTGCCAATTGAAATGCAAAAAGAAGTTTGGCAAGAGGAAGAGGTTGCTGAGGGTGAAGAACCTAAAGGTGGCCAAATGGTCAAGACTGACGAATGGGAAGCGATTAACTCTGCGAGTGCGTTGTGGACACGCAGTAAAAATGAAATCACGGATGAGCAATATATCGAGTTCTACAAGAATTTAAGCCATGATTTTGCTGAGCCTTTGGCGTGGGCGCATAATCGTGTTGAAGGTAGTACTGAATATACTCAATTGCTTTATATTCCAAGCCAAGCGAAACAAGATTTGTTTACTCGTGAGGCGAAAGCAGGCATTAAGCTCTATGTGAAGCGTGTCTTCATCATGGATGAAGCAGATAACCTCATTCCAAACTATTTACGCTTTGTACAGGGTGTCGTGGATAGCGCTGACTTACCGCTGAACGTGAGCCGTGAATTGCTACAAGAGAGCCGTGATGTTAAAACGATTCGTGAAGGAAATGCACGCCGTGTTTTAACCTTGATTGATGGCTTAGCTAAATCGGAAGATGAAAAAGACCAAGAGAAATTCAAAACGTTCTATAGTGAATTTGGTTCAGTGTTGAAAGAAGGCCTAGGTGAAGACTTTGGTAATCGTGAACGTATTTTAAAATTATTACGTTATGCAACATCTACCAATGATGAGATCACCACATCTTTTGCTGAATATAAAGCGCGCATGAAAGAAGGGCAAAAAGCAATTTATTATGTGACTGCTGATAGTCTAACTGCTGCGAAGAACTCACCACAACTTGAACTATTCAAGAAAAAAGGTATTGAAGTGCTTTTAATGGCAGACCGAGTTGATGAATGGGCAATGAATTTTGTCAATGAATTTGACGGTACGCCATTACAAAACGTGTCAAAAGGTGCGGTTGATTTGGGAGACTTACAAGATGCTGATGAGAAAAAAGCACTTGAGGAAGCTGCTGAGCAATTCAAACCTGTTGTTGATCGTTTAACGACTTCATTGAAAGATAAAACCAAAGAAGTACGTGTAACCACGCGATTAGTTGATTCACCAGCGTGTTTGGTTACGAGTGAAGGTGAGTTATCGCCACAACTAATTCGTATGCTTAAGCAAGCTGGTCAGGCGGTACCAGAAATTAAACCGACTTTGGAAATCAACCCAGAGCATCCACTGGTGAAAAAATTGGAAAGCTCTGCGCAGTTTGATGATCTTGCAAATGTGATCTTTGATCAAGCTGTGATTGCAGAAGGTGGTTTGCCCGAAGATCCTGCAGCTTATGTGAAGCGCATTAGTAGTTTATTGATGAAATAAATGATTAAAAAAACCTCTGATCCGTCAGAGGTTTTTCTTATGGATAAATTTAAAGTTATCCACAGTTTTGTTGCTTATTTCATCAGAACAATGTTTCCAAGCGGACAAATGTACTCACATAATGATTCCGATCTTCTCGGTGATCATTGAAATAATTTAAATCGCCTTGAACAAAAAACCATTCACGCCAAAGCGGTTGTCTCCAAGAAACAAAAGGCCCCCAACTGTTTAAGCGCAGGTCATTATTGTTGTAATAACCACCTGTATAGATACCATAGTTAAATTTGTTGTTGGCAAAGAATTGGTGCTGACGAAATATTCGGTTATCCCATCGTAAGTCATCATCTTGATCATCTGCGTAGGTGAGGCTGAGTTGATCTGATAAAAAGGGTTCATTCGGACGAGCATGGATGAGTTCTAAATTGGTTCTAAGATAGTTTTCGCTTTGGCTGCCATAGCGATAGATTTGCTCAGCATTAAAACGGAAATCATTTTCTAAATCCCAATATTTTTTCGCACGTAAGCGTAAGTAAATGTCATCCCCTGAGCGTATACCGATATCTGCATCTGTTTCAAACGGAAGTTTTTTCGAAAAGTTCGACCAGCGTAAGGCAATGGATCCATTGTTATCACGAGTTTGTTTTGAATCAAATTTTTTGTCTGGGTCCTGATTTGGTTGGGTGTTAGTATTGGCAATATTATTATCAAATTCATCATCTAGTGAATCATCACCGAAGACTAAGCTAAATCTTTTCTCTAATGTGGGAAGCTTAATTTTTCCTCGAATACGAGGTTTGACTTCATAGCCATCATATTCGTTCCAATAGTTATCCAACATAAAACGAATCGTTGCAGAAGCAGGTTTGTCAGGATCAACATCGCCAAACCAATCATCAATTTTCACAGAAGTGCGATCTGCCCAATTGCGAATATCTCGCTGTTTTCGATCTACCCAAGTTTTCTCCTCAGTCTCAGACATTGGCGGAACATTAGGTTGATTAGATTGTTCAGGGAGTATCGTTGGGGTTGCATCAACCCATTTGGGAATATAGTTCAGAACGCTTTCAGAGCTTTTATTCTGCGTCTCTTGAGTATCATTTTGCGAATCAGGAGTGGTTTCATCAGCAGCGTAAGTCACATTAATTGACCCAAGCGAAAGTGCCAAAATGCTGTAAAAAAGATGAGCAGGTACCGTTTTTTGGAAAATATTCATAATGAAAACTTTTATATTGTTCTTAGTATCAATTTTGATTATTTCATCAATAAAATCAATACCAAGACACAAAAAGCAGCAATTCATTCATTTGGGTTTACAAGAAAAATGTATTCGCCAAAAAAGAAAAGTCATCAGCAAAATTTTGATGATGACTTACGTATTATATTAAGTAGATCATGATAGATCTGAATTTTCTAAAGCTTGATATAAATCATTGACGGAAATAGGTTGAGCAAGGCGGCTAATCACTTGACGAATTAATTGCCATGTATAGCCATCAGTACGATCAAGCAATAGGTAAGGATAAGCTTGATCTTCGGCAGATAACTTAATCCGTTCTGCACCATGGATGACACGAATCTTTTGATGCTCTTTGAGTAAAATAACAGGAGTTAAAAAGTTCGCTGCTGTTTCCTCAAAAGGAATAAACTTTTTCGTGTTAATAAATGATACTGGAATATATGGGTACGCTTCTTCATTTCGTTGCCAAACTTGTGCACCGTTCATAATGCATTCATTAAAAAGTGTTTCATGTTGATGATAAAACTTTTTAAATGTCGTCCAAGTGGTTTGATGAATTGAGCTTGTTCTAGTATGACGTTGGTCTGTATATGCTTGTAGCACTGTAATCGCATAGTCGACACTATGCGTACCAATTAGAACCACATAATGTGAAAACTGACCTTGTTCGTAAAGTTGTTCCGCAATGAAAATTTGAGCGGTTCCCCAGTGTGGTTGCTCATCATTTTCTGCTTTTAAATAGAGCCAATCAATTTTGATATTTTGATTAATTTCATCATGTAGTTCTACACGATACAAGGATGGGTATAATTTAGGATCTACGCGCTCTAGGCGGCATAATAAGCCATCTAAATTAAAATCTTTGAGTGCAACAGGCTTCGCTTTATTAATATTTGCAACAGAAGGTGAGTTTTGTCTAAAGCTTGGTCTAGGACGTGTTGCCGTGACTGTACTTGAATTACTCGAAGGCGTTACAGGTTGAATTTTTTCTTGAATAATCGCTTCGAGTTGTGACTCAAAGTTTGCAGTTTCTTTACGTAATAATGAGAGTTGTTCTTGAGCAGAAAGTGTTGTCGGTATTTCGTTATGAGCTTCTAAAACAGGGATGATGATTTTTAATTCCTCATCAGTTCGAATAAATTCGCGACTATGCTTTTTTAACCATTCAAGTGCTTCTTGAGTTGAGGTCATCCATGGACTTTTTAAGAATGATAATGACGGACGAATGACCCATATTTGCCAATGCTGTGATTGACGTAGAGCAGCCCAACCCATATCTGCCGAAGCAAATAAGGCACTTTCAACTCTTCCCATAAAATTATAGGTTCCACGATAAGTCATTGAGAAACCATAATCTTCTAAATCTTGTTTTGAAAATTCTTCTTGTTGCATAAATTCTTTAAAAGCCGTTAGTTCATCCTGAAACAGTGGGTCATTGCAAGACGCACAGATATCTTTGATTCGTTGTTTCGATTTTGCAATTTCAAAAAGTGAAGCTTTATTATCATTGAGGCCAACGATCAAATGTTTGAGCTCGTCAACCAATAGTGCTTTCTCTAATACGTCCATTGCCTGTTTCCTTAGAGATAGGCTTGAGCCTGTTTTAAATAATGAATCAGTACTACATTTACAGCATTTTCGAGCAATTTATATTCAGTTGTAGTCGTCAGAGTATGCTGATGCGCCAATGCTACAAGCTGTTTTATACAAATATGTTCAGGCTGAACTTGACCACTCAATAAGGCTTGTAACTCTTGCATTTCCATAACAAAAGATTGTCACTTTATGACGATTATAGAAGAAATATAGGCAAAATCTAGAGAACGTCAATTGCTAGAGAATCTCATTTGAGGATTCTAAATCGAGATGTTGATCATGTTTTATTGGTAAAATAAAAACACTTTAAAACAATGAATCGGATAATTAGATGGTACTGCAAAAATACATCTATAAATTTATAAGCAGCTTGTGATTTCGTTCACAAATCAACTAGCTAAAAGTTGAGCAATAAGCTCATGAACTTTGTTACAGGATTTTTTGGCTGAGATAGGCGGTATTTTTTTAAAGATAATTGGTTTAAATCAACAGATTAAGTTCTATAAAGAATGAGCTCTATCTAACGATAAAACTCATCTGTAGGTTTAATTATTTAAGGCTTGATTTCGCAAGAGTCATCATTACATTGTGCAGCATCGGTCTGTTCAATATTTTGATCATCTGAATCTGCTTGCTGCAAAGCTTGTAAGAAAACTTCACGAGGTTGCGCCCCCGAAAGTGCGAGCTTTTGATCAAACACAAAAAATGGCACGCCAGTGACTTTAAGTTGCTCATGTGCAATTTTTTCATCATGACGAACAAAATCAGCGAGTTCATCTGAATCTAATACATATTCAACTTCAGCATTGTCTAAACCGATACGTGATGCAATTTCCTCAACAACTTCACGCTCTCCAATCGCAAGACCTTCGGTCATATACGCGTGGAAGAACGCTTCTTTTGCTTCGTTTCCTAGTCCCTTACTTTGTGCAAGATGAATCATACGATGTGCATTAAAGCTATTACCTGAATTGGCTTTCTGCCATTGGAAGTCGATGCCTTCTGATGCTGCCATTGCTGCAACATTACGCTCCATCTCTTCCATTTCAGCGTAGCTTCGACCGTACTTTTTAGCTAAACGCTCTGTATTTGACGTGTCGTGTTTTGCGGGTGCATTTGGATCAAGTTCAAAACTATGCCAATGGATTTCCAGCTCAATACCTGCTTCCTCAGCAACATGTTCTAAGCGTTTTTTACCGATATAACAAAAAGGGCAGACCACATCTGACCAAATATCTACACGCATGATTGATCTCTTTAATTAACATTAAACAGATAATAGGGACTGTGTACACGAATTTAAAGCGGTGTGAATGTAATGCAGCGTTACGTACACTGCAATAAAAACGATATACTATCTAAGTATTGTCTTGATTAAACTTAGATAAAACATAAAAAATATAATGAAATGAGGAGGCTTTATGCGCCGTGTATTAGTTTTGATCGGTGTGGTCGTGCTGTGTATCGGTTCATTTTTTTTCTACCAACATTACCAACAGCAGCGTGTTTTAAACAATCAAAAAATGTTCGATGTGGTCATGTCTGAAAAAATGCGTGCTCTTTATATGCAAGCACAGGATTGGTCGACACCTGTACAGCTGGATATTCATGATGATCGTCTGTCAGGTGATTATAAGAAAATGTCAGAGTTTTTGCTGACTTATTGGATGCAAAATATTGAAGCGCGAAATCAATATTTACGTGAGTTAAAAGCTGCAAATTGGGATACATTTTTGGATGTTGAACGTTTGGATCGTGATCGTAAACAGGACTATGCAGAAACTGAAAAAATGCTTGCTGATGTAACAAAGATTTCCGCTGAATATGAAAAACAACGTCTACAACTTCAATTGAGTTCATTGCAACAGGCAAAGCAGTTGTCAATTGACGATGAAATGAAAACGTCATTATTGGTAAAAATTGAAAGCAATATCAATGCAGAAAATGCTGATGATATATTCGTTATAGAACAACAAATTATTGAAAAAGCACAGGCAATGTTTGATTTATTGAAAAAGGATCAGTGGCAGAAAAAAGGTAAGATGATTCTTTTCCCAGAAACAGCGCAAGTAAAAAAGTTTAATGCTTTATACCAAGATGTTTTAAAGCTAAATGCCAAAATGAATAACATCAAGAAAAACAATACTGAAGTTTTGGATGAGGAACTTTAAATTTTTAAAAAGACAATGATTTGATATTTAAGTCATTGTCTTTTTTAATGATCATCAATCGAAAATTTTATCTGCCGCTTGGAAAGGTAGGCTAACGACATCAATTGCAACTGCAAAAGGTAGCAGCACCAACTTCTCAAAAGGATTTAAGCTAGATTTTGATTGGTAACTTTCTTGCTTATTTGTGTAGATCGTAACTTGATAGGACTTGCTGAGTGCTTTGAGTGACGTGAGGTTGTTAGCAACAGGATACACCACACCAGCCAATTTAAGATCAAAACAGAATCGCTGTGCTTGCATACGTTCATCACTAGAACTTGAGCATTCTCTCGCACCATTTTCAATGAAAAACGCTAAGTCTTTTTTGCTTAAATCTTCTTTGAGCTTTACATAAGAAAGCGGCAGTGTGCCTGAGAAATGCCCGTCATTTTTTTCAGAATAAAAATTGAGGTCTCGCGTGATTTGGATATTTTTAGGATCAAGCTTGCTGATAAGAGTGAAGAACTGTGCACCTCCCTGAGTGAGGACATAGCTATTCTTTTGACCCGCAATCACAATGCTATCTTTAGGTAAATTTGCAGATAGTTGGGCAGGGCGACCAAAGGCAACAACATTATCTTCAACTAAAGTAACTTTGGTGGTTCGATTATAAGTTTTATGATCTTTTGTGATGAGCGTTTTGGTTGCACAGCCTGATAATAGTATCCCTGTCAGTGCGATCACACTTGTTATTTTCATTGAAGTGAACAACATCTAAGACTCCTAATGATTTGAATTTTAAAATCAAAAAAATGAATATTTATAAAACAATCAAAAGACCATAATAAAAAAAATGAGTTGAAGCTAGACGTTTTATGGCTAATATGCTGATTTTTACAAAGATTACACATATTTTATAAGGGCGAATAATTTGCTATTTAGTACAAAATTTTAATGATATTTACCGTTTATCAGACCCATACTGAATCTATAACGACTTTGTTGTAACCTAATTTTATAGATTTTATTTATTCATCTTGAGCTTGTTGAAGCTTGCATATGGTGAATGATTTTTGGAGTAAGCGATGAACGTTTTAAAACGATCAGCCCTCATTTTTATTTTTTCTTCTATGATGGGCGTACCTGCTGTTTATGCTGAAGATGAAGTGGCTTCACTGCCTACGATCCGTCTCATGGCTGAATCTGAGTTGCGTGAAGAAGTTGGGATTGTTCCATATCAAGAAGATAAAAATGTACGACAAGCCCTTCAACATCATCTCTATAAAGTCAATTTAGATATGCAAAATCAAGAAGTGAGTGAAAGTGTTGGAGGTCTTAATTACCAGCCTCAAGCTGCTCAACCTGATTTGTCATACGTTCCAGCGATATTACAACAATATATTTTGGCGGTGGCAAACGGTTTTCAGTCATCAGATCCAACGAATGGTGTTTTTAAAATGCTAGAGCCATTGAATATCAATCGGGATAATGCAATTGATTTCCAGAATGGAACAATGAAAGTTGATCTTAGTGATCTTTTGAAATTACAACAGCAAATCCGAGATGGTTTAAATCCTCCACCGAGTCCATTGTTTCCGCGTTAAAAATTTCATCCTAGCTATAAAAAATCCCCGCATATAGTGGGGATTTTTTATCTCAGTGTTGATTAAACACGTTCGATAATGGTCGCAATACCTTGACCAAGAATGATATTGGTAGATTCCTGATAAGAATAAGTTATTTAGTTAAATGGATTAATCTTCGATAAGAGTAAGCTTTTAGAAATAACAATATCGTTGAAAGCTACATTTCATATGTTCACGAGAAAACGCAATTTTTGAGGTAAACTAGAGTGACAAGTTGAGTCGCTCATGTTAAAAATAGTACAGATATTTGTGCTATTTAGCCTTTATAAAAATATTGATTTATGGATAATACGTCGACACTTATTTTATAAGTACTTTTGGGTTCTAAATTCGTTTTAGTGAAAATGGAGGTATGGTATGAATGCTCTAGCTTTTGCTAACTATATTATTTGGTTCGTTAATCAAAATTTTCCGAATACTAGCTTTACACACGTGAAATTACAAAAAATTCTTTACTATGTTTATTGTGACTTTTTGAAGAGTGGCTTCTCGATTTTTGATGATCAAATTGAAAAATGGCAATATGGGCCGGTGACGCCTAATGTCTATAGTACTTTTCGTTCGTATGGATTTAGTCGTATTACTACGCCTGAAACACCAGTTCGCTTTGTAAATGACGAGAATGGGATTCGCTTTGAAAGAGAGTTGTTTGATCCAGAACTCCTAGACCTAACGGTTGATCAAAGACAAAGGTTAAATTTTATAATTACAAATTTAGTAGATAAAGAAGCTTTTGAATTGGTTGAATTAACTCATAAAGAAGACTCTTGGTTAAGAGCACAACAAGCTATTAAGAATGGGGAAAAGAATATCCCATATTCTGAAGATGAGTTACGTAATGAAAGTTATGATATTGAAGATTTGATTAGCTAGGTACAGTGTGAATAGTAATTCTGATAAATTTCTAAAGTTAAATGAATTAATTGAATCACATCTTGACCCACTAAAAATGACTGTAGATTTGCACCAGCAAATTTTACAGTCATTTTTACTTATATGTCATGAAAAGAACCTTGTAGATGACAGTACTGGTGAAACTTTTTATCCTATTCCATATCAAGAAATTACAGAATGTATTTATGCTTTAGATTTTGAATTTTCAGATGAACTCAATAGTGTAATTGAGGGATTAATCGAGCCATTAAAAAAATTATTAAAATTGGATGGGTTATCATCCGAAGAAATGAAATCAGGAGAAAATAAAAAATCCGTTCATCAATTAAATGCTTATAAAAGGTTTGTATCACATATTCAATTGGCAGTTTGTCAGAGAAATTTTATCGCTAATGAAACTTTTCAAGTTGCTTTGCAAGTTTCTAATTTAAAAAAAGAAAATAGTGATTTAAATGTTAAGCTAAATAGTAGTATTGCATTAATAGAAAGATTAATTGGAGTTGTTGAAAAGTTTGAAAAAAAATTAAATTCAGCAAAAACAGATCTTGATAGTACAAAATCAGAATTATCTCGTGTTCAAGAGGATCTAAAAGATTCAAGAGAAATTATTATTAACTCTGTTAATTCTGCTCAACAAGCAATAGCTGAATCTACTTTAGCGACAGAAACAATTGATATTATTAAGAAAGATATTGAAAAACTACAAATGGATACACAAGGGGCTTTAAAGGAGGCTCAAAAGGCACAAAAAGATGCCGAAGAATCAAAAACGCAGTTTGTCACAATTTTAGGTATTTTTGCATCTATTATTATAGCCTTATTTGGAGGAATGAGCTTAGTAAAGGCTGCTGTAGAATTACTTACAAATGAGGGAAGTTTGCCTGTTTTTGTGTTTGCAGTATCGGTTTTATTGTTAAGCTTTACACTACTTATTATGCTTTTAACAAGTTGGATATTAGCTTTAAATACAAAAAATACTCGTAATTATAATTTATTTAAAATTGGTATGATTGTGAGTTTATTGAGCATTATAGGAATTTCTTCATTAGTAATTATAATGAAGTAACCTCTTATAATACATAAAAAATCCCCGCACTTTGCGGGGATTTTCTTTTTATCTTAGTGTCGATTACACACGTTCGATAATCGTCGCGATACCTTGACCAAGAC
>LULL01000365.1_pt1 | contig 20179 bp, 17 predicted proteins | sample 728161 | NCBI WGS metagenome assembly LULL01 (sample SAMN03860290, study PRJNA289734) | marine metagenome | biome: seawater column; feature: ocean; material: water; isolation source: Red Sea water column Station 149 - depth 500m | place: Saudi Arabia: Red Sea | collected 2011-10-15 | depth 500 m
CAATAATGATAATAATAGTATTTCTCATTAATATGGTTGTCGGTATGAGTTCTTCCCCCCTGTTCAAACGCACTCCGCTCTTTGTAGCTGTCTCAACATTAATCAGTATTAGCACATATAGTTATGCACTTGATGATCAGACACAACAACTTCCGACAATTAAAGTTCAAGCTACTCAAAATGATGAAAGTAGTGAAAAAACCAAAGCTTACAACATTAAAAATAGTTCAAGTGCAACTAAACTCAATATTGAAGCCAAAGAAATTCCACAAACGGTCAATGTGGTAACACGTCAACAGATTGATGATTTCGGACTGACTAGCTCAAGAGATATTTTAAACAACACCCCAGGCGTAACCGTTAGTTCACTTGAAACCGAACGCTCAGTATATATGGCACGAGGATTTGAAATCTCCAACATTCTCGTTGACGGCGTAGGTTTCCCTTCAAGTGTATGGAATTATAATGACACCAATCCAGATAGCTTCTTTTATGATCGTATTGAAGTGATTAAAGGAGCAGATGCACTGACCAATGCTTTCGGTGATCCAAGTGCGACTATTAACTATATTCGTAAGCGCCCAACCAAAGAGTTTCAAGCGAACGCCGGATTGAGCTATGGTTCATGGGATACGCAACGCTATGAAGCCGATGTATCAGGCAGCTTAACACCTAATGGTAATATTCGAGGTCGCCTCAGTGCTTTTGAACAAACTGGCGACTCACATTTAGATCGCTACTCTTCTGAGAAAAATGGTATTGCAGGCGTATTGGAAGCCGATCTTACAGATACTACGCTATTGTCTGTTGGTGCCAGCCAAGAAAAAAACAAGCCCAATGCCAATAACTGGGGTGCTTTACCTCTGATGGATTCTTCAGGTAAACAAATTAGTTATGATCGTTCATACAATCCAAACCCAGACTGGGCTTATTGGGACAATACGTCTCGAAATGCATTCATCGAGTTAAAGCAAAAGTTCTTGGAAACTTGGTCTGCTAACCTAAGTTACAACTACAATGAAAAAGAACGCCAAAGCCAGCTACTTTACTACTATGGCTATCCAAATGCAGATGGTTCAAATGTAGATCTTACAGCTTGGGGTGGAAAAGAACATAACAAGCTACAAACTGCTGATTTTAACTTACAAGGCAAGTTCGATCTTTTAGGGCGTGAGCATGAAGCAATTTTAGGCTATACATTCTCTCAAAGTGAACAAAATGATAAGCAAAAATCTGGGACTATCCTCGATACTAATGTTGGAACATGTACCCGAGGTACAGTACCAAATACCTATGAAGCACAATGTACAACAGGCTGGGCAAGCTGGACACCAAACAATGTTTCATGGAGTGCTTTTTCAGATGCAGCAGATTACACGCAACGCAATCAATCTGTTTATGCAGCAACACGTTTACATTTAACGGAAGACCTCAAACTCACATTAGGTGCGAACTATGTTCAGGCCAAAAGTGAAGGGACAAGTTATAGTGCGCCAATGAATTATGATGAAAGCAAAGTTTCACCATATGCTGGTATTACCTATAACTTTACGCCTGAGTATACAGGCTATATGAGTTATACCTCTATTTTCCGTCCACAAACCTCAATTGATGAGACAACTGGTAAAGTAGCGGATCCAATTGAAGGCAAAAGCTATGAAATTGGAGTAAAAAGTGCATGGTTAGACAACAGACTTACAGGTACACTCGCTATCTTTAGAACTGAAGAAAATAATTACCCACTTAGACCAACTGATAGCCATCCGCTTAATCGTACCTCTGCAATCAGTGACTTACGTTCACAAGGTGTAGAAGTTGGTTTATCAGGACAATTAACTGATCAAGTCAATGTATCTTTGGGTTACACCCAATTTAGTCTCCAAGACTTAAAAAATGGTGGTGCAGCTCGAACCTACAATCCGACCCAAAGTTTCAACTTACTAACAACCTACTCCCCTACCCAATTACCGAAATTAAAAGTTGGTGCTGGCGTAAAATGGCAGAGCAAAATTACACGCTTTGATCCAACTTACTCGACTTATCTCAAACAAAGCGATTATGCCTTGCTGAATTTAATGGCGAGCTATGAGGTTAGTCCAAACTTTACCATTCAAGCTAATGCAGATAATGTAACCGATAAAAAATACCTCAATAGCTTCACTGATGGGCAGGCATTCTACGGAGAACCAGCCAACTATACGGTAGCTCTTAAATTTAAATACTAATAAAAAAGCCCTCTTATCTAAGAGGGCTTTTTTAAATGCTTAAGCAGCAGCTGTGGTATTTGGTTTATTTGCTAGATAAGCTTCTAAACTTTCAACTTCGCTCGGTGCAAAATTCAAACCTAATTTAGATCGTCTCCACAAAACATCCTGACTGTTCGTCACCCACTCAAAACGGCATAAATAATCTACTTCACGAACATACAAACCTTGTCCAAAGTGCTGTCCAAGTTGCTCAACTGAACTTGCCTCGCCCAGAATATTCCAAATGCGTGAACCATAAGCTGAAGCCCAACGTTTAGCTAGCGCTTCTGATGCATCAGTAACTTGAGCACGAATTTCAAGAATTAACTGCTCTACTGACTCCATATTTTCGCCACCAGGTAAAGCTTCTGTTGCAGTCCAACTTCCTTTCATTTCAGGGAAAAATGCTTTTAACTGCTGCATAGCCGACTCAGCCAGCTTACGATAAGTCGTCAACTTACCGCCAAATACTGAAAGCAACGGAGCTTGATCTTCTGACTCTTTTGATAAAGCCAAAGTATAATCACGAGTGATCGCAGATGGATTATCCGACTCATCATCACACAATGGGCGTACACCAGCAAAAGTCGAAACAATATCCGCTTGAGTCAATTGTGTTTTGAAATGCTCATTACTGACCTTAATCAAATAATCTGTTTCTTCCTGCGTAATTTTTACTTGTGCTGGATCACCTTGATACTCACGATCCGTAGTACCGATCATCGTGTATTGGTCTAAATATGGAATTGCGAATACGATACGACGATCATCATTCTGCATGATAAATGCTTTATCACCTTCATATAGCTTCGGCACAATGATATGACTACCTTGAATTAGACGGATGCCATAAGGTGATTTCAGCTGTAAATCTTGTTTAATGAATTGTGCAACCCAAGGTCCAGCAGCATTCACTAATGCTTTGGCCTTAATCTGGAATTGACCTTTTTCATTTTCTAAATCAACAACCCAGTATTGACCTTCACGTTGGGCAGATAAACAACGTGTACGCGTCACAACCTCAGCGCCTTTTTCACGCGCATGCATTGCATTTAACACAACAAGTCTAGAGTCATCGACAGCGCAGTCTGAATACTCAAAACCACGGGTAATAGCTGCTTTTAACGGACTATCTTCTTTAAAATAAACATTATTTGAACCTAATAGCTTTTCACGCTTACCCAAATGATCGTAAAAGAACAAACCTGTACGAATCAGCCATGCAGGACGTAAATGTGGACGATGCGGCATGATAAAACGCATTGGGCGAATAATATGAGGCGCTTTTGCCAATAGCACTTCTCGCTCAGCTAACGCCTCACGCACCAAACGAAATTCCTTATGCTCTAGGTAACGTAAACCACCATGAATGAGCTTACTGCTTGCAGATGATGTATGGCTTGCTAAATCATCTTTTTCACATAAGAACACAGATAAACCACGCCCAGAAGCATCTGCTGCAATACCAACACCATTGATACCACCACCAATAACCGCGAGGTCATAAATTTTGTCATTTGACTGAGGAGAAGTTTGCATAAATCACCGCAAATTTTCATTATTGTTCAATAATGAAAATTAAAGCATATCAAATGAAAATAAACAATTAAAATTAGCCAAAAAATGCCAATTAATAGACATTTTTAGATGAATGGTAAAAAATGAAAATGATTTAATGAAATTATGAAAATTAACTGTAGGACTGATTGATAAAGCGTTCTGTTGTATTAATCTATAAAAAATTGAGCCAAACTTTCGCTGGCTCAATAAAAGTAACAATTTTTCGAAAATGAATATTTATTTGGCGATAATTAACCCGATTCCTAAATCTCGGATGATTTTAGTATATTGTTCGTTAGGTTGCTGATCAGTAAAAATACAATCCACTTGCTTAAGGGAACCTAAACGAATCATGGCATTACGACCAAATTTGGTACTGTCCGCAGCAAGAAAAACTTGTCTCGCACTTGAAACGATTTCCTGAGATACACAGACTTCCTGAAAATCAAAATCGAGTAAAGTCCCATCTTCATCAATACCACTAATTCCAACCAAAGCATAATCCGCTTTAAATTGTTTGAAGAAATCAGCTGTTGCCTGTCCAATTACACCACCATCAGGACGAACACGACCGCTAGCAATCAAGACTTCAAAGTCTTCTTTGGTACTTAGAATTTTCGCAACATTTAAGTTATTGGTGATGATTTTTAACCCCGTATGATTCAGCAATGCATGAGCAATTGCTTCTGTCGTGGTCCCAATATTAATAAACAGAGAAGCATGATCTGGAACAGCTGCTGCAACAGCTGCTGCAATGATCCTTTTTTCTTCAAGCATGTGACCTACGCGCATTGTATATTCAGTATTTTCAACACTTGAATCATGCGCCGCACCACCATGATAACGACGTAACAAGCCTTCATCCGCCAATTGATTAATATCACGGCGGATTGTTTGAGGCGTAACATCGAAATACTGAGCAAGTTCTTCAATACTTATATAGCCACGTTCTCTCACTAATTCGAGGGTTTTTTGTTGGCGTAGTATCAAGCTCATGCTCATTCGTCCTATGTTATTTTACGTCATAAAATTTGGGCTATTTTAACTTAATCCTCTGCCCAATCTCGAGTACGTCCAACTGCTTTTAACCAACCCTTATAGAGTTTTTCAGTTTCAGCCTGTGAACACTCAGGAGTGAAAGTATTTTCGATGGTCATTCTACTCTTTAATTCATTGAGATCCGACCAGAAACCGACAGCCAAACCAGCAAGGAAAGCAGCACCCATGCCTGTTGTTTCTTTCATTGCAGGACGTTCAACAGATGTTCCCATGATATCCGCTTGGAATTGCATCAAGAAATTATTCGCTGTTACACCACCATCCACACGCAAGGTACGTAACTTTTCACCCGAATCTTGCTGCATCGCATCCAAAACATCACGCGTTTGGTAAGCAATCGACTCTAATGTCGCACGGATAATATGTTCGATACTAACTCCACGAGTAATACCTAAAATTGCACCGCGCGCTGTTGGATCCCAATAAGGTGCACCTAGACCTGTAAATGCAGGTACGACATAGACGCCATTGCTATCTTTGACTTTAGTTGCATAGTATTCAGAATCATGCGAATCATTGATCGCTTTCAGTTCATCACGCAACCACTGCACGCATGAACCACCATTAAATACTGCACCTTCTAGCGCATAATTCACTTCACCACGTGGGCCACATGCAATCGTTGTTAATAGACCATGCTCTGATTGAACAATACGTTTTCCAGTATTCATCAATAGGAAGCAGCCAGTCCCATAGGTATTTTTTGCCTGTCCAACTTCAACACACATTTGACCAAATAAAGCAGCTTGTTGATCACCAGCAATACCAGCGATAGGAATACCAACTTCTTGACCGCTAATGGTATGTGTATAACCGTAGACTTCTGAAGAGCTTCGAACTTCAGGCAGCATTGCTTTTGGAATATTTAAGGCTTGAAGTAACTTATCATCCCATTCAAGCGTTTCAATGTTAAACAACATCGTGCGTGAAGCATTGGTATAGTCAGTTACATGAACTTGACCATTGGTCAATTTCCAAAGCAACCAAGTATCGATCGTACCAAATAAAAGCTCGCCACGTTCTGCACGTTCACGGCTGCCTTCAACACGATCAAGAATCCACTTAATTTTAGTCGCAGAGAAATATGGATCAAGAACCAAACCCGTTACTTTATGAACGTAATCTTGCCAACCCTCTTGACGAAGTTGATTACAAATCTCATTGCTTTGGCGGCTTTGCCATACAATTGCATTGTAAATAGGTTTACCTGTCTTTTTATCCCAGATGACAGTAGTTTCACGTTGGTTGGTAATACCAATCGCTGCAATTTGGTCACTTGAAATACTCGCTTGCGCTAAGGCTTCAACCCATACTGCGCTTTGAGTTGCCCAGATTTCCATAGGATCGTGCTCAACCCAACCTGGCTGCGGGTAAATTTGCGTGAATTCACGCTGAGCAATACTGATGACATTCGCATTGACTATCTGTAGAGATCATGACATACCTATCCAGACTTGCTTTCGTATAGTGCAATAAATTAAACGCCCGTTAAAAAACGGGCTCCAATACTGCAAAAAAGCAATGACTTCTGTATTAAATAAAAAACTTGGCAGATTATATGCAAAATTGTTCGAAAACGAAAATTCTTTTCTATAACTTTGAACCTAAATTCGATGAATAGCCTTTGTTTTAAAGAATCCTCACAATTCAAAATCTATTTTATGCGATACTTGAACCAGAAATAACAGGACCATTGATATGAAAAAAACGAATTTATTTTTTATTATGAGCGGAACCCTTTTGATCGCGGCATGTCAAAGCAGCCCACACCAATACAACGGCGTGACCGGTTATCAAATTGAAAGTAAAACAGCAACTTCTGCAACGCTTGCATATACATTGGCTGGTCGTAGCAATCGTGATATTGATGAGAAAAAGCTCCAACATGCCTGCAAACAAGTGCTGGGTGTAGAGAAAAATTACAAACTTTCTGTACTGAGTGTGAATGAAATTGTGAATCCAACACAAGAAGAGCAATATGGCGTAAAAATTGGAAACAGTCGCGCAACTTTTGGTCTATCCAACTCTCCAGATTTAAACAATAGCGAAGGTTATGCAACACGTCAGGCACTTGAAACCCGCCCTTCAACGCTAAAAGTCGTTCGTTATACTTGCTCTTAATAAAATAAATTCAATAATAAAGGATGTGTGAGCCGTTCTTGACTCACACATCACATCATTTTTATATTTTTAAAACATCGTGAATTGAAGCGTCTTTATCAAAAACAGATTTCGCAAATGGACATAAAGGAATAACTTTTACTTGGCGCTCCCTTACAAAAGTAATCAATTCATCTAAAAGTTGTCGCCCCACGCCTTGACCTCGAAAGCGCTCGTTTACATCTGTATGATCAATGATCAGCATTGAATCACCCGCCCATGTATAAGCCATTTCCCCTGCGACTAAATCACCTTGAATCAGTTTAAATACACCATGCTTCCCATCATCTACTTGCTCAAAACTCATAAATCACCTTTATTCGCTAAATGCGTCATCAAATCAAATTTGATTTCACATTGATGTTTTAGCATGAGGTTGAACGAGCTTGTGTTGAGTTTTTATATCGTAGTTGAAAAATGATTCAGGCAGTAAATTACTATTTCGTGCGATAAAAACTCACATTGCGAAACTCTTTTGCCTCATCTAAATCTGGCCAAGTCGTCGCACTCCGCTCATCTATTTTTAAATATTGAGGATGACTAAAATTTTTAACTCGACTATCTGCAACCCAAACTTCTGGTGCGAATTTTAAAAACTCGTCTAAAAAGAAACGATTACATTGATCATAAAGCACATCAGCAGCAAGCAGTACATCGACTTGTTCTGACTTGTACAAATCATCAAGGTATTCAAGTTCAACATTATTCAATAATGCATTTTCGCGACATGATTCCAAACTAATTTGATCAATATCACAGCAAATTACGCGCTTTGCTCCTGCCATTTTTGCAGCAATCGCAACCACACCTGAGCCAGCCCCAAAATCAAGCACAACTTTATCTTTCACATGATGTGGTTCAGCAAGCAACCATTGCGCCATCGCCAGCCCTGATGCCCAACAAAAGATCCAATACGGTGTTTCATTCCAAATACGGCGGATGACTTCATCATCCAAACGATCTGTGGGAAATACTGGAGGAATTAACCACAATGAAATCGGTGTTTCAGGTAACTGCTGTGCCAATAAATCAGTGTTTGGAATAACTTCATGCAAAGCTTTAAGCAATTGCTCAGGTGCTTTCGCAAATTGAAAAGTACAACTCATATTTCTTTCATTCTTGAAAAAAGCCCCTCTATTCAGAGGGGCTAAAATATTAACCTAAAGCTTTTTCTGCGGCTTCTACCGTTTGACGAATCAAAGTAGTAATTGTCATCGGGCCAACACCGCCAGGTACAGGCGTATATGCAGAAGCAATTTCTTCAATACCTACCAGTTGAATATCACCAACACCACCGCCATCACGAGGATGGAATCCAGCATCAACAACAACTGCACCTTGTTTAATCCAATCTTTTTGGATCAATTCTGCTTTACCTACAGCACCCACGATAATATCGGCTTGTTTAACAAACTCAGCAAGGTTCTGTGTACGTGAATGGCAAATCGTTACCGTTGCGTTCGCTTCCAATAACATAGCAGCCATTGGTTTACCTAAAATAGCTGAACGACCAACAACAACAGCATGTTTACCCGCGATTTCGATATTGTTTTCTTTTAAAATCGTCATGATACCTGCTGGTGTAGCAGAACCATAGGCTGCCTCACCCATTGCCATGCGACCATAACCAAGGCAAGTTACACCATCTACATCTTTTTCTAAAGAAATCGCATCGAAACACGCTCTTTCATCAATTTGTTCAGGTACTGGATGTTGAAGCAAAATGCCATGAACATCTGGATTGGCATTTAATTTTTCAATTTCAGCAAGTAATTGTTCTGTTGTGGTTTCTTTTGGAAGTTCTACTTTCAAAGAATCCATGCCCACACGACGACAAGCATTCCCCTTCATACGCACATAAGTTGCAGATGCGCCATCATCACCAACTAAGATTGTTGCCAAAATTGGGGTACGACCCGATTTTGCTTTTAATGCTTCTACACGTACCAACAAATCCGTTTCAATTTGTTTTGCCAATGCACGACCGTCTAAAACCAATGCCACAGCGCATCTCCAAAGTGGGTATGAATCAATTGTGTAAATAATACATGATAATTTCGCCAATATTCTTTTAGATGTTGTTTTTATGTGCATATTCGCTATAAACACTATTGTTTTTTTTCTAAAGATTGCTAATATGTGCATCACCAAGAGATGGCGGGGTGGCAGAGTGGTCATGCAGCGGACTGCAACTCCGTGTACGCCGGTTCGATTCCGACCTCCGCCTCCATTGGTAAAGCCCGAGTGGTGAAATCGGTAGACACAGGGGATTTAAAATCCCCCGCCCACAAAGCGTGCCAGTTCGAGTCTGGCCTCGGGCACCATCTTTCAACTAGTGTTTGATGGTGCAAATAAAAATCCAGCGTAAGCTGGTTTTTTTATGTCTAAAATTTAAAGAAATAAAAAGCCAAGTATTGAAACTTGGCTTCTTGCATTTCATAACTAAGCGACTTGTTGTGCTGTATTCACTGGCATAAGATTCGCATCTAGACTAAGTTGATGCTGTCTACTTTCATCAATCATATAAGTTGCTTGCTTAATAGAATCGACAAAATTCCATTGAGATTGTACTTGCGAATTATCAAATTGTACGACCAAGTAACCTCTTTGATTTAAATTACAATAATTTAGTTCATCAATTAATGTTTTAAATGCAAATTCAAACTGCTGTAATTGCGCCAAAGGAATATTGAGGTATTTTTCTAGCCCAGGAGAAGACACCGAACTCGTTGCCAACTCGACACCAACATATGCCCCATCTTTACTATATAAATTTGAAGACCAAGCATTGTGCGTATCTCCTGCCAAAACAACAATTTTCTTTTTCAACTGCGCTAATGTACCGTACAAAATTTCACGTTCAGTGAAATAGCCATCCCAAGCATCTAAATTATAAGGTGCAGTGGTAAGGACTCGTGCTTTTTCTTGTTCTGTAAGTGTTGGATCATTATTTTGCAAACGAACTTTTAGTGTTACCAGCTCAGTAATTTGCGTATTCATTTTTGCAAGTGTGTCAGCACTTGGATTACCAGATGTAATTTCAGCCAAAGAAAGCAATAATTCAGCAGGAATAAACATTTTCGCCATTAAAATCTGCTGACCTAGCACATTCCATGTTGCAGTTGACTGTTGTAATTTTCCAAGCAACCAATCACGTTGTTCGAACCCCATTAAAGTACGCGCTGGGTTGGTGAGATCCGCTTGGAATTTAGTAATATCTAAGCCTGTAGCTGTTAAATAATTTGCATAATCTAACTGTTCATCGCGTGCAATAATACGTGTATCTAGCATAGTGAGTTGCACAAGATTACCGAAATCAAATTGGCGATAAATCTTTACATGTTGATCATCAACAGGACGAATTGGCATCCACTCAAAATAGGCTTGTAAAGCAGCCAGTTTACGATCCAAGAAAGAACCTTCATTTTCTTGATGATTCTCTGCCCCATCTTTCCACGTATCATTCGCTAACTCATGGTCATCCCAAATCACAATAAATGGATGACGATGATGAGCAGCTTGTAAGTCTTTATCTTTACGATACAGTGCATAACGTTTGCGGTAGTCATCTAATTTAATAATTTCTTTATTGTTATCCGCTGGCAAAGTACGACCAAGTTTTTCGGCATCTTCAGTTGCATAACCATCAGCGCCATATTCATAAATGTAGTCACCCAAATGAATAACCACATCTACATTTTGCTTTGCCATTTCACGATAAACGTAAAAATAACCCGCAGGATAATTGGAACATGAACAAACAGCAAAACTCACTTTAGTTGTTGTTGTTGGCAAAGTTTTGGTCTGTCCTACTGGAGAAATCTTATCTCCAAAAATAAAACGGTAAAAATAACTTTGATCAGGAATAAGGCCTGTTGCATCCACCTTTACGGTAAAATCTTGTGATGCTGATGTTGTCACTTTATCTGTTTTAATGATTTGTTTAAATTCTTGATCTTTTGCGATTTGCCATGTCACTTGCAAACGTGCGCTCGCCTCATTCGGGGTTAAACGAGTCCATAAAATTACGCGATCTTGCAGTGGATCACCACTTGCTACTCCATGTTCAAAATTCACCTGTAATGTCGATGATTCCTTGTCAGAACTATCATTACATCCTGTAATCCCAACCGATAAAGATAATGCCCCAAAGCCAAATAAGCTGTTTTGAATGAGTGCCCGTCTCGAAATTTTTACTGTCATTTGATAGCTACCTTCGTTTTATAACTATAAATGATTGAAATTACGCTGCTTATATGAACTTTTGATCTCAGTTTGATGAAAGAATCATGAAAACACCCTCATATCGTTCACTTTTCATCAGATAAATGCATGAATTGATTGAAAAGAAAGCAAATAACAAGTTTAACTCTTGCCAAGTTTTAAAGTGTCCTCTATTATTGCGCACATGCCCGAGTGGTGAAATCGGTAGACACAGGGGATTTAAAATCCCCCGCCCACAAAGCGTGCCAGTTCGAGTCTGGCCTCGGGCACCATCTTTCAACTAATGTTTGATGGTGCAAATAAAAATCCAGCGTAAGCTGGTTTTTTTATGCCTAAAATTCAAGAGAATAAAAAACACCTTAATTCAAAATAAACTAAGGTGCTGTATATTTATCAATAGACTACATCATTCAATACCAATAATTTTACCATTCGCATCATGATGAATGACTGTTACCTTCTGTTGGCGACCACTCTGAATCTCTTGCTCTGGCATTTCAAAATAACGTGCGTAATCGGCCAGTCCTTTTTGAACGACATGCGTTTTATGAACACGCTTGGCTGGTAAAAAGCCCCACAACAGCAATGCTACTGCACATGCAAATAAAGCAGTTGCACCATGCTCTACACCATTACTAAAAGCTGCCATGAGACGCTGCGCCAAATGCGTTTTCTGAAACTCAACTAACAACCAAATTAAAATAAATGGGCGCCATAATAATAACCATCCACCCCACATCATTGCAGTCGTCGTGGTAGAAGCATAACGCTTATGCCAAGGAAGCTGACGACGTAAATCAATAATCAAACTATTTGCTTTCATTGCTCTTTACTCAGCAAAATAAGTCTTTCGACTCAACGAATTCCACGATCTGGGCTAATCCAACGCGCTCGCTTCTCTTCACCACGTACTAACACCTTAGGAAAGGCGACAATCGTTGCCGTTATCGTAATTAACCAAAATACAAAGGGATACCAAATCATCCAATAGTAGTTTTTCCCCAAGTTCGGTTCATAACGACTATCCATCCATTTGCTTAAGGCAAACTGAATTAAACAGGTCGCCCCTAACAAAATGCCGCTACCATATGGTAAAAAAGGTGAACTCACAACAGCTAATGCAGGTATTGCCAATACAAAATGCAGCAGCCAAATTACAGCCATAATAAGCATCAAATATGACCAAATGAGTGTCAAACAAAGTTCAAACATCAAAGGCCATAAAAAATTTAATTTAGGAATAAAAAATACATCAATGTTTTTAACGAGGACTTGTGCTCCCCCCATTGCCCAGCGTAGACGCTGTTTCCATAAGCCATTTAAGGTTTCTGGCATGAGTATCCAAACTAATGCATTCGGTTCAAATCGCACGTCCCAACCTGCACGCTGTAATTTCCATGTGATATCAATATCTTCCGTCAACATATTTGGAGACCAATAATCGACTTGATGCACTGCACTTTTACGGAATGCTGTTATCACACCTGATACGGTAAATAAACGCCCAAAAGTTCGTTGTGCACGCTTGATCATACCGATAATCGAAGAAAACTCCCCAACCTGAATCCGTCCTAATAAAGTTGATCGGGTACGTATACGTGGATTACCAGTGACTGCAGCAACCGTTGGATCTTCCAAGAAATGACGGATCATCCATTTGGCAGCATGCGGATCCAATAAAGCATCACCATCAATACCAATTAGAAACTCAGCATCCGTCATCAAACTACCCGCCTGTAAGCCCATCGCCTTGCCTTGGTTTTGTGCTAAATGAACAACTCGTAGTTTTTCATATTGTGCTGCAAGCCGATCTAGTACCTCACCAGTATTGTCAGAACTACCATCATTGATCGCAATGACCTCGAAGTTAGGATAGTCCAATTGCAAAGCATGACTGATGGTTTCTTCTGCATTGTCGCCTTCATTAAAACAAGGAACTAATACGGCAACTTTTGGATACTCAGCCAAGTCCGCAGGTTGCTGATATGGTGGTTCCTGACGCTCCTTCCAATAAAAAATAATCGCCCCCATCATCCATAGATAAGACATGAATAATGGGTAATAAAATACGAACTTGATGGCATGCGCCCACAATGATGCAATAATAGTCATTAAGTTGACTCCATTAAGGCACAAGCTGTGGTGATTTTAATGCGAAAGCCTTATGCATAATCTCTACATCAGGATGTCCTTTAATTGGATCATCTGGATAATAAGCAACATGCATAGCCCCTTGCTGATAAAGGGACTTGATGGTTTCAGCCATTTCTTCAGAAGGAACTTTTTGATCGTTACGCCAATTAATGGCTTGTAACTCCATCACCGTTTTCTTAATCCCATTAGGATATTTTTTGACGCGATTTAAAATATCGGTATAGAACTGATTTGGATTTTTTGACTGCTCCATATAAGGCATTGCCATAATCGCAGTAAAATCATAACGATTTAATGACTGTTCCAACGATTGTGCATACCAGTTTTCTGCATAAGGATTAAGTGCAACTTGTGCATATAGATTACGAGCAGTCAATAAATAAGGTTGATATTGACGAACTTCAGCGGCTAACTGCATCGCAAAATCATCTAAGTAATTTGTTTTATAGGCAGTCCATTTTTGCAATTCTGCATCATTACTTCGTATTTCTGCTAAGTCGGTTGGTAAACCCTGCTTTGCGTAGGCAGCCAAAGCATTAGGACTTGCATCTTCATAATCTGACAAAGTCACATCATCATGAAACAACAGACCATCAAACGGTGTTGATTTAGCTAAATCTTGGTAAATCTCTTTGATCGTTTGACGCGCGTCAGGAGAGAATGGACTAAGACGGATATATCCCATATTTAAATGTTCGCCAGTTTTGGCTTGTTGGGTTTCCACTAAATCCTTTGAGACAGGATCTGTTTTCGGTAATTCCCAAGCCAATAATGGCATCCACGCATATAAACGTTGCACTGGTGTACGGGTCTGAATTTGCCATGCAACACGATTGAACAAATCAGCACGCATTGGAATATGTCGATTTGGGAAATACACCATATCCGCAGAACCATTGGCATCAGGATCAGAAAAAGCTTGTAAATAAACAGTATTTACACCCATCGCGTTAATTCGATCGAGCAAATTTCCTAAATTACGTTCTTGTTGTTGAGGATCTGGATCATAGATGTAATCCAAATCGACATGCATAATCTTCTGTGGACGATTATTGTCATTTAAATTGAGCTCACGGTTTTTAATTTCTTGTGCCAATGCACTCGTCGACATATTTCCTTGTACAAGAATACGGCTCATATTCTGCAACGATTGTTTTGCATGATCTGCACCGTCATCCAGCGTAATGGTAATAGGCATTCCCAACTGTTTAGCAGTTTGTACCAGTTGCATATTATAGCGACCATATGGCCAGACCATAACTCGTGGAGAACGAAGTCCATGTGATTTCAATAAATCATTGTTCTTTTTTAAATCTTGGAATATACGAGACCGATAGTGCTCGTCACTTTCATAGGTTTTACTAGCAGAATCATAAATACGTGTAATCGCGGCAGGTTCTAAATTACCTTGCGGATTTCCAACAATTCCTTGATGTAGATGATAACTATGGCTAGCGATTTCAACTAGCCCACTATTTTGCATCTCTTTAAGTTCTTTCCAACTTAAAATTTTATCTCGTGAAATTGCTTCACCACCAAAGTCAACTTTCTGACTTTCTTTAGGCTCCAACCAAGAACCAACAACAGCAAGAACAACAGGAACTTTTTTTGCGCGGATAATAGGATATGCATTTTGATAAAATGATTGATAACCATCATCTACAGTCAGTAAAACAGGTTTACTCGGCAAGCTATATTTACCTTCATGCGCTTTTATAAGTTGATCAACATTGATAAAGTGATAGCCATTATTTTTTAACCAATCAAGATGTTCACTAAACTGTTGAGATGTGACCGCATAACTTGGAATCAAAGCATCTTTTCGATCAGTAATTTCATGGTATCCAATAATAGTTAATGCTGTCGCATCAATTTTAGGCGTTGCTGCTAAGAGAGTTGTATTTGCAGCAATGCCGACGACTAAACCTATAATCAATTTATAGGTCGACGATACAATACCTGTTGGCATAGGGATATTTTCTCAAAATTAGAAAATGATTGACCGCAAAACATGCCTTTGAATTTTACATTTTATTGGCAGGTAAAATTTATAGTACGTTAGCTGTCATTTAGGAAGGTATTTATAATTTTGAAAGCTGAAAACAATCTTAAAATTTAATGTGAAATTTTATATATTGATATGATTTTTTATTATAAAAAATACCCCCAATATTCAAAATATTAGGGGTATCTAAAATTAGTATTCAATGAGCTGAAAATTGGGGTCTTCTGCGCGATCTTGTAGATAACAACGCTCTTTACGATAGAAGTAACGATACAATCGATTTACCCAATCTCCTCGACGAAAAGTTTGGATCCGTTTGTTTACTCCATCATATTCTAGTAGCAAAACATTACCATCTTCTGGTGAAAGCAATGTAATTTTATAACTATACTCAGCGTGCGGATGCGAAGGGCTTAATTCTTTTATAATTTCTACTTTGTTATCACCATCCATCCAATAGTGCTTATCCGTCAGAGCTTTTGAGTTGACCCAGAACCCTGTTTCTGCACCATCATAAGTATCGATCATAAAAAAATTATTTAGCTCTTTCAAAAGCTCTGACGCGGTAATATCCAAATAATCATTCATATCTACCTCTACTCACACAATTTTTATCATTTGCTTTGATAAAGCATCATATTTTTGTAATTTACCTTATGAGATCAATAGATTAACCCCTCTATCAACCATCACTTTAAAGCAATTTTTTCCAAAAGGTAAATTTAAATCACATTTTTCAAGAAAAGTTTGATTCAGAAAACATTGCTCTTTTACTCAAAGATATACAGAACTGTCTATAGAATCAACAATTTTGTGCAGAATGTTGCAAATTTTTAAAATAAAAAAATCTTTATAATTCAAAATAATAGAATTTGTTAGAAAAAATGGTTTGTATATTTTTTGTACCCGATTAAAACACTCGTAATTAAACCGAAAAAACAGGCTTTTTTACGAGTGTTTGATCTTAAATTTTTATTATTGATCTCGGGTTTTTACATCAAATAATTCAATTTCAAAAATTAGATTTGAATTGGCGGGAATAATTTTACCCATCTTCCGTTCACCATAAGCCAAATGCGCTGGAACGATGAGTTTACGTTTTCCACCTACACGCATTCCCATGATGCCTTGATCCCAGCCTTTAATAACTCGTCCAGTTCCAATCACAGTTTCAAAATAGTTGCCGCGATCAAGCGAGGAATCAAACTTTGTGCCATCCTCTAACCATCCTGTATAGTGAGTCGTAATCAAAGCACCTTTAACTGCTTCTTTTCCTTCACCGACTTTTAAATCAATAATTTCTAGTTCTGCACTCATTTCTCTCTCCAACTAACCTTAATGGATTACTGTAACTTTTGCCACTGTATATCAACTTGGCCTTTATCACTAAGCAGCGTCCACTCACCATCCATAATATTGAGTTGGAGTTGCATCGTTCGCTCACATAATTGTTCAAGTGCTTCTGTTGTTTCAGGTGTAAGCTGCCAAACTTCAACATTACTTAACGTCTTGATCTTGGTATTTTTCTGCCACCAATCATTTGCCTGTGATCCATAGGTGACAATAGCGACTTGCTTACAACGTGCACTGGCTTTTTTAACTTTATCTTCAGATGGACACCCTACCTCAATCCATTTCTCAAGCAAGCCCGTTAAATCTTTTTGCCAAAGTGCTGGTTCATCAGTCTCGAACAAGTCCTTAGTGAATTCTAAACCTTCATCAGCATAACGCGCATAAGCAAGAATACGCACCATCAAACGCTCAATTGTTTCAGATGGATGCAAAGCAAGTGTTAACTGGTAATCTGCATAGATATGATCATCCATATTGGCGATGTTAATATCTGCTTTATATATCGTTGCTTTTAATGCCATTACAACTTTCCAAATTAAGGGAACATAAAATTTGGCGCTAAGCATACTCTATTTTTAGCAGAAGAATGAGAGGATTCGATCTGGTTGTTTTATTCCGCTTCATTTAAACGACAAGCCAATAATTCCGTTTCAAACAACAACCAATCTTGATTTGATTGGTAAATAATCTCTATTCGATTATCAATGCCCTCTTCTACAGATTTATAATTAAACTGCTGCGGATTGAAGTTAAAACTTTTCCAACCTTGATCTGTATTAAAAATCCCTTTGATACGTACCCAATCTTGCTGCGCACAAAACAAATCTAATAAATCATAAAACTTGAATTGCCAACGTTTGGGTAATTTCCAACCTGCCACCGTATAACCCTGTGACGTTTCAACATAATAGTATGGAAGTTGTTTGATGACAGGCACATCTTCACCATTTGCCTGCATACTTTGTTGTTTTAATAAAGGTTGTACTTTCCGTTGTAAAGGTTGCTGAATCATATCGAGCTGCTGAATATTTACAATACCATGATCAGCCTCAATCCAATGCCGCACATAGGTTTGATATTCTTGTTTCAACTCTAAATAGGCTTCTCTATCCTCATCATTCATACAATCTACATGAGAAATCACGACAATTTGTGCGGCTTTGAGCTGGTCGGTATATAAATTTTGTTCAACCCACGCTTGATCATGTAAACGACTACCGTCAACAACGATGACTAAAGCACGCATATCCAGTGTCTTTTGCCAATGCGGCTCAGTTAACTGTTCTAACAATTGTGCTGGATGCCCCAATCCCGTCGGCTCTATAAATAAGCGATCGGGTTTACTTTCACTTAATAATCGAGACAGTGCAATTTGCATTGGAAGTTGACTACTACAACAAAGACAGCCACCTAATAGTTCTTTGACTGCATAGCCTTGCTGTTGAGAAATTAACTGTTGATCTACCCCTATTTGACCAAACTCATTCATTAATACTGCCCAAACTTCATTTTCTGGCTTTTGACTTAATAAATGTTGGAGCAGCGTTGTTTTTCCTGCACCAAGAAAACCAGAAATAATATGTGTAGGCACAGCACGAGAAGCAATCAGTTTCACATAGTTCTCAAAATGAATTTTTTTAATATTTTATAGATAAAGTTTATAAAAATGCAGCTAATTTAACTTTCCAACATGATAAAACACAAAACTCATTTTTATCACATTATGATAAATAGTTATCACTTATAATCTGATATTATTATCAATATTGATAAAACAATAGTTTTATACAATTCAGAAAAAGCGGATATTAATCATCGAATGTTCTAAACACGTAAAATTAGAGCCTATTTTTTAATCTAAATTACATATTTTCATACATTTTATCATGCTTAATCTGGTCATTTACTTACAATGCAGCAACATAAAGTTAATTATTATTTCATATTGTTAAGCTAGTCGTAAAAGATTGTTAAGGATATTGATGTAAAAAATATTGGCACTTAGCATTGACCTCATGCCGAAATGCGAGATTTTGCATACCGCAAATGAATCAAACTTCAGCTGTTATTTCAAATGAAATTAAGGATGCCAAACATGAAACTTATTAAATCATTATTAGCTGCTTCATTAACTCTTGCTGCTGCATCAACTTTTGCTGCACCTCAACAAGCTCCAGAAACTGAAGACAAAGTTGTAGTATCTACTCAAGAGCAACCAGAAACTCAAGGTCAAGCTGCTACTGATGCGACTGCAAGCGAAGCACCTGCTTCAGCACCAACTGCAACAAACTAAATTAGACTAAAAGGTTCCTCCAGAACTTTTAAGCGCCATTAATTATGTTTATCCCATGATTAATGTTAAAGATCGAACCATGCTGCGGTTCGATCTTTTTATTTTCAAGTGACAAAATACTTAAATCAGCACTGAGTTGATTTTTTGAAAATACTACATGAAGGCTGCTGTACTTCTTCTAAACGATGAACTTTACGCTGCTCTGCCGCTTCAAAGCGACAACGCTTCCAATCCGTATCTAAATTTAATGCTGGAACTTGTTTAGGTTGACGCTCCTCATCAACAGCAACCATAGTGAAATAGCACGTGTTGGTATGACGAATCGTTCGCTTTTGAATATTCTGCGCTTCAACTCGAATTCCGACTTCCATAGAAGTACGACCAACATGATTGACACTCGCTAAAAAAGTGACCAATTCACCAACATAAATTGGCTCTTTAAAATTTACTTTATCAACGGATAAAGTTACTACATAACTACCTGAATAACGACTCGCGCAAGCATATGCAACCTGATCGAGTAATTTTAAAATTGCTCCACCATGAACATTACCTGAGAAATTTGCCATATCTGGTGTCATTAAAACTGACATCGTCAATTCCGACTGATCATCAGGTGCTTGATTTAATTGGTCTAAAGGAGACATGAGTAAAACTCGTAAAATACGCAACCCCATTATTATGATGTATTAATTCATGTAAACATATGCAAAAATGATCAAATTACCATCAATTATTTTTATACTCTTCTTATTTAGTATTTCAAAATGATTACATCAAGGTCATTTTTATCTGATTTGTCATTCATTATAAAAATCACATTTCAGATAAAAATACCTATTATACAGAAACTTGAACATTAATTCGTTGTCTGTATCAAGCCAGTTATACCATTCACAATCATATCAATCGCAATCGTACCAATTAGCAAAGCAGATAAACGCCCAACAATATCAAAATAACGGTCGATATATTTGGCATGTTTATAACGTAAATGGTCATGAGCAAATTTCATTAAAATAAGAATGCTACACGTTAGTATCAAAGTCACTGCGATCACAGCCATTGCCCCAGTAAAGGGTACACTTATACCTGTTACAACAGCAGCACTAATTGTGCCTGGTC
>LULL01000257.1_pt1 | contig 20137 bp, 23 predicted proteins | sample 728161 | NCBI WGS metagenome assembly LULL01 (sample SAMN03860290, study PRJNA289734) | marine metagenome | biome: seawater column; feature: ocean; material: water; isolation source: Red Sea water column Station 149 - depth 500m | place: Saudi Arabia: Red Sea | collected 2011-10-15 | depth 500 m
TAATGTGTAAAAGTTTAGACAAGATCTGACAGTCCTTCCTTCTCGGTTGTTACTGTCAGGTCAAATATTGACCTCATTTCTTCTCCATACTAATTTATAATTTGATTCTCAAACACCTCCCTTGTAATTCTTTTATCAATTATTTTCTGTTTTACTATTTCCTTCCCATCCAAAAATGTTTGCCAAGGAGTTCGCCCATGACACATTTTTCCTTGGTGTGTACGTTTCTTGTTATAGTAGTCAATCCAGTTGTCTAAGTCCTTTTGAAGCTCCTCTAAGCTATCGTAAATCTTCTTTCTAAATGCCGTTTGATAGAACTCATGCAGTATCGTCTTGTGGAATCTCTCGACGATTCCATTCGTCTGAGGGTGACGGGCCTTCGTTTTAGTATGATCAATATTTTTAACCGCAAGAAAAAGTTGATAGTCATGCTGTTCAACTTTACCACAATACTCAGTTCCTCTATCTGTTAGCATTCTAAGCATAGGAACTTCATGCTCATCAAAAAGAGGAAGAACTTTGTCGTTTAAAAGATCCGCAGCTGTAATTGGAGTTTTCATATTGTAGAGCTTGCAAGCTGCTACCTTGGAGTAGGTATCCACGAATGTTTGTTGATATATTCGTCCTACACCTTTTAGAGTTCCAACATAAAAAGTATCTTGAGAGCCAAGGTAACCTGGATGTTCGGTTTCAATCTCTCCATAGGCTTCCTTCTCCAAAGCTTTTTGCTCTAGAACTTTAAGTTGTGACTCTGTTAAAACAATACCTTCTTGAGAACAATACCTTCTTGAGCGACCTTCTCCTCAAGCTTGTTCAGTCTTTTTTTCATATTTTCTAGATCATTTCGAAGCCAAATATTTCTAACTCCAGCAGGAGAAACTGACAAACCTTGCTGTCTTAGCTCGTTTGAAACTCGAACTTGCCCCCAAGCGGGTTCGTCAATTGCGACTTTAATTACTGCTTGTTCAATGATTGGATCAACTCTGTTCTTTCGATTAGGGCCACGTCTTGATTTGTTTATTAATGCATCAACTCCACCTTCCTCAACAGCATTTTGATAGCGATAGAAGGTGTCACGAGAAAATCCCATAACTTTACATGCCTTGGATATGTTCCCTAGCTCCTGGGCCAGGTTTAAAAGTCCTGCTTTATTTTTAATAATTGTGTTGTTAGTCTGTAAATAGCTCATCAGAGTCTCCTTTTCTTAAATTTAAACTTCAACAATTTAATTTTAAGAAGGAAGGACTCTGATGGGTATCTAGAAATAATATCCTATTGATTTTATCAGAATGTCAGATCTTGTCTAAACTTTTACAATTAATGATAAAATAGATATGACAATCAACCCTTTAAATAAATCATATAAAATTCCCATTAAAAAGCTCCCTTTATATTTTATTTTTAGCTCTAAGCTTTCTTAAGTGCCAGTCAATAGTATTCAAAGAACGTCTAAAGTGAGCTGCAAGCTGTTTATAGCTATAATTTTTCTTTTGTTTCAAAAACAATAACTCTTCAAAGTCAATTTGAGGCCGTCTCCAAACAATCCCATATTCCTCTGAAATAGTATTTGGTTCGACCAGTTTAGTATGGAGGGCACCATTTAAAAGCTCTCTTTTTAGAGAGTTTTTTTTGCCTAAAACCCAAATTCTTCACTAACTTCCTCAGTTCTCGTTTCGAGACAATATTCCCTCTTTTTTACAACCGATTTTGTTTTCGAAACCAGTTACTTTCTCTTTTTGCATTTTATATTCTTCTTATCGCCAGATTTAGTGTTCGTGTAGATTTACTCTTTAAGTGTTGAGTGGGGTGATTTTTACATGGCTGGATTAATTTTATTGAATAGCTTGGTGTTGTGCGTTACATTGCGTGAAATATATAAATTTTGAGCAGGTGATGCTTAAAAAGCATTAAGTAAATGAACAAGGGAAAACATTATGAAAACTATTATCGCAGGATTATTGCTAATTGGATCAATTTCAGGAAATGCTTCTGAGAGCCTACTTTGTAGAACAATGTATTTTAATCCAGGGTATGTAAATGCAGATGGATTAGTTGATTATAGTGTTAGGTCGATTGTTAAAGTAGTCGGAAAAACAGATGACTCTGGTGAATGTCCAGAAAGTGTTATTCATGTTGAAAAAGATAAAACTGTTAGAATTTTATCTTCCTATGGCCAAGGTTCAGATTTGAAGTCCTGTGTATATAATTTTGAAGATGAAGTTAGTGAAAAATATACAGGAATGAGTGGAAGAAATTTATATGCGATTCAATGTTGGCCAGAAAGTGAAGGCTCTAAGCTTATTAATAACTCTCTTAGTGAGTATAAAGATATTGATTTAAGTAATCCTTATGTTCGATCACCTTTTAGTAATAGCATGACTGATGAGTATGCTAAGGAAATTTCAAAGTAGAGCCTAGTCCAAAACACTCGGTTTTTATAGTGAGCTTGTGCGACAAATTTCTGAAATGAAACAAAAAATGAATTTGAGCGAGAAAGCTAACTTTTTCGATCAAGATATAAAAAGACAAAGAATATTAATGTAAACAGTTTTAGAAAACCATTACTTAAATATGTAGGAGATATTAATGAAAAAACTATTAGTAGGATTAACTTTATTAACTTCAATGTCATCTTTTGCAGGAAATGTTGATAATTCAACAATGAGTGAAATTCTTTTTTTAAAAAGCGATATTTCAAAGTCATCAATCTCTTTAATAGGAGCTAGAAAAACGGAAAAAGTGCAGATATTAAGAGAAAGAAGACGAAATGAAGCCAAAATGAATCAACTTTGTGGCTCATTAAATGAGAAGTTAGAAGCAAAAGAATTTTCATCTGATTTTAAAGTTGAGTTTGCAGCACAAACAATTGAAGGTGCTTGTCAAATGTCTTTACCCGAAGGGTATAGCTGGGAGCTTAAATATTAATCTCTAGTTTTTTATAGAGAGCTTGTACGACAAATCTCTGAAATGAAACAAAAAATGAATTTGAGCGAGAAAGCTAACTTTTTCGCTCAAAACATAAAAAGACAAAGGGCTTTAATATAAACGTTTTTAGGAAACTATTAACTTTTAGAACAAAGGAAATATGAAATGAAGAAATTATTAATTGGATTAACACTTTTAATTTCAGCATCATCCTTTGCTACAACTGTAGTTATGGATAAATGGCTTGTTGGGACCTCATTAAGAAATTGCGCTCACGCAAATTTAAAACTTTCTAATTCGATTGAATCTTTAAGGACACAAAAAGAGATCAAAAAAATTAAAATTGAAAAATGCAACAAAACATCTATGGGGTCTACTGGCTTTACTAGTTTTGTTCAAAAAGCAAAAGTAGAGCTTTTGGTTGAAAGAGTAAACGGAAACTTCTAGTTAAATGAGTAAATCATACTCGAAAAGATGGAGTGATGGACTTTAAACAATATATATTTAAAACATTAAGTAAATGAACAAAGGAAAATAATTTATTTAAAAAGAATATTTTTTTTATCGTGTTTTTTTGCACTGAACGTAATGTCTAGTGAGGTTACGACTTGTTATGCAAAATACAGTAGCTCTCAGTATGAGCCTTTGAGAATGCAGGGAGGATTTGATAAGCACTTAAGTCGGTACAATGATTTTAAGATTGAGTATACCAAGCGGGATGTCTCAGAGAAAAAAGGTTATAATAATCATCCATTTACTGTTCTCGCCTCAGCAACAAGCGATAATAAAGAAGAACTTATGGATCGTTTTGAAAATAGTCTTAAGAAGATGACGGTATTACGAAAGCATCATTTAGAAGTTATTGATTATGAATTTCTTGGCTGTAAGACAGTTTTACTAACTAAATACTAGTCTCCATATAAATTAACAATTACGTTAGGATAGAGAACTGGCCAGTAGGTTGGTTTTTCTATTGGAGAATTGAAAGAAGAATATTACTTATTTGTTAAAGGAATAATTTGGTAGCTAATGGTATAAAGTTTTTTTTTTTTTTTCTGATTCTTCTAAAAATTGTCCAACTTGTGCAAAGGAAGCTTCAAGCATTTTATGTGCATCTTCGATTTTGTCCTTACTTGTTGCCACATAATAGCTGGTAAAGGCAGCCTCGTTGTTATTTTCATAGGGAAGATTTAAGTGTTTGTAAGTTTCAATGAGTTTTTCTAATTGACTCACAGTCATTTTTTGTACACTTTCTTTACTTACAGAGGGACTAATGTAAAAATTTTTGGCCATATTTACTGTTGATGCTAAATGAGAACTGTTTAAATAGCCTATTTTTTCTAGGTCTTTAATTACATTATCTAAGTTTTCTCTCGTGATATTAAGCTTTGAAGCCATCCAGTCGCGATTGTTTACAAAATCTTTGAGATCAAATAATGAGAGGACTGCATAATGCATCCAAGAACTCATTCCTGGGGTTAAAGGTTTGGCTTTATTTCTTAAGGCTCTTAAAGGAAGTTTGTATCAAATAAAATCATACTTAGTTCTTTCTCTGCTGAGGCTACATCTTAACTTCAGTTTATTCATAAGGCTCACATCTAAAACAGTGTAAAAGATCATTTTATATTCGCTTTATATGTGAGCTTCTAAAAATCGGTATGTCAGTTATAATCTATTCACATAAATCATGAAATCTTTATATGTTTATTCATACCTAAACAGTTCTTAGGCTTAAAACATTTTTAAATCTCTTAAAAATAATAATGGTGTTAACTTAAGCTACATAAAATGAACTCAAAAATGGAGAATTTATGAAAAAAATTATGATAGTCATTACAGTTTGCTTTTCACTACCTCATTTTGTATATAGTTTCGTCGATAGAAATGACCCTCAATATTTATCATCTATAGGTTATGTTCAAGAAATCATAATTAATTTTAATGCCACGTTGAGATCAGGTCAGAAATTCTATTATATAGGGAGTTCTGTTCCTGAGTCTCTACAAGGTGTTGTAAAGGCAACTTCTTGCTTTCTTTCTAATCTAGAGGATAAACCATTAAGTTTGAATAAAGGTGATAGAGTTATTCCAGGATTTTATGGTCCAATTCACTTTACAGATTTAGATATTCTTCATAGTTTAAACGATCCTGCTTGGAAAGTTAATATATTGGGTTTACATGAAAGAACAAATCAATACATTCATTTAAGTTGTAATACAACTCATGCTGATTCAGATAAGCCAACTTTGGAAGAAGTTCGTTATAACTTTGAGTCAGTCGCGAATGTTACCTTTACAAAATATGGTCAAAAACAAATACCCACTTCTTATCTTCAAAGTTTTCAAGGTAAAAAAACTGGTTTTGGAAGAGTAAGTGATTTTGGCTCAGTTGAAAGCTTTTTATACAATATGTGTGGCAAACTTGATGGGTCAGCAACATTAAGAATTGGTGAGGATAGGACAGCATTAGTTCGCAGAGATTGTTTGAAGCTTGTTCCAAGCGCCAGACACTTGAATGCTTCAGCGGTTGAAATATGCTCTCAAGAGCCTCGTTCTTTTTATCGTATGCGATCTGAAAACATTATATCGTGTTTAGAGGATCTTGTGGAAGCCACTTTTTGAGCTAATAACTCATTCTTATTAGCTCCTAGCTTCTCGTTTAATTTTTATTTATTTTCAATTTCTCAATATATTTTTTAATTATAAAGGGGTAGTAAATGGCCGATATTATGAAAAATAAAAGTGGCATAAACCAGAGCTGCCAGAATGTATTAATGTATCCTTCTTTTTTATTTTGAGGATTAATAAGAACTTCTACTTTATTGCCGATTAAGCTGTCACATTTTGTAAGCCAACGGATTTCATCCATTTGGCCTTTCACAATTCTTCCACTTGATGTGACAGCAATGGGAACGCGTTTGTATCGAACACTGCTTCCTGAGTTTTGTCTGCTTGACTCACAGCGCTCGATAATGGCAATATCTTTTTCATACTTTGATAACGCCAAAACAATATCGTAAACAAAATATGTTGTTGCGCCAAGAGGGGCAAAAAGCATAAGCAGAACAAAACAACCCCCTATGAAATAACCAAGAAAAGTTGATATTGAAAAGAGTTTCATAGTGCTAACCTATTTATTTTGTTTATCTTTATTCTTCGGTTGCCCAAGTAAAAAATATAGTAATGAGGACGGTCTTTATTAATTATTAAGCTCAAGTAAGTGAAGACTTTTCAACTAATTTAAAAATATGCCGAAAAGGTTTTGTAAGACTTAAGTGTTAAGTGAAGGTGAGGAATAAAGACTATGAAAAAACTTACTGTTGGTAAACAAATTGTCATATTGATTTCATTTATGCTGTTTATTCAGATTGTTATCGGTTTAGTGGGGTATAGTTCATTAACTTCAATTAAAGGACATCTTTTTACAGTATTTAGTAAGAGGCTTCCTAGCATAAATAATCTTGTGCAAGCTGACCGTGACTTTCAACAAATGCTTGTTGCTGAGAGGACATTACTCATTGAGGATTTATCGCCCACCCAAAAAGAAAGGTTTTTGAAAGAGTACAATATAAATAGAAAACAAGTATTGGGGCGTTTTGAAAATTATAAAAAATTAGGTTTAACTCAAAAGGAAAAGAAGATTTCAGATAGTTTTTATGAGAGTTTTAAAGCCTGGGAAGAGGCTTCAAATATTGATTTTATTATTTCAGGGGAAAAACTCAATAATGGTTTTAATCATAAAATAATGACTAAAAAATCTCTGGGAAGTCTTAATCAAAAATTTGAAGCAGCAAGAGGTGAGTTAGACACTTTACAAGAGCTTATTCTTAGTTATGGAGAGTCAGAGTTTTCTGCAGCAGAAAAAGCTTATACTGGATCTATCTCCACAATTCTTGTGATTACGGTCTTAGGACTTGTAGGGTCAGTGATTTTTGGCTTTATTATTGGACGTGGAATGAGTGTAAGGATTGGTCAAAGAGTGAAGAATGTTTCAAATGAAGAAAAAAACTTGGATCAAATCTCAAAAACGTTAGAAGATAAGTCAGAGTCACTTACATCTATTTCTCATGAATTGTCATCTGCTGTTACTGAAACGACAAGTTCTTTACATGAAATCTCTCAAATGATTAAGAATAATACTGAGGGGAGTCAAACTGTTTCTAAGTTGATAGAAAAAGGAAAAGAATTAATTCAAACTGGTGTAAATAGTTTAAAAAAATTAGATGATGAAATTAGAGGCGTTGAACAAAGCTCTGGTGCTTTGGCTTCAACCGTAGAAAAATCAAACCAAGAGCTGTTAGAGATCATTAAAGTCTTTGAAGAAGTAAATGATAAAACGAAGGTGATCAATGATATTGTTTTTCAAACGAAATTACTTTCTTTTAATGCTTCGGTTGAAGCGGCACGAGCAGGAGAAAATGGAAAAGGTTTTTCGGTAGTGGCTGAGGAAGTTGGAAATTTAGCAAAGGTTAGTGGAGAGTCTGCTGATGAAATTTCTAAGCTTTTATCAGAAAGTTTAGAGAAAGTTTCGAGTATCGTTTCAGAGTCTAGCGAAAGTATTAATAGTTCAGTTAATACCAGTAAAAATAGGATTAATGATAGCGTGAGTTTAAGTTTGAAGTGTCAGGAGCTCTTTAGAAGTGTTCGTGAAAACTTTGATCAAGTCTCTCGCAACTCTAATGAAGTTGCACTTGCTTCAAAGGAGCAGTTAACAGGAGTTGAAGAAGTGAACCGAGCGATGGAAGAAATCACGAATTCTGCCAATATTACCAAAAACTCAGCAAGTGAAGTGAGCTCGGCTTCGATCCAATTAGGGCATTCTGTTAATGAGATTTCTCAAAACGTTATTGGGCTTAAGTCACTTATTGAAAAAAATAAGGCCGCTATAAAAAAACCTAAAAAAGAGCTAAAGCATAAAGAGAAGTCTGAAGGGCAAGATGACTTTGATCTTGTGGCATAGGTTCAGTTAATTACTCTAATTTAAAATTGAAAGAATCTTTTTTGCAGCTTCAGCTGCAATTAATTTATGTCCCAAGCTTGTTGTATGACCAAAGTTACCAGCAAAATTATCAATGAAGATTTCTTCGACTTTGTGTTTTTTTAAAGCTTTGTTGAAATTATCTACGTTTTCAACGTAATATAATTTAGGTTTTGTTTTAAAGAGACTTTTAATTTCTTCTATAGATAATAATGGGTATTGCATGATAATATGTGATGCATTTGATTTTATTATTTTGTGATGAATTCTCTGGTAATTATATAATCCAGCATTAGATGCGAAAATATATGATAAGTTTTCTGAATTCTGCTTCAAATATTTATGATGAGAGGATTCTGTTAAAAAACAAGACTGTGCACTCATAAGTTCAAGATAGTTTAAAATACCTCCTAAATTAATATATTTTTTTACGAGTGAGCTACATTTCTTAAAACTTTTCTCCTCAACAAGTATCCATAAATATTTTTCAAGAACACCTTGAGTAAAATAGCCTCTTGCAATTGATTTTTCATAAAGTTTTTTTGCTTTATTATATTTGATTTTTTTGTTTTTTGTATCGATTGGTAAAGGAACATTGGGAACTACTTTATGTGCTAAATATGCATAATACTGAGACATCTCTTTATTAGTCATGTCATGAATGTTGTAGTTAAGCTTATCAAAACTTTTTAGCGCAAGAGGCTTGTAAGAGAAAAATGTATGTATTCTCCAAAAAAACCAAGATAACAATCTATAGATTTTTATTTCTTTATAGAGAGATTTATTTAAGTTTAGTGCCCACATATCAGAGTCGTTAATTCCCATCATAGTAATAACAAAATCAGGTTTATAAGATTTAAGCTGATCATCAATATCATTTAAAATAGAGTTTGTCGTTATGGCTGCGCGACCAAAGTTATAGACTTTGACATCAAGCCCCTTCTCTTTTAATATTTCTTCTAGATACTCTGGCCAGGCTTTGTTTAGTTTATTCATAAAGCGTTTGTCAGTTGTTGATTCACCTAAACATAATATACGAATACTAGTTTGATTGCTTTTGGGGGGGATCATAATCTTTCCACCAGTAATTATGATGCCTGTCACTTGTAAGATAATTTCAATAATTAAAACTGAAATAACAAAAAAAGAAATTTTTTTTAATACTGATTTAAACATGATACTTTTAGTATACTCTATAAAATGAAGAATAGCTACAGTTAAACCTTTATTTTCCTTTAGCATCAATTCAGTAGGGCGGTTTATAAATAACTCTATGTTTAAGATGAGCTTCGATAAAAATCTCCAGATTATGTAAAAGCATTTGAGAAATACCCTGACTTTCTAAGATTTCGAAGGCATAGCTTATGGCTTCGTGGGTACATAAACCATATTCAAATTTTTGTCGTCTTAAGGGATAAATACTTTTTTGCGAAGGCGTGATTTTTACAGATTGTACATTTTCTAAGAGTGGCTCTCTGCGTTTGATTTTTTTTGCCTGTCTCCAAGTCCCATCAGGAACAATCAGATTTACAGGCTTTTTAAGTTGGGCGATGAAATTTGAATCAAGCTCAATTGCACTTTCATCTGGATATAAAAAAAGTGGGTGATAATTGTCACTGTCAATAAAATTTGGGCCAAGACTTTTATCTCTATGACCTCGTTCAAACGCTTGTGAATTGGAGAGAGATTTGAGGCTTAGGTGTGCTGTGTTACTTGGAAGGAATATCTCTTTTTTAAAAATAATAAGACTCAGTTTTGTTTTGGTAGGGACTGTCGAAATTTTTTCACAAAAGCAATTGAGTTGATGAACCATGCAGCGAGGACATCTTTTAGATCTTGTTGATCGGCGTGAACTTGGCATAAGAATTAAAAGGTGCTCTGTGATAGAGCACCTTTTCCTTAATTATTTAAAAAATTGTAAAAACTCAGAGTCAGAACTTAGGATGAACTTTGTCCCAGGCTTTATGGAGCGTTTGTAAGCCTCCATTGTTCGAATAAAGTTATAAAACTTAGGATCTCGATTAAGAGATTTCGCATAAATATTGGTTGCTTTGGCTTCAGCCTTCCCTTTAATGACTTCTGCTTTTCTATAAGCTTTAGACTGAATGTCTTTAAGGTCTTTACTAATACGTCCTTCGATTTTAGCTTTTTCTCCTTGACCAATTGAGCGAATCTTTTGGGCTATTCTTTGTCGTTCTGAGATCATTCTTTCATACACTTTGCTTTCAACTGACTTTTCATAAGCAATTCTTCTCAGTTGAACATCAATAAGCTTAATCCCTAGTGCATGTAATTCCTTGTCAGCTTGCTCAATAATCATTTCACTTAGTTTTTCACGACCGACGGAAATTTTTTCAATTTCACCGCTGATTTCTTCTTCTAAGATAAATTCTCCGTTAGCTTTCTTTTTTTCAATCTCTTGTTTTTTTTCTTCAATTTTTTCTAGAATGCTATCTGAGTTTCTTACTGCCTCAACAAGGTTGTGACTTGAGATAATATCACGAGTATATCCATCGAGGATAGTATCAAGACGAGTTTTAGCCCCTTGTTCGTTTTGGACTGTTTGAATAAATTTTAGTGCATCAACAATTCTCCAACGAGCAGTTGTATCTACACGGATATATTTTTTATCTTTGGTTGGAATTTGGTTAGCATCACCATCCCAGCTTAAGATTCTTTTGTCTACAAAACGTACTTCTTGTAAGAAGGGTTTTTTGAAGTGGACTCCAGCATTAGTTACAGGGTCTCCAACAGGTTTACCAAATTGGGTGACAATGGCCTGACGTCCTTCGGTAATAATATAAAAAGAGCTTTTTCCCACCAGGAGTAAGCCTAGGATGACAATAAGTATAATTGTAGTTCTGGTGCTCATTGAGTGACTCCTTTTTTCGAAAAGACAGGTAGTAAGCCTTGGACTTTTTTATCAACGATAGTTATGTTTTCAAGGCTTTTGAAGATTTCTTCCATGGTTGAAATATAAATTCTTTTCTTTGTAATTGTCGGTGCTTTTCTGTATTCTTTAGCGAGTGCTGCAAATCTTTCTGCATCACCATAAGCACGGTTTACAACCTCGTTAGCATAACCTTCGGCTTCTTGGATGAGCTTGTCTGCTTTACCTCGGGCTTCAGGGATAATTTTGTTATAAGCTTGTTCCGCTTGGTTAAGCATTTTTTCTTGTTCTTGTTTAGCGGCATTGACCTCGTTAAAAGAGGCTTGAACAACCTTGGGCGGGTTTACGTCTTGGAGTTTTATAGATTTTATACTAACTCCCATATCGTATTTGTTTAAAATTTCTTGCATTAAGATTTTTGCATCAGTGGCAATGACAACTCTACCGGTAGTTAAGACCTCTGTGACTAATTTGTCACCAACAACCCTTCGCATAATCGACTCTGCAACGTCTCTGATGTTTCTTATAGGGTCACTTGTTTTGAATAAAAACTTAAAAGGGTCAGAAATTTGGTATTGAACAACCCATTGAACTTCTGCCACATTGAGATCACCTGTTAACATAAGTGATTCAATATCAAAATTATCGCTAGAGTAGACGGTTCTGCGCGCGTTGGTATTTTTTGTTCGAAACCCAAATTCTGCTTGATGAACAACTTTTGTTTTCACTTTGATAACTTCATCAATTCCAAAAGGGATTTTGAAATGTAGTCCTGGTTGAGAATTTCCTTGATGTTTTCCAAGACGAATCACAACAGCTTCTTCATCTGGCTCTACAGTATAAAAACTTCCTAAGGCTCCAATAATGACAATGAAGAGAACAATAATAGGAAGAGTAAGTTTAGAAATGAGGTCTAAGACCTTTTGAACCTCGGGTGGGTTCGTTTTTTGATATGACATATATCCTCCAAAAAAAATATTGCGCTTATTCTAATAACTAATGTAACTTGTTGGCAAATCTATCTGGGAGAAGTTTATGAATGTCTATCAATGTGGATATCATTCGCCTGTCGGGGAGTTGACTTTATCAGCAACTGACCAGTTTTTATATCAAGTTGAGTTTAAAAAAACGCGGCACAATGATGAGTGTGAGATTTTGAAGCAAACAAAAAGAGAATTTGATTTTTACTTCAAGGGAAGGCTTAAGCAATTTTCTATTCCTTTATTTATGGACGGAACTGAGTTTCAAAAAAAAGTTTGGAAAGAGTTATTAAATATACCCTACGGAAAAACAATGACCTATAAAGAACAGGCCGAAAAAATTGCAAATAAAAACTATGTAAGAGCGGTTGCAGGTGCAAATAATAAAAATAAAATTCCTATTATTATTCCTTGTCACCGGATTATTGGGAGTGATGGAAGTTTAGTCGGTTATGCAGCTGGTATAAAAGTTAAAAAATATTTATTAGCACATGAAGTGTAAAAAAAGATGCCGAAAATTGAGAGAGAGAGTTTTTCGGCATCATTTACACAAGAGAGAGAAAAATACGATTTTAGACTTATATGATTTGCTATTGACGTATTTAATTGGGGATAATTTACTAAGTATTACTCAGTTTTGAAAGAGAAAAAATATAAATATTGTATTTTTTTCATGCCATCTTTTTTAAAAAGAAGATTGTCTAGTTAACTTTAGCTAATGACTTTGTTAGAATAGCGGCAAAATTAGGAATAATGTATGAACTCTAAATTAGCTAGCTATGTAAAGGATAAGTTTTTACGCATAGCTCAAGACTTAATGGATAATCCTCAAGGCTTAAAGTTTAAGTTGGATAAAGCTGGTGAAAAAATTAATAAGTCGACAGTTAAAGATGCGTTCGGAGAGTATTTTGAGGATCTTAAGGCTTTAATTCGTATGGCCAAAATGTGGGTTACTCGACGCTACACAAGTATTAATAAGCAAACAATTCTCTATACTATTGTGGCCGTCGTTTATTTTGTAACCCCTACAGATTTTGTACCTGATTTTATTTTAGGATTGGGTTTTGTAGATGATCTTGCAGTTTTAACTTGGGTTTTAGGGATGATTAGAGAAGACTTAGAGAAATTTAAACAATGGGAAAAGGAAAAGAGATGAAAAAATTATTTTGTCTAATTTTATTGGTTGGGTGTGCTAGTAAAGTGATTTTATTAAAAGAGCAAGAGCTTTTACCTTACAAAGAGTCAGCACAGGTTACTCGCTTAGATAAAGTTAATAAAGCTCTTTTTATTGCTCAGGTTCGCGATAAAAGAGAGGAAAAAACATTTGGACACGGTTATACAGGAGTTCGTTATGATAAAACTCCGGTTATCTTTGATGTTGGAATTAATAACTTAGTTCAGGAGCATGTCGTTGATGCATTAGAAATTAGAAATATTATGGTTAAACCTGGCAGCGACTTAAAAATGACAATTGATGTTCATGAACTTCGAGTTGATGAAATTATTGAGAAATTTCAACCTGAAAAAGCAAAGTGTAAAATCAAAATGACTTTTCACGTAGAAAGCGAAAAAATTAAGTGGTCTGGAAACTTTTGGACGAGTTTTACATCGGCAGGAGATATGAGCGAAGGAACGGAGAGGCTTGCTCCCACCCTTGGCAGTTGTTTTAATGAAATAATCGAAAAATTAGTAAATGATAATAAATTTCAAGAATTATTAGAATAGGTGAGAAATGAATAAATTAATTGAGAATCTTAATTGGCGTTACGCATGTAAAAAATTTGACCCTACAAAGAAAATCAGTGATGAGCTATTTGATGTTATTTTGGAAGCTTTAAGATTAACTCCTTCTTCTTTTGGATTACAGCCATGGAAGTTTGTTGTTGTTAAGGATGAACAAAAAAGAGAAGAGCTTGTTTCGGCCAGTTGGAATCAGCAGCAAGTTAAAGATGCGAGTCACTTGATTGTGCTTTGTGCTCCAAAGTCAATTGATGTGAATTTTATCGAGGACTTTATTGCAGATACGGCGCGGACAAGAGGTGTTGATGTTTCTGAGCTAGAGGGATTTAAAAAAATGCTGATGATGATTCCTAATAAGTCACCAGAAGATCAAATGATTTGGGCCAAAAATCAAATTTATATTGCTCTTGGAAACTTAATGACAACTTGTGCTGAATTAAAAATTGATAGCTGTCCTATGGAAGGATTTAAACCAGCGAAGTACGATGAAATACTTGGGTTAGATAAGTATAATTTAAAATCAGTTCTTGTTTGTCCAGTAGGTTATCGTCATCCAGATGATAAATATCAGGGACTTAAAAAAGTTCGTTTTGCTAAGGAAGATTTAGTTATTACAATTTAAAAAAATTATAACAATAAATAAGACCTGCTAAGAGAAAACTAATGATAATGTTGAGTTTCAATCCAAGTGTTAGCATTTGTTTTTTATCTATCTTTTCAGAACCATAGACGATTGCATTTGGAGGTGTTGCTACTGGAAGCATAAACGCCATGGAACAAGCAATAGCAATACCTAAAGAGAGATAAAAAGGGTTGAAGTTAAGCTGTGGAGCCATTGAAATCATTATTGGCAATAAAATATTTGCTGAAGCCGTATTTGAGGTCAATTCAGTACTAAAAATAACAAAACTAAAAATAAGAAGTAAAATAAGAAATAAAGGTAACTCTGAGACATAGCTTATAAGAGTATCTCCCGCTATTTTTGCTAGTCCTAATTCAAAAAGAAGTTGGCCCAAAGCTAAACCACATCCAAATAATAAAAGTGAAGACCAGTCTATCGTTTTGATATGATGGCTTTGTAACAGCTTTTGTTGTTTGGAGAAAGGAACTAAAAAGAGCATTGACGCTGTCAACATAACGACGGCACCTGAGTTGAGATCAAAAGGAGGTTTATAATCAAAGAGTTTAAAAATACTGGGAAGAATCCATAAAAAAACAGTCACAATAAAAAGACTAAAAGTATATTTTTCAGCAAGACTTATTGGGGGAAGACTTCGAAACTGTTTCATTAGGTAGTCATTTTCAAACTTTATATTTTCCATTTTAAGCTGATGGTAAATAATAATATATAAAGCACTTAAAAAAATAAGTGCAAGGGGAAAGCAATAAAGCATCCATTCTAAAAAGCTTACTTGTATATTGCTTAAACGTTCAAGCATTCCAATGGCTATAAGATTTGGCGTCGACCCGATAGGAGTTGCTATCCCACCAATACTCGCAGAATAAGCAATTGATAATAAAATGAGACTTATTGTTTTTTTATCGTTGATTTTTAAACTTTGTAAGGTTCCTAAGATAATTGGCAGCATCATGGCCGTTGTTGCAGTATTAGAAATCCACATCGTTAAAATACAGGTTAGGGCCATCATCGCAAAAATTAAACGCGCAATTGAGCCTTTTATGATCCTTCTTGTAAGGAGAAATAAAGACATTCTCTTATCAAGTTGACTGTGGGCAAAAGCCTTTGCAAGCAAAAAACCACCTAAAAAAAGGAAAATAATGGGGTGTCCAAAACTAGAAAAAATTTGAGAAGCCGGGGCCAATTCAAAAATGGCACTTAAAGAAACACCTAAGAGTCCAACAGCATAAAGAGGGATAGAGCTAAATAACCAATAAAAAACAACCCAAAAGAAGATGGCGAGAAACTGAGTTTGTTGCCAACTTAATGCGTTGGGAAGGGATAACGTTCCAAGAAATATAAGGAGTCCAATGATATGGACTCCATATTTTCTTAAAAAAATCATTTATTTTTTAAAGGTTGGAGCGCCTTTTATATTTTCCTGGTAAAAGTCTCCAAAATTTTGCATTTGGTGGTGAAAGTCATTGGCCAAGGACTCAGCTTGTTTGACATATGCACTTGCATCAGACCATGTCTGTTGTGGTTGTAAAACTTTACCATCAACACCTTCCACTGCTGTTGGAATATGAAAACCAAAGATAGGATCATTTTCCGTACTTACATCGTTAAGAGAGTTTGCCTGAATTGCACGAATAATCTTACGTGTTATAGGAAGAGGGAATCTTTCACCTTCGCCATAAGGACCGCCTGTCCATCCTGTATTAATTAACCAAACATTTATATCGTGCTTATCTAGATATTGTCCTAGTAGTTTTGCATAAACACTGGGATGTCTTAACATAAAAGGAGCTCCAAAGCAGGGAGAAAAAGTTGCTTGAGGCTCTTTAATTCCAATTTCTGTTCCTGCAAGTTTAGCAGTATATCCAAGGACAAAATAAAACATGGCCTGTTCTTTTGTAAGTTTACTCACAGGAGGGAGGACACCAAAAGCATCAGCTGTTAAGAAAAAAATATGTCCAGGGACCTGTCCTTGTGATGTTTCTTCTACCTCATCTATAAACTCTAAAGGGTAAGCAGCTCTGCCGTTTTCTGTTAAAGTTTTATCATTAAAATCGATTTGACCAGTTTTGTGATCATAAGTGACATTTTCAATCATAGAGCCAAACCGGTTCGTTGCACTCCATATTTCAGGCTCATTTTCTTTAGAAAGTTTATACGTCTTGGCGTAGCATCCTCCTTCAAAGTTAAAAATGCCCTCATCACTTAGACCATGTTCATCATCACCGATAATATAAGTCCCTTCATCAGTAGAGAGTGTTGTTTTTCCTGTTCCAGAAAGACCAAAAAAAACAGAAGACTCTTGATTTTGTTTACGTGATGCCCCTGCATGCATAGGTAAAATTCCACTTTCTGGAAGTCTGTAATTCATGGCAGCAAACATTGATTTTTTTATTTCTCCTGCATAAAAAGTTCCAGCAATAATTGTCGTATTGGTATCAAAGCAAGTCACAACACAGGTCTCACTTCTTGTTCCAAATTCTTCTGGGTCAAGATTAAGTCCTGGAACGTGTAAGATGGTAAAATCTGATTTATCAAATTCTTTAATTTGTTCTCTAAAAAGATGGCCAGTAAATACAGCATATTGAGGATGAGTCGAAATAGTTCTTGCTCCAATATTATATTTTACATGTGCGCCTACGCTTCTTTCGGTGACATAAAGTTCTTTCTCTCGAGATAATACACCAAGTGCCTTTTCTTTAAGTTTAGCAAAAGTTTCTGGAGACATAGGTCTAAGGTTATTTTCCCACCAAATTGTGTTTTCAGTGGTAGCAGATTTAACAATATATCTATCCTGAGCAGATCGTCCGGTATGTTTACCTGTTTCTACAATAAGAGCTCCATCTTTTGAAAGTTTTCCGTATCCTCGTCGAATAGCTTCTTGAATATAAAAGCTTCTGGGGCGGTTAATATAAAGGTTTGTTTCAGCAGGAATTCCTAATTCCGTATAAAAATCGTTCATCTTAAGCTCCTAGGGTAAATGACAACTTCTAAGCAAAAAATATCGAAAAAACTGGGCTCTGTATAGGCAAAGATGAAGGAAAATATAATTTCATTTTATCGTAAAACATGGGAAAATTGTAAGGTAGAGGTAAATTATGAAAATAGCATTAATTACAGGGGCCAATAGGGGCTTAGGATTTGAAACATCCAAGCAATTAGGTTTAAAGGGCTTTAAAGTTTATATTTCAGGGAGAAATTTGGAGAAGATCCAAATGGCTGCAAATCGCTTAAAGTCTCTTGGTATTGATGTTGAGGCGATTAAGCTAGATGTGACTAAAACTCAAGATATTAGATCTTTTATTGATTTATTAAAAACGAGAAAGGAACATTTAGATGTCTTGGTAAATAACGCGGGAGTTTTTTTAGAATCAGATGGGCCACAAGATACTACGGGGGCCAGTATTCTTAAAGTCGACCCTGTTATTATTTTAAAAACGATTGAAGCCAACACAATGGGACCACTTAAACTTATTCAATCTTTAGTTCCCTTAATGATAGAAAAAGGGGGGGGGCGAGTTATTAATATCTCTTCAGGAATGGGGCAGTTAAAAAATATGACTGGCTTTTGGCCAGGTTATCGCATGAGTAAAACGGCCTTAAATACTTTGACTAAAATTTTAGATGCTGAAGTGTGTAAAGATAAAATCTATGTTAATTCAGTCTGTCCAGGATGGGTTCGAACGGATATGGGAGGAGAAAATGCGGAACGCTCAGTTGAAGAAGGTGTCAAAACAACAATTTGGTTAGCGACCTGTGATGATCCTCCTCATGGAAAGTTTTTTAGGGATAAACAAGAAATTGAATGGTAGTTATAAAAGCGAGCGAATTAAAGCATCGTAAGAAATTTTTTTGTGAAGAGCACTTCTAGCGAATTCATCGTCTTGGGCAATATTAGGATTGGGATTTGCCTCCAAAACATAAACTTTGTTTTGGGCCGTGACTCTGAGGTCAATTCTAGCATATCCACTTAAACACAAAACTTGATAAACTTTTTTACAAATTTTAAAAATTTTTTCTTCTAAATCTGTAGAAACTTTTGCGGCTGCATTATCAATTCCCTTACGTTCTCTATATTTTTCATTCCACTTTGCCCGACTGGTATAAATTTCTTTTTCAGGTACTTCAACATTATTAAATTGCAACTCCCAAATGGGGAGGGTTGTGAGTTTTTTATTTCCAATAAGGCCAACGTAAAATTCTTTGCCAGCAATAAACTCTTCGATAATAGCATCCTGATCTAATTTATTGTGAATATAATCAATTCTTTCTTGCAATTTTTCTTGGTCGTGAACGATACTGGCCTGGGCCAAACCATAACTTGCTTCTTCATATAGACATTTAACAATTAATGGGAAGTTTAGGTTCTTTGGAAGCTTCTTTCGTTTTTTTCGTGGAAATGTAAAAAAGTGGGGAGTGTTAATTTTGTGATATTTTAAAATCTTCTTACTTAGGGCCTTGTCTCTAGAAAGCAATAAACCTTTAGCACAACAACCTGTGTATTTAATTTCCATTAGTTCTAATAAGGAAACCACTTTAAAGTCATTTTGAGGGTTGTGATGAAATTCTTCTAAAAGATTAAAAACAATATTGGGTGAACTTTGAATAATTTTTTGACTTAAAAGATTTATATTGTCACTTAAGCCGAGGAACTCAACTTCGTATCCCAGTCTTTTTAAAGCTTCTGAGACATCATACTCTGTAATCCAGGCCGTTTTATAACGATCAGGATCAGTCACCACTTCAGGAGGAGGAATTAACTCGGGGTGGGCTATGATTAATATTTTTTGTGACATGCTCAAAGTATTACATATAAACTCGAGTTTGTCCTTTTTTAATATAGTCTGCAAGGTGTGTTTTAAGCACCGATTCGATTTGAGATGTTTGGTATTTGGCCATGTATAATGATTCTTTTTTTGTAAGGGCCAATAATTCATTATACTGTTGTGAGACTTCCCATGGATTTGTAGATGTCCTTTGACTTATTTTTCTTATCAAACTTTTCTTTTTTTGCTTAAGAAATGGATAAGCAAGAAATAATTTTTGATTTTTTTGGGAAGATAAAAATGTCACTTTATTTTTAAAATAATTTTTCTTATTGAGCTTAAGAGAGTGTTTTTTTTCAATTAAGTACTCTTTAATCGTTCTTGTATCATCAGAAGTATTTAATGGTGTTGAAAAGTTTTCTTTGAAATTTGTAGTGTTATATCTTTTTAAAAGAATCTCTTGGACAAGTTTATATTTTTTTTCTACGACCGTATTTAAATATTTTTTGGGTAAGTTTCCATAATAGAGAAAGTGGCCAAAAGTTTCGGCCCAATCTTCATCAGGGTGAGCTTGGGCATAAAAATCTCCTAAAAAATGAATATAGTCCTTTGAGTGAGGATTGGGGTGATAGGAGTTTGGGTAAGGATATGATGTTTTGCCAAATAATTGCTGTCTTTTTTTACTCAATCTTAGTTTATAAGCATTATCGATAGCATGTCCTATTTCGTGACAACAGAGTTTGGTGAAACTCGTAGGTGTGTCGCCTTCACAAAAACCCAGATACTCTTTTTCTAAGGCAATGAGCTTAGCTGAGGTTAGAACAAAGGGGATCGCAAAGCCTGAGACTGAGTCAGGTGAAAACCACTCTTGTGAGAACCAAGTATGGGGAGTCCATTTAAGACCAAGATTCTTCAGTTTTGAAGAAATTTGTCTTAAAATGACTTTTTGCTCGGCACGAAATTTAAAGTCAATCTCACAAATAGGAAGCTCTAAAATTTCAGACTTTGAAAGTTTGTTTAGTTTTTCAATTCTCATTGAAATGATTTTAGGTTCATAGGTAAAAAAATCAAGCATTTGTGGTTTTAACTATAGATTTTACATGAAATTTTTTAACCGACTGATTACGCTGATGATAAATCAAAGCCTAAACGTTTTAAATAAATCTGATTGTAAAAATAAATAAAGATCTCAAGATGACCCTGCAACCTTGCTGGGTCTTGA
>LULL01000280.1_pt1 | contig 19948 bp, 20 predicted proteins | sample 728161 | NCBI WGS metagenome assembly LULL01 (sample SAMN03860290, study PRJNA289734) | marine metagenome | biome: seawater column; feature: ocean; material: water; isolation source: Red Sea water column Station 149 - depth 500m | place: Saudi Arabia: Red Sea | collected 2011-10-15 | depth 500 m
CCGACGACAGTTGCAAAATGCCTCTGTCGCCTATTTTGATACCTACGCTTTGGCAGTCAGTTTGACCATCATCTTGGCATAGCCGCGCACAAAGTTAGATTGCACAATTTCTGGCTCACCCAAAACCTCAATATTTTCAAAACGCTGAAGCAGCTCTTCCCATAAGATTCGCAACTGCATCTCGGCCAAGCGATTACCCATACAGCGATGCACACCAAAACCAAATGACAGATGATTACGCGCACCTTTACGATCAATGATCAATTCATCAGGTCGCTCAATCACTCGCTCATCGCGGTTGCCAGAAACGTACCACATCACCACCTTGTCGCCTTTTTTGATGGTCTGACCGTTAAGCTCTACATCTTGCTTGGCAATCCGACGCATATAGGCCAGCGGGGTTTGCCAGCGAATAATTTCGGATACCATGTTCGGGATCAAGCTCGGATTGTTTTTGAGTTTGACGAACTCATTTGGAAACAGGTTAAGTGCGTATACCCCACCCGTCATCGAGTTGCGTGTGGTATCGTTGCCGCCGACAATTAGCAAGACCAAATTGCCCATAAACTCCATCGGCCGATAAATCAGGTCTTTAGTCGCTTCGTTTGACTGCATCAAGCTGATCAAATCATAGCCCATTTCAGCGCCTGCAGATTTTTGTGCGGCTTTTCTATGCCATAACTCCGCAAAATGCTTTGCTGCATCGACTGCTGCATCAAAAATCTCATCCAAATTTGTCACTGTCCCACCTGTGGCCTCCGCAGTGCCAGCCATCAAGTCTGACCATTCAACCAATTTGTGCCGCTTTTCGTATGGGAAATCAAATAATGTTGCCAACATACGGGCTGTCAGCTCAATCGAAACATTCTGCACCCAATCAAACGGCTGATCCGTTGGCAACTGATCCAAAACCTCTTGCACGCGTAGCCGAATCAAACCCTCTAGCTCTTTGAGATTTTTTGGTGCGACTACATCCTGTACGGCCTGCCGCTGCACATCGTGCTTGGGTGGGTCCATTGCAATAAACATTTCAGCATCTAACCCAGGAGGGGTGTTGCCAATCGCGATCACAGGTTCAGCTGAAAAAATCTCATGATTTTTATCGACATAGACAATATCATCGTAACGCGTGACCGACCAAAATGCCCCAAACGGACTGTTGGCTTGATAATGTACCGGTGCTTCATCACGCAGCCGCTTAAAGTAAGACTGCCATTTTTTTTGCTTGTATAAAAATGGGTTGCTAACATCAATCTCAGCAAGTGCCAGTGTTGCAACTTCTGGAATCGGTTGCTCGATAAATGCAGGAAATTCTTGCACGTTAAACACACGGAATTTGGCTTTTTGCATCCACTGAATGCCGCGAACCTGCGTGTGCAATGGGACAAAACGGGTCACTTGACCATGCAAAAACTGCTTGCCCGTTTGAAACTGCTCATTAGACTTGACTTTATCCGTAACCGTGGTTGCTACGTCTGCAGCGGTGCTGGTGACAGTTTGGGTTATTTTCTCAAAAATTTCTGCGACTGAGGTCATGATGGTCTCCTGACTGAGCATCGTTGACGAGGTGTGTTTGTTAAGGCGGTTGATCCGCTGGGTTACAGCTGACGTGTTACATCTGAAACTCAGGCAGATGTACCGTCATGCCATCCATTGCATCGGTCACTTGGATACAACACGCCAAACGTGAGGTGGCAGCACGCTCTGGGGTCATTTCCAACATCTGCTGCTCATTCGCTTGTGCCGTACCCGCAACATCCGACCACTCAGCACTGACAATCACGTGGCAGGTACCACAGGCGCATTCGCCACCGCAATCCCCATCAATTCCGGCAACACCGTTTTCAACCGCCAACTGCATTAGTGACTTACCCGCTTCGATTGCAACGCTGGTTTGTGCACCATCGTGGGCAATAAATGTAATTTGGCTCATGGCTACGACTCCGATTTGGCTTAATTTCACTGTTCAAGCTCAAGATTACGCACTCTCTGCGGTTCTGTAGAGGTTATTATTTGACAAATAGAGGTCATAAAAAGACAATATTACCTCGTCAGCCAATAAAGCATATTCCATGTATCAGACTCACTCAGGCAAAGAACCCGCGATCATTCCGTGTAGCTATACCCGTTTGATCGGTCGAGAACTGGACTTACAAGCGCGCGATCTGCCGAAATTATTAAAATTCACTGCGCTGACCACTGAGCAACTGATGCGTGATGACACCATGATCACGGCCAGCCAACAGATTCAAATCTTACAAAATAGCTTGGAGTTGTCCGCATCCGATCAGTTTGGCTTGCGTTTAGGGCAGCGGCTCACGCCGTGATTTTCTTTGAGCAGACCTTGAGTCATGCAGTACATCGGCTACTGTCCGAAACTGTTGCGGTGATTTTTTCGGAATGTGCCGAATTTATTGTTGGACGACCGCTGACCGAGGCGGTGATTCAGTTTAGCCATCCCGCCCCCGATCATCATGCCTGTTACGCGGATTATCTTGCCGGTACCTATCAGTTTGATCAGCCACAACTGTCGATCCGAGTGCCGACCGAGTTGTGCTTGATTGCCAATGCATCCGCGCAGCACGATAGCTATCTGCTGGCGATGCAACAATGCGAAATGATCCTCAACCGGCTCAAGACCCAACAACACAGCACCACCTACCAAGTGCAAAAAGCCATGCTGTCCTATCCGCTCGGGCAACTGAGTGAAGAGGATCTGGCTGCAGCCTTGTTTATGAATAAGCGTACGCTGGCCAGACGTCTGGTCAAAGAGAACACGAGTTACCGGCTGATTCGAGATCGGATTTTATCTGAGAAAGCCAGTAGTTATTTACATGACCCTCAAATATCGGTCGAGGCAATTGCCAGCTTACTGAATTACCACGACTCTGCTAATTTTCGGCGCGCGTTTAAACGCTGGTTTGGTGTATCACCAAGTGCTTATCGGCGAAAAATCACCCATCGGCAAGAAGAAAATGACCTGAGAGAATGAGGTTGTTCGTATGATTGTTAATACGTTGAAACATCAATACGCCCTAGAAAAATACCTTAAAACGCTATGTCAGAGATGGCAATCATATGGCAGCCCTCCACTTCCAATCCGATAACCTCAACTCAACCCAACGCTTGCAACCCGCTGTGAACTCTGTAGAGGTTTTAATTCCCATTGCAGCCCATCCACCGTCAATGTCTTCAGTTAGGGGTCGTCTCAGAAGTATCATCCTGATCGAAACCAAAATGACCCAGAGGCTGGGAGAATTATGGCGCTGATTAATCAATCTTATGAAGTTTTATCTGATCCTGTGAAACGTCGAAAACATGATATCTGGATTGAAGAGCAAGAAGCTCAACAGGAACAAAGAGCTCAACAGGAACAAAGAGCTCAACAAGAACAAAGAGCTCAACAGGAACAAAGAGCTCAACAAGAACAAAGAGCTCAACAAGAACAGAAAGGTAGTGATGACTCTGTTTTTGCAAAAATTTTCTCTAATATAGAATTTTTATTCGTTGGAACTATTGGTCTAATTATTATTATATCTATTTTAGATTTATTACTATTTTCTAATAATAAAAGTAAAGACGATGAATATTCAACGGTTTCAGACGCTTCAGAAAGTGTATTACTAGCAGATAACGAAGACAATATAGAAAATTCAAAAACAACGTATCCAGCAAGTTTTGATTGTAATAAAGCCAAGTCTCTTACTGAAAATTTAATTTGTAATAATGAAGATTTAGCGATAGCTGATCTAGAATTAGCTAGTCTTTTAAAACAAGCAAAAACGACTGTTACAGATAAAAAAGCCCTTAATAATCGTGTTCGAAAACAGTGGAATTATCGTGAGAAAAATTGTAAGGATGAGGCCTGTCTATTTGAGTGGTTTAATTACCAAAAAATAGTTTTAACGCAGATCATAAAAACAGGGAATGTTAACGCTGGTTTAACAGTTAAAGAATTAACACCAAAGCCCCTTCCAGAGACTGGGCATAATGATAATAGTAATTTTGAAGGTGTTGCACCTTTGAGAATTAAAACTCCATCGACTGGAAACCATTATTTTGTAAAAATTGAAAATGCTTATACACATAAACACTTGGTTAGTTATTTCATACAGTCAGGCGATTTATTAGAAATTAATCTACCACTAGGAACTTACAATATTAAATATGCATCTGGTCAACAGTGGTATGGTAATGAGCATTTATTTGGCCCAGAAACTGCATATGCAAAAGCAGACCAAAATTTTAATTTTAGATTTGATGGGTATCAATATACAGGTTATACAATTGAATTGATTGAACAGGTTAATGGAAATTTAAAGACATCTCATATCGATCCAAGTCAATTCTAATTAAATAGGCTCTAGACAGATTAGACCTCTTGCGAAAGTATCATTTTTGATCAATCTTATTGGCTAAAAGTTACATTTTTGCCTAATAGAAAGCCGACTTGTTTCTAAGTCGGTTTTTAAGGTTTTGCGTCCCAATTTTTTATAGCATAACTTTTTGAAATATAGAACTATTTTTATATGCGTTTCGTATAAGCGCCATTATGTTAAATGGACATAAATCAATTCTAAAATTATCTATGATAATTCTATACTTTTACTTCGATACTGCGGTTAGGGTGGATAGAAAAGAGTCTAACTGCTATCATTGCCCCCGAAATCCTCCAAAATAGATATCTTTCTTAATATGACACTTACGCCACCATAAGTTTATTTACCTCTTAATTCAGTAAATAACTCATCACTGTCTAGTGATGTGGTGTAGTCGCTTGTGTGTTGTATATATCACATCACTAGCCTATCTGAAAAATTAAAAAACAGGCTATGTTTATGTTATCTAATGTCCGAGAACAGTGGTTCTCTAACATCCGTGGGGATGTACTTGCCGGATTAGTCGTCGGTCTTGCACTCATCCCTGAAGCCATCGCATTTTCAATTATTGCAGGTGTAGATCCTAAAGTTGGTCTATACGCATCCTTCTGTATTGCCGTCGTGATTTCTTTCGTAGGTGGTCGTCCTGCCATGATTTCAGCAGCCACTGGTGCAATGGCGCTGCTTATGGTCACATTGGTCAAAGAGCATGGGCTTGAATATCTGCTGGCAGCAACAATTTTGACAGGCGTGATTCAAATATTGGCAGGCTATTTAAAGCTCGCTAAGTTAATGCGGTTTGTATCTAAATCTGTGGTTATTGGATTCGTAAATGCGTTAGCGATCTTAATTTTCATGGCTCAATTGCCTGAACTGATTAATGTGACCTGGCATGTATATGCTTTTGTTGCTTTAGGTTTAGCAATTATTTATCTATTCCCTCTGGTTCCCAAATTAGGAAAACTACTCCCTTCTCCACTAGTCTGCATCATTGCAATCACATTATTGGCAATCGCTTTAGGAATTGATGTACGGACCGTGGGCGATATGGGGTCTTTACCTGACACACTTCCAATGTTCTTGATTCCAGATATTCCTTTGAATATTGAAACATTGATGATTATTTTGCCTTATTCAGTCGCACTGGCGGCTGTAGGTTTACTTGAATCGATGATGACAGCAACTATCGTGGATGAAATGACTGATACACCAAGTGATAAATATCAGGAATGTAAGGGACAAGGGATTGCGAATATTGCTTCTGGCTTTATGGGTGGCATGGCCGGTTGTGCAATGATTGGTCAATCTATGATTAACGTAAAATCAGGTGGCCTTACACGCTTATCAACATTCTCTGCGGGCATTTTTCTTCTTATTCTGGTTGTATTTATCAGCGACTGGCTCAAAGTGATTCCAATGGCTGCATTGGTAGCGGTAATGATAATGGTCTCTATCAGTACCTTTGAATGGAGTTCTGTCACTCAGTTAAAAGATAATCCTAAGAGCAGTAATATCGTCATGATTGCGACGGTGATTGTAGTTGTTGCTACGCATAACCTGGCTTTGGGTGTGTTAACAGGCGTATTACTTTCAGCTTTGTTCCTAGCGAATAAACTTGAAAATGATATCCAAGTAATAGCATCTTTTGAAGGAACAGCTCGTTTATATGATTTGAGAGGTCAGATCTTCTTTAGTTCTTCTGAAAAATTCATGCAAGGGTTTGACTTTAAAGAGAATGTAAAGGATGTGATTATTGATTTGACCCATTCTCACATTTGGGATGTAACATCAGTCGCCATGCTTGATTCTGTTGTAAATAAATTCCAAAAGAATAGTGTGAATGTCACTGTGCGTGGCTTAAATGAAGCCAGCTCTATCATGATTGATAAGTATGGAACACATGCCAGAATCTAAGTGCAGGAGATTTTACGTTTATGTAGAATCTCTAAAATTAACATAATACAGCTTATGCGAAATACTTAAATTAACCCAAATATTTCAGTAGCTTACATAAGTCTTATTTTACCACCACCACCTTTTGAAACATCTCGGCTACGAAGTGGGCTTTTGGGTACATTCTGCCAAGAATTTTCGACATTTTTAGCTAAATAAACAAGTCATTGCTTAGCAAGGGTTAAAAATGCAGATCTTGTGATGTATGCAAAATCTTTAAAATATATACCATTTTTATGGCTTTATAAAACTGATGTCGCTACAAAATTTGCTTTACCCATAGCTTGAGTTGCTAAAAAATTCTAAGGTATATGCTATGTGCATTTATACATTGAAGAGGATCTCATGTTAGAACCAGCAACAGACATTGATTTATCTATGTACGATCTGCATTCGATGGTCAAGGTAAGCCTTATCCAATTTTGCATTTAAAAATCTAGCTAAATTCTTTTTAAACTGCATAATTGACACAGCAATCCACCTCACAAAGTGCTACCATTTTGCCAGTTTAAATTTTCACAATTTGGAAGCGGTATGCTGATACAACGTGGCGGATTAAAAGTAGTCGCAGGACTTGGAATCTCTGGGGTTTCTGCAGTGAATTATTTGCATCAACAGGGCTATCAAGTCGCTGTGACTGACTCACGACCGACGCCACCGGGCATCGAGCAGATTCCTGCAGAGATTCGTCAAAGTTTTGGTGAGTTAGATCAAGAATTACTTTTACAAGCCGAAGAAATTATTCTGAGCCCTGGACTTGCGCCGCAGTTGCCTGAGATTCAAGTGGCGATTGCAAAAGGTATTCCTGTGGTTAGCGATATTCAGCTCCTACGCCGTGCCACCGAAGTACCGATCATTGCCATTACAGGTTCGAATGCCAAAAGTACCGTGACCACATTGGTCGGCGAGATGGCAAAAAATGCAGGGAAAAAAGTCGCTGTCGGTGGCAATCTCGGTCGTCCTGCGTTGGATTTACTGCAAGATGATCCTGAGTTGATCGTTTTAGAGTTATCGAGTTTTCAGCTCGAAACCACCACGCATCTTGGTGCTGAGGTCGCGGTGGTGCTGAATATGAGTGAAGATCATTTGGATCGTCATGGCGATATGGTTGGCTACCATGCGGCGAAACATCGCATTTTCCAAGGTTGTCAGAGCTTTGTCTTTAACCGTGATGACGGACTGACGCGTCCATTGGTAGCGGACAATATTCCATTCCTCAGCTTTGGTTTGAATGCACCTGATCTGAAACAATATGGCGTACTGCGTGACAGTCAGGGTAAAATGTTCTTGGCAAAAGGTACGACACGTTTGCTCGATAGTAGTGAAATGTATATGCAGGGCAGTCACAATGTGGCGAATGCCCTGGCGTGTTTGGCTTTGGGTGAATCGGTGGGTTTGCCGTTAGAGGTGATGTTAGACACCATTAAACATTTCAAAGGCTTGGAACATCGTTGCCAATATGTCGATGAGAAGCAAGGGGTGCGTTATTACAATGATTCCAAGGGCACCAATGTCGGCGCAACGCTTGCTGCGATTAATGGTTTAGGTCAGGCGCTTGCACCAAATCAAGCTAAAGTCGTGGCGATTCTCGGCGGTCAAGGCAAAGGGCAAGATTTCAAACCATTATCCAATGCACTTTCTCAATATGCTCGCCATGTGGTTTTAATTGGTGAAGATGCCAATAAGATTGCCAGTGCGTTGGCGTCTGATATTGAGGTGAGTTTTGCCACGACCTTAAAAGCTGCGGTCAAAGAAGCACAAAGCCATGCCGAGCAGGGCGATGCGGTATTGCTCTCGCCAGCCTGTGCAAGTTTTGATATGTTTAAAAGCTACAATGATCGTGGTGAGCAATTTGTACAGTGTGTTCAGCAACTGTGAGATTGAAATGAAGCGCAATGAAATAACCAAGTGAAATAAAAAGTCGCTATGAAAGATTTTATTTATCCAAAATTGCAATGGATGCAACATCGTATTGATCTCGGGTTTAATCGCCTGTTGGCGTTTTTACCTGCGGAAGTGACTGCACGCAATACGCTATTGTTTTGTGTGCTGAGTTTGATCTGTATCGGGACGGTGATGGTGGCATCGGCGTCGATGCCATTTGCCGAACAGTTGCATGAAAATCCATTTCATTATGTCCATCGGCATGCGCTGTATATTGTCCTCGCTTTTGTCGCAGGGATTGCAGCCTATAACTTCCAACTAAAAAATTGGTTTGGTAAAGCACCAGTGCTGTTGTGGATATTAACGCTGATCCTATTAGGTTTGGTGCTCGCAGTTGGGCGAGATGTCAATGGGTCAACACGTTGGCTGAGCTTTGCAGGCTTTACCTTTCAACCGTCGGAATTCGCCAAATTTGCGATGACCGTGTTTACCGCAGATTATGTGGTACGTCGTGGTGGTGAGGTGCGTGAGAGCTTCGCCAGTTTTGTTCGGCTTTGTATTCCTGTCGGAACGACCGTTGGTTTGATCATGTTCGAGCCCGATCTTGGAGCATCGGCAGTGATCATCATGACCATGTTTACCATGTTCTTTTTGGCAGGTGCGCCGACGAGAGCCTTTATGGTGCTGCTTGGCGTGGTGGTGGCATTGCTTGCGATGTTTATCGTGATAGAGCCATATCGTTATCGTCGATTGATGTCGTTTAGCGATCCGTGGCAAGATCCGCAAGGTGATGGTTATCAGCTAGCGCAGAGTTTGATTGCCTTTGGTCGAGGTGAATGGTTTGGTACAGGGCTTGGGCATAGTGTGCAGAAGCTTGCTTACTTGCCTGAAGCACATACCGACTTTATGCTTGCGGTGACTGGTGAAGAGCTTGGTTTCTTTGGCATTAGCATCATTTTCTGTTTGTCATTCTTGATGCTTGCAAGCTGTATGCGCATTGGTCATCGTGCGCTTGCAAATGGTCATTATCGTAGTGGTTATTTGGCATATGGTATTTCGGTGATTTTCCTGCTACAAATCTGTGTCAATGCAGGGATGAATATGGGCTTGATCCCAACCAAAGGATTGACCTTGCCATTTATTAGTTATGGCGGTTCATCGTTATTGATGTGTGCTTTTATGATCGGGGTAATGTTTCGCATTGATAAAGATACACAAAACAAAGCTGAGCTTCGGACAGATACTTAATCACTGAAAGATAGATATTCTAAGCAGGGTTGATCCCTGCTTTTTTATGCGCTATAGATAAAACAAAAATTATTGATAAATTTGCGACAGCATCATGCCTTGAGGGATACGCTCACGTTGCCATTGTGCCACTGCTTGCGCAAGCATGGTTAATGGGCGGTCAAGATCAAGCGATGGTTGATTTAAAGCCTGAGCAGCCTGTGAGAGCAATTCTGAGGCATTGTTTGGATTAAGTGGCTGTGCAAAGTTCTGTTTAGATAGCTTCCGACCATCGGCGTTCATCGCTAAAGGTAGATGTAAATAATTAAGCTCAGGATAGCCTAAACAACGACCAAGCCAAATTTGACGTGCTGTATTGTCCAGCAAATCCGCACCTCGTACCACATGCGTCACGCCTTGCAAATAATCATCAACTACTACAGCAAGTTGATAGCTGATAATACCATCACGACGTTTCAGCACGAAATCGCCTAAATCTACTGCCAAATTGCTACATTGCCGACCTTGTAGGGGATCATCAAAGCAGATGGGTTCATCGTTCACTTTCAGGCGAATGGCTTGATTGGCAAAGTCTAAGTTTAAATCTCGGCATGTCCCTGCATAGATGGCATTGCTACCTAGCATTTTGCGAGTACATTGACAGGCGTAAATATCGTGTTGAGCTTTCAGTTGTACTAAGACATCTTCATAAATCTCAAGACGATCTTTTTGAAAGAGAATATCACCGTTAGGGACAAATTCAAAAGCGTCGATACAGCGTAAAATATGCTGTTCGCTATCGGGATAAATACGGGGAATGTCGGTATCTTCGATACGAACCAGCCATTGTCCTTGATTGGATTTGGCTTCACAGTAGCTCGCTAATGCGGTGATCAGCGAGCCGAAATGTAGTGGTCCTGTGGGTGATGGCGCAAACCGACCCACATAATCCTTCCTATTGCCCCCCTCCTTTTGTAAAGGAGGGCTTAGGGGAGGATTATTGAATCGCATGATTAACCGTTATTTTGCTTCTCTTTGATCTCTGCAAGTGTTTTGCAGTCGATACATAAAGTTGCCGTTGGACGAGCTTCTAGGCGACGTAGACCGATTTCGATACCGCAAGTTTCACAGAAGCCATAGTCTTCATCTTGAATCGCTTGTAATGATTGCTCGATTTTACGAATCAATTTGCGTTCACGGTCCCGGGTACGAAGCTCAATGGCAAACTCTTCTTCTTGAGTTGCACGATCATTGACATCAGGAAGTGAGCTCGACTCATCTTGCATTGATGTCAAAGTACGATCGACTTCTGACATCAGCTCAGATTTCCATGCTTCAAGGATTTTACGAAAATGTTCTAGTTGTCCATCGGACATATATTCTTCATTTTTCTTTAGTTGATACGGTGCAAAACCGAATAAGCTGGCTGTGGTACCCGTATCGGCAGTTTTTGCTTTGGGCTTACGGGTGCGTTTGGTTGCTGGTTTTTCTGCTGTAGCCACGTCTTTTACATCTTCCAGTTGTGATTTATCTTGATTTGCCATTTTGGGGCATTCCTCATCGAACTAGTGTATATCTATACGCAAAAAGTGAGGTAAAAAGCAAGTGCTTTTGTCTACTACTTGCCTGTTTATTACTCGGGCGCACATCATATAGATTTTTCACTGAAGATGAAAGTGTCAAAACGTGTATAAATATGCCAAAGTATAATATTGATAATTAAGTTGTTGAATCAATACGATTTTAATGAAAAATCAACGTGACCAACGGCATCTTCAACACGATGAACCACACTGTCAAAATGACCATTGGCATGTAGTTCGATCAATCGATAACCCGGTGCAACTTGATCTAAACAAAACTCGATTTGCTTCGGCTTAAATTGAATACTGGTCGAAGGGCAGGATAAAAAAGTCATCTGCCTGTGTTGATAGCTAAAATCTTGATGAACATGCCCTGAGATGACCAACCGCACATGGTTGTGTGCATCCAAACAAGCAAGTAGCTGTTCACTATTTTGTAGGCCATGTGGCGCTAGCCATTCGCAACCCACATCGAAGGTATTGTGATGCAGTGCGATGATGACATATTGATGTTGATGTTGTGTCAGTAGCCGATCAAGTTGAATCAGATCATGATCTGAGATCAGACCCGAAACTTTTTGATCGACCTGACTATTGATCAAAATCATGCACCACGCACCAAGATCAATGACTGTGGGTTGATCATTGTCACTTAATGATGGAAAGTCTTTACTCTCGTCATGATTGCCACGAATCCAATAGTGTGGTCGCTCCAATTTCTTCAGAGAATCTTGATATAGCTGATAGGTTTCTGGCAATGACTGCTGTGCAATGTCACCGGTATTGATCACATAATCAAAAACAGCATTTTTTTGTGCGTGCGATAAGACCGCTTGTAAAGATTGATATGGGGCAATGCCTGCAAACTCACGATCAGCTTCAGCCATCAAATGACAATCAGTGATCTGTAATAAACGAACGGTTGAAGAATGATCGAAGTGTTCTGATTTGATGGCGTGGTTCATTCTACTTCTCCCATCAATTGTCTTTTGGTTGTTGTTGGTATAGGTGATGCTGAAACCATTGTAGCGCAATAATTAAAGAGGCATTACTCAAATAAGGACTCTGCATCAATCCATCGAGCTGTGCATAGTCAAACACATGCACTTTAATATCTTCGCCTTCATCGACTTGACCGTGCACCCCGCCAGCTTGACTGAGATCAGCTGTTGCAACATATAGATTATAGATTTCATCACTTGCACCTGTCGAAGGGTGATAGCGATAGCACAATTCTAAATTGTTAATTTGACAGTTTGCTTCTTCAAGGGCCTCACGTTTTAGACAGCTTTTGGCATCTTCACCGTCATCAATCAACCCTGCAATAATTTCCAATTGCCACGGACTTTGTGTAGCATTTAAAGCACCTGCTCGAAATTGCTCAATCAAAAGGAACTTTTTCAATGCAGGATCATGAACCAAGACGCCTGCAGCCTCACGGCGACGGACGAGCTCTCTGTGAATAACTCCGCCAAAGTCTTGATTGGCAAATAGGCGATGACGAATTTGTAATTTTTCAACATGCACGAAGCCACGATAACATTGTTGTCTGTCCAAGACTTCAACGTCACCGTGATCAAATTGTGGACGGTATGGAAAAATATTTGTCATCGTTGGCAAATAGGCTAATTAAATTCTGTAACTTAATTAGCCTAGCTCGCAAGGTTAAAAAGATCAAACCTTTTGATACAGAGAATTGCCTTGTTGTCGGTATTCTTCACTCATCTGCTGCATGCCATCTTCACGTTCTGAATCAATAGTTTGCTGTGCAGCATAATCTCGAACGTTTTGTGTGATTTTCATCGAACAAAATTTCGGCCCGCACATCGAACAGAAATGCGCTGATTTGTGTGCTTCTTTTGGCATAGTTTCATCGTGCATGCTTCGCGCTGTATCAGGATCAAGTGCGAGATTAAATTGATCTTCCCAACGGAATTCAAAACGTGCTTTAGACAGCGCATTATCACGAGCCTGTGCACCCGGATGACCTTTGGCAAGATCGGCAGCGTGGGCAGCGATTTTATACGTAATAATGCCGTCTTTGACATCTTTCTTATTGGGTAGACCGAGATGCTCTTTTGGTGTGACGTAGCACAGCATTGCTGTACCGTACCAACCAATCATCGCTGCACCAATGGCTGAGGTGATGTGGTCATAACCTGGAGCGATATCGGTAGTCAGTGGTCCAAGCGTATAGAACGGTGCTTCTTTACAGACTTCAAGTTGCAAGTCCATATTTTCTTTAACCATGTGCATCGGCACGTGCCCTGGTCCTTCGATCATCACTTGCACATCATGTTCCCATGCACGATGCGTCAGCTCACCCAAAGTCTTTAATTCGCTAAATTGCGCTTCATCGTTGGCATCTTGAATACAACCTGGACGCAAACCATCACCTAAGCTGAATGACACATCATAGGCTTTCATGATTTCGCAGATTTCATCGAAATGGGTATAAAGGAAATTTTCCTCATGATGGGCAAGACACCACTGTGCCATGATCGAACCACCACGTGAAACGATACCTGTCAAACGATTTGCCGTCATCGGGACATAGCGTAGCAACACACCTGCATGAATGGTGAAATAGTCCACGCCCTGTTCAGCTTGTTCAATCAAGGTGTCTTTAAAGATTTCCCAAGTCAAATCTTCAGCCACACCATCGACTTTTTCCAAAGCTTGATAAATCGGTACAGTACCGATCGGGACAGGTGAGTTGCGGATAATCCATTCACGGGTTTCATGGATATTTTTACCAGTCGATAAATCCATAATGGTGTCTGCGCCCCAACGGGTCGCCCACGTCATTTTTGCCACTTCTTCATCAATGCTTGAACCCAGCGCAGAGTTACCGATATTGGCGTTAATTTTCACCAAGAAGTTACGTCCAATAATCATCGGTTCGCATTCAGGGTGATTGATATTGGCAGGAATAATCGCGCGTCCTTCAGCCACTTCTTGACGGACAAATTCAGGGGTAATTTCGGTTAAATTTTTTGCGCCAAAGTTTTGTCCTGCGTGCTGACGCATGTCTACGCCCTCACGTTGACGCTGATTTTCACGGATCGCAATATATTCCATTTCAGGCGTGATAATGCCTTGCTTGGCATAGTGCATTTGGCTGACGTTTTTACCGATTTTTGCACGACGTGGATTTTGAATATGCGCAAAACGAATTTCTGCGGTGCGAATGTCTTTGAGACGCTCTTGACCAAATGCTGAGCTTAAACTGTCGAGCTTTTCACTATCATCACGTTCCTCAATCCATGTTTGGCGAATTGACGGCAAGCCTTTATTCAGATCAATTACCACATTTGGGTCGGTGTACACGCCAGAAGTATCATAGACACGAAGCGGCAAATTCTTTTCACCGCCTAAGCCTGTCGGGGTGTCAGTGAGCGTGATTTCACGAAATGGTACTTGGATGTCACTACGTGAGCCTTCGACATAGACTTTTTGTGAGGCAGGTAAAATGCGGGTTAAATCTTTAGCATCTTGTTCGTGCTGTGCGTTGATTTCTTGTTGGCTTGTTGAGCTAGATGATGAATTGAGATTCGATAATTGGTTCATGGCTGTATCCTATGGCAGAACAATCACGAATCAAGCAGAACTAAAACAGAGATAGAAAATGGGGCGATGATAAATAAATTTATCGTATATTTTCAGTGTATTAGCAGGCTTGATTCCTACGCAGGTCTTAACCTGATCAGGTTCAACGGTACTCCGATTTAAAATCTTTTTACTGTGCGACCTATTCAGTAATACGTCGTTGGTAAACGGTTTCATCGGATCTCAGCGAGTGCTTACTCGCGCTCCGTCAAGCAATGCTAAAAGATTAACAGAATTGAAAAAAATTGCTTGGCTATTTTGTCAATAGCATTGGGGTTGATGACTCCATGTTACAAATTCTTTTGCATGTTGCATGAGAGTCACCTTAGCCATCTTGAGTTTTTGAATCAATTTGAAACTTTGCTTAAAAATCAAAAATAAAAATGATCATATAAATGAGATAGAGTAGATTTTTAGTTAAACAATTTATAACGCACTTGATCAATATAAGGTTAGATTTTGTTATGGAGTTTAGCTAAAATAAATTGCTTTACATCTGTATGGCAAACACTCCATGTCACAAGTCACCCAAATGGAAGTCATGATCTCGGCAGACGAGATTCGTGAACGCATCTACGAACTTGCAGCGCAAATTAATCAAGACTACCAAGAGAATAAAAAAGAACTGGTTTTGATTGGTCTATTACGCGGCAGTATCATTTTTATGGCGGATTTGTGCCGTCAGATTGAGATTCCACATGAGCTCGATTTTATGACTGCATCGAGCTACGGCAGTGGCACTTCTTCAACGCGTGATGTAAAAATTCTCAAAGACTTAGATGGTCAGATCGCTGGCAAAGATGTGTTGATCGTCGAAGATATTATTGACTCAGGCTATACCCTCAGCAAAGTCGTAGAAATATTGCAAACTCGCACACCGAATAGCATTCAAATTTGTACTTTAATTTCTAAGCCATCACGCCGTGTAATTGATATTCATGTCAAATATGTGGGCTTTGAAATTCCAGATAAGTTTATCGTTGGTTATGGTTTGGATTACGCACAAAAATATCGTCACTTGCCTTATATTGGTCATGTACTCGGTATTGAATAAAGATGTGAACAATATCACAACATAAAGCGACCAAACTCACTATATATTCTTCCATTTCATCGATAAATAATAGCTAAAACAAAGACAAAGGAGAGGCATTATGCTTTCACTGATTTGGGCTATTATTGTTGGTTTTATCGCAGGTTTGATTGCTCGTGCGCTACATCCAGGCGATGATAAGGCGGGATTTATTATCACGACCTTGCTTGGGATTGGTGGATCGCTACTAGCAACTTATGCAGGGCGTTTACTCGGCTGGTACTCTGCCAATGAGGCGGCTGGTTTTATTGTCTCTGTGATTGGTGCAATCGTCGTGCTTGTCATCTACAACTTGGTTCGCAAGAAAGTCTAATCTTTCTGCCGAATCAAAGCTTCAAAAAAAAATAATTAACTGGCAAGTTGATTACGGTCAACTTGCTCCAAACTGGCATTGATGACACTAAGCAGTTCATTAAGCTGTTGCCGACTGATACGTGTTTCAAACAACGACGTCAGCCATTTGCTTTGATATTGGCGCAACATGTGGGTATTCTCAGCATTTCCAATCGCTACAATTAACGCTTTTGCCATCAATCCACAGTATTGTTGAAGCGTTTGTTGCATTAAAATTTTCACTTCTTCAAAGCTAATCATCGCGACACTTGATTTTTCTTCAGCAAGTGGTTCAGGTTTTGGTGGAATTGGCGTCGGTGCTTTAAACGGCGAGACGGGTTCTATTGTTTTAGTGTGCTGTTTTGCAGGTTCATACATTTTTATTTCTGCTGACACTGATTGAACAGTTTTGTTTTCAATGACGTGGTCAGGCAGTGCTTCAAAATCTACTTGTTGCGCTGTTTCAGTTGATGATAATTTGCGCTCAACCTTTTCTGACTGCAAAGCTTCATTTACTTGAGAGAGCGTGCGTGATACTTTAGATAAAAAACTAGGCTGTGGCTGAGTATTATTATTTGTAGGTTCAGTCGCTAAATCATCACTTAAATGCCTTTGCGAATTGGATTCTGCTTTATGATTAGCGATTTCATTTGTAGACATTAAAGTTGTCTGTTGATGAGTAGTCGTGTCATAAATCAAACCAAGATCGAGCAAAGTTTGGAAGTTTTCTGCATTTGCAATTTTATTCGAAGCATCAACGCTAAGTTGTTTGATATCATCTTTTTCAAGTAATAACAATAAAGTACGTGCGCGTGCATTGATTTTGAATTGTCTTTGCGTCAGTTCACGAGTGCCTGCTTCTGTACGTTTATAATTGCTTTGAATGTTCATCATGGAACGCCACCCCCAATAAATAAGGGCACAAAATATCAATCACAAATGACAGGTTGATGACGTTTATGTTGAAAATTTACGAATTGTTCAAACTTTGAGCAATTTGTATTTTAGTTGAGCGACTTAAGTCGAATACTGCGAATTTTTCTACTATGATGAGAACAATTAAAGGAGCTAATTATGAAAAAACTTTATCTTGAAGATTTGGCAGTTGGTCAAAAATACAGTAGCGGGGAATATACGCTGACTGAAGAAAATATAAAAAAATTCGCATCAGAATATGATCCACAACCGTTTCATCTTGACGAACAATCTGCATTGGCACATCCTGTATTTCAAGGCTTAGCAGGAAGTGGTTGGCAGACGGCGGCGATCACCATGCGTCTTTGGGTCGAGAGCTTTCCTGTAGCAGGTGGGTTGGTCGGTTTTGGTGGGGAAGTATCGTGGAAACGCCCGACACGCCCGAATGATGTACTTCATGTTGAATCAGAAATTACCGAATTACGCCGTTCACAGTCCAAACCGAATCAAGGCGTGATCACGCTATTTAGCCAGACCAAAAATCAAAATGATGAAGTGGTACAAGAGTCAACCACTAAGATTTTGGTTTGGAGCAAAGATTCGGGCGTGCAATAAGGCTTTCACAAACAATGATTTTACAAATTTAGACAAGCAATACATCTATTGATGCATGCTCGCCGGTTGTTTGCTTGGGTTTTTATTGTTAGGGCTTTGATAGAGCGAAAGCCCCATCTTCTGCATACGGCGTCCTTGATTTTGTAAATATTGATTGAGTTTGGGACTACGCTTTGCGCCAGTATATAAAATCAAATTGCGCATGATGAGATAATAGGCAAACCACGATGCAGGGCGAGTACGCAGACCGAGGCTTTGCATACGTTTTTTACCAATGAAAAATTGGGTAACTTCCAAATGTTGTCGATATGCCAACTTCTGTTGTAATGGGCGGAAGTGGCGATATTCTCGAAAGAACGGCTCTTTGGACAAACTAGCGCCCAAAGCGGCACTCGATTCATCAGAAGCAGGATGGGAAAATTGCAACCAATAGATCATCCGCCAAGCTTCTGATTCTTTGTTAATTAACCATTTTTCTTCAACACCCATAAGCCAACCGACATAGCGCCAAAAATGCAAATATTCATCGACTTCGGTTTTATTTGGGAAAATACCTAAAGCTCGAACACCTAACAGCACTACATTTGAAAATGCAATATTGGTCATGGCGAGATCATACTGATTGATCGGTACACCCCATGTCTTGCTATCCCAACGCTCAGATTTTTTTAACTGATGACGTACCAACGCATGAATAAAGCGCACATAAATGGTTGAAGTAAAGCCTGAATGAAAGCGTTGTAAGCCATCAATTTCTGTAATATCAATCCACCATTTCGTTGTTTCTGCTAGGCGTACGTTAACTTGTTGTTTTAATGCGCCAGTCAGGACTAGGGGTTGATTAAAGCCTGGGAACATATAACCTGCCATCAAAGACACATCACGCAAAACAAAACCATTATTAATACCAAGGCGATGCGTGAAGGTGACCGCATTTTGAATTTTCTTTTGGTCAACCCATGCAGGTAGTTTCTCCACTTGAGCAAAAAAGTCATACAGCACCTTTAAATCATCACGGGTATATTCAGATGCACCGCTTTGTAAATGATTAAGTCCTTGAAATAATGCTGTTTCAAACAATTTGCGACGTTCTTTAGGAGCTTGCATCACCCATTCGATAACTGGATCCATCAAAGCGTCACCATCATTTAACGAACGTGCAATCTGACAATGCTCAGCATAATTTGGTTGAACTGGTGCATCGCACAAATGATTTAGAATCTGCGTCATCCAGTTGCTACTTTGGGTATGCTCAAATGCCATGAGGCGAGTCGGATAGGTCAATGACATGATCTTTTACTCTGTTTAAGATTTAATCATATGTTAATATGAATATTTATTCGCATTCAATTCGCATTCATGGAAATGCCTTGTCATATAATAGGCAGAGTGGTGTTAGCGATAAGACAAGGAAGCATAGATGAGAAAAAGACCACAGCAACAGCGAGCAAAGCGCATCGTCGATGATATTCTCGAAGCGACCTTATATTGCATTAGTCAACATGGCGTGCTTCACACCACTACACCTAAAATCGCTGAAATATCAGGTGTGAGCGTCGGCTCGATTTATCAATATTTTGAAAACAAAGAGCAAATCGTTGAAGAATTACTCATGCGAAAAAGTGAAAAACTTGGACTTGGGTTTAAAGCCTTAGTCATGGAAGAACAACACAAAAGTATTCAAGAAGTGATTCAAAATAGTATCGAATTCGGATTTGAATCGCTTAAAGCAGATCAAGGCTTTCTGATCGAAATCCTAAAAAACTGGCATGAATACAGTGAGTCCGAATCGGCGCAAGTGCTTGAAAAACATTTTTTTGAAGTCGGGCTTTATGTATTTAACCGCTTTTATAGTCATTGGAATTTTGAAACCTTAAAGCATAAATCTTTTGTCATTATCAATAGTACGCTCTTCACCATGATGCGCTATGTTAGTCACAATCAATTTTTAATCGAAGAAGCACGATTGAAAAAAGAGCTTTTAACAATGCTGTTGGCATATTTAGACAGCCCAAATACAGAATAATATCCAAATAACGACGTATTTGATTCAGAAATGAGCAATAAAGCAAAGAAATGAACATGAAACGACCACTCGGTATAAAAATCTGTTGTTTGGGGTTGAATTGGAATTGTGATGGTGTAGAATGCGCACCTACCGGCGGGGATGCTGATAAAAACTTGTTGATTAACAGTTATTTGGCTTGATGGTTAAATTTTTTGGTTGATTGGGTGGGTTTAAAAATTATCTGTAATTTCAGTTGACTTTTTAGAGATAGAGAGTAATATAGCCGACCTAGCTTGATGCTGACGAAGCATTGAGTGATTCATTAAGAATTAAAGAAGAACAACTTGTG
>LULL01000481.1_pt1 | contig 19909 bp, 13 predicted proteins | sample 728161 | NCBI WGS metagenome assembly LULL01 (sample SAMN03860290, study PRJNA289734) | marine metagenome | biome: seawater column; feature: ocean; material: water; isolation source: Red Sea water column Station 149 - depth 500m | place: Saudi Arabia: Red Sea | collected 2011-10-15 | depth 500 m
TTCTTTGGTGAAGCTTCAAACAGATATAGCGACAAATGAAAATAATGTTAAAGGAAATCGTGAGTTTTGTGAAAAGTGTTTTCAGGAAGTTTATCAAACGAGTGCAGAGGAAGACAAGAATAAATCATTTGAGGATTTAAAAGCAGATGTTCTAGAAAAAGTTAGGTACATAAGGTTTCGTCGTGAAGTTGATGAGATGGTAAATGCTCATGAAGATTTAAGAATTTTTTATAAACATCACAAAGAAAGTATAGAACGCTCACTAAAAAAGCAAGTGGAGTCGGCTAAAGATTCCGACAATCCTTTTTCTAGCTTTTTAGAGACTGTTTCTCACGAAATGGTCACAAATATAAAAAGAGAAAAATTACTCTGTTTAACTTTCAAAGAAGTTTCTTATGGACTTTCCCGGCCTGAAAGTTATGGAGATCCTTTTGTTACGGGAGGGGATCCTTTTGTCGCCGATGGCTCAGCACCAGAAAAAACAGAATGTGCTCAAAGGGCCGAATCTCTTTTCAAGGATTATGCATTAGAAAGAAGTGGATTTAAAATAAAAAGTGCTGATATTGGAGATTTAGAAAAAGATGGAGAGTCACTTAATAAGCTCTTTGTTGCCTATGCAGATAAACTCCTTGACTCCAGAGGCGAGCTTAATGAAAAACAAATTAAATTCGTAGAAAGCTTTTATGCGGATTTACCAGATAACCTTCAGCGCTCACATAATGATTTAAAAAAAATCTGCCAAGAGGAAGGTAATTCCACCCCAAGAGAGATGGAAATTTTGATGGTCTTATTTAAAGATGTTTTTAATGAGTCCAATCCTAGTGAAAACTTAGGAAAAGCCGTTCGACTTTCAAAAGCTTTATCTTATGTTGATCCTAATCTTACTCCATTTTTTTATGATTCAAGTGGACTCTGTTCTTTAGTGGCAAATTACTCCGCAGAGGATATTGGTGGGATGGATTATAAGTCATATATTCGAATGAGTTCATTTCCGGATCAAGAAAGTAAAGATGCTGAGATAATGAAACGTTTGGAGAGTTTGAGTGCAGTAACGTGTAAGGATAAATCAGATAAAATAGTTAGCATAGCTTGTAGTGATGATGAAGCTGATATGATGGCCGGTTTAAATGATTTAAATTCAAGTCAGTTGACCAATCCAGAAAAAATAGCATTGGCTTCCTTGCAGTGTCGTTTACCGGTCGAGCAAGAACAAGCTTCACAAGAGACTGATGAGCTTAGAGACCAAGTCCTTGCAAGTGCTAAGGCAGCATCAAATGATGTTAGGGAAAATGGACGTTCTGCTCTTGTGGATCAGATTATTGAACAAGAAGTTGCCGCCTCTGCAAAAGGATCCCGCAGAGATAGTGAAAACAGAAACTTTGTATCACGTATGGATGAAATAGTCCTTCCTAATGATCTGGATATTCCCTCTTACGGAAAAGAGTCGGTGATGGAATCAAATAATAGTAGTGCTTCATCTTCAATACCTGTAAGTTCTATTGGAGGGCAAGTTGGAGCTGAGTCAGGGGACATGAGTTCGTCATCTGTGAGACAAGGCCCTAATAGTTTTCAACGCAGATTTGAAGAATTGATGCAAGAAAGTTCTTCTCTCATGAACTCAGGATCAAATCATAACTTCAGTCAAACATCTCAAAATTTGATTAACAATAGACCTTTAAGTCAAAGTGAAATTGATCAGTCCATTCAAAATGATCAAGCTCTTAATTCAAACTTTGAACAACTTGAGTCTCAACTTAGAAGCCAATTAGCGCAAGGACAAGATTCAGCTGATGAAAAGTTAAAAAATGTGCTGGCCGAAAAAGATAAAATCACAGCTTCTGACTTAAAAGGAAGTGAGCTGGAAAAGCAAAGATTACTTGAGGAAATTGAAAATTTAAAAAAGCAAGTAGCAGCCTCAGTGAAGAATGAAAGAAGTAAGACGGCAGAAGATGCAACTGATAAAAGAATTAGTGAATTAGAAAAAGAATTAGCTCGTTATAAAAAACTTGCTACTGCTAAAACTTCTCCTTCGTCACGATCCACAGCAAGTTTAGGGGCCTCTAATCAAAGAGTTCTTGATAATGCTAACGCCTCTAGTGGTAGAACATCCAGTTCAGCTCAATCCTCTGCAAGCACAATGAACCAATCTACTTTGAGTTTGAATTCTCAGAATATCATGACGTCAATTCCTCCAACCATTCAACAGGATCCTGCAAAGTTTATCAAAGCACAGGATTTTTCTTTAGGTTTAAGAAATAATCGTCTTGTTTTAACCGTAAAGGAGAAAGGGCTTGATCGATTTCCTGTTGAAGTGGATGATATTATTTTAGATACCTCCGGAGAAATCAGACAAGTTATAATTGGAAACTCTGCACCTATAGATATTTCATTATTATCACAAGACTCTAGAGAGGCTTTGGAAAAGTATATAGATCAAGAAAAAAGGTCTGGAAGTCAGAGAATTTCTCAAATTCAAAGAGAAATTGCCAGAACAAAAGAGCTAAAGAAGTCGGCTCATGAGTCTTCAGTTCGTTACCAACAATTTCTTTGTTCTTTGAATTCTTCGGCGAGTGGCTGTGCCCAGTAAAAAGTTAAAACCTATAGCCATAGTGATCCCCTATAGAAATGATAGAGATCAGAATTATCAGGTGTGGTGCCAAATTCGTCACTCCTCTGATGATCTGAATGGGCTTAAAGAGTTTCCTGGTGGTAAGATTGAGTTATCGGAATCTCCTGAGGAAGCCGCAAAAAGAGAGGTTTTAGAGGAGACAAGCGTTGAGCTTTCGATGAATGATTTAGAGCCCTTTAAGTTATACACTTTTCAAGACGGGCTTTTAATTCGTGTTTTTTTGTACAATGACAAACAAGGGCTGTTTGAAAGGGCAAACTATATTTCACTAATGGCCCTTTGTGAGCAAACCGAATTGATTCCACCGAATAATTTAGAAATCTTAGAAGATCTCATTAAGTATTTTCAAGAGTTTAGAGTGTGAACTTTTTATCTAAAATTAAGCTTAAAAATGATTAAAATAGACAAAAAAATAGTTTGCAGTGTATAATTATATATGTAGTCTTGTACGGCTTTTATTAAGAATATTATGTTAGGAGATTAAAATAGAGCCCCCGTCTGAGAATCAAAGTTCATACCAATTTTATTGTATCATTAAACCAATTTCGTTATTTGGAGTTTTTTCGTGAGTCCAGAGATTCAAGATATCCTTATCTTTACGATTGGTGTTTTACTATCTGCTTTCTTCTCAGGTTCAGAGGCGGCTTTGATCAGTATTCCCTCGAAAAGAATTAAACAACTCATTGAAGATCATCCTAAAAGTAAAAGTGCCTTTATCTTTTTATCTGAAAAACCAAGTGAACTTTTAACAACAATTTTGATCGGTAATAATTTTGTTAATATCTTTGTTGCCTCTTTGGCGACAACGATCGCACAGAGATATTTTGAGAGTGATGCGATCTCTTATAGTGTTGGGGTGACAACTATTTTGATCTTAATTTTTGGTGAGATTATTCCCAAAACCTTTATGCGAAATCATGCGGAAAAATTAGCGGTGCCTGTCATCAGAATTTTGCAATTATGTTATTTTCTTCTTTATCCTGTTGTGAAAATTTTTATGTTAATTATAAAAATCGTTTTAGGTGAGCATGCTTCCTTGCAAGAAAAAATGATCACTAAAGATGATATTGAGTTTATGGTAGGTGAAGCAGAAAAAGATAGATCAATTGATTCTAAGCAGATTGATCTTCTTACTTCTATTCTTGAATTTCCTACAATTAAAGTAAAAGATATTATGACTCCAAGAAGTTCTGTGCATGCAATTAAAACAGATGCGACTTATGAAGAAATTGTGGAAATGATTAGAAGTGAACAGCATTCACGTTACCCTGTTTATCGAGAGGAACTAGAGGATACATTAGGGTTTATTCACGTTAAGGATATTACTTTTGCTTCTGATGAGGAAAGAGGAAGTTCCTTTGATGTGACTAAATATATTAATGAGCCGTTTTTTGTTTATGAACATATGAAAATTCAAGCAGTTTTTGATCACATGAATCGTAAGAAAGTCCATCTTGCCTTAGTTAAGGATGAAAATGGTTTAGTTGTTGGGATTGTGACACTTGAAGACATTATGGAAGAAATTTTCGGTGAAATTCAAGATGAGCATGATGATGAAGATGATGTTGTTTCAAAAGATGCACATGAAAACTTAGAGGAAGGCGTTATTGTTCCGGGCTCTATTACTTTAAGAGATTTAGATAATGAATATGATGTTAAGATACCTCTAAATGATAATTATTCTACTTTAAGAGGTTTTCTTTTAGATATGCTTGGAAATAATTTTCCAAAAGAGGGAAATATTTTATTCTGGGAAGGACTTTCATTTGAGCTTTTAAAGGTTGTAGAAAATGAAATTGAAGATGTTAAAATTGAAAGTACAGATGGTGAAAAGCATATTAGTTCCAAGCGTGATGAAAATGAAGAAAAAGAAGATCCTGACTTGGCGCTTAGTTTCTCTAAAACTACATAATAACAGCTTCTGTCTGTGAGTTTGAGTTTTCTCTTCTATCCCCACCGTAGTCGGGCGGTTAATAATTATTAATTCAAAATTTTTATTTTTACATCGCCTTGTAAGATTTTTGCTTGGCATGCGAGCCTTATCGTTTGATTGGCAAGAGAATTTTTTCCATGAATGCGATTGTAGTTTTGTTTGATGGCCTGAATGGTCATTTTTTCCAGTTCTGATGGAGGGCTTAAATTGTCTTGACCTGTAAGAATTATAACTTTGCAGGTTCCACATGTTCCGGCCAGGCAGCTATGAGGGAGTTCATGGCCACAGTTATCCTGAGCGTCAAATAAAGTTTCTTCTTCATCGACTTGAAATAACTTAGAAAATCCCTCAATTGACACAGTGGGCATGTTACTTTCATCCTTGGGAGTCTATATATGCTAGATAAAATTCTACTTTATTTGAATAAGGATTCAAGGAGAAAACTATATGTTAACTTTTGAAAAATTGTACTCAATGGGCCACGAAGAAGTCATTTTTATAAGTGAGCCGTCTTGTAATTTAAAAGCAATAGTTGCGATTCATGATACGACGTTAGGTCCAGCATTAGGTGGGACAAGAATGTGGCCATACGCTTCTGAAGCTGATGCTGTAGAGGATGTTTTGAGACTTTCAAGAGGAATGACGTACAAAGCTGCTGTTTCAGGTCTAAATCTTGGTGGTGGTAAAGCTGTTATTATTGGAGATCCGAAAAAAGATAAGTCTGAAGCCTTATTTAGAGCGTATGGAAGATATATTGAATCTTTAAATGGAAGATATATTACAGCAGAAGATGTGAATATTTCCGTTCAAGATATTGATAATGTTTATACAGAAACAAATTATGTATGTGGAATTGCCAAAGCCTCTGGTGGATCTGGAAACCCAGCGCCGTATACGGCCCTTGGTGTTTTTAGAGGAATGGAAGCGTCGGCTACAAAAGTTTGGGGCTCGAGAGACTCTATTAAGGGGAAGGTTGTTGGTATTCAAGGTGTAGGTTCTGTTGGTATTGAGTTGGCCAAACTCGTTGATGAAGTTGGTGGTAAACTTATTTTTACAGATATTTCAGATGATAATATTGCACGGATGAAAGAGAAGTTTCCTCATGCAGAGTATATTGCTCCTGAGAGTTTTTATACCGCAAATATGGATATTTATGCTCCTTGTGCTCTTGGTGCAACAATTAACGATGAAACAATTAATCAGTTAAAATGTAAAATTGTTAATGGAGCGGCTAATAATCAATTGAAAGAAGATAGACATGGTCAAGAGCTTAAAGATAGAGGAATTCTTTATTCTCCAGATTACCTTATCAATGCTGGTGGTCTTATGAATGTATCGATTGAGTTTGAGGGGTGGAATGACTACAAGTCTCGTCGAATGATTGATACAATTTATGATACGACATTAAGAATTTTTGCGATGTCTGATGAGAGAAATATTCCAGTAAATAAAGCCACTGATAGGTTAGCAGAAGAAAGATTAGAATCTATGAAGAAAATCCAAACGACTTACCTTGGAAGAGGTTCTGATCATAGATTTCCTGGCTCAAAGGTTCGGCATAATAAACTTTAAATAAAAAATTAAAGACCTCCTTTTTGGGAGGTTTTTTTTTGTAAGATTTTTGTTTTTTACTACACGTAGTATATGGAAAAAGAAGCTAAGTATAAAAATGTAGTGAAAATAATTAATTCTGTAATTGAGACAGAGAGTGATTTGATTGCAAATATGGCCAATATTTGTGCAATACTCAAAGAGCATTTTGATTGGTTGTGGATTGGCTTTTATCGAGTTGATCAAACACAAAGAGAATTAGTTCTAGGTCCTTTTCAAGGTCCGCTAGCTTGTACTCGTATTCCTTATGGTAAAGGAGTATGTGGAAAGAGTTGGGCGGATAAAATTTCACTCGTTGTGGATAATGTTCACGAGTTTGAGGGGCATATTGCGTGTTCAAGTTTATCAAACTCAGAAATAGTCATACCAGTATTTATTAAAGGTGAAATTGGTGCCATTTTGGACATTGATAGCACTAAAATAAAAGATTTTGATGATATTGATAGAAAATATCTGACAATGATCGCTCAAAAACTGACCGTATTATTTTCCTAGTTGCTTTTAAAACAAGATTTATGTAATGATCTAGAGACTTTGCAGGAGTGGATTTGCACACTTTACGACTGTAAGAATCTTTTAGTTGTCTTGTGTTTTAATATTTGTCATCATTTTTGCGGGAAGTTCTAGTCCCACCATGGAAAAGGGGAATTCATGAAAAATTTTTTATTGAGTCTAATACTTACGACTTTAGTAAGTTCAGTTTATGCAACAGCAGCATCGATCAAGGTAATCTACGGAGATGATAATAGGGTTGATGTGATTGCTTCACCTAACGAGCTTTATGTAAAGTTGGCAGAATCAACCGCGGCGATGATTTCTAATGATAAGTTAAAGGAATTTAATGCAGAGCAATTTGAAATTGGTGGAAAAACCCTGGCCGAGTCGGGTGTTTGCGCTCAAGAGCGCTTTTCTCAGCAACCCATTGAGGCAAACTGTTCAGGTTTTTTAGTTGGAAAGAATACTCTTGTTACTGCCGGCCATTGTATTAGATCTCAGTTTGATTGTGATAATAATGCTTGGGTTTTTGATTATAAGGTTCAAAGAGAGTCGGACTCATCTGTCGTGGTAGATAAGTCGAGTGTTTATAAATGTAAGTCAATCATTGCCAGAGAATTGAATTCTTCTGATAGTAATGATTATGCAGTCCTAGAGTTAGAACAAGATGTATTAGATAGAGATGTATTAAAGTTTAGAACATCAGGAAAACCAAAAGTTGGTGATGAATTAGTTGTTATTGGCCATCCAACTGGTCTCCCTACTAAAATTTCAGATAAGGCTTATGTTAGAGAAGTTAATGATATTTTTCTAGTTGCTAATTTAGATACCTATGGAGGAAACTCTGGATCAGCTGTATTTAATGCTGTCACGGGAGAAGTCGAAGGAATTTTGGTGAGAGGTGATACTGATTATATTTTTGATCGTTCCCAAATGTGTCGCGTTTCAAATCGTCTGGGAGAAAATGCAGGTAGGGGGGAAGATGTGACTCTCATTACTGCAGTAAAAGGACTTCCTTCAGATGTTTCTGAGCCTGCTCCTGAGGAACCAAGTGAGCCTGAGTTACCAGACACACCTTCAGAGCCGGAGCAGCCTGAAGAACCTAGTTTGTCATGGTGGGAAAGATTATTAAGATGGTTATTTGGAAAATAAAATAAAGGGCTAATTCTATTGGCCCTTTTTTATTTCTCTTCTATCCCTATGGTAGTCGGGCGGCTAATATCTTTTCTTACACATTCTAAAACAACTTTTATTGCTTCTTCTCTTTCCCTAGGGGTTAGAAATTTTCCAACTGTCCTCCAAATATTAATTTTATCTTTAAGAGGCAGATTACAGACCCCAACACCGGACTCAAGATAACATCCAGGATGAAATTTTAAGGTGAAATCAGTTATATAATCACAAGTCTTTTGAGGAGAGTCTTTATGACAATTTTGGTTAACCTCACATTCGTCAATGAGGCCTTTTTGTAAACAAACCATTACAGTATAAATCCAATTATAACCTTTTTGAGTAAACCACTTTTTTTTGATGTTTGCCTTATAAGTTGAGCAGGTAGGAAAAGCTAATTGGGTAAAATAGTCGACTCCAACATCAGAACAATTGTATTTTTTTTCCATACAATTATAAAACTCACATTGTGTAAAAGGTAAACAAAGAGATTGATTAGCTGTTTCTAATTCAAAATAGTTATTTTCTTCTTTAAGACAGTCCCCACTTGGGCAAATTCCTAGTTTATTTTGTATCGATGGGATGTAGTTTGAAAAAATTTCTTCTTGAAGATCTAACAAAACTTCGGAGTTATAATCATTTTTATTAGTTAATGGGATAGGGTCTTTGGGTGTGATTAATCCATAAAGCTCTAGTCTTTTTTGTAGTTCAAAAAACTCCTGGAAGTTTATTTGGCTTGCAAAACTATAGAAGGAAAAAAAAGTAAATAAAATAATAAAAACTTTCATAGAAAAAACTTACCCCAAATATGTAGAGGAGTCTAATTTTAGGGAGATTGAGGGGCAGAATAAGTTATATGGGTATCTGCGCTATATTTGTATTCAGCCCTAATTCTTGCGTCTGTGAGGACAGCAGAGCTCATACGAATTGAGTCTAAAGCTCCTGTGAAATAAATGAATCCACCACCTCCCCAGAGCTTTGTTGTGGCGCCAAAGTCATAAAAAGATTTGCTTTTGATACCTGTTCCACTATTGCCGGATCCATTTAAAACTCCGTTAATATAATAACGAAATTCTCCAGTTGTTTCATTTCTCGAAACTGTAACATACCTCCAGGTGTTATCGTTAACGACAAAGTTACTTTCAACTTGATTTCCACCTCCGGCACTGGAACCAATTCTTCCTGTGTCTTTGATATAACCATAAAATAAATCTTGATTTGCAGCAGTTCCTGAAAGTCCGGTAATCCCAGGAGCTTTCCAGTCTGTTGCATCACCACTTTGGGAAGTTTTAATCCAAAAAGAAAGTGTTGAAGTTCCTCCCAAGGTTTGGGCCAGATCATAATTTACAGTTAATGAAGAAGAGCCATTAAAATATGTAGCTTTTCCAATGGGGCCATCGACACTTTGTAGGGAGCCATTCGCAATTGCTGTTTTCCCTGATCCAGTTTCATCAATATAGTCTGTTCCGGCCTTGTTCATTAACCAAACACCGTCATAATTGCTCCAAACACTTGAACTATTCTCACTGTTTGAGGCAGAATTATAATTATAATACATGTAAATATTTATTTCTGAATTAGCAGTTATATTAGGTATTTTGACCCAAATATAACTTGTCCCAGATGTGTTCCAAGTATCTATGGAATGAAATAAAACAGTACTATGATTATCGAGCGTAAAACGAATATCTTCGGCATTGGCCATGAAGTCAGCATAGTCGATGCGGCTAGAGTCCAGTTGAATCAAAATAGGAATATCTGTGAAGCTAGAAGCTTGATCTAAATTGTTTAGAGAAAGCTTAATTCTTTTTCCATAATTTGCATCGTACCAAGTAAGATTAGAAACAAAATCAATGCTTCCATTGTCTGCAGATAAATTATTAGCATTATCTGAAAAATTTAATGTTGAGTTTTGGATTGTTGTATTCAGAATATAGATTTTTTTTGTTTCTTCGTATTGATTGAAGCTAATCTGAGAAATTTGTCCTGTACAAAAAGCGTCATTATAAATAACTTCGTCACCTGAAGTTGCAATGTCGATGAGTTGAGCAGTGCTAGCCCCAGTTTTTATACCATTAGAGTCGACCAAACTTATTTCCGCTTGGGTACATTCGTTTACAATAACCTCGGAAGGTAAATTGGCGATAATATCTATTGGTTCGTTACTGGTATTTATGGAACGAGAAGTATTGTTCAAAGTTGCGGCATTAAAGATAAGGGTTAAGCTTTGATTTGTTGTATTTGATTGAAAATAAACGGCTTCAGAGTTTGTTCCAGCTTGAATGGTGACCGATGTTGTCGTTGTATTACAAGAAGAGTCAGAATAAAAGTTTCCTGCTCCATTATTTATCACAAGTGAGATTATTTCATTAGAGTTGATGTTCACTATGTTACCATTATTATCGATAGCATTAACTTGATAAGTAACGCAATTATTGGTGACGACAGAATTCGGACCTATAACATTAATTGCTGTAGGTGTTGAACTCAACCCAGTTCCTGAAAGACTTTTAGTAATACTTTTTAAAGAAGTTCCATCATTGTAAGCGATGGTCAATATCTCATTGCTGGTAACCTCTGCTGTTGGCGTGTAGACCACAACTAGAGTACAGTCTGCTGTAATGGTAGTGGAACAGGTTCCTCCTGTGCCAGGAAAGTTACCACCTTTAAAACTAAATGGAGCAGTTAAGGTCGTTTCTGCTATGTTTGTAGCCGGCCCCCCTGAATGGGATATTAAAAAAGTAGCCTCCTTAGTATTCCCTAAAGTGACAGTTGCATAATCATATGCAGATATAGGACTAAAGCTCAAACTTGCAGGGGATGTGACATTAAAATTATTTGAGCTTATTGAGGCAAGTCCAGAAGATGTAAAAGTAAAAGAATAATTATCACCCAATGTATCAATTGCTATATCATTAAATGTGGCGATTCCATTTATTGCAGCAATACTTGTTGTTCCTGATAGAGTTGCAGCACCACTAGAAGAATCATTTTGAAAATCGATAACAATCGTGTTGGTCGCGTTTGAGACGAGATTTCCATTTGCATCATGAATTTCAATTTCAAGTGGAGGGGAAAAAATTGTATCTTTGGTAATACTCCCTAGAGGTTGAGTTTTAATTGATAACTGTGTGGGAGGGGCGGCAGTAATATCAAATTGAGATGAACTGGCATTGGTGAGGCCAGGCGAGCTTGCTTGTAGAGTAAATCCAGTCCCAACCTTATCAATACACAGTGTCATTTGCGCTTGTTACAAGATTTCCTGAACTATCTTGAATTTCTACTTTTATCGACGGTGTAATATTATTGCCAATCATTGTGTCTGTTGGCCCCTGAGTAAATGCTAATTGAGTTGGTGTGATGGAAAGAATAGAAAAAGCATTTGACGTTGCATTAGTTAAAGTACTACTTGAGAAGCTTAAGGTATATCCAGTTTGGATGGAATCAAGAGTGATATCATTAAATGTGGCAATTCCATTTATCGCATTGACAGTTAAAGTTCCACTTAGTGTTGCTGTCCCTCCTGAAGGGTCATTAGCAAGTGTTAGGGTGACTGAATTATTGGCACTCGTTACAAGATTATTGGCAGCATCTCTAACTTCGACTGTTATAGCTGGACTGATTGTCGAATTGAGATAAGTGTCTGAAGGATGATTTGTGATAACAAGTTGAGTGGGAATAGCGTTGATGTCAAAAGTATTGGAAATCGCTGTCGTTAAACCTGGTGATGTTACTTTAAGTGTGTAATTTGAGCCTTCTTGGTCTATATTGATATCGTTAAAGCTTGCGACACCATTAGTGGCCGTTAACGAGAGGGTACCATTAAGATTGGCACCACTTACGTTATTTTCAAAAGCGAGTGTTATTGTATTATTTGCAGCCGTAATAATATTGTCAAACGCATCTCTTATCTCAACTGTAATATTGGGGGATATGTTTTGCCCAACTAAAGAGCTTGTTGGATGATTGATAAATACTAGTTTTGTTGGAAGAGATTGATTAACTTTAATATTACTCATATCGGCTGGAATAACTGAGGTGAAATCTCGTTTTGCATTAATGGTAGTCACTAAGCTACTTGTGATTGTGCCTGTTGAGTTAAGGTTGATTTGATTGAGATTGAAACTTATACCATTGTTGTCAAAGTCAGAGGAAGATATTGTATAATTAAATTTTAATGTATCAGTTCCAGAACCTGAAACATACTTTGCATAAACAATACCACTATCTAAGTTAATTTGCAGTTGGGGCTGATTGGTGACCTCGACGTCTTCACTAAATTGTACATAAAAGCTTAAATCTTGTCCTATTGTATAGTTGCCGTCTGTTGGGACTGTGAGTGCAATGATTTGGGGACGTGAGCCATTGACAAGAATATTGGGTGTCAGCGGTGGTGAGATTTTTAGTTTTGCTGGATGGTTTTGTGTATCTTCTAATGTATCTGAATTTAAGTTAATTAAGTTTTCAAGTTTGACACCATTTAAATCAAGGTCATTTTCTTCAATTTCATATTCAAATATTAGAGTTTGACTTCCTGACCCACTAGCGTAGTTAGCCTTTTTTGTATTATTTCCAATAACTAGATCTAGGTTAAGATTTCCATTGTTGATATTTACATTTTCGTTAAAAGTAAGCTTGTAACGTAATTTTTCTGAAAAATAGTAGGTTTTGTCTGCTGGAAAAGTGATTGATGTCACATAGGGAGCTTCCCCATTTACAAAGATGGCCGAAGTCGTAGGTGGTGTAAAGCTGGTTTGAGCAAGATTTCCAGCTTGGTCAAATATCAATCCTCCATTAAGGATTAGAGGAGATTGAACGGAGATTCCATCTAGGTCAAGATTGGAATTTGCTATTGAGTAGCGATAGATATGATTAAGAGTTCCTGAACCAGCAATATAACTCGCATGAACATTCTCTGTACCAATTTGAAGTTCAAGATATGGTCTTCCCTGTACTTGAGTGGGTTCACTATAAGTTACGATAAATTGAATTTGGTCGTTTGCATAATATGTTTTAGGTAAAGGAGGTGTTACCGAAACAATTGAAGCAATTGTAGTATCGATTATTATGTTGGATTTTATGGGAGTTGAAGCAAGAATGAGTGATGTTGATTTAGCAATATTTGAATCAATAAAGGTTATAGTACCTCCATTGAGATCAATATTTGGCATCACTTCAATACCATCGGAGTCATTATCACCATTTTGGATTAAGTATTCAAAGACAAGTGACTTACTTGCTGACCCTGATGTATAATCGGCATAGGCAGTTGAGCCATTGATATCTAACTCAAGTCGTGGAGTTCCCTTGACTTGTAAGGAGTAGGGATGAGAAACGATAAATTTTAATCTATCGTTTTCTTTATAGGTTTGGTCTGAAGGCAAACTGAGAGTTACCGCGTTTTCAGCTGGCCTATGCCCAGTAAAGAGTCCACCACCATTAGCTTCTTCTTCAGCGCTATCAAAGGTGCAACTGCTTATGAGCACAAGCACAGAGATAATCTTCAATATAGGGTTAAAAAATTGGGCCAAAATTAAACCTCAAAAGTTTTAAAGAAACCTTAATATATCCTACGTGCCTTATCGGCAGGAATAATAAAAAATATTTGGAATTTCTTATTAATTCTGTAGAAACAGTACTTTACATGTTAACTCCAGTTTAATAATTGAGTAAATTTGGTAAATGAAATTTGTTTTTATGACCAAGTTTGTTGTCAAATAGGTTGAGGAAATCTTTTCCAAGCTACAGTTATTAAAATTCTTGGTAAAATTTAATTATGAAAGTTTTAGCATTTTTTATTATATGGGGGACATTACTTGGTTGTGCTCAAAGGATAAAAGTCCCTATAAACCGAATGCTATCACCTGAAGCCATTGGAAAAGGGGCAAAAGTTGAATATCGTGAAATTGGTTATAGCTCAGGCGTTTTAGATTTTTCGAATAATTCTACTGAAAATGCTCTTATAATGGGAACTGCAAAAGATCAGGAATTTAACTTAGATTTAGGAATTGCTCCAAATGCAGACATTTTTATAAAAGTTCCTGAAGAGTCTTCAAGTGTCGTTGGGATAAAAGTTCAAGTATTAGGAAATTCTCTGAAAGCGATGGAGGCGGGACATAAGCTGGCCTTTACTTTAGGAATGGGGAGTGAAAGAGATAGCTTTGATCAAACATTTAAAATTGATTTAAAGTCAGATGTTAATGAGTTTTCATTAATTCATGGATATAGGCTTAGTCCGTTGCTTTTGATTTATGATGGGATATCTTTAAGTAATTATTATTTTGAAGGTAAAATTGAAAATAGTGGAAGTCTGGATAAAGATAATTTTGAGTATATTGCCAAAAATATTATAGGAGCTCATGTTGGAGTTATTCTGGGAGGCAGTGGTTTACAGCTCAAACTTGAAGTTGCTAGTCAAAAAATAGCTTGGTCAAATACCGAAGAGAAGCTTTTTCAACACTTTGGGATGGCGCTCAATGCTGGATGGTAGCCTTTTCCCTATTCAAAAATAAATTAATTAAAAGTGGTATAATTTTAGGATGAGGTTGTTAATTGTAGCCGTTTTGTTTTTTTCATTTAAAGCTCATGCCATCCTTGCTTTTGAAGATGCAGTCAATCCTGAATTTGTAACTTCTGCTAGGGCCCTCGGTATGGGAAATGCTTACATGAGTAAAGTTGATGACGGCTGGGCCGCTTTTTATAATCCGGCAGGCTTAGGCACTGTTAGAGGGCTACAATTTCATCTGACAAATATTCACCTTGAAACAAATAATGGCTTTTTAGATATTACTGGAAATGGGGGTTTTACTGACTCTATATCTAAATATAGTGATGCCTTTACTCCAACAGGCTTAAGAACTTTACATACGGAGAATCCAGGAAACTTATCTCATGCTCGAATACAGCTTTTTCCAAATATGACTTATCGAGGAATTACACTAGGCTATATGTACGTCCAACGAAATAGGGCCCGACTGAGAAGTTTAACGGACGATTTTGAAATTTCAGAACGAATTGACACTGGTCCAGTCCTTGCTCTTTCGCTATCTTTGTTTGGAGGTGTGGTCAAATTTGGAGCGAGTGCCATTTACTTAACTAGAAAAGAGCTGCAAAAAGACTTTGCACCGACAGATACAGTATCAGTGGATGAAGATGTAGATTATCGTAAGGGGTCGATGACACATATAACTGCAGGAACACGAATTACCTTACCTTTTACCTATTTGCCTACTTTTTCGGTTGTGCTGAGAAACTCATCCCAGACTGAATTTGATTCTCCTGAGTTGGGGGGAGCCCCTGAAACAATTCCACAAACATTAGACTATAGTTTCTCATTAACACCTCATTTAAGTCGTACAATTAGAATGCATTGGGAAATTGCGATGAAAGATGCTGGAGATAAATATGACAATGTTCCGTCTCAACGGAAGCTCATGACAGGATTAGAATTTGATTATATGAGAAAAATGTTTGTTCGTTTTGGCTATGGAGATGGTTGGGGCTCGGGAGGTATTGGCGTTCGGAATAAGTCCTTTGCTTTTGATTTAACAACTTATGCCATTGAAGGCTCAGATGATGGAGTGAGAGAAGAAGAGGATAGAAGGTATATCCTCTCAATTTCTGGTGGCTTTTAGTCTCTATAATTATTTAATACAAACAAGTTTTCTTCTGGCCTTTGATCCAATTCCCTGATAAAAATCACCTATTTAAATGAAGGTTCAAATCCTTCCTAAGTTAAGCTTAGACACAAACAAATTGGAGATTCTCTCATGCATAATCCTTATGCTTCATTTTTAGATTCATTAGAAAAGCCTGCCAGATATATTGGTGGGGAACATTTTATTATCAAAAAAAATTGGGATCATCTTGTAGGTAAAGTTGCACTTTGTTTTCCTGATACTTATGAAATAGGAATGAGTCATTTAGGTTATAAAATTTTATATGAGGAGTTGAATAAAGAAGAAGACCTCTGTGCAGAAAGAGCTTTTTGTCCGTGGATTGATATGGAAGAGCAGATGCGCAAAAGAGAACTTCCTTTAGTGACTCTTGAAAATTTTAAACCATTAAGTGAGTTTGATGTTGTTGGTTTTTCTTTACAATATGAAATGAGCTATACAAATATTTTAAATATGCTTGATTTGGGAGGTATCTCTCTTTTTCAAAATGAAAGAAAAGAAGATGAACCTTTTGTTATTGCCGGAGGTCCGTGTGCGACTCATCCCGAACCCTTAGCTCCTTTTTGTGATTTTTTTGTCATTGGAGATGGTGAGAGAATCTTTGCCAAAATAGCAAGGTTTATTGGAAGAGCAAGAAGTGAGGGAATGAAAAGAGAAAGAATTCTTTTTGAACTTGCTAAACAAAAAGGAATTTATGTTCCTTCTTTTTATGATGTAGAAGTTTGTCAGAAGACTGGTTTACAGTATGTCACAGGGGTTAAGCCTGAATTTGAAGGTGTGATCTCCAATCGAGTTGAGCGTTATTTTGTGGATAGTCTAAAAGATTATCCTTTTCCCACCAAATCTCCAATCCCACATATGACAGCTATCTTTGATCGCTTTTCTGTGGAGCTGAGTCGAGGATGTACTGAGGGCTGTCGTTTTTGTCAGGCCGGGATGATTTATCGACCAGTTAGGGAAAGAAAACCCGATGATGTAAAAAAACTCGTTATAGAGGGGTTAAAAAATGGAGGCTTTGATGAAGCTTCTTTAACTTGTCTTTCGACCGCTGACTATTCTGCTGTAACTCCGCTGGTTGTAGACCTTCTGGATAAACTTTCAAAAGAAAAAGCGACTCTAGGTATAAGTTCTTTAAGGGCTTATGGACTAGACGAAAGAGTTCTTGATAAGCTGGCCGAAGTAAAAAACTCTTCTCTTACATTTGCACCAGAAGCAGGTAGTGAAAGAATGAGAAAGGTTATCAATAAAAATGTAAAAGAAAGTGATATGCTTCAAACAGCGGAAGATGTTTTTAGCCGTGGTTGGAAAAAGATGAAGCTTTATTTTATGATTGGCCTTCCTACTGAAGAAGATGAAGATGTCATTGCTATCATGGAGACAGGACTTAAGGCTAAGCAGGTTGCTCAAAAAAAATGTGGTGTAAGAAATCCAGCTATTACAATTTCAGTTTCATCTTATGTCCCTAAACCACATACTCCTTTTCAGTGGGCAAATATGATAACTCTTGATGAAATTATTCGTAAACAAAACCTTTTAAAGGATTATGCTGTTAAGTTTGGATTGAATTTTAGAAAACATTGGTCAAAAATTTCTCATTTAGAAGGCATTGTCTCAAGAGGAGATAGGAGAGTTGGACAAGCAATTTATTTAGCCTGGAAAAAAGGATGTCGTTTTGATGGTTGGAATGAAACTTTTAATCATGATTTATGGATTGAAGCAGTAAAGGAAGCGCAACTTGAGACGGATTACTATCTAAAGACAATTCCTATGGATGGAAACTTGCCATGGGATCATATTGATGTGGGATTAGAAGAAAAATTTCTTAAAAGAGAGTGGGTAAAAGCTACTAAAAATCGAATTTCTCCTCCGTGTGGAAAAGTTGCGGGTATGATTGTTCATCACTCAAACCTTGAGTCACTTGAAAAAACTTTTGATATCGATAAAAAACGTCTTGTTTGTTACAGCTGTGGTGTCGAGTGTGATCTCAAAGAAATGGTGGAAGAAAGAAGAGACTTTTTAAAAAGAGTTGATGCCATTGAAGATCAGCCTTATGTCAGACCTGAGCGGAAGTCGATTGTTGACACGCGAGAAAAAAGAGGTCAATGGGTTGGCCATAAGTATCGAATCGAGTTTGCAAAAATTGGTCCACTTACATTTACTTCTCATTTAGATTTACAAAAAATTATGATGAGAATTTTTAAAAGAGCAAATATTGAAATGCTTTATTCTGAAGGTTTTAAATTGCGCCCACTTATGTCATTTGGGCCTGCTTTAACTCTTGGAATAAGTTCATTGTCAGAATTTTTTGATATACGAGTTAGTGATGAATGGAGCGATACAGAAGCTATCTTAGCTAGGTTGCAAGAACATAGTGAACGTGGAATTATTTTTAAATCTATTAAGAAAATTGAAAGTAAAACAAAGTCAATTCAAGAGGCAGTTAAAGAATTTACGTATTTTGTTCCACTTATTGATCCTCAAGGTTTAGAAGAAAAACTTGAACTGGTAACAACGACAAATGAGATGATTGTTGAGAGTTTTTCAAAAAAACGTAAATCATATATAAAGAAAGATATAAAACCTAAAATTAAATCAATTCATATTGGTGATATTGATTTACCGAAAGAGTTTGTTGAAATCATTGATGAAGTTTCTCCATGTAAGAATAAGGGGTTTATCATTAAAACAGAAGTTCAATCGGGAACATCAATTCGACCAATCGATTTAAAAAATGCTTTATATCAGCTTGGAATATCGGTTGAAAGACCTATTCGAGTTTCGGCCCAAATAGATTATTAAGAAGTTATAAACAGCCCTACTAAATTGCTGACAGAGAAAACTCAAACTAAGCAACGAGCCTCTTAGGCAGCATTTTTGTTGCTGCCTATAAGAGTTTCGTTAATGTGTTGAACAACCTGATCCAAGTTTTTTGACTCATAATCCATTTGTTCAGATAGTGACTTTAACTCATTGATAAGTGAGATATTTTCTTGATTAGAGCTATTAATACTCTGAATGGCCTGAGTGATTTCATTTACCCCTTTGGATTGTTCATCAGAAGCTGTTGCAATACTATTCATTAATCCGCTGTTTCGCTTCATATTTTCAACAACTTTGTTAATAATATCAATGGAATGGTTAGATTTAGTTATTCCTTCTTTGAGAACTTTTTGACCTTGTACTGACAATTTTGCCATATTTGAATTTGAGTCTTGGACGATTCGATTCACTCGGCTAATGCTATTGTCTAATAAACTGTTGATTTCTTCCGAGGCCTTTCCACTCATGTTGGCCAGATTGCCAATTTCCTCTGCGACGACTGAGAACCCCTTCCCGTGCTCTCCTGCTCTAGCTGCCTCAACTGAAGCATTAAACGAGAGTAGCTTTGTTTGAAAAACAATATCATTGATTATTGTCGTTTTTTCAGCAATTTGTTGAATAAGCCCTGTGACTTCTTGTATTTGTGACATATTTTTTTCAAGCTCATTAATCATTTTTTGATTTGAGTCACTTATATTTTCAATTGAATGAGTCACAGAACTTACAGAGTCTTTTCCTTGTTCAGCAACCTTGAAACTATTTTTAGTATTATTTTCTGTCTCTTGAATATTTGTATTTGTCATATCAACCATTTTAGAAATTTGTTCTAAAGTTGAAACTGTTTGTTGGACACTGGAAGCTTGAGTATTCGTTGATTCTGATACCACTTTTGAAATATTTCCAATTTTTTGACTTAACTCATTATTAGTAGCAACTACAGTTTTAAGGTTACTCATTATGGTTTCCTGAGCCGAAAGAAATTGTCCAAAACGGCGCGCTATTAAGGCACAGCCAACTGAAGCAAAAATAGCAAAAGTGGCGTGAAGGAGGACAACACCAAAAGTTGCTTCATAATTGAATAAGCTTTTGGGAAAAAGAAAGAAAAATGAAATATGGTGAATTGCCACAGTGACTAAGGCGGCAAGTATCGTTTTCACACTTCCAAAAACGATAAGAAAACTAAGAAAGATAAAAATATGAAAGTGCATTTCAATCATGCCTTTTCCTAAATGAATCATAACGGCACTGAGGCACATCATTGCAATGGCATTTAAAATAGAGTTGTTCGAGGAGGTTGGATTTGCCAGATATCCAACAAAAGGTCCCAAAGTAATGATAAGAGGGCCTAAAAATGCAATGGAGTATTCTGTTTTAAAAAACCATGCCATTCCTAAAAATAAAGGTATATGTCCAATACATAAGAATATAAAAAGCTTGTTCATATTTTTGATATAACCTTCTTTAAATGTCATTTTTGCCTCTCATTAATTATATTTTAATCCCAATGGATCTATCTCTTTTTGAAGTTTTTTACTAACAGCACATCCCATAACGGCGAGTTTTTCGGTACTGATA
>LULL01000631.1_pt1 | contig 19851 bp, 20 predicted proteins | sample 728161 | NCBI WGS metagenome assembly LULL01 (sample SAMN03860290, study PRJNA289734) | marine metagenome | biome: seawater column; feature: ocean; material: water; isolation source: Red Sea water column Station 149 - depth 500m | place: Saudi Arabia: Red Sea | collected 2011-10-15 | depth 500 m
CAAGTGCACTACTTCTTGATGCAGCCGTCCTCCTGCCTATCGCTCCAGCGATCAACGCGTTAGAGAGGGCGATCTTTGAGTCCGCCACCGGGACCTGGCTCTCGTGCCAGATAGCGAAGAGACGGCCGAAACTGGCAGCAACTTTGGTTGTTGACGCGCTATCAGCGGGCCTAACCAAGGATGAAAAGCGAGACGCAGTGGACTGGATCACATCCAATCCAGCTCGTCTTCACGATGTTGCAGACCTCCCCACCTCTCTCGCACCGAGAAAGTTTCGGGAACCAGGCCAGAGAAACGATGAATCAAACGAAATCAACCTTGAGCCGCTGCCTTTCGCGAAGATCACGGCACCAACACTCATCGCCCAAGGCACCAACGACGCCTTCCCTCTCATCGATCATGCAACTCATGCGGCGAACACGATGAATCACGCAGAGTTGATACTCGTCGACGGAGGTCATCACGGGTTGCCCTGGTGTCGAGACATCAGTGCGGTCACTCAGAGGCAACTCGAACTCTCGCTCGCCTAACCAGGCTCACCAACTGGAGAGGGTTGGCCAAACTGGGCCCAGACGCGGAACAACCCCCCGAAGGGGGCTGAACCCGGAGTCTTCCCCGTTTCCGGTTCGTACCCCGAGCGGACCTTCACCGAAGTGTCAACCCGCTGAGATGATTTCTAGTCGCGGTTCGACGGCAAGCGCAAGTGATTTTTGAAAAATAATTTTGTTCCTCGAAGAAATGTGAGACGAGACGCAGAGGCCACTTGCCAGTCGTCAGTAGTTGCCCAAGATGCGCTCGGGGACAACGAAGACCGCCACCCGTTCTTCGTTGGCCATAACCCGGTCATATTCGTCGAAGTCATCGTGGGTGCCGCCTGCTGCCTGGAACACTTCGCGCATTAGGAGTCGCAGGGCTTCGGTGTCGATCCCGTCCGGCAGGGCGCCGGGTCCTATGAGGTCGGCTGGGCCGGTTACCGACCGCCAGGTCCAGCCGCGCCGGATCGCGATGGTTACCTGAGAGCCGCGACGGATATGTCCCAGTCTGGCTGCTCGACCGGCCGAGACAAGGGCCACACAAGGTGCTCCGGTGACGGGATGGTCGATCACCCCGCAATTAACCACGCTCGACAGGACCCGCCCATCGGCTTGGGCCGTACTGACTGTGGCGAGACCGGTCTCTTTCGCCAGGTAAGCCCTGACCTCTTCGATGTCGGACAATCTTGTGTCTCCGTCTAAAGGGACTCGCCCCACGTTACGTCCCGACCAGCAGGACAGCCAGAAGGGCCTCCAGGCTGCTGTCAGGGCGTGTCACCCCCGTGGCTGCCTGAAGGATTACTCGAAGATCACGCCGGCGGCTACCGGATCGAAACCCTCCGACTAGCCGAGGATGGGCCGGATCGCCTCGGCTAGTTCCTCCATCAGATCCCTCCGCTTTCGGCGCGCATGTGGTCGTGAGTGCCTGAGCGCCCAGACCAGCAGGTGGGCCTCATCCTCGTCAAGAACGACGACGATGGCGTCGGGATCTTCTTCGCTACGCATGGCCTCAGCCATCCTTCTCAGCCTCCTCTACCTGTGACACCGGGTTCGATCGTGTAGCCGTTGACTTCCACGGCTCCCACGTTACGTCCCGACCAGCAGGGCAGCCAGAAGGTCCTCCAGGCTGCTGTCAGGGTGTGTCACCCCCGTGGCTGCCTGAAGGATTACTCGAAGATCACGCCGGCGGCTTCCAGAGCAAAGCCCTCAGACCACCGGATGCGGGGGGCCTCTTCCGACACCTACGGACACCTGCTCCCAGGGTTGGATGAACGGCTCTGCGACGACCTCGAGGAGGCCCATTTCGAAGCGCTCGCGGCCTCACCGCGGCCTGGGCCGGGAATCGTCGTCCCGTTCGAGCGGAGAACAACCGCAGAACCCCCTGCTGGGCAGGGGGTTCGCGTGGAGCGGACGACGAGATTCGAACCCGCGACCCTCACCTTGGCAAGGTGATGCTCTACCAACTGAGCTACGTCCGCAGCGGGCGCCACTGTATCGGCGGACCCACGGGTTCGGCGCTCCCGGCTGCCACCTCCGACGGTCAGCCAACGGCGTCAACCCCCTTCGGAATCAACCCCCGGCGGCGTCCCCCGAGAGGTCCACCCGCAGGGTCAGGATCCCGTCCTCGAGCGACGCCTCGGCGTCCCCGATGATGGCGAAGTCCTGGAAGTCCAGCTGTGCCTGCTCGATGAACCGCAGCCGCTCCTCGCCGCCGATGGGCGGCAGCGGCCTGTCGCGGACCGCCTGGGCACGCTCGCGGAAGCGCTCGAGCATGGCCGGCAGGTCGAGTTGGTCGCCCATCGCTCCACCCTATGGCGCCAGCCGGTCGCCGACCGTCGCGGCCACATCGGCCAACACCTCGGCCGACGAACGCCCCCGGGGCGGTGCTCCCCCTGAGGGCGCAGCGGACCCATTGGCCTGTCTCTCCTCGTGGCCGTCCTCGGTCTCCGGGGCCTCGCCCGTCGTGCCGTCAGAACCGTCGTCGAACTCCTCCTCGGACTCCTCGACCACCTCGTCGACCGGGTCCGACCGCAACTCCCCCTCCCCCACGTCCTCCTCGACCAGCGCCGTGGCTCGCTCGAGTTCGCCGCGGGCCACCGCCGCACGTACCACCCGGTCCGGCCGGGTCTGCCACCAGTAGACGCCGGCAGCGGCCAGCACCAGGACGGCGACCACCCGCAGGGTCAGCACGATCTGGTCGACCCGCTCGGAGGTGGTTCGGCCCTCGTCGTCGATCTCGGGGGGCACGGTCTCGACGGTCGTGACCTGGGCGGCGGCGGGGGCAGCGAAGCACAGGGCGCCGAGGAACAGTGCCGGGGCCAGCAGCAACGCTGCCGGGACCCTCCTGCTCCGCGCTGCCCGCATATCCGTCCTCGCTCGCCTGTCCCCTCCGGTCCGCCGATGCTAGCCACCCGAAGCGGCCCTGTCCCGAGTCGACGGTTCTCAGACGGCGGCAGCCAGGGCCTGGTCGAGGTCGGCGACGACGTCGTCGGCGTGTTCGAGGCCGCAGGAAACCCGGATGGTCCCGGGCCCGATGCCGGTCGCCTCCATCTCCTCGGGCGTGAGGCCCACGTGGGTGGTGCTGGCCGGATGGGTGACCAGCGTCTCCGGGCCGCCCAGCGAGGTCGCCCGGTGGGCGAGCCGAACCGACTCGACGAACCGCCGGCCCGTCTCGGCGTCACCCGCCAGGTCGAACGTGAGCAGGCCACCGGGGGTCCGCAACTGCCGGACGGCCAGGTCCCGCTGCGGGTGCGAGTCGAGGCCCGGGTAGCAGACGGTCTCGACGCCGGCGTGTGCCTCGAGTTGCTCGGCCAGCCGCTGGGCGGTGGCGGTCTGGTGGGCAAGGCGCACCCCGAGCGTGCGCAGGCCCCGGTGGGCATTGAGGGCGTCGGCCGGCGAGGCGTTGGCGCCGTGCAACACGGCGAAGCCCCACAGCCACGCCACCAGGTCCTCGGAGCCGGCCACCACGCCGATCGTGGCGTCGTTGTGGCCGGCGATGCCCTTCGTCGCCGAGTGCACGACCAGGTCGACGCCGTGGGCGATCGGGTTCTGCCCGAGGGGCGTGGCGAACGTGGAGTCGACGACCGTGGTGGCCCGGTCGATCGCCCCCAGCGCGTCGAGGTCGACGAGGTCGAGGCGCGGATTGGCCGGCGACTCGGCGAACACCAGCATGGTGCGGCCCGGCTGGATGGCAGCCTCGAAGGCACCGGACTCGGTGCCGTCCACGAAGGTCACGTCGATGCCCAGGCGGGGGCACACCGTCTGGAGGAACAACTGGGTGCCGGCGTAGATCTGGCGCTGGGCCACCACGTGGTCGCCCGACGAGCACAGTCCGAGCACCACGGCGCTGATCGCGCCCATGCCCGAGGCGAACGCCCGGGCGGCATCGGCCCCCTCGAGTTCGGCGATCGCCGACTCGAAGGCGTTGACGGTCGGGTTGCCGTAGCGGCTGTAGAAGCGCTCCGCCCCGACGGCCGTAGCCATGCGCCGCCCCTCCTCGACGCTCTCGAAGGCGAACGTGGACGTCGGGTACAGCACGGGCGCCAGCGAGGTCTCGCCCTCGCGGCGGCCCGACGTGACCACTGTCGTCTCGGGTTGCTGGTCGGGGACAGGGGTCCGATCGGGAGTCTCGTCGTCAGCCATCAGCGTGGGTCTCCTCCAAGAACGGGCCCAGCGCCCGGCCGACCTCGTCGGTCGCCACGAGGAAGCCGTCGTGGCCGTCCGGGCTCTGGACCACATGATGGTCGCAGCGACCGCCGGCCTCACGCACGGCGTCCCGCAGGGCCGCCTGCTGGGCCGTCGGATACAGGATGTCAGAGGTGATGCTCAGGGTCAGGAACGGCACCGGCGCCAGGCGCTCGAGCGCCTGGTCCAGGGAACCGCGGTCACGGGCGACGTCGTGGAGGTCCATGGCCCGGTTCAGCAGCAGGTAACTGTTGGCGTCGAAGCGGCGCACCAACTTCTCGCCGTGGTAGTCGAGGTACGACTCGACCTGGAAGCGGTCCCAGCGGCCGAACACGTGCCGGGGGTCGACCAGGTCCCGGCCGAAGCGGTCGCCGAAGACCGGGTCGCTGCGGTAGTGGATCTGGGCGATGGACCGTGCGATTGCCAGTCCGGCGTGCGGGCCGTCGCCGGGCTCGGCGTCGTAGTAGTCACCGTCCCGGAACCGTGGGTCGATGGCGAGGGCGGTGCGGCCAACGGCGCTCCAGGCGATCTGCCAGGCGCTGGCAGCGAGGGCAGTGGCGATCGGCGCCACCGCACGCACCCGGTCGGGGTACATGACGGCCCACTCGAGGGCCTGCATCCCGCCCATCGACCCGCCGACGACGGCCAGCCAGCGGTCGACCCCGAGGTGGTCGGCGACCGACGCCTGGCACCGGACCATGTCGCGCACCGTGACGGTCGGGAAGGTCGACCCGTACGGCCTCCCCGTCTCGGGGTCGGTCGAGGCCGGACCGGTCGAGCCCTGACAGCCACCGAGGACGTTGACGCACACCACGAAGTACCGGTCGGTGTCGACGGCACAGCCCGGGCCGACGACGCCGTTCCACCAGCCGGGGCTGGGGTGGCCGTCGCCGACCTCACCGTGGGCGTGGGCGTCGCCGGTGAGGGCATGGCACAGGAGGATGGCGTTGTCGGCGTCCGGCGAGAGGTCACCCCACGTCTCGTAGGCCATCGTGACCGCGGGGAGCACGCCGCCGCCCTCGAGGGCGAACGGCCGGCCGGCGCCGACCCGGTGGAACCGCCGGTCGCCCTCGGGGTCACCCGGCTGCCAGGCACCGGTGACCGGCAGGTCCGGCGTGTAGCCGCGCGGGTGCACGTACGCGTCGAGGTCACGGCGTGACAGGTCGTCCGCCTGCCAATCGTCGTCGCTGCTCATCGCTCGTCCGTTCCCGTTGGTCGGGGTGGACACCCTGCCGGCCCGTTGCCGGTGGGTCGGCGAGGACGCCGCCACCGGACACTTCGTTGCCCCGGCCGTTCGGCCGGAACCACATCCCCGTCCGGTTCCCACGAGTTCACCGTGGACGCCGGGCGAGCGGGCACCTTGGGTGTCCGTCCCAGGTTGCCGGACCCGGCGGGTGCCGGGCCGCTCGTGATGTTTCGGGACAGTGTAGGGGGTGGCGGCAACACCGGGTCAGGACTTTGCGCCGGGACGGGCCGGGCGCGCCGGATGGGCGCTCCACCACCAGTCGAGGAGCGGGTCCGCCGGTACCCCGTAGGCCCGGCACATGGCGTCGCCGAAGGCCAGCCAGGGATCCTCCCCGACACCGCCGGCCTGTCCGCAGATCGATCGGGCCGCCTCGGCGCCCACCGACCAGGCGTCGCCGTCGGCCGGCAGCGGCAGTGCCGCCACCTGGCGGGCGGTCAGCCGGACCCGACCCGTCGATCGTCCCGCACCCGCCGACGACGCCGCGGCCAGCGCCGAGACCGGTGGCGCTGACAGGACGGCTGCCAGCCGCCACAGGTCGGCCGGGTCGGGTTCCACGACGATGAGCGGCGTGACCGGCACGGCATCGCCTTCCTCGTCGACCATCGCCTCGACCACCCTGGTCTGGGAGGCGACCAGCAACTTCGGCACCTGCCGGGCGTCAACCCATGCGGCCACCTCCGGGTCGCCGATGCGCTCCCGGTCGACCACCGGCCGCTGCCACCTCCGGCCGGCGAACCTGGCCGGTGCGGTCCCCCACCGGCACCGGAGTGGGTCGACGAGGCCGGTCGTGACGAGCTGCCGGCCCGGCGTTCCACCGTCCTCACGAACCGCATCGACGAGTCCGTAGTAGTGCTGGCGGAACCCCGCCGTCACGGCGGCGAGGTCGCCGATCGTGCCATCGGCGTGCGGCGCCACGGCCGGGATGCCGAGCAGCGGGGCGGCCAGCCCACCCCACCCGTCCCCGATCGCCGGGGGCGGCACCGTGTCGACCGGGGCGACGCCACGGTCAGCGAGCAGCGCCACGTCGGAGCCCCCCGCCCTCCCACGCTGGAGGATGGGCGCACACACGTTGGTCCGGCCACCGAACACCCCCGACCGGTCCAGCCAGAGGGCGACGAGGCTGCCGTCCCGCAGGAGCACCTCACGCACCGCCCCGGCGTCACGGGCCGCCAGCAGCGACTGGGGCTGGATCAGGCAGCAGCGCCCACCGGGGGCCAGCAGGTCGAGGCCCAGGGCGAGGAACAGCCAGGCGGCGTCCGTGTAGGCGCCCACCAGGCCGCCAAAGCGCTCGCGCAGTTGCTCACGTTGCCCTGCCGTGAACCACGTGCCGGCTCGGAGTTGCCCGAGGAACGGCGGGTTGCCGACGACGGCGCCGAAGCCACCATGCGGCGCCGTGGACCAGGCCGACCGACCCGCCAGCAGGACGTCGGCCTCGACGACGCCGCGCACCTCCGAGGCGTCGATGCCGGCCCAGCCGGCCAGTGCCGCCCGGGTGACGGCGACGGCCACCGGATCGGTGTCGGCGCCATAGAGCAGCGTGGTGGCGACGGTCCGGCGGTCGGCGCCTCGGCGTACCAGCTCGTTCCCCGCCGCCAGTAGGAACACCCCCGCTCCACAGGCGGGATCCACCACCGGTCCCCGCTCCACGGTGGCCGCCACCAGTGCGGCAGCGACGTCGCCCGGCGTGTAGAAGGCCCCCCGGCCGCGGCGGTCGTCGACGGCGAGGGCGCCCTCGTGGCGTGCGCCGACCTCGGCCAGCCGGACCGGGTCGCCGGAGGCGCCTGCCGACCGTGCAGCGTCGAGGAGTGCCGTGTCGGCGCCGGGGCGCCCCGGAGCCGACACCGGGGTATGCCCCGATCAGGCGGCGTCGGCCGCCGGATCCCAGGCGTTGAGGTCCGCCAGGCGGGGATCGTTGGAGAAGATCTCGACGATCGGGTGCTTCATGCCGAGTCGGCGCATCAACTTGCGCACCTCGAGTTCCTCGTTCCAGAGCACCAGGCTGACGACGAGGCCCGACTCGCCCGCCCGTGCCGTGCGGCCCGAACGGTGCACGTAGGTCTTGGCGTCCGAGGGCGGGTCGTGATGGATGACCACGTCCACGTCGTCGACGTGGATGCCTCGGGCCGCCACGTCGGTGGCGACCAGGGCGTGGATGCGACCCTCGGAGAAGTCCCGCAGGGACTTCTCCCGCTTCTCCTGGCGGAGGTCGCCGTGGATGGGCGCCGCGTCGACGCCTTCGTCGAGTAGCGCCGCCGCCAGCTTGTCGGCCCCCCAGCGGGTGCGGGTGAAGAGAATCGTGCGGTTGGAGGAGCGGATGATGGCAGCGGCCACCCGCACGCGGTCCATCTGGTGGACGGCGAGGAACCGGTGCTCCATCTCGGCGACCGTCGGCTCCCGGTCCTCGATGGCGTGCATCACCGGGTCGTCCTGGTAGCGGCTGATGAGGCCGGCGGTCATCCCGTCGAGCGTGGCCGAGAACAACAGCGTCTGGTGCTCGCCCCGGATGCCGCGCAGGATCCACTCGACCTGGGGCATGAAGCCCATGTCGGCCATTCGGTCCGCCTCGTCGATCACGATGCGCTCGATGCCCTCCACGGAGAGCTCGCCACGGTCGATGAGGTCGATCATGCGGCCCGGCGTGGCGACGACGAACTCGACGCCCCGCTTCAGGGCACTGATCTGCTTCTCGATCGGGGCACCTCCGTAGATGGCGTGGATACGGATGCCCCGGGATGCGGCCAGCGGTTCGAGTTCCCGGCACACCTGGACCGCCAACTCGCGCGTGGGCACGAGGGCGAGGCCCGTCGGGCGTCCCGGCTCGGCCTTCGACAGCAGTTGGATGAGGGGAAGGCCGAAGGCCAGGGTCTTGCCCGAGCCGGTCTTGGCCTTGCCGCAGACGTCGCTGCCGGCGAGGCCGTCAGCGATGGTGAGGGTCTGAATGGCGAACGGGGACGTGATCCCCTGTTCGGCCAGGACGGACACCAGGTCGGCGTCGACGCCCAGGTCGGCGAACCCGGTCGTGGTCATGTGCACCGTGTTTCCCGGCAGCGGGTGCCACCGAACTCGTCACCCGCAGCGTCGTGCGGGCTTCCCGCCACCGTTCTCCCGGGCGACGAAGCCGTCCGGGGCCGACACACCAGCGGTCGACTCCGCCCGAACGGTGCCCCCACCCTAGCGGCGTGGCCCGAGCAACCGTGGAACGGCCTCCAGGAGGGACCTCAGGCCGGCCGAACCCGCCCGTCGCGGACGGCGACCCCCTCGTCCCCCAGCCGGCGGGCCTGTTCGGCCTCGGGAAAGCCCGCCTCGGCGGCGACCTCGCCGTAGGTGACGACCTCGCCGCTGCCGAGTTCGTCGAGCACCCCGGCCACGGCTTCCTCGAAGGGCGTTGACATGGGCCACTCCTCAGCCGACCGGGTGGCCGGCCTCGGGCAGCAGGCGCACGACCTCGACCGGCTCGGCGATCCCGCTGATGGCCAGGTCCCCGACCGGTTCGACCTCGCAGTTCACGAAGAGGGTGGACGAGACCATCGGCGCCGGCGCCAGGACCTGGTGGGGTTCGGCCACGTCGCACAGCCGGGACGCCAGGTTGACCGCCTCGCCGATGTGGTCCTCACCCTCGACGAGCAGGACCGGCCCCTTGGCGATGCCGGCCCGCAGCTTCAGCGGCGACTCGCTCATGTCGATCACCTCTTCGATCTCGATGACGACCTCGATGGTTCGCTCGGGTTCGGTGCCGACGAGCATCGCCCCATCGCCCAACCACTTGGCGATCCGCACGCCCTTCTTCGCTGCGATCTGCCGGACGACCGACTTGAAGCCGTGCAGCAGCTCGAGCGCCGCTCTGTCACCCTCCGTGTCAATGAACGACGTGAACCCGGAGAGGTCGATGAACGCGAACGTACGCTCGACACGCTGGTACTGGTCGGGAGACGCGCTGTTCATCGCGCCCCCATCCTGTCGCGTCCCGCCAGGGCCACCGCACCGCCAACGAGGATGGCGACGAGGCTCGTCCAGACGTTGACCCGGACGCCCGCCAGCAGCGAGGCGTGGTCGATCCGGAGCGACTCGACCCAGAGTCGGCCCAACCCGTAGCCGCAGACCCACAGGCCGACGAGGTAGCCGGGCCGCAGGACGCCGCGGCGGTCCACCCGGACCAGCACCCACGCCAACGCCAGGTTCCAGAGGCCCTCGTAGAGGAAGGTCGGGTGGAACGTCTCGGCCGCCGGGTGCGACGCCGGCCGGTGGCCGGCGTCGATGCGCAGCCCCCACGGCAGGTCGGTGGGCCGGCCGAACAGCTCCTGGTTGAACCAGTTCCCCCACCGGCCGATGGCCTGGGCGACCGGCAGTGTCGGAATCATGGCGTCGAGCACCCCGCCCATGGAGATCCCCTGTCGACGAGCGACGAGGACGCCCACGACCACCCCGGCCGCCAGTCCGCCGGGAATGCCGAGCCCGCCCTGCCAGACCGCCGGCACGTCCTCCCAGCGCCCCTGGAACCGACGCCAGTCCGTGGCGCGACCCAGCGGCGCTGGCTCCACCAGACGGCCACGACGACACCGAGGGCGATCATGATGCCGTAGCCGCGGATCTCGAGCGGCCCGAGGCCGAACGAACCCGACGACGGGCTCGGAATTGCGGCGATCACGAGGGCGGAATCCCGCTCAGTCGGGCGAGACGGCGAACCGGTCGGCCTCGAGGGCCAGCAGGTCGTCGACCCCAGCGGTCACGGCGCCGAGGCGGCCCCGGACGAGCGGCAGTTGCTGCTGGGCCCAGAAGCGGGCGACCACGACCTTGTCGGCCAGCGCCGGGCAGTCGTCGTCGCCGGCGACGGCCTTCAGGGCGAGGCGGGCCAGCAGCCAGCCGCCCAGCAGGTCCCCGAACATCTTGAGGTAGGGCGTGGCGCCGGCCAGGGCGTGGCGCGGGTCGGCCAGGCCGTGCTCCATCAGCCAGGCGGTGGCCTCCCGCACGGCAGCGAGGGCGTCGGCCAGGCCCTCCCGGACCGCCGCCAGCTCGTCGCCGGCCGCCGCCAACTCGGCATCGAGGTCGCCGATCTCGTCGAGCAGCGACAGCACGACCGACCCGCCGCCCATCGGCAGCTTGCGGCCCACCAGGTCCATGGCCTGGATGCCGTTGGTGCCCTCGTAGATCGGCGAGATGCGGGAGTCGCGCAGGATCTGGGCGGCCCCGGTCTCCTCGATGTAGCCGTAGCCACCGTGCACCTGGATGCCGATCGACGCCATCTCGACGCCGAGGTCGGTGCTCCACGCCTTCGAGATCGGGGTGTACAGCTCGGCCCGGTCGGATGCCGCCCCACGCACGTCGGGGTCGGGGTGCCGGGCGGCCATGTCGAGGGTGGCGGCGTTGAGGTACAGCAGACAGCGCATCGCGTCCACCGAGGCGCGCATCGTCAGCAGCATGCGACGCACGTCCGGGTGGTCGACGATCGGAGACATCTCCCCCTTCGGGGCGCCGATGGCCCGGCCCTGGCGGCGCTCCCGGGCGAACCCGGCCGCCAGCTGCAACGCCCGCTCGGACACGGCCAGGCCCTCGACACCGACACCGAGGCGGGCGTTGTTCATCATCCTGAACATGATCCGCATGCCCTGGTGCTCCTCGCCGATGAGGTAGCCGACCGCCCCGTCGCCGGCGTCGCCGTACGAGAGCACGCAGGTGGGGCTGGCGTGGAGGCCGAGCTTGTGCTCGACCGACACGCACGTGACGTCGTTGCGCGCACCCAGGCTGCCGTCCTCCTCCACGAGGTACTTGGGCACCACGAAGCAGGAGATGCCCTTGGTGCCGGGCGGACTGTCGGGCGTGCGGGCCAGCACGAGGTGGACGATGTTCTCGGTGAGCTCGTGCTCGCCGTAGGTGATGAAGATCTTGGTGCCGAAGATCCGGTGGGTACCGTCCCCCTGGGGCTCGGCCCGGGAGGTCAGGGCGCCCACATCCGACCCAGCGTGCGGTTCGGTGAGGTTCATGGTCCCCGTCCACTCGCCCGACACCATCCGCGGCAGGAAGGTCTCCTTGAGGCGCTCGTCGCCGAATATGTGGAGGGCGTCGATGGCGCCAACGGTGAGCAGGGGCCCCATCGTCCAGGACCGGCAGGCGGTCCCCAGCATCTCGGTCATCACCGTCTGGAACAGCGACGGGAAACCGCCGCCGCCGTAGTCGGGGTCCTGGGTGACGGCCCCCCAGCCGGCGGCGAGGTACTGGTCGTAGGCGTCGTGGAAGGCCTTCGGGACGGTGACGACGCCGTCCTCCACCGAACAGCCCTCGGCGTCGCCGATGCGGTGCGTCGGGGCGACCACCTCCTCGACGAAGCGGGCGAACTCGTCGAGGACGCCGTCGATGGTGTCGGCGTCGACGTGCTCGTAGCCGGGCAGGTTGCAGACGCCCTCGACGTCGGCAACCTCGCGCAGGACCAGGCGGATGTCGTCGAGGGGGGCGCGGTAGTCGCTCATGGTTACGTCGTCGCCTCGTGTCGGATGACCGTACTGGACCCCGAACCGTACCGTCCGAAGCCGATGCCCGTCCCCGCGGGCAACCGCCACGAAGCGCATCATCCGAGACACTCCTACACTTCCCGGATGCCGAGCATCGCACCAACCGGAGCCCACCTGATCGGCGGCGACTGGGTCACCGAGGGCCCCGCCGGCACCGGCGTCAGCCTCGACCCCGCCCGCCCCGACGACCCCGTCGGCGAGTACCCGCTGGGCGACGCCGGAACGGCCGCCGACGCCGTCTCCGCAGCCGTCGACGCCCGATCCGCCTGGCGATCGCTCTCCTTCGGGGCGCGCTCCCGGATCCTCGAACAGACCGCCCGCCTGTTCGACGAACGGGCCGACGACCTGGCCCTGCTCTGCACCGTCGAGGAGGGCAAGACGCTCGCCGAGTCGCGTGGCGAGGCCACCCTGGCCGCCGAGACATTCCGCTACCAGGCCGCCATCGCCAAGATGTCCAGCGAGCGGATCTTCCCCAACAACGTGCCCGGCGAGACCATCCGCACCGTCCGGGCCCCGCTCGGCGTGGTCGGCGTGATCACGCCATGGAACTTCCCGATCCTCATCCCCGCCTGGAAGCTGGCCCCGGCTCTGGCCGCCGGCAACACCGTGGTCTGGAAGCCCGCCAGCGACACCCCGCTGCTGTCGGTCGCCATCGCCCACCTGCTCCACGACGCCGGCGTCCCCGCCGGGGTGCTCAACCTGATCCTCGGACCCGGCTCCATGGGCGGCGCCATGGTGGCCGACGAGCGCGTCGACGGGGTCACCTTCACCGGCTCCGTGCCGGTCGGCCAGCGCATCCGCGACGTCGTGACCGCACGCAACGGCCGCGTGCAACTCGAACTGGGCGGCCACAACCCGTGCATCGTCTTCGAGGACGCCGACCTCGACCTCGCCGTCGCCGGGGCCGTCGGCGGCGCCATGGGCGCCACGGGCCAGAAGTGCACCGCCACCCGGCGGATCATCGCCGTCGGCGACATCCACGACGAACTGCTGGACCGCATGGCGTCCGCCGTCGAGGCGCTCCGGGTCGGCGACGGCCGGGAGGAGGGCACCGAGATCGGCCCGCTGGTCTCCAGCGGTGCCCGTGCCGAGGTCGCCGAGGCCGTCGACGCCGCCCTCGCCGAAGGAGCCGAGGCCGTTGCCGTCAACGCCGGCACCCCCGACGGCCCCTGCTACTACGCCCCCACGCTCTTCTCGGGCTCCCCCGACCTCTCGATCTGCCGCGACGAGGTGTTCGGCCCGGTCAGCACCGTGCTGCGGGTCGACGCCGACGACGAGGCCTTCGCCCTCGCCAACGACACCGAGTTCGGCCTCTCGGCGTCGGTGTTCACCAACGACCTGTGGCGCATCGACCGGGCCGTCCACGAGCTCGAAGCCGGCCTCATCAAGGTCAACGCCCCGACCACCGGCTCTGAGATCCACGCCCCGTTCGGCGGCGAGAAGAACTCGTCCGGGCACGCCGCCCGCGAACAGGGCGACACCGCCGTCGACTTCTTCACCCGCACCCGCACGGCCTACATCCGGCCCGGCACCAGCCGGTGACCGGGGCAGCCTCCGTTCGACCCGGCGTCCGGCGATGAGCGAGGTGGCCCTCCGACCCCAGGGCCTCGACGAGGCCCTGGCGGAACGCCGCCACGAGCTCCGTTCTCCCGAGGTGGTCATGGCGCCCCGCCAACTGGGTGCCGCACGCCTCACCCGCTACAGCTTCAGCCGCACGCTGCTGCGCCGCGCCGCCCGGGAGGGTTGGCAGGCCCGGCTGGTCGAGCTCGACATGGACGCCGAGGGGCGTGGCCACGCCATCTACCGCACCGAGGCCGGTGACCGGGTCTTCGACTTCGTGGCCTTCACGACCACCGTCGACGAGTCGCTCCACACGGACCGGGTGATCGCCGAGGCCTGGGAGGTCTGCGGCGCCCTCGTGGACGGCGCCGTCGACGCCGACTACCTCGAGGTGCTGCGCCGCGAGGTGCCACGCCAGGAGGACGCCCGGCTGGATCCCCGCGTGCTCGTCCTCACCCGGGGCAACCGGAGCGTGCGCTTCTTCGGCTACCTCGTCGACCGGCTAGCCGCCGGACTCCAACCCGAGGCCGACAAGGTGGCCGACGCCGGCTACATCCTCCGCAGCACCGCCTTCTACGGCAACGGCAAGTTCGGCATGCGCTCGTACCTCGGCTACCCCGAGGGGCACCCCCTGCGCTCCCCCTACCGGGCGCAGTTCCTCTGCGCCTGGATGTTCCGCGAACTCGGCTACGACCAGGTCGAACACTGTGCCCGGGCCCGGGGCGGCGACCGAGCGGCCCGGTTCGCCGGCGACTGGAGGCGCTACTTCGGGCTCGGCAACGCCACCGGGCTGGGCCTGGTCCCCTACGCCTTCAAGCACCCTCGGGTGCTCAACGCCTGGGCGGGCGTCCGCGAGCTCGCTCTCGCCAACGTCCGGTCCCTGCCAGCCACGCCCAAGCGGATCGACGCCCTCCGACGCTGGGTCGACCGGGCCGTCGTGCACTTCGAGACCATCGGCGGCGACGACCGACCCCCGTGGCTGGGGCCGACGGCGCTGGCCGGGTGCGCCCGTCGTATCCGAGCCCGCATCGACGAGGTCGCCGGCGACCCGGCGCCGTTCGACGCACTGTTCCGCTGGGCCGAGGACGAGGACGTCGAGACCTGCGAACTCGTCGTCTCGCTCCTCGTCGAGTTGGACGAGGGGCTCGACGACGACCAGGTCGACCACTTCCTCCGGGTCGACGAGGAGGTCGTGGTCGACCCGCTCACCACCGCCGCCGACCTGAGAAGCCTGCTCGGCGAGCGCTACGCCTGGCTCGACGGCCTCGACCTCGAGGGCGACGGCCACTACTGGTGGGTCATCTCCGACAACAGCGACGAGCCCCGAAGGGTGGTGCGGTCCGCCCTCGATCCGGACAACCACGACGTCGCCATCGACGTGGCCCGGCGACTCCACGCCCTGGGCCGCTGCCTCGACGACCTGCCCGACGACGCAGCCGTGGGCACCCTGCTGGCGGAGGCCCCCCACCACGCCAGCGCCGCTCGGCGGCGGCCAGCTTTACGGGGAGCCCCGCGACGACGCCTGCGCGGCCGGCTACCTCCCGCTCGAGGCCCAGCGCTTCCAGTTGGCCATGTACGGCATGGACAACTACTCGCCCAAGTCCACCGACTGGCTGCGGGTCACCCTCTTCCAGGGGGCGCCCCGCTGCGACGACCTGGGTCCCGAAACCACCGACGACTGGGTGTGGCCCCCACGCCCCACGGAGGCGAGCGCATGAGCCTGAAGAACCCCCTGGTCGTCGACGGCCTCGAGATCAACGACTGGAGCCGGCCCGTCGTGGAGCAGGTGCGCTCCGGCGGCGTCGACGTGGTGCACGCCACCTGCGGCGTCTGGGAGGACATGGCCGGCACCATGACCCGCATCGGCTCGTGGCGAGATGGCCGGGATCTTCGCCGACGTCGGCGTCCGCGTCATCCAACTCACCTACAACATCGCCAACCACCTGGGATCCAGCTGCTGGGAGCCGCACGACGGCGGCCTGACCCGGGCCGGCCACCGCATGGTCGCCGCACTCGACGAGGCCGGGGTCCTCGTCGACATCTCGCACGTCGGCAACGTGACCGGCCGCGACGCCATCGACGCCTCGGCCAACCCGATCGCGGTCACGCACGGCAACCCGGCCTCGTTCTGCGACTCCGCCCGCAACAAGCCCGACGACCTCATCCGGGCACTCGCCGCACGGGGCGGCGTGATCGGCTGCACGCTCTACCCGCTGTTCATGGGCGGCGCCGACGTGCCCCGCTCCGCCTACTGCCGCATGCTCGCCGACCTGGCCGAGATGGTCGGCGTCGACCACGTGGCCATCGGCACCGACGCCGTCGTGGGCTGGAGCCCCGACGCCCTCGGATGGATGCGCAACGGTCGCTGGGACCGTCCCAAGAACCCCGACGAGATCCCGCCCTTCCCGCCGTGGCCCGACTGGTTCCAGGGCCCGCAGGACTTCCCGTCGCTGGCCGAAGGCCTCGACGAGGTCGGCTTTGCCCCCGGGGAGCGCGACGCCGTCCTCGGCGGCAACTGGCTGCGCCTCTTCGGCCAGGTCTTCGGGGACTGACCGGGATGGCCGTCACCGTCGCCCCCCGCGAGGTCGTCGACGAGGTCCACCGCGCCAGCCGCGCCCTCGGCCTGAACGCCGACCTGGCCGACCGCCTGGCCGTCGAGATCGCCTTCTGCGAGGTCCACCACGGCGGGGGCCTGGCCGCCTGGGCCGATCTCGTGGCCGCCGGCGGCCACCGACTGGCCGACGCCGCCCACGTCCCGTTCCGGATGACGGGTGCCGAGGTGGAGGCCCGCACCACCGGCACCGCCCGCATCGACCTCGAGCCAGCGGTGCCACTGGCCGTGCTGGCACGGTCGATCCGCGACCTCGACCGACGGGGCATCTGCTGCACCCCGAGCCCCGATGGTCGTCCCGGAACCCACCTCGTGGCGGCACTCGACCTCGCCGTCGGCGACCCCGACCCGACCGCCGACGCACGCATCGCCGAACGCTCGCAGGACGCCCTGAACCACGGCGTGGACGTCGACGCCGACCTCTGGCGGCTGCTCCGCGGCCGGTCCCACGACTTCCTCGTGGCCGAATCGGTGCTCGACGCCGCACACGCCGACGGGGAGGGGGGAATCTGATGCCCGAGGTGCTGCTGGACGCCATCGAGGACGCCACCCGGCGGGCGCTGGAGCGCCACGGCTGCCGGCCCGACATCGCCGCCCACGTCGCCGACGCCGTCCGGGTGGCCGAGGGCAACGGCAATCGCATCTGCGGCCTCTACTACCTCGAGAGCTACTGCCGGCAGCTCGAGACCGGCCGCATCGCCGGCGACGTCGACCCGGTGGTCACCATCGACCGCCCCGGGGCCGTCCGCGTCGACGGCCGCCTCGGCTTCGCCCAGTCGGCGTTCGCCGCCGCACTCCCCCACGCCGTCGCCGCCGCCCGGACCAACGGGATCTGCGGCCTGTCGGTCGAGCACACCCACACCTGCACCTCGCTGGGCTACTTCACGGAGCAACTGGCCTGCGCGGGGTTCCTGGCAATCGGCGCCACGAACGCAACGCCGCGGGTCGCCCCGCCGGGCGGCTCGGCGGCGGTGCTCGGCACCAACCCGTTCGCCATGGCAGTCCCCGACGGCAACGGTGGCGTCGCCTTCCAGTTCGACTTCAGCACCAGCGCCGTGGCGCTCGGCAAGATCACGATGGCGGCCGCCGCCGGCGAGGAGATCCCCCTCGGCTGGGCCGTCGACGCCGACGGCAACCCCACCACCGACCCCGACGCCGCCCTGGCCGGCTCGCTGGTGTCCGCCGGCGGCTACAAGGGCTACGGGCTGGGTCTCTTGGTCGAACTGCTGGCCGCCGGGCTGACCGGTGGACGCCTCAGCATCGACGTGCCGCCGCTCAAGACACCCGAGGGGCCACCACACGACCTCGGCCAGTTCTACGTGGTGATCGACCCGTCGGGCTACAGCGGCGATGTCTTCGCCGAGCGTCTGGCCGGCCTGACCGCCGCCATCGCCGAGCAGCCGGGAGCCCGCCTGCCGGGCGCCGACCGCGTGGTGCCGGACGCCGTCGACGTCGAGGACGATGTCTGGTCCACCACCCTCGGGCTGGCAGGGACATGACCTCGATGGACCACGCCACCGCCATCACGAACCTGCTGTACCGCTACGCCGAGCTCATCGACGCCGGGGAGCTCGAGGCCTGCGCCGACCTCTTCACCCACGCCCGCATCGTCCTCGACCCCGAGGCCCCCGCCGTGCTCGACCGGGACGGCATCCTCGCCCTGTGGAGGTCGATCCTCGTGATCCACGAGGACGGCACGCCCCGGACCCAGCACGTGGTCTCCAATCCCGTGCTCGAGATCGACGCCGAGGCCGGTACCGCCACGAGCCGCAGCCGCTACACGGTGCTCCAGCAGGTCGGCGACGGGCCGCTGCAGGTGGTCGCCGCCGGCCGCTACCACGACCGCTTCGAGCAAGTGGACGGCGAGTGGCGCTTCGCCGAACGCGACTACTCGCGCCTGGACCTCACCGGCGACGTCAGCGCCCACCTGCACCACGACCCGCGGGGCTGAGGCGGGTCGGGGGAAACCCCCTCAGGCCTCCACGATGGCCGCGTGGGCGGTGACCCGGGGGGCGTCGCCGCTGTCGCCGGCCAGCCAGTGCCGGCGGCACCGCAGCTCGTAGGTGACCTGGTGGTCGTCGGGGTCGTCGACCACCACCAACTGTCCGTCGTAGACCTGCTCGCCATCGACCAGGCGGGCGTTGTGGGTGGCCCGCTCGCCGCACCAGCACCGGGCCTCGACCTGGACCTCGCTGGACTCGTCGGCCAACTCCAGCAGCCGCTGGGTGCCCTCGAAGAGGCGGCCCTGGAATGAGGTGAGCCTGTCTCTTATACACATCTGCGAAGAGGTCGAGCCGCGGCCCCACCTCGACGGCGTCGGCCGAGACCCCGAGGGCGCTGGTGACCCGGCCGTCGGCCCGGTCCAACTGGCTGCACAGGAACCCGTGCAGGCCACGCGAGGAGAGGTTGTGGTGGATCTGGAGCGCCAGGGTGCTCTTGCCCGAGCCCATGGTGCCGAACGAGAACCGCAGCCGGGCCATCAGCAGTCTCTCCCCGGGAGCATCCCCACGTTCACGAGCGCCCATTCCACCCCTCGACACACCTGTGGCATCACGAGCACCCGCTGGTGGCGCCGCAGTCGGTGCACACGTAGCAGGACCCCGCACGGCGCATCGACACGCCGCAGGTCATGCACAGCGGGGCGTCGGCGCTGCCGGTCGAGCCGCCGTCCGCCAACTGGGCGGCGAACTGGCCGGCCGACGGGACCGTGGGCGGGTCGGGCGGCACGTCGTGGCCCTGGCGGGTCTCGGTGGCCGTCTCCTCCACCCCGGGCAGGGTGGGCTGGCTGCGCTCCCCCGTGGTGAGGATGTTGAGCTCGGCCCGTTCGGCCGGGGTCAGGTACTCGACGGCCAGCCGGCGGAACAGGTAGTCGATGATGCTGGTGGCGATCCGCAGGTCGGGATCGTCGGTCATGCCGGCCGGCTCGAAGCGCATGCCGGTGAAGGCCTCGACGAAGGCCCGCAACGGCACGCCGTACTGCAGCCCGTGGCTGAGCGAGATGGCGAAGGCGTCCATGATCCCGGCGAGGGTCGAACCCTGCTTGGACACCCGGACGAAGATCTCGCCCGGACGGCCGTCCTCGTACTCGCCGACCGTCACGAAGCCCTTGCAGTCGGCGACCCGGAACTCGAAGGTCAGCGATCGGCGGGAGCGTGGGAGGCGGCGGCGGACCGGTTCGGCCGACGCCACCGAGGTGACGGCGTCGGCGACGGTCGCCGCTGCCGACTGCTCGGTGCCCGAGGCGAGCGGCTGGCCGACCTTGCAGTTGTCGCGGTAGATGGCGACCGCCTTGAGGCCGAGGCGCCACGATTCCATGAACAGCTCCTCGACGTCGTCGACGGAGACGTCCTCGGGCATGTTGCAGGTCTTCGAGATGGCGCCCGACAGGAACGGCTGGACCGCGCCCATCATCCGGATGTGGCCCAGGTGGTGGATGGCGTGGTCGCCCATGGAGGTGGCGAACACGTCGGCGTGGTCGGGATCGAGGGCGTCGCAGCCGGCCACCGAGTGCTCGCGGTCGATGTGGTCGACGATGGCGGCGGCCGCCTCCTCGTCGTACCCCAGCCGCCCCAGCGCCCGTGGCACGGTGCGGTTGACGATGGACATGGTGCCGCCGCCGACGAGGCGCTTGGTCTTGACGAGCCCCAGGTCGGGCTCGATGCCGGTGGTGTCGCAGTCCATGAGCAGGCCGATGGTGCCGGTGGGGGCCAGCAC
>LULL01000285.1_pt1 | contig 19663 bp, 20 predicted proteins | sample 728161 | NCBI WGS metagenome assembly LULL01 (sample SAMN03860290, study PRJNA289734) | marine metagenome | biome: seawater column; feature: ocean; material: water; isolation source: Red Sea water column Station 149 - depth 500m | place: Saudi Arabia: Red Sea | collected 2011-10-15 | depth 500 m
TATGGGCGGTCTAGGTGGCTTTGGTGCACTATGCAAAATTCCTAAAGGCTATGAAGAGCCTGTATTTGTTTCAGGAACTGACGGTGTAGGTACTAAGCTACGTTTAGCGACAGATTTGATACGATCGACCAGTGCGTCGCCCGCTTCAATGTCGACCCCCGCATCTTTGTAGCTTAAACCAGTGTTTGGGGTAGAAGTTGAGTTGCTCATAATGAAGTCTCCGCATTGGCGGCAGATTATAACCCGAATATACGAAACTCTTATGTTATTTATGCTCGAAAATGCTATCTTTATTTAAAATTTTTTTCCATTTATAACGATTACACGAAAAAAGGCTAGATTTTATGCAAGATCAGGTACTGCGCCGTATCTTTATCATCGCTGGACTCGCATTGCTTCTCTGGGTCTTATACTTATTGAAACCTGTTGTACTGCCATTTGTAGGTGCATTTTTTATTGCTTACCTGTTTAGTCCACTTGTTGATGTTCTTGTAAAAATTAAATTACCCCGTTGGTTAGCCATTAGTATCGTATTTGTTGGTATTGGCGTAGGTCTGACTGTTGTTTTGTGGTTCCTTGTACCATTGGTATGGAAACAGTTAATATACGCTAGAGACAGTATTCCTGCGGGCATTCACTGGATCAACGCGACGTTCTTGCCTTGGGTTTCACATACGTTCAATGTGGTACCAATGGAAATCGATACTGAGCAAATTTCTAAGACTGTAATGGATTATATCCAAACCAATTATAGTGCGGATAGTATTCAAACGATGGCGTTAAGACTTGCTCAGTCTGGTTTGAATTTTATTCAAATTGGTGGGGTGGTTATTCTTATTCCAATTATTTCTTTCTATTTCTTACTTGATTGGGAAAGAATGTTACAAAGCCTTCGACGTTTAATTCCTCGTCCATACGAAGCATCAACATTAACAATTGTTCGTGAGTGTCACAGTGTATTAGGTGCATTTGTAAAAGGGCAGTTCTTGGTGATGCTTTTACTTGGAATTGTTTATGCGGTAGGTCTACAACTTATCGGTTTAGAAGTTGGCTTAATTATTGGAATGATTGCGGGCTTGGCGAGTATTATTCCATATTTAGGTTTTGGCGTTGGTATTATTGCAGCTGTAATTGCATCATTATTCCAATTCGGACTTGATTGGATGCAATTATTGTTAGTTGGTATTGTATTCATGATTGGTCAGATGGTTGAAGGTTATATTCTACAACCATTCCTGTTAGGTGATAAAATTGGTTTATCTCCTGTCGCTGTTGTTTTTGCTGTTTTAGCAGGTGCACAACTAGGTGGTTTTCTTGGAATGTTGATTGCTTTACCTGTCGCTGCGGTCATCGTTGTTTTGCTTAAACATGCAAGAAATAACTATGAAAAAAGTCGTCTCTATGGATTACCTACCGAAATTATTGTTGCAGAAGGCAGCACTCAGCACATTAGTATCGAAACGAATGAAATAGATATTGATATTGATGTGAAAAACTCTCAAGATACAGAGACTTCAGATACAAACACTTCCAAATAATTGAGGAAAATACGACATATATGCGTCAACTCCAACTGGATATTGAACCCCAACTGGATGCTCGAATCAGTGATTTTTCGGGGCCAGGTTGGGGGCCTGTAGTTGATGCGATTAGGCAGTTACATGCAGGCCTAGTCAGTCGTTTTTATATATATGGTGGGGCTGGTACTGGAAAGAGTCATTTACTATCAGCAATTTGTGATTCTTATCTTGAATTGGGGCGCCCAGCAATCAAGGTATCTTTATTAGAGTTATTAGATGCTCCTATTGAAGCGATTACCTCATTAGAGTTTTATGATTTAGTTGCTTTAGATGATATTGATGCAATCAGTGGTGTTCCACATTGGCAAAAAGCTGTTTTTCATTTAATGAATAATCACGAAGGCCAACTCGTTTTTTCTTCTCGCGTTGCTCCCATTGAGTTAAAGCTAGAATTACCAGATTTACAGTCAAGGTTAACGCAGGCTGTGAGTGTTAAAGTACCTAACGGTAGTTCTTTTACTGATCGACAAGCATTGCTTCAATCTGTGATGACCCGTCGAGGTATTCATTTTGATCAACAAATCATTGATTATTTATTATTGAATGGCCCACACCAAGCCTCTATTTTATTACAAACTCTTGCGCAGCTCGAAAAAATGTTGAAGGGCGAAAAAACAAAGCTTTCAAATACAACACTTAAGCAAATTTATGCATTAATTGATGAATATCGCCAATAGCACAAAATTTCTTGAGTAATTTCGAGAGCTGTGACAAAGTACGCACAAAGGATTGTGGTTGCAAATAATTAGTTTGCAATACGAAGAAAAATGAAAAATAGAAGGAGATCGGTATGCTCAAGCGGACGCTTGCCTGTGCTTTATTTGCGATTACTGGACATGTATATTCTGCAGATATTCAAGTTACAACATTAGTTGATGAAGATAAAGATGATACTGTTTGTTCATTACGTGAAGCCGTATTCTTTTTAAATAATAGAGCTGAGACTAAGTACGAAAATGGATATCATGGTTGTGGAGATAAAGATGCAACTTCTACAATCATTTTGCAACGTGATAAAGAATATACTTTAAATAGTTCATTGCAGATAAAGGCAGCAATGACTATAACTGTAGCAAGTAGCGGCGATTTTAATGACAATAAACAAGGCTTGCACAATGCAACATTAAAAATGGTTGGTAATGATCGTATTTTTTTAATCGATGATGGAAGTGTTGAAAAAGATCTTATTTTAGTAACTCTGAATGAATTGAATTTGAAGGGTTCATCTGCAAAATTAAATGATGGTGGTCTAATCTATAATCGAGAAGGTGTAAGTATTCAATACTCTCGTTTATCTGCTGGTTATGCTGCTAGAGGTGGTGCAATTTACAATGCTGGTATTTTATCTGATAGTCAAAAGACAGCAGGTTATATAAATATCAATAATAGTATTATTGAAGCAAATAAAGCAGATAAAGGTGCTGTAATTTATAGCGAAATGCCTCGTTATTTAGTAACACAGTCAGTCATTAGGGACAATGAAGGAGCTGCAACTTCTGAAGGATCATTACTCTATGCACAAACTGGGTTCACAGATACTACTACACCTGGTGCATTAGCCACACGTCTTGCAGGGTTAAGAAATGCTACCATTTTTCATAATAAAGGCGGTTATATTGCCAATGTTAGAGAAGGGATGATTCTAAATAATGTTACGATTATTAAAAATGCAGCGGGATTATATTTAGAAGCACCAGAATGGACATCCACAACAACAACGGGTGAAGAAACTACAACGACTAAGTCTCCAAGTGCATACATTTCAAATAGCATAATTGTTGATAATAGTGGTAAGAATTGTGTGGCTTCAGCTAGCGATAAGTCTGTCATACAAAGCAATTTGACAGAGGCAGATTGTAACCTAAATGCCCCGTCAGAACGTCCTAACTTTATTTGGAATAGTAGTAATCCTGAGCATAAATTAATTGCTGGCGGTGTGGATGATCAGGGGACTTGTGATGCACCACCAGCAAATGGCTTGCTATGTCCGTACTATACGCCAAAAGATCAAATGTTAGGTTTTTTTAAACCTAGATTATTAATGGCTTATACAAGACTATCTGATTCGCTTATTGTAAATAAAGGGCGTATATACAGTGATGGGACTTCGATTGGGCTTGCAAGCTGCGAATCAACGGATCAACGTGGTCAAAATAGAAGTGGTTATAGTGAGCTTTGTGATTTAGGTGCTATTGAGTTAGTTATTAATCGTAATGATGTACCAATCGCTGGACAAGATATTCTATATGGACAAACTGCTAAGTTTAGTATTGCTGATAGCTTTTTGGATGGTGAGTTATTAGATTCAGCCTCATGTGAGCGAATTCTAGGTAAACGTCCAGACGGTCAAGTTTGGCAGCCAGGTTGCTTAGAAATTCAGCAGACTCAAACAGTATCTAAAGGTAAATTAACACTTGATCAAGAGGGTAATGTTGTTTATGTGCCAAATAGTGATTGGCATGGTGCTGATAAATTCAATATGCGTATTATAACTACTACAACTCGTTTCAATGATGTTTCAAATTATTACATCAGTATCCCAACAACAATTGTTCAAGACCCGCCAAATAATTTCGAAAGCAAAACAGTTAATGTTGGTGGAGGAAGTTTTGGTTTTCCAGCAATTTTAATGTTGCTTGGATTAATTGGTTTACGCCGTTTTAGAGCTTGATCAAGGATGATTTCAAAGATGAAAAATTATAAAAAGGGAATACTTGCGACAATGGTTGTTGCATCAATGCCACTTATTGCTGCAACAAGTACGGATATTATCAAAGTCACGACTTTTGCAGATGAAGATGGAGAAAATACAAATGCTTGCTCTTTAAGAGAAGCATTAAAGACAGCTGAAATAAGAAGACCTTATGGTGGTTGTAGTACTACTGATATTTTGACTAGTACAACAAAACAAATTCAGCTAGAAGAAGGGACTTATACAATAAATAGTGAGTTGGTTCCAAAAGTTGCTGTTGCAATTTATGGTGCTACGCCATTAAATTGGGAAAAAAAGAATGTAATTACTAATCGATACCCGGCTCAAACGGCATTAAAAACAGTAATTGATGCAAAAAATGGTTCACGTATTTTTAATACAACCGCTGGGAATAATGAACTTATACTAAATAACTTAGTATTAAAAAATGGTAAGACAGCGGATCGTGGTGGTGCGATTTATGCTGGTGCGGATGTAAACCTTAATAATGTACAAGTCCTTTCTTCGAGTGCTGGAGTATCAGGGGGGGCAATATTTCTCGCAGGGCCAGTCGCTGGGTTATCTGTAGCTAATTCAGTAATCAGAGGAAATCAATCTCCAGTGGGTGATGTACTGGGGATGAGCTGTTTCAATGATAATGTTTATTCACGACGAGAAATTTCTTTTAAATCAAGTGGTATTATCTCTAATGGTTCAAATACTTCCACGAGTATCTTTAACTTTTGTGGGGAGCCTTCTATTACATTGGCAGCCAATACAATTGCTCAAAATCAGGCTAGTACTACTACTGGAACAATAATTAAGTTCAGTGGTGATACCAAAGCGGGTGGTAGTACAGACAATACGTCTAGTATTTTAAGTGATAGCAGTAGTTTGACATTAACGAGTAATACAATTGTTGAAAATCAAGCGAACACGATCTTTTTGTATGATCAATTGGGTGTGAAATTCTTAAGTTTTAATGTATTGGGGTTTAATAATAGTAGTTATGCATGTCGATATTTATTAGGGGCTGCTAACGAAAAAGAAGAAGTTAACTCCATGGGCTTCTTGCTTGGTTATAATGCTTTAGCGCTAAGTGGTAATTCAAATAAATGTGATCTTCCAGATGATGCTTTACCAGAGAAAAATACAAATATTGATATCAGTACTCAAAATGTAAGAACGTTATTAAGTACTATTCAACCTGAAAATGAAAACACCGCATTCAAACCACTTTATTATCCAGTTAATAATAAAACTAAAACTGATTTGATTGATGTGAGTACCCCTGGTACAGATGGGTGCAGTACAGCTGATCAGCGTGGAGTCGCACGTATAGCTGATGGAACTCTGTATTATGATCCTGAGGGGCGTAATAGCTGTGATATCGGTTCGGTCGAGTTAATGAAGTTTACGGCTGGAGATTTGCAAGATCTCTCAAATACTTCAATTAAAAGCTTGGTTGATGGTTATAAGAAGCAAATTGACGATTATGAATATCTTATAGCTCATCCAGATGATCCATTATTATTAACATCTGATAAAGAAAACTTGGCAATTGCTAAGAATCTTTATGAATATATAAATAAAAACTTGCATTATCGAGCAATTTATATTGATTTAAAACAATATAATTTACCTTTACCTGAGGAAATTGTTGAGGCTGATGGAACACATAAAATTCAGTTTTTTGATAAGGATTTGTACAAGGTAACGACTGAGGCATTAGGTGTAGGGCAAATAAATGATACTGGAGAAAGTGTACAGCCAGATCCAAATTTAGTTTGTTCATGGAATTATGATTTAGGCCAAATTATTCTATATCGTAAGGATGATACGATCACGCAAGCAGGTGATAAGGTATTCTGTAAATATACGATTGAATCATTAGCCGATTCTAATATTAAGTCCTCAGGCTTAATAAAGGCAGCTTTTGTTAATATTGCTCCAGAAGTGAAGGATACATCAGTAACTTTAAAGTATAAACAAAATCAGAAGGTTGCTTTGGATTTGCTTAAGTTGTCAAACGATGATGGTGATACCGGAGTGGGTGGTAAAGGTCCTGATAATAATCCTGATAAGCCAGCATTTTGGCGAAATGAAGATGGCGTTGAGCTACCAATTCGTTTAACTAATGTGCCAACCAAGAACATAGTTGTTACTGCTGATCGTCAAGGTGCATGTCCAGCTCCTGATGAAAAAGAAACATGCTATGGTGGGAATATTTATATTCAAGAATCAAATACCTTTAACCCATTCAATTATTCATTCAATTATCAAGTGTATGATAATGATAGTACACCTACTATTTCTAATGTTGGTACTGTAAATATTATTAGTACAGCTACAACAACAGATGATACTCGTAGTGCAAGTAATGGTGGAGGAGGAAGTATGGGATGGCTTTCTTTACTTGGATTGTTTGGATTGTTGGGCTATCGCCGTATGAAGAAATAAAATTTGATTCAATAAAAATAGCGCCTTTAGGCGCTATTTTTATGCATAGTTTAATTTTTAAAATTAATGTTCAGAGTATTTGCTTAAGTATTCTTCTCGGATGTTTAATCTTTCTTCAACACTGGCATTCTGCATTCTTTTGCGTAAAGTATTACGCTCTTGAGTGCTCATCTTTTGCCAGACGTCACGCATTTTTTGTTTTTCATTTTCTGGCAGTTGAGTAAACCACTCCATTCTTTGTTGGAGTTGAGTGCTTTGATTTGTCGGAATTTCTTTTAGTGTTTGATAGCGTTGAATCAATACACGTTGTTCTTCAGGTGATAGATCATCCCAAGCTTCTTCAGTTGTTGGTTTGTTGGGCTTAGAAAAAACCCAAAAACGCTCTGAACTAGCAAAACTGGTTTGAAGCAGGCTGAGTGTGCATACAACAAGAGCAATTCTTTTAGCTGCCATGAGGAACTCTATCTTCACCAAAGGCCATTAACATTTCCATATCTTCAACCATTTGTGGTGAAAGTTTTGGATTTACGATAACTTGATTTTGCTGTTTATCTGCAAGTTGCAATGAACTAGGTAATACAACAATACCCATAAGTGCTGCAGCAAAAGCAAAGCCAGTCATTTTCCAAATACTGTAATAAGACGTTGGTTTCTTTTGAACAGTATCAAGAACATGATTCATCACTAACATTTTGTTGTGATATTGCTCTTTCTCAAGTTGATCGAGCTTGGAAGTCACTTTTTTTGTGAACTCATCTTTATTCATCTGATGATCCTCCATGTGGATTTAAATGCTCTAAAGCGATTCTGAGTCCTTGAATTGCACGATGATAGTGTGTTTTTACACTGCCCTCACTACAATCCATGATTTGAGCTGTGGTAGATGTATCAAAACCTTCCCAAGCTCTCAACATAAAAGCTTGCTGTTGTCTTACTGGTAGCTGGTTAATCGCTACTTGAATTTCTTCCATTGTTACTTCTTGATTGAGAAATTCAAATGGATTTGGAGTAGATTCATCGACGACATCAATAATTTCATTGTCGTCATCTAGACTAACTTTTTTGAATAAAGAAAATGGGCTTGCTCGACGCGCTTCTTTACGTCGCCAATCCTGTAATTTGTTATTAAGGATGGTATAGAAAAGGGGATACCATTCTTCTGTACTTTTATCAGAATATGATTTGTGTAAGGAAATAAAGGCTTCTTGGACTAAATCCATTGCAATACCTTGTTGTCCTTGCGTTGCACTTTCCATCATCACTAGGGCACGACCAGTGACGTCTTGCATAAAAAAACGCAGACGTTGTTCAACAGTACTGTGATCAGTACAGCTATCTGTTCGAGCCTGTTTCGGTGCTAAATCCATAGAGATGGAAAATCCTGTCATGGATACCCACCATTATTTCCAATTCATTAACCATATAACGTTGAAAATGGTGGATTCGTTGACAACTTAAGCAATTATTTTTAGTAGTGTAATTGATTTTCTCAGTAAAAAAATCGTATTTAAAATAAATTAACGTTTTACTGACGTTGGCGAACCATTTCAAAAAAGCAAATTGATCCAGCAATTGCAACATTTAGAGATTCTTGTCCGCCTGGTTGTGGAATTGCAACAGCCTCGGCATGTTCGAGGGCATAATTACTTGCACCTTGGCCTTCATTTCCTAAAATCCATACGCAAGCTTGTGTTAAGTCTTTGCTATATAAGCTTGTTGAACGATGCGAACTCGTAACAAAAACTGGAATTTTAAATTGTGGAAGAATGTCTCCAAGTTGAATATTTTCAAAGCAGACTAAGCTAAAGTGTGCGCCCATTCCTGCGCGCAATACACGCGGTGACCAAAGTGATGCAGATCCTTGTGTGCAAATAACTTGTTTGATATTTGCTGCTGCGGCTGAGCGTAAAAGCGTACCTACGTTGCCTGGATCTTGGACATTTTCAAGAATTAAAGTGTCTTGAGTAAAATCAATTTGTGCAGGATTTTGTGGTAAATCAATGATTGCCAAACAAGGTAATGTTGTACCGAGTGTACTTAAATCTTTATATAAAACCTCACTGATAACGAAAATATGCCCTTGATGAAGCTCAAAGACTTGTTGTAACTCGGAATTTTCTAATGCTTGTTCAGTGGTAAATAGTGAAAAGATTTTCTTTTGTTGTTGTAACCACGCTAGGCATAGGTGAGTACCCTCTAGAACGGTTTGCTGATGTTTCTTTCGGGCACTATTCAGCTCGATCAGCCCACGCAAATGTTTGATTTTTGCATTGTCTTTTGATTCTAGGAAAATAATGGCCATAAGAGTTTGTCTAATAAATTTAGGCTCAATGAATAGGATGGTTTAGCAGTATCAGGCTAAGTTCTCATCTTATTTAAGGGTTAGCCTTCGGTTAAACCTACTTTTCTTGAGAGAAAAGTAGGTAAACCATAGTCATCCACAAAACCTATCGATTTTATTCATTAAAATATCTCATCATGTCTATGAAATATTTAAATTTTTGATACATCGTAGGTTGTGGATGATGTTTCCGAGTATCAAATTTTGATTGGATTAGTGATAGCTTGTCACACGTTCAACTTCATTTTTAGAACCAATAATGACAGGAACGCGTTGGTGTAATTCTGTCGGTTGGATTTCCATAATACGAACACGACCTGTTGTTGAAGCACCACCAGCTTGTTCGATTAACATACTCATTGGGTTTGCTTCATACATTAAACGTAAACGACCTGCTTTTTTAGGGTCTTTTAAATCGTAAGGGTAGAGGAAGACACCACCACGGCACAAAATACGGTGAATGTCGCCAACCATACATGCAACCCAACGCATATTAAAGTCTTTTTCACGAACTGAAGTTTTACCTGCTAAAAGTTCATCAATATAACGTTTTACAGGGTTTTCCCAATGGCGTTGATTCGATGCATTAATCGCAAATTCTTGTGTATCAGCTGACACCTGAACTTGTTCGGTGGTTAGTAGATAGGTTTGTGTTACTGGATCTAATGTAAAGAACACTACACCAGCACCAACAGTAAGTGCCAACATTGTTGATGGGCCGTATAATACGTAACCTGCAGCAACTTGTTCTGTACCTGCTTGCATGAAGTCGGTAGATTGAGTTACGGCATTTTTTGCTGGCAAGATTGAGAAGATTGTGCCTACACACATATTAATGTCGATGTTGCTTGAACCATCTAATGGATCAAATAACACGAGGTATTTACCATTTTCTTGTGCAGGTGTGAAATCATCTAATTCTTCAGACGCTAAACCGCCAACTTGAGGATGTACCTTTAAAGCATCAATTAAATAATCATTAGAAATAACATCTAATTTCTTTTGAGTTTCGCCTTGAACATTTTCATTACCAGCACTGCCCAAAATACCTGCCAAAGCACCTTTCTGTAATGCCTGATCAATTGTCTTACAAGTGTCTGCAATTGTTTCGATGACTTGTGCCAACTCTGGTGTCAAATTCCCATTTTGTTGTTCTAGATATTGGGACAAGGTAAGGTTTGACATAATTGAATAGCTCCGATTTAGCCGCGTCAAAAAATTGATAAAAGAATGCGGCTATTTTAGATGAGAACGCTCGAAAATAAAAATTATCTTACTTTATTTATGTTGCTTTTATGATTACAAGCGACAGATTACATGCTATGTTGATCGCATACTAGACAGGAAGTTTGGAGAGCACAGATGTCGACTAAGAATTTTGACGCTACCCCAACGCCAAGTGAGCCAATTAGCTTAGAAAAGATTTCTAAAGAAAATGTGCAAGAGGCGTGGAAAGAGTACGAATCAAAACCTGAATATAAAGAGTTTAATAAACACGATATGATTGAGTCGATGCAGCCATCTGATAAAAAAGATGATGCAGAATCTCAAACATAAAAAATGCTCACGATATGTGAGCATTTTTATTTGAAGCTAAATCATTATTATTTTAATAATGGTGGTACTGCTTCGTAGTTGATTTCCACACGACGGTTTTCTTTCCAAGCTGCTTCATTGTGACCTGTATTAACAGGTGCTTCTTTACCATAGCTCACAGCTTCAAGTTGCTGTGGATTAACACCATTTGTAATCAAGAAGCTTTCTACAGCTTTTGCACGACGCTCACCAAGTGCCATATTGTATTCACGAGTACCACGTTCATCAGTGTGGCCTGTTAAAGCAACTTTTGAGTTGGCATTTGCAACTAAGAATTGAGCATGTGCTTGTAGTGTTTGATAGTCTTCATTTGATAAATCACTACTGTCATAGTCGAAATGAACAACACGTTTAGCTAAAAATGCTTTATTTGCAGCAGTAACACCTTTAGAAGATGCACCAGCTAGATTTTGTGCATTTAATGCAGCATCTTCGCTTAAACCTTCTGTGCTTACAGTAGTTGAACCATTTGGTGTATTACCAGTTGTGATTTCAGCAGCTGGTTTACGGCTTGCACATCCTGTAAATACAAGCGTTGCAGCAATAAGTGGAAGTGTTAAATATTTAATATTCATTTGAATCTCCAATAGATTGAATTTATTTTGGTGCCCAAGCTGGTTCTCGAACTTCGCCTTGTTCGCTTGGCAAGTTCATACGGAAACGACCATCTGTTGACATGATTGATAACAGGCCACGATTACCTTCACGCGTTGCATAAACCACCATTTGTCCATTTGGTGAGAAACTTGGTGATTCGTCCAGACTTGTTGGGGTTAAGATATTTGTGATGCCAGTATTAATATCTTGAATCGCGACTTTGTAATTGCTGCCACTAGGTCGATGAACAAGTGCAATTTTTTTACCATCAGCACTTAATGTTCCACGTGCATTGAATGCGCCTTTGAATGTTAGTCGTTTGACTGAACCATCATCAAAGCTATAGCGATAAATTTGTGGAGAGCCGCCACGGTCAGAGGTGAAAATGAATGATTTTCCATCAGGTGCATAACGTGCTTCAGTATCAATCGCTGAGTCTGTAGTCATTCGTTTCACTTGACGAGTCCCTAAATCCATTTGATAGATTTCTGGGTTTCCATGCATAGATGCTGTGAAGAGCATAGACTTACCGTCTGGAGAGAAACTTGGAGCGCCGTTCAAACCACGGAAACTCGCTAAAACCTCTCTTTCACCCGTTGCTAAATCTTGCATGTAAATTGCAGGGCGTTTGGTTTCAAATGAGACATAAGCAATTTTCTTGGCATCAGGTGACCATGTCGGTGACAGAATAGGATCGCGTGATGAAAGTACAGTTTTCGGCTGTTCGCCATCTGTATCAGCAATTTGTAATGTATAACGTTGAGCTGGAGTCGCTTGATTTCGTAATACATAAGCAATACGACCGCTGAAGTCACCTGCAATGCCAGTTAATGCTTGATAAATTGCATCACTGATCATGTGACCCGCTTGGCGTACTCTTGAGTTTGGAACTGTTAACACTTCGTTGAGTAAGTATTGACGTTTTTGTACATCGTATAGCTGGTAATGGACTTCAAAAGAGTTTCCAGCAATTGGCTTAAGTTGACCAACGACAACATAAGGAACGCCAGCACTTTGCCAGTTGTCCGCTTGAATTTGATTGAGTTGTGCAGTCGCAGGAAGATTTTGTGATGCACTTGTAAAACGACCTGAGCGATTTAAGTCGTTTTCAATGATGGGATAGAGCGCATTATTGTCATTACCAAAAGGAACGATTGCAATCTTTGGTGCTTGTTCGGGTGCCTTAGCAATTTCTAGGTGTAATTGTGCAAAGGTCGTGGCTGGTACAGTTAAGCTAAGCGCTGTAAGAACTGCCAAAGAAATAAGATGTCTACGCGTATTTTCCATAATTACAATTACTTGAGCTGGTGTTTTGAGACAGTTGATTATTTAACATACTTAACATGCTTTCGGCTATTAAAAACGAAGCATGTTAACTATTCATTACTATTTTGCTGTGAAACTTGAAGTAAAGCTTCTTGCTTCACGTCGAGCATCTGGATCTTGAGGCATCGGATATGGAGCAGCGGCTCGAACGGCAGCTTCAATACTTGCTTTCATGTCTGGATCTGATGAATTTACAATAACAGACATAACAGCACCGCTATCATTAAGAGTTACACGAGCTGTAGCTTTCTGACCAGATGAGCCCATTGGAATATTCCAAGTACGATAGATTTTCTTTTCAAAATCTTGCTTTGCTGTCGATGCAATTCGTTTAGCTTCCGCTTTTTTCTGTGCAGCATCTTGTTCAGCTTTTTTCGCAGCAGCAGCTTTTTCTTCTGCATCAGCTTTAGCTTTGGCCTCTGCATCGGCTTTACGTTTAGCTTCTGCATCAGCCTTAGCTTTGGCATCCGCATCAGCTTTTCGTTTAGCATCAGCATCGGCTTTGCGTTTAGCTTCTGCGTCAGCCTTAGCTTTGGCATCCGCATCAGCTTTTCGTTTAGCATCCGCATCGGCTTTACGTTTAGCGTCTGCATCGGCTTTACGTTTAGCTTCTGCTTCAGCTTTGCGTTTAGCATCTGCATCAGCCTTAGCTTTGGCATCTGCATCAGCTTTACGTTTAGCATCTGCGTCAGCTTTACGTTTGGCGTCTGCATCGGCTTTTCGTTTAGCTTCCGCATCAGCTTTGCGCTTGGCATCTTGCTGAGCTTGTAACTTTGCATTTTCTGCAGCTTTCTGTTGCTGCTTCAATTTGGCATCTTGTTCAGCTTTTTGGCGTGCTTTAGCATCAGCTTCCGCTTTTTGATCAGCTCTGCGTTTAGCATCTGCATCCGATTTAGCTTTAGCATCTGCCTTTTGTTTGGCTTCTGCTTCATCACGTTGCTTTTGTGCCTGAGCTTCAGCAAGTTTGCGTTGCTCTTCAATTTTTTTAGCACGAGCAGCTTCATCAGCATTACTTTTTTGTTCGGCTAACTTTTCTTGCTCAGCTTTTTGTTGTTCCAAATTTGGTTGTTGAGTCGTTGGTTTGGGAGGCACGACAGGAATATTTTCTGGCAAGGTTTGATCGACGATCTGACTTTGCACTTCATTTGCTTGGTTTTCTGCAGAAGCTTGTTCATCATTGATTTGAGGAAGATCTTCGGGTTTTACTAAAACTGTTGTCAGTTTTTTTGGCTGTTCAGGTGGTTTGCTCAAGCCTAAAAAAAGCAAGCCAACAATCGCGATCGCATGAACACCGAGTGTAAAACCCAGTGCAATCGCATTTTGCTTAAAAGGAGGCTCTTGAATTTTTTTCATAGCTTATTTTAATGGCTCTGTGAGTAAACCAACTTGTGTTAAACCTGCTTCTTGCAAACTTGCCATGAGTGATACAACTTCGCCGTAAGGGCGTGTTTTATCACCATTTACCAATACGGTTAGTTGTTTGTTGTCTTGTTCGGCTTGCTTTTGAGCATCACTTAGGACTGTTTCAAGTTGTTCTAGCGATAATGGTTCGCTGTCTTTGTATTCTTGATACTGCAGATAAATATTTCCATCTTTTCCAATCGTTACCATTGCAGGCATATCTTTTGATTCGATTGGATGATTATTTGCTTGCGGCAAATCTACTTTAATTCCACTGGTGATCATTGGTGCCGTAACCATGAAAATAACAAGGAGCACCAACATGACGTCAATATAAGGAACGACGTTCATATCACTTTTAAGTGGTTTTTTGATACGTTCAAAACGTCCTGAGCGCTGAATTGCCATTATGCATCTTCCTGTGTCGTTCCAATTGACTGACGTTGTAGAAGAGCAACCATTTCTTCTGCAAATAATGCGCGATCAGAATAGATGGATTCGCCTTTTGCAGTGAAATGGTTAAATGCAAGTACTGCTGGAATTGCTGCAAAAAGACCAATTGCAGTTGCGATTAAAGCTTCTGCAATACCAGGGGCAACAGTGGCTAAAGTCACTTGATCAACGGCTGCCAGACCGATAAAGGCATTCATAATGCCCCAAACCGTTCCAAACAAACCGATATAAGGGGCAACTGAACCGATACTTGCGAGAGCACCCAAGCCTTGTTCTAAACCACCTTGATCGCGGCTTAAACCAACACGAAGGATGCGTTCAGTACCTTCAATGGTTTGGTTGGTATCAGCTTTACGTTTTTGAAGTTTGAAAAACTCACCTAAACCTTGATAGAAGATATCTTCTAAACCACGGCGTTTAGAGTTGAGTTGAGCATTGTTATATAACGTATTTAATTCGGCACCTGACCAGAACATTTTTTGAAAATGTTCATCCTCTTGACCTGCTTTCTTGAAACCCATATGCAATTTGGCAATTAAATACCAGCTATAAATGGATGCGAGTAATAAGATCAGCATAACCAGTTGTACAACAGGGCTTGCTTGTAAAATCAAATCAGAAATATGCAGGGAAGATTCTAGGTTAGTTGCCATAAGTTGCTGTGCCGAAAGTTTATTTTTAGTCCTGTGCTAATTCTTTTTGAATCAGATCACGAATTTCCTCAGGTAGTCTACGTGGCATTAATTCTTTATTCAAACATGCCAACGTTACCTCACCTGAAGCCAGCAAGATTTCACCACGATAAATATTTTGTTGCAACACAAATGATGCTGCTTTACACGAAATAACACGTGCTGTAACGGTAATTAAATCATCCATTAATATTGGGCGTACATATTTGACTTGAATTTGATGAACAACGAAGTTGTAGTCTTGTTGATGCCAGTAGTGATCAACACCTGCTGCGCGAAGCCATTCAGTACGTGCACGCTCCATAAAGCGGATATGATTGGCATGGTAAACAATACCGCCTGCATCAGTATCTTCGATATAAACGCGAATATTGAACTCAAAATGATTTGCCATCTCTTTTACCTATTGGTTTCGTACTGGGAGCAATGAGGGAATGATAAGATCTCGATGAGACTAAAGAAATAGTAATAAATAACATATTCTTGGTGCTGATAAAAAAAGCCCTAACAAGTAGGGCTTCTTCAAAAAGAAATAAATAATCTTTATTCTAAGTCAGACCATTCAATCGTTTTAGGATATCCGGCCACTGTGATTCCATCGGCATAAGCTCGAATGAGCGCTTTGTAATTGCTCGTATTCGAAATCTTAATTGAATTTTTCACATTATTCGTATCTTCAATTACGATATCTGCTGAATTAGGGTAGAAAGCAATTTTATCATTAATGTTTTCAAATCTAATATCACTTTTGAAATTCACAGAGAAGATTTTGTTGTCTGGATTTCCTTCGACATTTCCTTGACTAGTTACTGTCAGATTATTTACGTTGAGTTGATAGTTGTTAGCAATCAGTTGGTTCGATTCCTTTGTTTCGTTATCAAAAACATTAAAAGTCATTTTTTTAATTTGGTATTGAGCATTGTTATAACTGTATTTGCTGATAATACTGCCATTATAAGTAATTGTATCATTATTTGATGGCGTGATTTTGAAGTTTTTTAGCGTAGTCTCATAACGGCCTGAATCTGTATAAAGTGTTTCTTTACTGTTTACTGATCCAGAAATAGTTATAACTCGTAACTGTGTAATGATGCTGTCGTCGTTGGCATAATCTAGAAATGAGCATTTATTAAATGTAATGCTCTTATCGCTATTTTTTGTATAAGATCCATCCGAACATTTAAAGTTATTATTAGCATAAATACCGTAATAGAGACTTTCAGCAAACTCAGTACCGATTAATAAGATGTTGTTTTGATCTTGAGATAAATTTGTTATTGGTTCATAAATTGATTCAATTGTCTCTGCTTTGGTGTAGTCTACTTTCTCTTTGCTTTGAAAAGAGTTTTCATTATTATTGCTATCACTCCCACCACCGCAAGCTGTTAATAATACAATGCTGCTATAAAATGTTGTTGTTAATAACTTATTTTTCATTTCGACCCTTAATAAAATAATGAAGCAATTAGAATAATCTGTATATTATTTTAATTGCTTCATTATAGAAAGTATTTTATTAAGAATGTTTTTATATTATTCAGGGGGAGTCATACCAAATTGTAAATAAGCCATATTGGTGGCAATACGACCACGGGCTGTACGCATCACATAACCTTGTTGAATAAGATAAGGTTCGATGACATCTTCTAATGTACCGCTATCTTCAGCCATTGCTGCTGCTAAAGCTTCAACACCTGTCGGGCGACCTTCAAAACGCTCAAGTAACATACTTAGATAGCGTCGATCTAAGGTATCTAAGCCCATTTTGTCAACATTGAGCATATCTAAAGCGCGTTGAGCCATGTCTTGTGTCACTTCACCAGTGCCTTTAACTTGGGCATAGTCGCGGACACGACGGAGTAGACGATTTGCAATACGTGGTGTACCGCGTGAGCGTCGTGCAATTTCCATTGAACCATCATGAGTAATAGGTACATCCATGAGGTTTGCCGAACGTGTGACAATATGAGTTAAATCTTCGACAGAATAAAACTCTAAACGTTGTACGATCCCAAAACGATCACGTAAAGGTGAGGTGAGTAGACCTGCACGAGTCGTTGCCGCAACGAGTGTAAATGGCGGTAAATCGAGCTTAATTGAGCGAGCCGCTGGACCTTCACCGATCATGATGTCGAGCTGATAGTCTTCCATTGCGGGATAGAGAATTTCTTCAATCACGGGAGAAAGACGATGAATCTCATCAATAAACAGCACATCACCTTCTTCAAGATTGGTCAGCATAGCTGCTAGATCACCAGCGCGTTCTAAGACAGGACCTGAGGTTGATTTAAGATTTCCACCCATTTCACGTGCGATAATATTTGCGAGTGTGGTTTTACCTAAACCTGGTGGGCCAAAGATCAATGTATGATCCAGCGCTTCGCCACGACCACGAGCTGCACCAATGAAGATTTCCATTTGCTCACGAACCACAGGCTGACCAATCTTGAAGAAGGTGATGTGCTGTTTATTGATCTGCTTTTACGGCAGCAACCGCTTTTTGAGCTTCAGCAGGTTTATAGCCTAAAGATTGTAAAGCGGCTTCAGCTTCAGCAACAGGTGAATTTGCCATAAATTGTATTTGAGTTGCAGTGGTATTTGTTGTGCTGCTTGTGGTTTGAGCCAATGCTTTGAAACGATCTCGTAGCTCAATCATTAAACGTTCAGCTGTTTTTTTACCAACACCCGGAACTTTAACGAGTGTATTAAGATCATCGTGCTCAATCGTATGGATGAGTAGTTCTACACTTAATGTTGATAGAATTCCTAATGCCATTTTAGGCCCAACACCATTCACTTTGAGTAGTGTACGGAAAATAGTTTTCTCTTGCGAATCAATAAAACCGTAAAGTTGTTGAGCATCTTCCCGAACAACTAAATGCGTCCATAGCGTGACTTTCTCTCCTTTATGTAATTGGCAAAATGTCGAAAGAGGTGTGTCGATTTCATAACCCACACCATTTACATTGAGTAATACTGTTGGGGCTTCTAAGGCAAACACTTCGCCAATTAAACATCCGATCATCGAGTCTTTCACTTATTTGTTAATGGTTGAATAGTAGATGCCATTTGTTCTAAACGCAAAATGGCTTTTAGAATTTCTTTTCGATTTCGACTAGATTTTACCCAAGCAGGTAGACGTGAGAAATAACTGCGATTGTAGTTAGGAAGTTTACGTTCTCTTAGCCCAGCTTGTATAAAACTTTTTAATATTCCTAAATGTGTTGGGTTATAAGCACAGATTTGACCCTGCCGAACAGCAATATTTAAAAATAATGAATATGAATAATAGGGATCAAAGCCAACTTTAGAATAACTAACCTTCCTTAAAATATAGACAGAGTCATCAAACTTATTTTCTCGTAGGCAAAAATTACAACTTACAGTTATTTGTCTTGGAATAAGTGATTTACGAGCATATTGCTGAAGGTATTTGTATTTTCCTTGCTTGCATATTGTACATTTTGTATTGATTTCGACTTCACATGCACCACTCCATTCAGTCATATTTTGATTCAAATTAAAGTGATAACTCATGTAGTCATAACTTTGGATACGAATATGCTGTAACGCTTTGCGATAGGTACACTGAGTACAAAAGACTTTTACAGTTTCTGATTCTTGATCTCTTGTTTCGATAATTTTTGCAAGCTTCTGACAAGATGGGCAATGTACCCAGATTTCAGGTTTGAGAAGAGATAGGCTATAAACTCCTTGATCAACAAATCTATCCATTAGAAGAATCCAACTTTATTGCCTTGTAGCTCTTGTGCCAAACTATACGCTTGATGGTCAGAAAACTTACTAATAATATCTAAGACTTGCATAATATTATTATAATGGTTGTTTTGCAGATTTACGCCCGAATGTTGCAAAATCGACATCAATCGCTGTTCTTTAAAGCTTAAAGTCTTATGTGGCATCGTTAATGGAACAAAAGCATCTAAAATCGTTTGCAAACTTTGATGAGCAATAATCTCTAAACCCGATTTTTGTGGATGCTCAAAAATTCGATCACGCGCAAGATTTTTTGCTGTTTGAATACCTGCTTCAATATCGGGTGAGCAATATTGTAAAAGGCTGCCTTTCAGCTGACCTGTGATGATCTCAAAATGATGTTTTGCAAAAGCAGTTGTGACTTCATCGACTAAGCGTTTCATTACACGCCCACGTAAAGCTGCGATTTTTTGTTGCCATGTGGTATGCGGTAAATGAAGTTCTTCAGGTATTCCATAATCTGCAATTAGATTAAGAAAAATTGGTTCAACTTCTGCATAATTCAACATATTCAGAATGATGCCATCTTCTAAATCAATCAGTGCATAGCAAATATCATCAGCTGCTTCTAATAGATAGGTTAGTGGATGACGACAATAATGATAGTCACCAAGCTGAATCAAACCGAGTTGTTCCGCAAGCTGTTTTAAGATTTCTTTTTCAGATTGGTAACATCCAAACTTTGCACGTTGATGTGATGGCGTATCACCTTGTTCATCAATCGTTTTTGAAAGCCATGGATATTTTA
>LULL01000807.1_pt1 | contig 19547 bp, 30 predicted proteins | sample 728161 | NCBI WGS metagenome assembly LULL01 (sample SAMN03860290, study PRJNA289734) | marine metagenome | biome: seawater column; feature: ocean; material: water; isolation source: Red Sea water column Station 149 - depth 500m | place: Saudi Arabia: Red Sea | collected 2011-10-15 | depth 500 m
ACCAAGTATTGCCGTAGCATGACCGGAACCATCCTGAGCCGAAGCTCTAAATTCAATACTTCCATTTCTAGGAATTGTAACTATATAGTCATAGGTTTCGGCAATTGCATGTAATACCTTTGATGCCTTAACTGGGACGACATCAACACCGTCAGCAGAAATCAACCGGGCCGTTTTATCGCCAATTGTTGTCCAAAAATAAGTGGAGGCCGCTGCATTTATAACCCTGACTCGAACCCTTTCACCTGCTTTTAAGTTAGAGTACTGGATCTCTTTTTTTCCATTTATTAAAAAAGCATCATAATAGACGTCAGAGATGTCTATTCCAGGCATTCTCATTTTCCAAAGCCGCAAGAGGCCTCCGAATGCTCCATTTGCAATTGCATCACTTATACTTACTGCTGTTTTCTTTTTTATAGAGTACCAATCACTTCCTCTTTTTAGAGTCCGTAAAACCTCATTAGGGTCTTCATCTGTCCAGTCAGAGAGTACTAGTACAAGATCTTTATCGTATTTTAGTTTTTGCTTTTTAGGTTTAATAACAATTGAACCATAAACACCTCTTTGTTCTTGTAAACCTGTATGAGAGTGATACCAATAAGTACCCGAATGAGTTATTGGAAAGCTGTATTTAAGAGTTTTTCCGGGCCTAATCGGCGGTGTATTTAAGTACGGCACACCATCTTGAAAGTTTGGTAAAATGAGGCCGTGCCAATGAATAGATGTTTCAACATCCATATTATTGGTTACATTAATCTCAGCAGTATCACCTTCAGTAAATGTTAGTGTTGGCCCCGGTATAGAATCATTTACAGCCATTGCCTTTCTGTCTTCACCTGAAAAGGAAACCATTTTCTCATTTATTGAAAGATTATAGCTTTTTGCAAAACCAGTAGAACTTATTAGAACTAAAAATATAAATACAGTTAACTTCAAATTTTTTCTCCTAATCTTATTTTTGAATGAGAATCTTTTGAGACTCTTTGATCCATTTGTTAATTACTTTAATTTCTCTATCTGTTAGCTTAGAGTCCCAGTGCATAATTCTATACTTCATTGGAGGCATATCATCTTTTTGAATAGTCTTTGAAAGTGCATTTAGGTCATCGACTGGACTTCCATGACCTCCAAATGGAAAGTCATTTGACATATCCATATGCTTCTTTGCTTCCCTCATATCATAATCCATTAATTGTTTTGGACCAGGAATATGGTAATACCATGGAGGAGAATCATTAACTCCGTGGCATGAGAGGCACTTGTTTGAGAATATTTTTTTTACATTAGTTTGATAATTCTTGTTTATTTTATCAATTACTTCTTGAGAAGGTGCAGTTGACACTATTTCAAAACCATCATCATCTATTTGAATTTCTTTTTTAGGTTTTGATTTTTCATGGTCTTCACCGCCATGTCCATAGACTTGCGAAAAGTTAACAAAAATTAATAATACAATTGGTAACAAGTTAGACATCTATTAGTTTACCATTTTTATTCCCTTAACAACGATCATATTCATTCCGTTACTAGTAAAGACTTTCCCCTTGGCCATAACTTCCTCTTCTGCATATTTTAAAAACTTCTTATTCGTTTCTTTTAAATCGCCATGCCCTTCACCTGAAATTTGATAGATTTTATTGTCTTTTGTTAGAATTCCAATAGGAAGACCTTTTTGAGCACATTCCTTAAAACAATCTTTATGGCTTGGACCTTTTGAGGCGTGCTTCACAAAGCATGTCAATCCCACTAATTGCCCCTTTACCATCTCATCTTTTTGTTCCATTGAGTGGTGGCCAGAATGACTTGACTGCTCTTCATTTTTTTCAGAATGTTCATCACCGTGAGCAAAAGCTAAATTTATTGATACAACTAATGACATTAAAATAATTAACAATTTACTTTTCATATTTCCTCCTCGGATACCCCCTAAGGGTATCTATTCGTATTCAAGATTACAATTACTTTAAGACCAGTGAATGTGAATAATTCTCCATTTACCGTTACTTTTTCTAAGTACGATTGTCTCCATATTAGTCTTTTCAATGGTCTTGCCATTATGTTTCCCTTTGACTATTGATCTGGAAGAAGAAATTGCAATATTATTATAAATTTTTACTTGATGTTCTATTAGCTGAACTTCCATTTTAGACATAAATGCCATATCGGCCAATAGGTGATGAGAAGAATATTCTTTCGCACTTCTTTCAACTCCACCGCCCTCATATATAAGCACGGACTTTTCTAATAATTTAAAAACTTTATCTTTTTTACTGCCTCTCAAAGCATTATGAAATTCGATAACAACCTTCGCCGGCATTGATTCATTGCCTTGAAATAAATCTTTATTTTTATGTCCACTTCCTTCATGAGCATAAAGACTATTTGAAACTATCAGAATAAAGACAAGCATTTGATATAATTTACTCATTTATCACTTCCTTGTTAAATGTATTTCTCAAGTTTAATTTTGTCTTTGAACTAATGTTCCTTCAGAAAACTTAAAATTTCCGTCTGTTTCAACTTCTGAATAATGAGAGTTAAGTAGTTTAGTTACAGTTCCTGTCCCTAGAGCCTTCATTGTACACTCTCTATCGGCCCCGCCTTCTTCACGGCTACCAGATATGCCTGTACAGTAGTTAGTGTAAAAATCTAATTTTTCGCCAACCTTTACATCATTATTGCCAAGGCAGACATGTGCAGTCTTTTTGTCAGTCTTCATTGCAACTGTTCCGCGCATAAATTTATGAGCACAACTCGAAAGTAATAAAGTTAAAGTGACTGATGCTAAAAGTGTTTTCACGTTTTTCTCCTTATATAAAATTGTTATTCAACGTAATGCTTTGAGCAATCTTCGTTCTAGGTATTTTTACTCATGCCCTTTATCGTTACTATTTCTTCCCATTTAGCATACCCTACCAGGGTATACTATGGCAATAGTTTTGGTTTAAACAGTTATTAACTTAACCTTTGATTGATCCTAACAACAAAGACAATAAGGACTTCTTGGATTTTATGAACTCTAAAGGAGTTAACCCCTTGGATTTTATGAACTCTAAAGGAGTTAACCCGCCAGAAGAGTTGAGCAATAGAATTTTAAACTTTGTTAAAGCTGATCTCGATCCATCCCATAAAACTGTTTTTTCTAAACTATTAGGTATTCAAGCCTTCTCTGCCTCTGCTTGACTTATAAGAGTCGCGTTTAAAGAAGTGTTATCGATAGATGATAGATCAAATTTATTACCACCATCAGTTCTAAGGTTCTTATAAACTTCTAGAGAGTTATTATCAGGATAAGTTAAGTTACATGTGTGACTCTTGATCTTTTCAGTTCCATTAATATCTTCATATGGAACATCAACTGTATACTTGAGTAAGCCTTCATCCTTTCTAACATGACCTTTATATTCATCAATTATCGCTTTAACATCAGCTTTGAGTCTAGTGACCTCTTTATCAAACTTTGGCTTTATTAAACTATTATGATCTCTTGTATACTTTTTGACTGCTTTTCGACAAAGCCCTTCAAGGTTTGATCTAAGGTCTCGACCATTTGAGCATTCATCTAAAATTCCAAATGGTGGCCCATGTGTAATTAGCACATCAGTATCATCAGGAATTAAATCCCAATGTTTTTTGATATCATCACCTCTTTTTCGATTAAAGGCCCAATCAAAGAATTCCGGTTGAACAGGAGACCCCCCATACTTTCTATTATAGAGTAAAGTCCTACAATTTTCGCAAACGAACCAGAAGGATAAGCTTCACATACAAACCTTCTCAATCTCGTACTGGAATAAGAGTGTATTTATTTTCAGGAACAATAACAAGGTAATTCCACGCCTTAAAAACTTTAACTTCCCCGTCCGCGACATCAGTAGAGCAAAGATAGGAAGTCTTACTTTTTAGTAGCAAACATCCATTTGTTCCCCTCTTTGGATAAGTAATATTTTGAATAATCTCGTAACCATTGCTTACACTCGAATACACAACGACAGAGTTTATGCTTAATAGGAGTAAAGCATAAATGGGTAAGTATAATATTAAGATGGCAACTTTTTCTTTTATAATTAAGTCATTAAATATAACAAACTCAACTATGAAGAAAATCAAAAGCATTAATATACATGAAACATAAGCAGCTCCCGTATCATTTATGACCCAATACCTAGGATTAAATATGTTAAACGCTAGAAATATGATACTTAAGAAAAAAGCTATAATTAGTCTATATTTTATCTTTTTATTTACCATTTTAAAGCCCCATACAAACGTTGTAATTATGCATATCACCTCTTGCTGCAAACGGTGCACACTCAATCTTCAACATATTATCATAGAATATCTTATATGTTTTCTGAGCAGCTTCATTATAAATCTCCCCCACAGCTTTTGTTGCCTTATCCGTTCTAATACGTAACTTTCCAGATTGATCAAAGCCAGAAGCTGACACTTTATCAGCAAGAACTTTTCCTACTCCTGCAGCAGCACCTCCAATGACAGCTCCAATTATTACTTTTCCTATATTCTTAGAATTAAATGGATTCTCTCCATTTAGAGCAATGGATGTACTTGTAGCACCGCCACCAGCGAGAGCACCTGAAAGAATCGTGCCTACCAGCCCTTTTCCAAAAGCAAATGAACCTAAGGCTCCGAAAGCAGCACCTGCAACACCAACAACACCACCAATAGCCCCACCGGAATCCGATGGTGGACGAAGGAAGATGCCACGCGCACCAGTCTTCATCCGTTAATGATAATTACTCAAGCCTTATTATACTGGCTTTTCACTACCTTTCAACGCCAATTCAAAATGAGGAACTTTTAAGGAAGCTCTATATTGAGATGGATTTATCCAGCTATCAGATCGCTGAAGTGTCTGGTTGGTCTAGGTCTAGCATAAGTGATGCATTGAGAATCCTAGACCTATCAAAAGAGACTAAAAAAGCCCCAAATCTCAAATTTGGAGAGAAGCTTGTTGGAGGTAAACGTGTCCCACATAAAGAAGAACAGAAAGTTATCAAGAAAATCATAACTCTTCGCAATAAAGGCCTTTCATTCAGGGCTATAGCAAATTACTTAAACGAAAAAAAAGTTCCATCAAAGCTTGGTGGAAAATGGAATAAAACAACGGTTGGAGACATCATCAACCGCAACCAAAATCAGGAGGCATAGCATGCGTGCGATAATTGAGATATTTCTTGCGATATTATTTACAGTCATTTCAGGAACAACGGTTTTGAATTTTTCAAGCAAGACCATAAAAAAAGAAGCCCTCTTAAAAGTTCAAAAAGGACTTCCATCATTAGAAAACTTTACAGAGAAACTAACGAGAAAGAACTAGCTACCAATTCCAGCACTAGCTTGTTTTGCTCAATAAAATTAAAATAATCAGATTGGTAAGTCCAATAAATTCATTTGTCTCAAATGAAACTTAAGCCCACTATAATTCATCAATAACAGATTTTAGAAGTTGTTGTACTTCATTAGCAATTCCACCAAGATTTTCGTTTTGAATTGCACTCATCGAGGCAATTGGATCAACAGCAGAAACTTCGACTTGTTCAGAGTCTGATCTTTGTTGAACAATTACATTACACGGTAACATAACACCGACTTTATCTTCTTCTAGTAAGGCCTTATGAGCGAAATGTGGATTACAAGCACCTAATATTCTATACTTGTAAAAATCCGCATCAATCTTTTTCTTTAATGTACTCTGAACATCAATTTCAGTTAAAACCCCAAATCCTTTTTCTTTGAGTTTTTCGGTTACCTCCTTAATTGACGTTTCAAAGTCAGAATTAACTTCTTTGGTAAAATAGTATGACATAAAGTTCTCCTAGTTTTTTACATATTTCTTAAATAATGAATAACTGACCAAATTTCATCTTTGCTCAAGGTATCCTTAAAAGAAGGCATGGCCGTTTCTAGCTTTTCTCCACCCTCGCTGATTGTCCAAAAAAGATAAGGATCACTGGCCATTGGCATTTTAGCAAAACGAGCAATATTAGTAGGGCTTGGGTTTAACTCTTTTGCAGCTTCGCCATTACCTAAGCCATTCTTCCCATGACACACCATACAGTTATTTTTATAAACTTTTCTCCCTTTAGATAATGTCTTATCCGATGTCTTAAGAGGATTAGAAAGACCTTCATATTTAGATGGAAGTCCGTTTTGCATATAATAGTGATGTCTAACCATAGACATTTTGCACCCCATCCAACCACGTTTTTGTGATTTAGACATTTTTGGGTTATCCATCCAATTTCTCATCATACTATTACGCATTGGCTTATCCATGTTCCAATTCCCAACGCCGGGACAGGAAAAGGAAGGAGTGGAAAGCAATAAAAGAAATGTTACCAATATGTACTTCATCTTTTCTCCCAATTCTTATTGGCCTTTTCTATATTTTTATTTTTATCCTTCACAAATTCTTTCTTATTTTCTTCAGATGAAAAATAATAATTTTTTCCATTATGGTTCCAGTGGTAATTTTTATTGCCTTTCATTCCATAGTTGCCCTCTGACATCGAATAAGCACAGTGCATGTCATACATTGCTTCGTCATGTTGGCAGTTATCATCACAGCTATGATGGCCAGAACAACTTGAATGGTTGCAGTTGTCATGATTTCCCCACCAACCATGATTATGTGCACATGAGCTAATGAATAAAGATAATGATAGTGTCATAATAATTTTGTTCATAATTCGCCTCCTGAGTAATTTAATTTGTTATTTACAACTACTTGAACAACTTGATTGCTCTATAGGTTTGTCTAACTTCTTTAGTTTTGACAGTTTAATAATCGCTAGCCCTCCTCTTATCACAATAAAAGAAACAATCGCTCCAATGATAAGATCAGGTATATTGCTTTTTAATACATATACGAGCACACCAGATATAATTACCCCTGTATTTACAACAACATCGTTCGCAGAAAAAATCCAGCTTGCCTTCATGTGAACTTCACCGTCTTTATGTTTATGAATTAAGACAAGACAAAATAGGTTTGCAGCTAAAGCAATAAGTGAAATTACAATCATATAGTTTGAAAGTGGCTCGCTTCCGAAATAGAACTTTCTACCAACTTCAATTAAACAAAGTATCCCAAGAGAAATTTGCATAACTCCACTAAAAAATGCCGCCTTATGCTTCATTGCAATCGACTTTCCAACGGCATAAAGACTTAAACCATATACAAATGAATCGGCTAACATATCAAGTCCATCAGCAAGAAGACCTGTTGATTCAGCATAAAATCCTAAAGCTATCTCAACAATGAACATCGTAAAATTTATTCCAAGCAGGTACTTTAGTGTTTTCGCTTCCACACTTGGGGCAATATCTGGAATATCATTTTCCGAAACCTCTTCAGAGTTTATTAACTCACCAGGAAGAGAAATAGCCTTTAAAGAATCTATGATTTGCTGGTTATCAACACTATGGTAGAAATCCACGGTCCTTGAATCTAAATCAAACTCCATTTTGGCAGTTGTGTCTAAGCTTTCCATCAACCCTTCGATCATTTTTATTTCAGAAGGACAATCCATTCTTTTTATATTTACAGATGTTTTTTGCATCTATGCCACCCAATCAGACTTATGGTCTGGATTTTCCTTTTTCTTTTTCTCAATATCTTCCAATTTATAGGAGCGAAGTTTAATCTTAAAATTAGGGTTAGGTTGATTTCTCGTAGGTTTCTTTTTACAAATAACAAATTTCAAAACAGGCCTCCCAGCAAGTAGTTTATCGGACACTGTAGTAAAATTAATTAGTTATAAATATGTCGGCCGTGTCCAATTCAGACACGGAAAAGAAGGTCAAAACTCAATGATTTCAACACCTTAGTGCGTCGCACTGGTGGAGGTGGCCTCCGCGTTCTAACTACCCTATATCATTAATGATTTTTTTAAAGGGTAGCCAAAATAGCCACAGGCCAATTTTTTCTGGACAAGTTCAGACAACTGCAGACATGTTCGAAACTTTTAGAGTTTTCTTGTTTTTAAAATATTACGCAACATCTTGTAAGTCAAAGTCTGGAAACAAAATTACTGCAGGATGAACTTTTAAAGCTATTGCTAAAGCCAAAGCCCTCTCTCTACCTATCTGTCTTGCCTCGCTTTCTAAAGCTGAAATATTGCTTTGGCTCATTCCAGAAAGCTCTGCAAGTTCAGCTTGAGATAGCTCTTGTAACTCTCGTAACGTCCTAAGCATTTCACCTGGAGTCATCTTTATATTCACTTTTGCTCTTACTAAGTCTTTCTTCTTCATAAAATACTCCTATTAGTACTTGTGTGGTGTCACTTCAAAAACATGAATTTCAAAAACTTCATTATGGATCTTATAAATAACCCTCCATTTAATTCCTAAACGAGAAGATCGATATCCTTTCCACTCACCTTTTAATGACTCATCTCTAAAGCCTTTAATCAGTTTCAAACCACCAGGCCCTGATATTTCAACAATACGCTTCCAAGCCTCATACCTTTTTAGTACTTCTACTGGTGCCTTTTTTAGGGCTTTTGATACTGATTTCTGTTCGAACACGTCCCACATACTCTAATGAGTATATATTCAAATGAGTATAAAATCAAGAATAATTTAAGTAGTATCTCTATAAATAGAGTTTATATCACTTGTCATAGAGATCAGGAATAAGAATTCTAGATATAAAAGCTTTGTCATTAAGAGCATAGAAATTTATCACGTAGAATCTGAATAATAATTAATACTTTCCCAATGTCTCTTAAAACATTTTGAACACTTTCTAATTTCTTCTTTTCTTGAAAGATAATCAATCTTTCTATTCTTTTTAAATTCTTCAATAAATGATTTTCTGTTGAACTTTCCCTCATATCTTTCGTTTGGCGTTGCTCCTAATAACATAGTATGAGGTATTATATTATTATATTGATGTACGAATTTATAAATAACTCTATACAAAACTTGAAAACTTTCAGGCTCTTTAAATAAAAATCTCTGCTTAAATTGTCTAAACACAGCTTCAACCATTGAATTAGAATATCTTATATCTTGCTTAGCAATTAATTGCTTAATTCCACGGCCTAATAATAGTTTACGTGGAAGAGAACCGGTATTTTCAGTTCCTTTATCAGAGACTATTTTTCCTTTAAAATTTGGAGAAACTTGGAAAGATTTCATAAGGGTCTTATAAGTTAAATCCATTTTTTTATGTTCACTTAACTTCCAACCAATAATCATCCTTGAAAAGTTATCAACTACAACTTGCAAGTAAGCTTTCTTCGTAGAGTCATATTTAATTTCAGTTATATCAATATGCCAATATTCATCTACACTTTTGGCTCTCAAACCGTTTCTATAAGTAATTTTTTTAAAGTTTTTATTCTTACGATCAATTCCATACAACCTTATATACTTATACCAAGACTCCAAAGAACAATTTATCAAATTATTCCTTTTGCAATAATACATCAAACTAACTGTTGAAAATTTTTTAAACTGCTTAGAGTTTGCAAGTTGAATAAGTTTATGTTGTTCTTGCATTGACAACTGTGAAGCCTTTGGAACTGAACATTTTTTATTATCATTGTATTTACAACCTAAAACTTCACTTCTCCATCTATAATAAGTTGAGTTTGATATTCCTAAGCAATCGATTATTTCTTTGATCGTTATTATATCTTTAAAATCTTCAATTAAATGAATCACAAACTCACGAGTCTTTTTTGATTTATAATCATAAAAGTCTGAGTTTTTAAATGTATTCTTCATACACTCTTTCATAATATGAGATTTTGCTTTTTCTTTATAAAGCTCTTTGTCTACATTCTTTAATGCAACATCGTATGAAGAAACTTTATCACTCGTTACAATTTCTTTCGAATGATCAAGCCAGTAATTAATAGTCGTTCTTGGTATGTTCAGCTCAGGAAATAGATTTCGATTTCTTGACTCAACGATAAGTTTCTTAACCATAGGATCATACTTTCTATATTTCATATAAACTCCTTTCTATTATGGGACTTGATTTTGACGAAAATTCGTCACTACAATACAGGATTCATAGTTTTTTAAGGTGTAAATGTCATTAAATGACTGTTATTATTAATTAATTCAAATAGTTGAGAGAACTAAAAGCTTATACGAAGAGGTCTTTTGGGAGTAGCACATTGGTACAATTCAAGAAATTAACCAAGGCAAAATGACAAATCCGAGGCTTCAGACGATTGTTGATCTAAGCGACGCTTTTGGTATTAATGATCCTCTCCATTTACTCGGATCAATAAAGAATTAATCAGTATTATAGTCTCAAAAACATATTCTTGTTTTTAACTTGTTTATATGACAACAAACTAAAGTTTTTCGTTTTTTACTTCGATGGGAACGATTCGGGGAACAGGACAGACCCTGAAATAATTACATCCTGCATTGCATTTTTTCCATAATTTAATTATAAAGCTCAAAAATATTTTATCTGCCTTTTAGGAGGGTTATGTGAAAAAATTACTTTTAAGTACCGCATTATTACTTGGAACTTTTTCAGTATTTGCTGATGCAAATATGAAGATGGAAGATACTCTTTATGAAAAAGACACGTATGAATCAAAATCACATTATCAAACACTAGGAGAACTATTTCAGAGTGGCTCTGTACCAAATATTGAAAAACTAACTGGTGTTGCTTGGGCTGGTAGATGTTTCCCCAAAAATGAGCCTAATACTCCAACAAATGCTGGATATATTTTTCGTGTTGCTAAAAAAGATGACGTTGGCCCTATTGGTAGAGGAAAAAGTACTTACGAGGTTGGTTCTTACTGGAAAAGAGGTGAAGCTCCAAACTACTTGGATACAATGACTATTGAAAATGTTTATGAAGAAATTAAACCAAAATTTAAAAAAGTAAAGTCTTATGAAGGCGGTATTGTAATTGACCTTAACAAAACTGACATTTCAGTTTTAAGACTTTCTGGAGAATACCTAATTGAAGAGATAGGCTCACGTAAAGGTGAAGACGTTGGCCCAATTGGTGGAAATACTTCATATGAAACAGGTCTCAGATGTTATTATTTCATCCCAGAGTATGCTAGAAATTAAATAAATTTTTCAAAAATTTAAAGGTAGGTTCAAAAAATGTAGCCTACCTTTAAATGTAAAAGCCAAAAAAAACTCAAACTCCAATACTTTCCAATTCAACTTTATTTTCATTTAAGAAACTAAAAAAACCTGATGACATGGTGATTCCAATAAACTCATCCTCAGAGACTTTTTTCACCTTCTTACAATACAATTGATAAACTATGGCTTGACGATCTTTATTTCGTAGAGAACTCCTTTGTAACAACTCAATATCCTCTTTTGTCACATTCTCTAATGCTTTTGTGACAAGATCATCAATCGAAACTTTTCGGCCAAAGTCCTTTTTGTTGATTATCTCTAGGATTTTTAAGGCATTATCCTTAGTTTCCTTTTTCACTCTTAGAGAAGAGAAAATATTAGTATTTTTGTTTTTATTTGTTTCATTCTGTTTTTTCATTGTTAACTATCCTTGTTTTAAAATTATTTAATCATTGCTTTGAGAAGATTAAAGGCTTTCATAATTTGTGCATCATCCATTTTGTGAATAAAGTTAATCAAATCTTCCTTGTAATCAACAAATAGGGTTTCATCTGAAACCATAAACAAATTAAAGTCTTCCATTGTATAGCCATAAGCTGTTACAAGCCTTTCAATTAATTTGTTATGAAGATCAATTCTTCCGTGTTCAGTATGAGAAATTAAAGTGTCTGACTTATTAATGATAAGTGCTGCACTTCTCATTGATAGGTTTTTAGACTTTCTCATAAACCTTAATACCTGTGCTTCCTTAGTAATTACCTTAGAATCACTTCTTCTTTTGCGTTTTTTTGTTTTTTCCAAAACAGCCTCCTTTAAAAGTGTAAAGATGCTCTTTGGACAATGAAACATGGTTAAGTGGTTGACTACGCTATGTAGGCCAGGAGAATGTTGTAAAAAAAATCACCTAGCCAAAACAAAGCCAAACCTAGCCAACGAGTGTCACTTCGTGACATGTCGGGAGTGATGAAGCCGCTAACCTTGATGCTAACTGCTTGAGAATTCTTTCAATGATTTAAAAATGTTATCCATAAACTTAGGGGGCCACCATCGAAAACAAGAGTTCGATGGTGGAGGTGTCGCAAAACTTGCAACTTTCCATTATCATTGAGTTTTCAACCGAGATTGTAGCCAAAATAGCCACAAAGGTTCGAATCGCTCTAAACATTGTTGCTACCTAATTGTGTAGTACAAGGAGCCTACTTATCCTATATGATTACTTGCTTAAAATCCATTGTCTATTTTATTCTTTTCTTGAACTCTTCCCACTGCTTCTCACCTTGCTCACCAATACACCACTTCTTTATCTCTTCAAATTTTACAGGATGTTTTTTGGCAACCATTATAGCTTGATCTAGACACTCACCCGCATCCCAGTGGATATAACTAGCTAAACGATCCTTTACACAATCTGTTGGCGAAAGAATTTTTATTTTAGTGCCCTCGACAACCTTTTCATCAGGTTTAATATTATAGTCTTCCCCTATTCCAAGGGGACCTGTTGGAAATTCAATAAACAAATGTTTACACTCTGGATGAATATAATTTTTCCCTTCCTTTATAAAGCCAATCTCTTTCATAATGTTAGGGAGCTTTTCTTTAGAAAGATTTTGAATAATAAAATCCAAGTCTCCAGATTCATAGGCTCCGTCTGAATATATAGAAACGACAGCTCCACCAACAAGAACTGCATCAAAACCATTATCAGCTAAGTGTTTGCCAACAAATTCCCAGAGTTCTTTTTCTGTTGTATTTTCAAAATCAAAATTCATTATTCTTTACTAATAACAGGCTTGCCTCTTTTTCTTGGCCTTCTTCGCACATGAAATATTTTTTCCTTCTCTTTTAAAGGAATGGAATCATAAAAAACCTTAACAAGTTCCATAAATGGCTTAACAACTGCACCTTGCTTTTTATTAAATTGATAAACTCTAGTCCTACCAGATAACTTAGAAATTATAATTCCAGCTTCTTCAAAACGATCAAATTGTCTTTGAACTTGTCCCAAAGAAATTTGAAAATCCTTTGCTACCGCTGAAGGATATGTTTCTCCATAATGAAAAAGATGTAGGAATATTTTTTGGGCCGTTTTGGAACCTAATATCTTGTCTAACATAGAATTATTATAGTTTTGAGGGTCATTTCAGTCAACCCTTAATAGGGGTTATATCACCCCTTCTCGGGGTGGTGGCAATACTATAAAAGCTCATAAATACCTGTTATTATTGCAATTCTAACCGATAGCGTAGTTCAAATGAGCACTTTAACTCATAACTTTCTCCCCCCTCAAAAATTTACGACTACATTTCATGCAATTTTTAAATTCTTCTATGAGGTATAATTTGATTGTATTGTAAAACAAATTTGTAAATCGTTTTGTATAAGGAATTATAATTCTTAGCAGGCTTTATATAAAATTTTTGCTTAAACTGCCTAAATACGGCTTCAACCATTGAGTTTGAAAATCTAATATCTTTTTTAGCGACTAGCTGCTTTATACCTTTCCCAATTAAAAGCTTTCGAGGTAATACACCCAGATTTTCACTCCCAGCATCACACACTATTACTCCAGCAAAATCCGGCACCAAATGAAATGACTTTAATATTGTTTTATAAGTTACATCCATGGATTTATTCTTAGAAAGTTTCCACGCAACAATCATTCAAGAATAGTTATCCACCAACAATTGAAGATAGGCCTTCCCATTGTCTGAGTAATTAAGAACTGTAATATCAATATGCCAGATATCATTTACATTTTTAGCTCTTAAACCTCGCTTATATCTTTTCCTTTTGTGTTTGAAATATTTTCGCTCAATTGCATAAAGCTTTAAATATTTATACCAACTTTCTAAGGAAATATTTAAGATACCCTTTCTTTTACAATAATGCATAAGACTTACTGTTGAAAATTTTCTAAACGAAACACTTGTTGCAAATTTAACCAATGTTTCTTGTTCGGCCATAGTTAATTGAGTAGGTGAACTTGATAAGCATTTTTTATTAAACTTATGATATTGGCATCCAAAGACTTCTACTTTCCAACGATAATAAGTAGTTTGAGATATACCTACGATATTGATAATTTTCTTAAGAGATAATAAATCCCTAAAGCTCTCAATCGTTTCTATAACAAACTTTCTATTCTCTTTTGATTTGCGATCATATCCTTTAAACTCCTCAAGAGTTTTTTTAAGACAATTTGTTATTAAAAGTGTTTTAGCCTTTAATTCAAAATTTTCTCTTTTCAAGGCCGTAATTGATCTTTCGTAAGAATTATCAAGACTGGAAATTACTTTTTTCTTAGAGCTTTTTAACCAATAGTTGATCGTAGTTCTTGGAATTTTCAATTCTGGATATAAGTTACGATTACCTGTTTCAATTATCATTTTCTTAACCATAGGATCATATTTACGATATCCCATAAAACCTCCATATTTTTAAATGTATTAGTTGAATAGTGATTTTGACGAAAATTCGTCAGATTGCTTCTGAATTTACAGAGATTTATGGCATAAAGAGTTATAAAACTCCTTTAGTTTTCAGGATTTATAAAATTTTAATTGAACGTCGGATTCATATCCCGAAGGTCGGCAGTTCGACTCTGCCCGTCACTCAAGATTACAAGGGTTCCCTGAAAACTTCATCATCCTATCTTTGATATTCTGGTAATTGATTTGTAAACTGAGGCCATTAAACAAAGAATGAGTTCTTTCCCTGCAAGAACGATAGCAACTGATATGGTCATTAATGAGAGCCCGAGGATTTTTAACTCCTCAGACCATATCAACAAAAGAAAAATAACCAACAATAGGATACTATATGTCGTGGTATTTATTGTTAAAAGACGCTTCGATTCAATATCCATTTTTTTGCATTTTTAACTTTTTTTAATATAAATGCTCTTATTAAAAAAATACATAGAATCGACAATAGTGTCAGCAAAAGCTCACTATTTAATTTATTCAGATGAACCAAATTATTTAACATCATAATCAGGAAAGCCTCCTTGATCACTTCCGCTAATAGTAAGCTCGTATGAGGCGGTATCGTACCAGATTTCTTTATACTCAAGTGAAACTACAGCTAGGTAAGCATTTGAAGCATTGCACTTTTCATCGATAGCAGAGTCAACCGTCTCCTTGATCGTCTTGTCAACATCAAAGCCTCTCCAATCAACAGAAGCTGATGCACTTAAACTTACAAGTAATAAAAGAATAATTGTTTTTTTCATAGTATCTCCATTGCTAAAATTAATTTAGATGTTATATAACTTAGATTCGGCATTTCTGCTAGAATAAAAATGTTAGAATTGTGTCAGGGAATCTGATTGTCCTTAAACTCAATCAGATTTAATACCTCAGATGATATTTTCTTCTTTGTTTATAACTTCTCCAAGTTCTTTCCAGAGTTGAGGCCTCATCCATACACTAATATTTTCAAGCTCCTGTCTTCTTGAGAGCATTAAGTCCACAACCCCTTTCCGTCCCCCATAAAGATCACTGTTCAAATTATATCTCCCGCGACAGGAGAGCTGACAACAGTTGAACTCTTTGTTGGGGCCCTAAGCTATTCTGGCTATATGTTCGCTGAATTTAGCAATAGCGACAAAGGTTCGAATCGCTCTTAACATTGTTGCTACCTAAGCGTGTAGTACAATCGAGCATCTTTAGTATATTGCTATTCGGATTAGTAGTCTAGATGATTTAATTTTCTTTTAAAAATTCAACAAAGAATTCGACTTCACCAATTGGTTCTATGTGATGAGGAATTTCTGGCTCTACCACTCCATACTTAGTTGGAGATAATTCAATTGATTCAAATGGCTCAACTTATATCGTAAATAAAAGTTTGTCTTTATTAGTACAAATTTTGCCCCAAGTTCCGGCCTTTGTCGTATGAGATTTAAATAAGCCTGTAGGAATAGAGTCTTCTGTAAATGTCGGTGTCCTTTTATAGGATTTCACATTTTTAGGAAGCATTTTCATATAAATTCCTTATGAGTTAAAAATTATCTTTATTCGAGGTCAAAAGAGTTCAAAACTTTCACCCCCTTTTCATCTCTAAAATAAAATGCCGCTTCTTGATCTGTCCACTCGTCTTCATAATACCAAATTATACAATTAAAAGGTTGATTACCACCACAGGTTGTATCTCACAAGGGGTTGCCATCTTTGGAAAAATTCACCAAGAGTCTAACATCTAAATATTAAAGAAGTTTTTCTTTAAAAAATTCGATTGAAGGTAGGTTAAGTGAACAACCACCACCATCAACGCTAGCTCCAAAAATTATCTCATCACCCAAGATAACTGTTGGCGACGTATATTGTTTAAACTTATTTCCCTCTAAAAGCGCAGTTTGTTCAATTTTCTCAAAATCTACGCTTAATTTGATAAGCATACCTTCAATTACATCAGCATTCGGACACCCATCAAAATATACAAATTTAATGTTTTTCAAATCACTCACCACTCATATTTACTGAAATTTTATTTTTTTTTACCTTTTTAAACACCCAATAATTAAATTTTTGCTCCATTCCACCGGGGGAAATGTGGGCTTCCTTTTGAAAGTCCAGCAATGCAAAGTTTGAACCTACTTTATCAACAAGTTTGTCCTTTCCGTATCGAACAATATCAAGGCCGCTACATTTCAACGGGCCATCTTCTGCAAAAGTCGAAATTATAAAAAAAGCCCCTACATTTAGTGAATCATTTAGATTTTTTAAATATTTATCCTGATCATCGGGTTGGGTTAAGAAATGAAAAACTGCCCTGTCGTGCCAAATATCAAACTTTTGATTAAATTTAAAATTGCAAATGTCCCCATCCAACCAAGTTACCGATTTGCTTCGTACGCCCAATCTTTCTTGAGATTGAGCAAAAGCATTTTTAGAAAGATCGAGAAGATAGATACTATGATAACCATCTTCGAGAAGGTAATCGACAAGGGGAGATGAACCGGCACCGACATCTAATATTCTTGCTTCTTCATTAAGTTGAAGATCTCTTATTAATTTTAAGCTCATTTTAGGTTCTGGTTGGAACCAAGTAACTTCTGTGAATTTTTTTCTACTATAAATGTCGTCCCAATGCTCTTTTTTATTCATTCGTCTCCTTACCAAAGTCTGATGTATAAAACATGGAATCAAACTTAATCACGATTAAAACTTTAACCACACTTGCCAGTACAACAAGATTGATTCTTAATACTATTTTCCTTTTTAGGCTTAGCTAGTTTAATGATGCTCATTCCCCCCTTTAAAACAATGAAAGAAACGATTCCTCCAATAAGAAGGTCAGGAATATTACTTTTTAATATATAAACAAGAATTCCGGAAATAATAACACCTGTATTTACAATGACATCATTGGCCGAAAAAATCCAACTGGCCTTCATGTGGATTTCTCCATCTTTATGCTTATGAATCAAAATGAGACTCCATATATTAGCAAAAAGAGCTATCGTAGAAACGACAATCATATAGTTAGAAAGTGGTTCACTACCAAAATAAAATTTTCTGACAACTTCTAATAAACAGAGTAGTCCAAGTGAAATCTGCATGATTCCACTGAAAAAGGCCGCCTTGTTTTTTACTTTTATGGTTTTCCCAACTGCATACAGACTTATTCCATAGACGAGAGAATCGGCTAGCATATCCAACCCATCTGCCACTAATCCAGTGGAGTCGGCATAAAAACCAATAAGAATTTCAACAAGAAACATAGTAAAATTGATTGCTAAAAGATATTTTAAAGTTCAAATCTTCTCATAAGCTAAGTGTAAATTATCAAAAACTATATAAGAAGTCCTGGACAGTCGTTTTTAATAAGTTTTACCGCTTTGAGCATCTAAGGTCATTTTTCATCGGCTCTTTAAGTAGTCTTCTACCTTGTGGACTCTTATGGATTGTACTAATCATGTCACTAACGACAGCTAATCCTTTTTATTCACTTGCTTTTATTGCATCTTTTTGGCTAGGAACAACACCGGCCCTAAGTTTTGCGCCTTTATTTATAAGAAAGTTTATTAGGCCCTTAAGTCAAAAAATGCCAAGACTTATACCAAGTACATTTATTCTTCTAGGAATCATCACGATCTCATATAGAATTTATAACTTTTACTACGTCTTACCAGAGGGGATGTCATGTCATTAGAAACTACTCAAATACAAAAAGATATTGATAAGAAAGCCAATAAAAGTAACTTTGAAGGAAAACTTTTTAATCTTCTACTACTTACTGTAGTCATTGGCTTTCCATGTCTTTTGACATTTCTTACTTGGAAGTTTTGGGGAGCTGGCCTAAAATAAATGCATGAATGCAATAATTTTTGGAGCCACTGGATTAGTTGGAAGTCACTTAATCAATCAACTATTAGAAAAATCTTTTTACGAGAATATAACTCTCGTCGTTAGAACCCCAAGTAAAATCAAGCACAAATCCCCTGCAATCAAAATCATATCTTTTGATGACTTCTTTCAAGATGAATCTCTAAGATTTGATCATTATTACTGCTCACTTGGTACCACCATAAAAAAGGCCGGCAGTAAAGAGTCATTTAAAGAAGTTGATTTTCAATTAGTCATTGACACCCTTAAAAAATCATTGAAGTTTGGAGTAAAAAAAGCTGGAATTGTTTCGGCATTAGGTGCAAATGAAAGTTCACCATTTTTCTATAATCAAGTAAAAGGAGAAATGGAAAAAGAAGTCAAAAAGCTAAAAGAAGATGCAATTATTGTAAGGCCCTCACTCATTGATGGAGATAGAGATGAAAAGCGTATTCTTGAAGCGATAGGGATGAATATCATGCATTTCATTAACCCTCTCATGCTAGGGTCTTTAAAAAAATACCGCTCTATTAAAGCTAAAGATATTGCAAGAGCAATGATTGAGCTCATAAATCAAGAAAAAACCAGTATCGATATCGAATATATTTAACTCCTATTAGACATCGCCTAAAGAGACGTGAAATAAGTAAAAAATGAGATATAATGAAATGATGAAAAGAAGAAGTTTCATTCTCTCAATTATAAATTCACTCTTAGCATTTAAAACATATGCTTTTACCCATATATCAAAGAAGGCATCAAATATGGATCTTATTATTAAATCATACCCTCTAAATCTTCACTGGCCCACTCAAGACCCGTTCTTATTCTGTGCTTATCACAAAGATCATTTCCCTAAAGGTGACGGTAACCTCGGCGTAAACGCATCACTTGATGGGAGAAATATAGGAAGTGATTTCGTAGAAAAGGATGGTTTTAGAATGTATCATGGGACAAAGGTTCCAGGTTTTCCAAGGCATCCTCATAAAGGATTTGAAACAATCACTCTTATCAAAGAAGGCTTTATTGATCATGCAGATTCTCTAGGACGAGGAGGTAGATACACGAATGGAGATTGCCAGTGGATGACAGCAGGCAGAGGAATCGAGCATTCAG
>LULL01000397.1_pt1 | contig 19326 bp, 18 predicted proteins | sample 728161 | NCBI WGS metagenome assembly LULL01 (sample SAMN03860290, study PRJNA289734) | marine metagenome | biome: seawater column; feature: ocean; material: water; isolation source: Red Sea water column Station 149 - depth 500m | place: Saudi Arabia: Red Sea | collected 2011-10-15 | depth 500 m
TGGTAACATCCACCTGTCAGGTATAGTAGAACACCGCGAATTTCTTGGCAGCAGAATTCGTTATTCGGTTCTTGTAGGAAAACAAACTCTTTTAGTGGATGATATTCATGAAGCAAAAAGTAAAACAATGAATATCGGCGATAGATTATTACTCAATGTCGAAAGTGATTTAGTATGTTTCCTTTACAATTGAAAATGTACAAATGGAGCTATAATTCAATAATTAAAATATGATTTATCAATCTCATATATTTTTATCTCCTTTATCCATTAAACAATTTATACCTCGAGAATTTTAGTATTAATCTGAACATATAATTTTAACTCATCTTTTCCTGCAATTATTCACTTACTCGCCAAAAACATAGCATAGTTTCCAAGCTTTAGTTAAAATATCGAAAGAACAAATCATCAACCTATCAATAAGTTCTTAGAATAAATGGTACTATCTTTTGATTGTGGAAATTAATACAACAGCATAGTGTTGCTGTTAGTATTAACTCCAAATCTTCAAGAGATATTATCGGAATGCAAACACGCTCAAAAGGATGGATCCAAAATTTTACAAATTTGACACATTAAGCCTGCATGGTGGACAGCGCCCTGATACCGCGACAGGAGCACGAGCTGTTCCGATATATCAGACAACCTCATACGTTTTCCAGGACAGTGATCACGCTGCAGCGCTGTTTAATCTGGAACAGGGTGGTCACATCTACAGCCGCATCTCCAACCCCACTGTGGCAGTGCTGGAGGAGCGCATTGCGGCCTTGGAAGGCGGAACCGGAGCAGTTGCCACAGCATCGGGACAAAGTGCGCTTTTTGCCACAATCATGACACTTATGTCACAGGGCAGCCATATTGTCTCTTCCGCTTCGCTTTATGGTGGAAGCGTAAATCTGTTTCAGCATACGTTGCCTCGTTTCGGAATTGAGACCACATTCGTAAATCCACGCAAACCGGAAGAATTTCGCCATGCCATACGTCCGGAAACACGTTTGTGTTTTGGCGAGATTATCGGCAATCCCGGGCTGGAAATTTTAGATGTTCCTGCGGTCAGTAAAATCGCACATGATGCAGGAATACCGCTGATGATAGATGCCACTTTCAACACTCCGTATCTGTGCAAACCGTTGGAACTGGGCGCTGACCTGGTTTCACATTCAGTTACAAAATGGATGGGCGGTCATGGAGTGGCGCTGGGAGGAGTAGTTGTGGAAGGCGGCCGCTTTGACTGGGAAAAGGAAGGAAAATTTCCCACTCTCACAGAACCCTATGCGGGCTACCACGGTATCAACTTCATGGAGGAATTCGGCGCGACTCACGCCTTTGCGATGAGAGCGCGTTCGGAGGGAATGCGTGACTTTGGCCCGGCCATGAGTCCGCAAAACGCTTTTTATCTGTTGCAGGGTTTGGAAACTCTGCCGCTGCGCATGGAACGACATATCAGCAACACCAGAATATTGCTGGAGTTTTTACAGTCCTGCAAAGAGGTTTCATGGGTTACACATCCAAGTTTGGAGGATCATCCGGATTATGAACTGGCATCACGACTGCTGCCTAAAGGCGCCGGTTCAATTATTGTTTTTGGTGTCAAAGCCGGAAGTTCCGGTGGCGGGCGTGAAGCCGGAGCCGCGTTTATAAATTCGGTAAAACTAGCTTCACACCTGGCAAATGTAGGGGATGCCAAAACGCTGGTGATTCATCCGGCCAGCACCACTCACGCGCAAATGGATGCTGAAACCATGAAGCAAGCCGGATTGACTGAGGACATGATCCGGCTTTCTGTCGGGTTAGAGGATCCAGGAGACATCATCGAGGATTTGCAGCAGGCTTTCCGAGTGGCCCTCAAGGTAACAGGAGGTGCAGCATGAAACTTCAAGTTCGCGGAGCCGAAACTTTTGTCACTACGGGAGGGCGTCCGTTTGTCCCTGAGCAGCCCACCATAGTCTTTGTGCATGGTGCCGGGATGAATCGCATTGTGTGGTATCTCCAGACGCGCTACTTTGCCCACCACGGACACACGGTGCTGGCAGTGGACCTTCCGGGACACGGTAGATCGCAAGGAACATTGCTTCGTAGCGTTCAGGAATTGGCGGACTGGATTCCGGATTTGCTGGATTCCGCAGGGGTGGCCAAGGCCATACTGGTTGGACATTCGATGGGGTCGCTGATCGCACTGGAAAGCGCAGCACGGCATCCGGATCGTGTGAGCAAGCTCGCCTTACTAGGCGTGGCTTCAAAAATGCCAGTGCATCCGGATTTGCTGAAGGCCGCCAATGCGGACGATCCTTTGGCCTATGATCTGATGATGGATTGGGGTACAGGGCCTGTGGGACATTTCGGCAGGCATCCGGTGCCGGGAATCTCTCTGATTCCCGGAGGCCGAAACCTACTTCGGATGGAGAATTCCGGCGTGTTGGGAAATGACCTTGTACTCTGCAATGACTACCAGAGCGGGATGGAGTCCGCCACGAAAGTTTGCTGCCCCACTTTATGCGTGATGGGTAGTGATGACAAAATGACTCCTGCAAAACAGGGCGAAAAACTGGCCGCGGCGATTCCAAACGCAAAAACGCATCTCCTTCAGGATTGCGGACACATGATGATGCTCGAAAAATCAGATCAAAGTTTGCAGGCTTTGAAAGCACATTTCCGCTGCACAGAAAGCTGATTTCAGCACCCGTTTTAGGGTTCTGCCTTAGACTCGTTCCAGCAATATAGCAATTCCCTGCCCCACTCCGATGCACATTGTACAAAGCGCGTAACGCTCCTTCCGCAGTTGCATCTCTCTCATAGCCGTTAATACCAGACGGGCGCCGCTCATTCCAAGCGGGTGCCCCAGCGCGATTGCTCCGCCGTTTGGATTGACACGCTCATCATCATCGGTCAATTCCAAAGCTCTTGTTACCGCCAAAGCTTGTGCAGCAAAAGCTTCATTGAGTTCGATAATGCCAATATCATCCAGTGAAACACCGACTAACTTGAGCAATTTCTGTGTTGCCGGAACAGGACCATATCCCATTATGCGCGGTTCAACACCGGCTGTAGCCATCCCGACAATTCTGGCCACAGGGCTAAAGTTTTGTTTGCGGGCAGTTTGTTCTGAGGCAACTATCAATGCGGCAGCACCGTCATTGACTCCGGAAGAATTTCCTGCTGTGATACTGCCGTTTTCCCGGAATGGTGTGGGCAGATTCGACAGCTTTTCCAGTTTTGTATCGGCACGCGGATGTTCGTCCTGTACTACTTTAAGCGTCTCGCCCTTTTTTTGAGGAATTTCGACTGGCACAATTTCCTCCGCAAAACGTCCGTTTGCCATGGCCTTCGCGGTTTTTTGCTGAGAACGAAAAGCAAAGGTGTCCTGATCTACCCGTGATATCTTGAATTCTGCAGCCAGATTTTCTGCTGTTTCAGGCATTGAGTCAATTCCGTATTGCTTCTGCAGAACCTTATTTACAAAACGCCAACCGATGGTTGTGTCAAAAATTTCCGCGGAGCGTGAAAATGGTGCTGTTGCTTTTCCCATCACAAATGGCGCGCGGCTCATGCTCTCAACCCCACCTGCGATCGCCAGCTGCTGTTCTCCGGATTTGATTGCTCGTGCGGCAATACCCACCGCGTCAAGTCCGGAACCGCATAGACGATTGACTGTTGCTCCAGGAACAGAGATCGGCAATCCTGAAAGTAAAGTTGCCATGCGTGCGACATTACGGTTATCTTCTCCTGCCTGATTCGCGCAGCCTAAAATAACGTCATCCACAGTTTCCCAATCCACTCCGGAATTTCGTTTCATCAATGTTTTGAGTGGGATGGCCGCCAGATCATCTGTGCGCACACCGGACAATGCTCCGCCGTAGCGTCCCACCGGAGTGCGGATGCCGTCACATAAAAATGCTTCTGCCATTTTGATTTGTTAGAAGTTAAATGTTCAAAAAAATGATATTTCTAATTTCAACCAGCATTTAATGCTTACTAAGACATCGATTCAGTGCCTTCCACTCACCCACCGCCCCTCTCCCTTCGACTCCTCTCAGGGAGCATAAATCTGCTGGTTGAGCGGAGTCGAAACCAGCAAGGTGAGGAAAGGTTTTACAACAGCACCACTGCATTTATGGCCTTTGTTTCACTTCGACCTGAATTATAAAAAGGTAAATGCAATAAAGAAGCTTCAACTTAGCTTTACCTTTTCACGAAGCCAGTCCGAAACCTGATAACGATCTCCATATATCTGACGCAAATTTTTCAAAGTTTCCACCACAGCATTATACCCCCAAAGCTCAGCCCACTCCAGCCAGCGGACCAAGAGGATAATTCACCCCTTTTCTCATAGCCAGATTAACACCTGCAGCATCTGCCACATTTTCCTGCACCAGCATTGATGACTCATTTACCAGCATTGCAACTATGCGCGTGAGTACCATGCCGGGAATGTCCTTGATCACAGAAAGCTGTTTGCTGCATGTCTGAAAAAGCCCAACTGCCTGCATCAGAGTATTGTCCGGACACTTTGAGTCCGGCGCAAGTACAATTCGTGGCGACTGCCCAAAATCAAGGCATAAATCCAGCGATATAACAGAGCTCCCGATTTCTGCTGCACGATCCAAAGAGCTTTTTCCGTTTGAAAGCACCACAACCCCGCCCTGTGGCAAGCGTATTGCTCCATTGCCGTCAGTGGTTTTAATGTCTATTGTTCCTCCCTGTAGTAGTTTTAACAGGGATTCCGGAAGTTTTTCGGCACCTTCAATTGTAATTGATTCCGGAGGAGAACATTCTTCAGCGTTTTGTGGAACCGGTATTTCAGAGTCCGACTTGTAGTCAAAAAACCCTTTTCCAGATTTTCTGCCAAGTTGTCCGGCATCAACCAACTCTTTTTGAAGTACAGACGGATCAAAGCGTGGATGACGGTCAAAGCTTTCCCATATTTGACATGTTACTTCATAATTCACATCAAGCCCGATTAAATCCATCAGCTCAAACGGTCCCATTCTGAAACCGCCGCAATCGCGCATAATCGCGTCACATGTGGAAGCATCCGTCCCCCCTTCCCTGAGAATTACAAGTGCCTCACCATAAAAAGGCCGTGCCGCCCGATTCACAATAAATCCCGGACTGCTGCGGACATGTACCGGACTTTTTCCCCATTTTTCTGCCAGAGAGAAAACTAAATCGGCAATCCCTGGATCGGTTTTGTCCGCGCGTATTATTTCCACAAGAGCCATCAGTGGAGCCGGATTAAAAAAGTGCATACCCGCAAAATGTTCCGGACGTTTTAGAGTATCACAAATTTTTTTCAAATCTATGGACGAAGTGTTTGTAGCTAATATTGCCTCCGCCTCTAATGTTGACTCCAGCCGACAGAACAAATCCTGTTTTATTGCCAGATTCTCGATAATCGCCTCAATTACAAGTTTTGCCTGAGACATTTCTTCAAGGTCATGAACAGGGCTGATATTATTCAGAATCTGTGTTTTTGCCTGTTCAGTAATTTTTCCTATTTTTACAGAGCTATGAAGACGCTGCTCGATAAATTCTATTGCAGCCTGTGTATGTTTTTTGGAAACATCATATAGCATTACAGGATGTCCCGCTGTAGCAGCAACCTGAGCAATTCCTCTGCCCATTGTTCCGGCACCAATTACCGCTACCGGATAATTTCCTGCTTTAATTTCCATAAAATGACATATTTGATATGAATAGAAAAAATAGTAGATTCTGCTACATATTATGTATGAAGGACGTTTCACTCTAGCCGACCAATTAAACTCCTGCAAATGGAAAATTAGATTCACACGATGCAAATGCACTTGAAAACCTGACAAGATTCCTCTAAAGTGCCCGATCATGGTCGAAGCATCTGCAACAATTTTTAACAAAATAAAATCAACAAGAGTAATATGAAACCTCAAATTCGCAGAATTGTGATTCAGGTTGAAGAAATTCATAATGAGATGGGCCAAATGATTGATCCTCCTGCCAGAAAAGCCACTGTCGCCGCGGTAATAAAAAATCCGTATGCAGGACAATATGTTGAGGACCTGGAACTTCTTTATGATTTAGGGGCAGAAATCGGCGGGCTGCTTGCACGAAAAGGCGTGGCAGCGTTGCAGATAAAGCCTGCTGATATAATCAGCTACGGCAAAGGAGCGATTGTGGGACTGGATGGAGAAATTGAACATGCTGCAGCAATTTTGCACCCCCGCTTTGGAAAACCTGTGAGAGAGGCAGTTGAAAAGGGAGACGATATAATTCCTTCCACCAAAAAAACCGGCGGTCCTGGATCAGTGCTGGTAATGCCTTTAACAAACAAAAACAGCATTTGGAGTTTTGATCACATGGATGCCACCGAAATCAGCCTCCCCGATGCGCCTCGGGAGGATGAGATTGTTGTAGCGTTGGCAGTCGCAGATGGTGGTCGTCCACTGGCTAGAATTGGGAAATAACCGAACAACCAATCAACTGTTGCTGCCAGCATCAACAAAAAGTATAAACTGACAACTAGCTGAAAACACAAAGGATACAAAATGTTTAAAGTAATGATTCTGCTAAAGCGCAAAGAAGAACTTTCAAAAGATGACTTCAAAATCTGGTGGATGAACGAGCATGCAAAACTGGCGACTCAGCTGCCGGGATTGAAGAAAATTTGTTTCAACCTGGTAAAAAACGAAGATTCTTTATATGACGGTGTATCCGAACTCTGGTTTGATTCTGAAGATGCTTTTACCGAATCTTACCAGTCAGAAACCGGAAAATTTGTTATTGCTGATTCAATGAAACATGTCAGCAGCAGAAACCGTTTGATTGTTGAGGAAAACATGTTGTTAGAACAGAAATGATTTATAAACTTGCAGTCTTTTCAATTATATGTTTACACTGAGCATTGGGAGACAGCAGCAAATTAATGCACTTGCAGGAAAAACTTTAGATAAGGAGGAATCTAATATGAGAAATACTATAATAATCACAGCAGCATCAATAATGTTGTTGGTTATTTTTTATGGTGAGTCATCATTTGCAGACTCGCATGGAATTATCAAGTATCGTCAAAACGTGATGAAATCAACGGCCGGGCACATGGGAGCAATTGTTAGCATTTTGAAGAACAGCCTTCCGATGCAAGCTCATGTGGCAGATCACGCACGCTCCATGATGCAAAACAGCAAAATGACTCTGTCAATGTTTCCAAAAGGTTCCGGTGAAGGAAGAACCAAGGCTAAACAGGAAATCTGGGGAAACTGGTCAAAATTTGAATCCGCGGCAAAGGCCTTTGAGCGTGAAAGCGCCAAACTGGCTGAAGTAGCGGAAAGTGGAGACATGGAAGCATTTGCCAAACAAGTCCGGACAACAGCTAAAACTTGTGGTGGCTGCCACAAACATTTCCGGGAGAGAAACTAATACAACATCTTAGCAATAATGTAATATTGCGTTCCATGAGCGTAGTCGAAGGGAACATTCATACGTGATGGATGTTTCGACTCCGCTCAACCAACTACAATAGATGTAATAAAAGTGTTCCCTGAGCATAGTCGAAGGGAACAGTCTTACGTGATGCATGTTTCGACTCCGCTCAAACTGCTACTGGGATGACATATTTTTGTTAGCTGGACGCTGTAATAAAAGGAGGTCACATGAAATTGTCTTTGTCTATTTTTTCATTACTTCTAATATTCCTTTTCAGTCTTGGCTTGGCCGTTGCGGATCCGTCTTCTTCCGATTATGACGATGACCCGCCAAAACCGGTGAATGCAGATTATCAAAGAGGCTACCTGGAAGTCTCAAACAGCAATTACCAGCTTGCTATCAAATACCTGTTGAAGGCAGCAAAAACGTCTCCGGATGATGCGGATGTGTATAATTTGCTGGGATTCTGTCACCGAAAACTGGATAAATTGGAAGAGGCATTCAAGTATTACAACAAGGCCCTGAAACTGAACCCACGTCATCTTGGAGCCAATGAATACATAGGTGAGCTTTATTTGCGTACAAAAAATCTCAAAAAAGCCGAAGAGCATTTGGAAGTGCTGGATGATGTTTGTTTTTTTGGTTGCGATGAATTTGACAATCTCAAAGAATCAATTGAAAAATATAAGAAAAGCATGGAGTAAATCGTGTGGTGGCAGCCACAAGCTCTTCCGGTAAAAAATAAGTTAATTCCTGCTTTATGTCGTTTAGGATTCTGGCTTTGCCTGTTCTTGATCATTGTTAATCAGGCCGCAGGGCAGAGCCTTATTGACACGGGCAAGTACATTTTCCATGCTTCCGGTGGATGCAGCTGCCATACGGACACAAAAAATGACGGTGCGTTTCTTGCCGGAGGCAAGCCGATCAAAACACCTTTCGGCACATTTTACGGCACCAACATCACGCCTGATCCGGAAACCGGAATTGGAAAATGGAGCGATGATGATTTCATCCATGCCATGACTAAAGGCCTGAGTCCCGAAGGAAATCATTATTTTCCGGTATTCCCTTACACTTCTTTCCAATGGATCACTCACGAAGATTTGCTGGCTCTCAAAGCCTACCTTTCTTCAATTCCTGCTGTTCGTCAAAAAAATCTTCCTCACGACCTGATTCTGCCTTTCGGCAGGCAGGCCGCCATGATTGTCTGGAAAAATGTAGTTTGGTCGCCTCAGCCTTTCATATCAAAACCTGAAAAATCTGAAAGCTGGAACCGGGGGAATTATATTACTCAGGCGCTGGCACATTGCGGGGAATGTCACACACCAAGAAATCTTCTGGGGGCGCTCAAAACGGATATGCACTTTTCAGGATCAAAAGAAGGTCCGGAAGGTGAACTGGCGCCAAATATTACTCCGGACATAAATACCGGAATCGGTGACTGGAGTAAGGTTGATATCAGCTATTTTTTAGAAACAGGAATCAAGCCTGACGGAGATGATACACAGGGCTTAATGCTGGAAGTCATTGAGCATGGTTATCAGCATTTACGGCAGGAAGATTTGGACTCAATTGCAGAATACCTGCTTTCTCTTCCACCGATAATAAATGATTTGAAAGCCGAATGATCCCTGCAGAGGAAACTTAAGCCCATGATTCTATTGTATGTTTGATTATCATGCGATTAATTTCTAGTATCATAGAAAAAAGTCATGTCTATTTTCCAGTAGGGTCGAAAATAGTCTGGGTGAATGGAAAATCCGCTTCATCAAGTTAACAACACATTTAAGCTTTGAAAGCTCAGGCGAGGTAGGTTGCTCGTGGACTGCGCTCCATCGTGTCAATCATTTCGTGTACCAGAGGCGTAATGAGTTCAACTTTGATGCCGGTAAATCCGGTGTCGTCCCAGCGGTTGTTGGTTTCGTCCGGATCGCTGCGCAAATCATACAACTCACCCCACGGCATCCCTTAGTAGAGTGTAACCCGATAATCATCTGTAATCAAACTACGGACCCTTCATCCACCTCACGAAGAGAAATCTTTTCGCCGCCGCGATTGAGGATTGTCTTCAGCCGTCCAGTGATGGAGAGATAGCCCTGCGCGTCCATGACACCTTGGTCTCCAGTCCGAAACCAGTCGTTGGTGAAGTTTTCCGCATTTGCTTTGGGGTTGTTTTCGTAGCCGCTGGTCACTTTGTCACCACGTATGACGATTTCCCCGATTTCCCCCTTTTGCAGCAATTTCCCGGTCTCGTCAATGATGGCCACTTCCGGACCCGCCGCAATGCCGACCGTGCCCGCCTTGCGCTCCGCAGGGGGCAGGGGATTGGAGGACATTTGATACGATGCCTCGGTCATGCCGTAGACTTCGATGACGGGAGCACCGAAGGTGGCTTAGAGCTCCGCGAATACCTGGGACGGCTGAGACGACGACGAAGACCGGATGAAGCGCAGCGGCACTGAATCAATCACGTCTCGGTTTTTGTCCGCCCGGGAAAGAACGGCCTGGTGCTTTGAGGGTACTGCAGTGTACCAGGTGGGTTTTGCTTCATTCATCCAGTTGAAAAACCTGAGCGCATTGAATCCGGGAGTGCAGTGGATAGAGGCTCCGGCACCCAACGATGACAGCACTGTGTCGATCAGGCCGTTAATGTGGAAGAGCGGCATGACGTTAAGGCACCGATCTTCAGGGGTTAGCATAAGTAATTTGGCAATGTTGTCGTCAGATGCGGTTACGTTCTTGTGGCTCAGCGGCACGATCTTGGGGCGTACCGTGGTTCCGAACGTATGTAAAATCAGGGCAATGTCGTCGGCTTCGCTGGGACCAGAATGCTCAGCTCTGTTTCCGGAATTGCTTATGAGATCAAAATCTCCGGCTGCTCGGTCAGTTCCCGTGATCAGTTCAATGATTATAATGCCCAATTTCCTCGCGGCCTCGACGACAGGAGAGGTGCTGCCTGCCTGAACCACCAGGGCTTTCGCCCGGAGATCTTCCAGATAAAACTCGAATTCATCCTGCTTGTATGCCGGATTGAGGGGTGCCGTGGTTGTAACTGTGGAGATCGCCACAAAGGCCGTTGCTATTTCAGGTCCGTTTGGCAGGACAATCGCAACCCGGTCATTGCGACCGATTCCGATGACATTGAGTGATTCGCGGGTGCAGCCAGCCAGTTTACGGCAAGAATCACATGGTAAACTTTATATAATTTCATAGTTAAGTTATATTACTAACTCAAATCAGCATTCCATTAATTATTTACTGTCCAAACACATAATTGATTCAGCATCCTCTGGTATGGAAGGAACCCCAGAATTGATACAGCATGGAGAATGATTTTGAACAAAACTAATGCTGCTAGCACATTTGCAAAGAAACATCTTGAAGAAAAAACAGGACTTACCGAATTTGTACTGCTTGCGGCACTGTTGCAATCACTTGTGGCATTGTCGATTGATGCCATGCTGCCGGCATTTCCTAAAATCGGACAAGACCTCGGAGTCACCGATGCTAATGACGTCCAGCTTGTGGTCATGGTTATGTTTATGGGCTTTGCCCTCGGCCAGATTGTGTATGGCCCGCTTTCCGACAGCCTGGGACGCAAGCTGCCAATCTTCATTGGCCTCGTGATCTACCTCTTTGGCAGCCTGATCTGCATATTTTCTGAGTCCTTGACGATGCTGCTTAACGGACGGTTTTTACAGGGATTCGGTATCGCAGCCCCACGTATCGTAATGAACGCCATTATACGAGATAAGTTCGAAGGACGGTCGATGGCCCGTGTGCTGTCTTTCGTGATGGCCGTTTTCATACTAGTACCAACCATCGCCCCGGCTATTGGCCAAGGAATCTTGTGGCTGTCCGGCTGGCGGGCGATCTTTGTGATGTTTCTGCTTAGTGCATCTACAGCCCTTTTATGGTTCGCCCTCAGGCTTCGGGAAACACTGCCTGCGGAAAAGCGTGTTCCGTTGTCCTTCCGGCATCCAATGGCAGCACTGGTTGAAATAATGCGGACTCGTACTGCGTTGTGCTATACGATTTGTATTGGGCTGGTGTTCAGTCCATTCATAGCTTACCTGAGTACAGCCCAGCAGGTCTTCGTTGGAGTCTACGGCCAAGTCGAATTGTTTCCGGCATATTTTGCCATTGTGGCCCTTTCAATCGGCACCGCATCTCTGCTAAACTCCCGCCTTGTATTGACCTTCGGCATGTACTCTCTTGCGTTCTGGAGCATCTGTGTATTGACCGTCCTTTCGCTCGGCTTTACAGTCCTGTTGCAAACCATCCTGCCAAAACCTCCATTGTGGGGATTTATGGTTTTCCTGATTCCGGCCTTCTTTTGCCTTGGCCTGGTGTTCGGCAATCTCAACGCACTGGCTATGCAGCCACTGGGACACATTGCAGGGGTGGGTGCATCTGTGATCGGTTTCTTGTCGATGCTGATTTCAATTCCCGCCGGAATAGTGATAGGCAGGGCGTTTGATGGCACGGTAGTGCCGTTGGTTACAGGCTTTGGAGTGTTTGGATTTTTGGTCGGGGCAGTCATGCACTGGACTAAAAGGAAAAGCAGTATACCCTCTTTATTTACGCCTGTCCAGGAAAAGCGTGATTAGATGAGCTGTTGAATGTCGTTCACAAACAGTTTTTGATCGATACGGTTACAACAGTTGTAAAGCCGTTAGTAAATGCCGCTCCAAATGGCTTCGGCCTGGGTTCCTGCAAACATCTCCAGATTGGCCCCGGCAATACCATTGTTATTATTCAAATAGTAAAACCCTGCTACTAGTTTGCCTACATTGCCTGTAAACGTTTGAGATGATTATTGTTCTTGCTTTGTACCAGCTCTTGGGTCCAGTTCCAGAGGTTTAGGCGCAGACTGAAACAACAAAGGGTCCCAGAACCGCGCCTACTGAATAAACCAGCAGTAAACCGCTTGAGATCACCACAAAATTTCCTCCATGAACATTATCGTTTATCAGCACAACACAAACGGAAGAGAGGGTCAGTGAGAAGGTTCCAAAAACAAATGCGGCCAACAACAAGATTATCAAAGAGTTTATACCGGCAACAATGATGAGGACAATTCAAGCAGCAGTATTAAATATGGGATATGGATAACAGTAGAATTATGGTCTTTGTACTCTCACAGAACAGTGGGGGGATATTTTCGAAATATAGAGTATTTGAGACCGGAGAAGCAACCAGGTTTCAGAAGAGTGAACTATTCAAATTGAAGAGCTGTTCTGTTCCCCGGAACATTTTATCGTACCATAGGAACAAAACACACAGCAGTCACCTGGTTTGGCCAAAATATCCTTGTTGCAGAACTTGCAACGGTGCATACGGATTCACATATCCGGAGGAACAATTTCCTCTGAGGTACTTCCACAATGCGGGCAGGAGAGAATTGAAGTGAGGTTTTCAATTCCGACTGGTTGAGGAATAGAGTTTTTAGTCATTATTAAATCGGAGCCGTTTTTTAACTCAGCAGCATTCCGCTGCTCATCCAGTAGTACATGATATAGCTCCCGGCCAGTATCAAAAAAAACGCAGAAACTTTCTGGATGTGAGGCATGAATTTGCGTAGATTTCCAACAATGAAGCCTTCTTTGAATAAGGCGATCCCCATGGTTAAAACCAGCAAAACTGCACCCATTCCCATGGCATAGCTGAGAAACTGTGTGATGCCGGAAAAGAAAGTTCCTGCCACCATAGCGCTGCCGGTGACAACCAGAAAAACCGGCAGGGTGCAGCTCAGGGATGCTGCTCCGAAAGCCATGCCAAACATGAAAAACCCACGTACACTCACCTCTCTGGGATCTCCAATACGATTGGCCAACTTTTGAGCCCATGCTGCCGAGAGATGATGTCCCCACAACATCCATAGTCCCAAGCCGACCAGCCCGATGCCAATCCACAGGGCAATCCAGGGCATGGCCACAACCAGCATTGTCCCTCCGGCAGAAAGCAGACCGCCCATGACAGCAAACAATACAGTGAACCCGGAAGCGACGATCAGGGCAACCCATAAAGCTTTCCACGCACGGCGAATTCTGGACCACCGATAGAACTCACTGTCCTCGGCGCCCATGTAAAGTGAAAGGTAGGCCGGCAGCATGGCAAAGCCACAAGGGTTAACCGATGAAACCATTCCCGCTCCAAAGGCATAACCCACAGGCAGCAAGTCAGCAAGTCGGCTGATCCATTCAGTAATCATCACCTGAAGTCCCATTACAAACTCTTCGTAACTTCCAGTTTAAGCTTTTCAAAAGAAAAGGAGTCCATACTTACATCCAGAATATCCTTAGTTCCTCCTTCCACGTTCTCATTGCTAATGAGACCAAGAACCAGAGCAATACAAAGTCGTTTCATGTTCCCTTTTTACCAAGGAAAAATTCACCATATTTTTATGTGGGTAATAGTAGCAATGTTCCTCACCACCTGCTCGTATTCACTGATAGATGTGAATAACAGCACACCCTTCTTTATCATTCCTTATTGATGTTAAATAAACAACAATCTCCATGGAATGAATGGGTTCTCTGTCTAGCGTCGGACAACCTATCTAATTCTTACAAGACAATGTATTAATTTATAAATTAACCATGCTAAGGTGTATCATATCACCCGGGAACAATTATATTTTCCATCGTAACAATAAGATTAGCAACTTCCATGTTGAAGGTGAAATCGGCAAGTTCCAAGCTATCCTTTTTTTCTAGGAGGGAAAAGCATCAATCCATCTACACGAACAAAAAGTCTTTTTGTAGTACAGTAACAACTATACTTTTGGGCTTTAACCAGTCACAGGCGGTTATATATAGTGTTGGGGGGAAATTCTTATCAGTTTTCAGAAACAGACAGGATTGCTTCACCGGAGCATTTGACTGAACCGAATGAACAGGAAGTTAGCTTAGTGTGGAGTTTGTATTATTTGCCGGACTGTCAAATTCTGCGTTCAGCAAAACAGACCAAAAAACCAGCACGACTTGGGGATAGTATCATGTTTGGCGGTCCGCACATCAATTAATTCAGCACCAAAAGCCTCGTCTCTGATTGCTTGAACTATTTGATCCGGACTTATGTAGTCTTCATCATAGACAACGACTGATTCTTTTAAAGTAATATTTGAAGAGATTACGCCTTTCAGACCTGAAAGGGTCGATTTTACAATCGCCACTCAACCGCCTCAGGTCAGTCCGGTTAGCGCCAGTATTGCTTTTTTATAATGAGGAGTTGGCTCTTGAGACAAAACCGGAGTCGTAAACAAAAGCACAATTACTCCAAGCATTAATACAGTATTTCGCATTTTTCATCCATTACATTGAAACAAGAAAAAAATCCACATAAGTCACAATAGCCATCAGTAAAGTAGAAGAAACAAGTGCTGCGATATTTAAACGTTTGTACTTCATTGGACAATCTTTCGCGGCACAGTCCTTTCTAAGTCGAAAAAACATCCAATATGCCGCAATAAGACCCAGTCCTCCGATAGGATACAAAATCATACGGAACTGCATCGTAAACAGCATAAAACTTCCTGTGACTAAACCCATTATTGCCAGCAACATTGGAATAACACAACAGACCGAAGCTGCTAGTGAAGTGACAATTCCGACTATTCCTGGTCTGATATCTGAAAAACTTATTAGCAATCCTTAATTATTTTTGATTTGCTTGAAAAAAATGTGGTAATGAAACTGATAGTTTTACTTTCATAATACACAGTTTGTGCCTTCCGGTTTTTTCAGCTTTATCAGCATTCAATGAATTCAATTCTAAAGTTTAACTCAAAACCAGAAAATAATAATTTTATCTTATGAATTTGTTTATAATTAATTTAAGCAGCCGAAAATGTCAAGATGTATTTTTGTCAGTCAAATAGTTTGTTTAATCGTGGGTAATAAAGTAAAAAATTTTACTTCTTCAAAAAGGCAAGTATTCGAGGACAGCATCAAGAGTTTTGATTTCCAAAACCGGTGTACCGGGCAGACGTTCCGGAGCTTGCGCAAAACGATTGACCCACACAGCCTGAAAACCATAAGTAGCCGCTCCGGAAACATCCCAGGCATTTGAGGAAAAGAACAGGATTTCTTCCGGATTACATGCAAGATGATTGGTGGCCAATTGATAAACCTGCGGCGATGGTTTGAAAATACCAATCACGTCCACTGAAATAATCGCATCCAAATTTCCTTGCAAATGACTATTGCCTACTCCTGCTTCAAGCATTTCCGGAGATCCATTGGAGAGAATTGCAGTACCTATACCTCGCTGCTTTAATTCACGCAGAGATTCCGGAACTTCCGGATAGCAGGCTAATTCATGATAGGCGTTCAGCAGGTCTTTCCGTAAACTGCTGTCTTCAATCTGGTGTGAATCCAAGGCATAATCAAGAGCGTCTTGAGTCACCTGCCAGAAATCCACATAGCGCTGCATCAGGCTGCGCAGCCAGGTGTATTCCAGCTGTTTTGTGCGCCATAAAGCAGAGACTTCCGGAGCTTTTTCACCCAGCCTCGCTTGATGACGGGAAGCAGCAGAATGAACATCAAATAGCGTTCCGTAGGCATCAAATACAGCTTGTTTAACAGATTTCAAAACAACAGGATTCATAGCAATTTTTCAGCAACAGGATTAGTTAACAACTCGAATGCATTTTACGGAACATCTCCGGACAAGGCAATGCCTAATCACCGGCGCGGAATATTAGAGTTTGGGGATGAAAAGCGTACCACGCAAACCAGAAGGCGTTGAGGCTCGGCAGCACTTTGCCGTTTGAATTACGTACGATTCCATTGCGGGACTCGAGCTTAAATTCGAGAAACAGCTTTTTACCTGCCACAGTATCTTAAAGAGGAGAATTTATTCTGGATAATTCCGTAAAAGGATAGGCTTTGAACTGACCATCTATTTCTATGCGGATCACCCGCTCTTTTGGATGATATTGACTGCTGCGAAATGATAATGGGAAATAAATGTCTCCGTTTACATCATAGTCTCCATAAGGCGAACGACTATAATCTCTGCGGTAACCGGTATCAAGTGAGAGAACTTTTGTGTTTGGATTCTTATTTTTCCATTCTTCCCAGGTTGTATGCTCAACCGGCACAGCAACAAGTCGTTCACCTTTACGCGGTCCGCTGATTGCCTGCCCCATTATTTGAGACCAAAGGGACGCACTCTCACGGTCATAGAGCAGCAGATCGCTGTTGTAGAGCAAACCTGAGACACCGAATGTTGTTTGTTTACCGTTGAAATCCCGCCGAAAGGCCATCCCTGTGCCGCAGAGCGGACAATATGTGATGGAGACGGGAACATCACCTACAGTATCATTCACGATTTCGTGCCAGTTTAGAATCGCAAGCGGATAAGCTCGGAAATCAGACTCGACTTCCAAGCCTAGGATTTGACTGTTTGGCAAAAGCCAATCTGCTTCTGATGCTGATACAAATTTTGGTGAATCTATAGAAGGTATCCCGTCACGCGGCGGACCGCCACTGAGGATTTCCTCCAGAGGTACCAGCGGATCAATGATGGAAAATCCATTTCGCTGTGCTGATTCCGCCTTTGCAGGAAAAACACAGAGAAACAGCGTCAAATGCAAAAGCAAAGTCGACAGGCGTGCGCCTGCCAACTTTAGGAAATCATATTTCCTTGAGTTCAGATTGCATCTTTTGTTGAAGAATGTTCCCAACATCTCCCAGTCCGTTGCTGGATGGATTTGCGGCATGGGGATCAATACAATTCAGATTTTCATCACCCATAACCCGCTTGAGCAATATTTCCTGGCATGGGTCTTCAACTTTACTAATTTTACCTCCACGTGCGAGGTACTGCTCCATAGCAGACTGAACTTCTTCATGGCTAACATATGATTTCGCTATTCAAAGAAATTAAATAGGCAATTTTTTAACCGCTTAACTAAACAACAAGAAGTCATGCAAAAATCATGAATTTTTTTACTTATTTGCCTTTAAAATTACTAATTTTTATTTGATTCTTGTGTCATGACAATTCCAGCAAAATAGACAGGAATTAATGATGTGTATTAAAATTTTGGAAGGTGTTTATCTTTACTAAATTCAGATTAGATTTTTCCCTTTAATAACAATAAGTAATCAATGCTTTGGCAAATGTGGATTTTTTAGGTAGTAATGAAAAACTGGCTGCTAAAAGGAGGCTTATTTTTTATCTTTTTCAACTTTTTTATTCTGGAATTTACAAAGTAAGGCACGTCATTAACTTTGTTTTCTTTGAAATACAAATATTTGCCTGGAACATTTTTCCCTTTTCAGAACTATTCACCAAAATATTCCTCCCATCGATCAGCAGCATCTTCAGCAAATAATATTTTACATGCCTCCCTGAGACCATCTGATTTTTTTAAGTCTTCATGTTTCACTACCAAAGCCAGCTTGGACCGTCGTCTTAAAAAATCTTCCAGAGTAATAATCATTTCCCGGTCTGCAGCTTCGGTCAATTCACATTTAATGTAATCTGTACCATCTATTAAAGGTTCTGCCATTTTTGGTTCATTTTGAATATTTTCCAAAAGCCCGAAAGCCCGCTTGCCATAGCGTCGCCAAAGACGTGTGGACAGTTTTTCCGAAGCTCCGGAAGAAGTTAACTCATCAAGATTCATTTCATTCACTTTTTTATAGTATTTTTCACAAGTTGTCTTATCCGGTTCTCCGTACCATGTTTGGTTTAGTTCCGGAAGTGAAAATCCCAATTGCCTGACAGTTTCGCAGATATTATCACCAACATTAATACAGTCCGTGAGTTTTCCACCAAAAATGCTGATGTGCTTTTTCTGATGATTGACATCAATCTGGTGTTTGCGAGAGAGTTTGGTCCAGTCATCATTGCTATTATTATTCTCACCCGTCCCAACAACAAGAGGACGCACTCCGCAACGTTCAGAAATAATATCATCTTCAGTCAAAGGTTTGGGTAAATCCAGACGTTTGTTTATATTATCCAGAACAAATTCCCGATCATCTGCAGTGACCGCTGTTTCCGGACTGGAAACACGTGTATCGGTTGTTCCAATCATTGTCCTCTCACCCATTGGAATTGCGAAAAACATACGTCCGTCATCAGCAAAAAAAGTAAGCACCCTTTCGTTTCCAGTAATTTTAGGAACAATCAAATGAATACCTTTAGAAAAGATATGGCGGTGGACAGTTGTTTGTACAGAAAGCAGATTTTGCTGATCAACATAAGGTCCACAGGCATTGATAATTACTTTGCTCCGGATTTCAAATTTTTCTTTGTTCCTGTTGTTACGAAGTTTTGTCAACCACTCACCATTTGTAATCTGCTTACTTCCTAGGGATTCCACGTAATTGGCTGCTGTACAGTTGTTATCAAGAGCAGTGCGAATAAAACTGAAGACAAAACGCGCGTCATTGTCGTAGAGAAATGCGTCAGAATACTCAACCCCGCCAATGCTGTTAGCTGTGTTGATCACCGGCTCGTCTTGATTAATCTGTTGTGGAGTGAACAAACGCGGCTTGCTTGTGAAGAAATTTCCTATCCCCCAGTAAAGCAATGCTCCCCAATAAAGCATTCTGGAGGAATAACGAAACCCTTTTTCCAGATTAGTGTAAAAACAGATTTGCTTGATTGCGGAAGGATAAGAACGAAGAAGATGATTACGGGATTTGCAAAGCTTTCTCACAAGAGAAAACTCGTAGGATTCCATGTACTTGATACCACCCCAGATAAGGTTTGAAGAATTTTGACTGGTGCATCCGGCAAAATCACCTTTATCTACCAATGCCACTTGTAGGCCTCGTGCTGAAAGTGAAGCCGCCGCAACCGCACCGTTAATTCCTCCACCAATGATTAGGATATCGAAGGATTTACCAGTTAATTTATTTATGTTGTAGTTTCTTAGGCTCATCTCCAGACTTACCGCTATAT
>LULL01000904.1_pt1 | contig 19173 bp, 15 predicted proteins | sample 728161 | NCBI WGS metagenome assembly LULL01 (sample SAMN03860290, study PRJNA289734) | marine metagenome | biome: seawater column; feature: ocean; material: water; isolation source: Red Sea water column Station 149 - depth 500m | place: Saudi Arabia: Red Sea | collected 2011-10-15 | depth 500 m
GGTGCCGGCAGGACTCGACGATGCGACGCAGGGCCTCGTCGAAGGGCGCCTCACCGTCGTTGTTCCCCGGACCGAGGCCGAGGAGCCGACCCGCCAGGCCCAGCACGGCGACCACCAGCACCGGCCGGACCACACGCTCGCCGCCCTGCACCGTGATCCGGGCACCCAGCGCCCCACCCACGGCGAAGCCGGCCGCCAGCACCAGGGCCGGTGCCCAGTCCACCCGGCCGCCGACGACGAACACGGGCAGCGCCGTCACGGTCACGACGAGGATGACGACCACCTTGACGCTGTTGGCCACCACCAGGTCCAGGCCCGACCGCGACAGCGCCAGCACCAGCAGCAGCCCGATGCCGGCCTGGAACGCGCCGCCGTAGCAACCCACCCCGAAGAACACCGTCGCCGCCACCGGCGCAGGCCAGGCGGCGGGATGGGCGTCCGGGCCGAAGGCGGGCACCCTGGGCGGCCGCAGCGACAGCAGCGTCGGCCAGCCGGGAGACCAGCAGCGCCCCCACCAGCGACCCGGCGACGACCGGCAGCAGGACCGGCAGCATGCGCGACATCCCCGACACGCCGAGCCGTCGGAACGCCGCCGCTGCCGTGAGGTTCGAGGCCAGGATCCCCACCCTGTTCGAACCGTTGGCGATGTTCCCCGGCACGCCGGCGATGACGAGCAGGGGCACGGTCAGCAGCGACCCGCCACCGGCGCAGGCCAGGCGGCGGGATGGGCGTCCGGGCCGAAGGCGGGCACCCTGGGCGGCCGCAGCGACAGCAGGAGCAGCGGCACCATCAGGACGCCGAAGGCCCGCTCGAACGTCTCGTCGGCCAGCCGGGAGACCAGCAGCGCCCCCACCAGCGACCCGGCGACGACCGGCCGAACGCGGACGGCCTCGTCGTAAAGGTCGTCGTCGAAGTCCAGCAGGTGCGCCTCGAGCAGCAGGTCACCGTCGGCGTAGAAGTGGGGGCGGGTGCCGAGGGAGATCGCCGCGGCGTGCACGGCACCGTCGGCCCGCTCGAACCAGCCGGCGTACACGCCGTCCTCGGGCAGCAGGACCGTGCGGTCGACCTTGACGTTCGCCGTGGGGAACCCGAGCTCCCGGCCCCGCCGGTCGCCTTGGCCGACGACGCCCCGGACCTCGTAGGGGCGGCCCAGCATGGCGTTGGCCCGCACGAGGTCGCCCCGGGACAGCGCCCGCCGGATGAACGTGGACGAGACCTGCTCGTGGTCGCGGGCCGGCACCCCGTCGAGGCCGACGAGGCCCAGCCCCAGCACCTCGAAGTCGTGAACCTCCCCCATCGCCCGCAGCAGCGCCACGTTGCCGAGCCGCTGGTGGCCGAAGTGGAAGTCCTCACCGACGACGATCGCCCGCACGTCGAGGCAGTCGACGAGCACGCGGGTGACGAACGCCTCGGCCGACTCGGTGGCCGCCTCATCGTCGAAGGGCACGACCACGGTCTCGTCAACGCCGGTGGTCGCCAGCTGTTCGAGCTTCTGGTCGAGCTCGGTGAGCAGCAATGGTGCCGACTCGGGGCGCACCACCGACGCCGGGTGCCGGTCGAACGTGACGACCGCCGACCGCAGGCTCCGCTCCTCGGCGAGGCGGCACACCTGGGCGATCACCTGGCGGTGGCCGACGTGGACGCCGTCATAGGCGCCGATCGTGACGACGGTGCCCGCTGCGTCGGGCTCGGCGGGCGTCAACGCACGTCTGATCTCCACCGCGCCGAGGCTACCGACCGGGCCGGTCGGGGCCGGGCACCGGCGCGACCACTGGCTCAGCCGCCAGGCCGAGGGTCAGCCGACCAGCACCACCGTCGGCTTCGTCCGCCCCCCGTGGGGCTCGTAGACGGCCAGCAGCGAGCCGTCGGAGCCGTGGACGGCCCACGGGCCGTCGCCCTCGACGCCGAGGCGCTCCCGGTCGAGCACCTTCCCGTGCCCGATGTCGACGGCCAGTGCCTCGTCCACGGCAATGCCGTCGAGGTGGCGGACGCCGGCCGACGGCGGCAGCACCTCGGGGTCCTCCAGGTCCCGGGCCTCGGCGATCGTGAACGAGCCGACCGCGAGCCGGCGCAGGTCGGTGAGGTGCGCCCCGCCGCCCAGGGCGGTTCCCAGGTCCGCGGCCAGCGTCCGCACGTAGGTGCCCGAGGAGCACTCGACGTCGGCCCTCCAGCGCAGGGGGTCGTCGGTCGGTGCCACGTCGAAGCGGTGGACCGTGACCGACCGCGGCGCCCGTTCGACCTCGCCACCCTCCCGGGCGATCTCGTGGAGGCGTCGCCCGCCGACCTTGACGGCGGACACCATCGGCGGGACCTGCTCGATGTCGCCGGTCAGTCCGGCGACCGCACGCAGGACGTCGTCTCGGTCGACGCCCGACATGTCGTGGACCGCGGTGACCTCGCCCGCCGCGTCGAGGGTCGAGGTCTCCGCGCCCAGCACGATCGTGGCCGTATAGCGCTTCGGGAGCAGGGTGAGGAAGCGCAACAGGCGGGTCGCCCGGCCGACGCCCAGCACGAGCACGCCGGTGGCGTCCGGGTCGAGGGTCCCCGAGTGTCCGACGGCGCCGACGGATCCGTCGTCGGACTCGTCCCGGAGGCCACGCAAGATGTCCTCGATCCGCTCGGCCGAGCGGGCGGCCTCGTCGGCCACGAACACCAGCGGCGGGGTGCGCCGCAGGCGGGCCCGGTCGCCGATCGCCCGCTGCAGTCGGGAGCGCTGTTCGTCGAGCGCCTCGAGCGCCTCGTCATCGTCGGCGCCGCCCGCCACGTAGACCCGGGCGCGGCTGAGGTCGCGGTCGGTGTCCACGCCGGTGACGGTCACCAGGTCGAGACGCCGGTCGTCGATGCGTTCGAGCTCATCGGCGACGATGCGGGTCAGCAACTCGTTGAGCCGCTCGGTCCGATCGAAACCGCGTGGTGCACCACCGCTGCGATGACGGTTGCGGGCCATGGCGTCAGGTCCGCTCGAGCTCCCGCTCGTCGTACGTCTCGATCACGTCCCCCTCCTTGAGGTCCTGGAAGTCGGAGAGCCCGATGCCGCACTCGTAGCCCGACTGGACATCGCGCACGTCCTCCTTGAAGCGACGCAGCGACCGGACCTCGCCCTTCCAGATGATCGTGCCCTCGCGCAGGAAGCGGACCTTGCTGCCCCGGGTGATCGTGCCGTTCTGGACGTAGCAGCCGGCGATCTTGCCGATGCGCGGGATCGAGAAGATCTCGCGCACCTCGGCGTCGCCGGTGACGACCTCCTCGAACTCGGGCGCCAGCATGCCGACCATGGCCGACTCGACGTCCTCGAGGAGCTGGTAGATGACCTCGTAGGTGCGGATCTCGACCTTCTCGGCCTCGGCGAACTCCCGGGCCTTGCGGTCGGGACGCACGTTGAAGCCGACGATGGTGGCGTTGGAGGCGCCCGCCAGCTGGATGTCGTTCTCGGTGATCCCGCCGACCGCCCGGTGCACGAACGCCAGCTTGACGTCATCGCGCTCGAGCCGCTTCAGGCTCTCGCAGACCGCCTCCAGCGAGCCGTTCACGTCGGCCTTGACCACCAGGTTCAACGTGGCCGCCTCGCCCTTCTGGATCTGCTCGAAGATGTCCTCGAGGCGGGCCCCACTCGACAGGGCGTGGGCGTCACGGCCGATGTTGGCCTGGCGCTTGAAGTGGGACCGCTTCTCGGCGACCCGACCGGCCACCTTCTCGTTGGGTGCCACGACGAAGCGGTCGCCGGCCTCGGCCACGTCGGACAGGCCCAGCACCTCGACCGGCGTCGACGGTCCGGCCTCCTTGACCTGCCGGCCGTGGTCGTCGATCAGCGCACGGACGCGTCCCCACGCGGCACCGGCGACCAGGGGGTCACCGACCTTCAGGGTCCCGGACTGGACGAGGATGGTGGCCACCGATCCCCGGCCGACGTCGAGGTGCGACTCGAGCACGACGCCCTGGGCCCGCCCTTCGGGGTCGGCGCGCAGGTCCTCGACCTCGGCGATCACGCTCAGGTTCTCGATCAGGTCCTCGATGCCGAGCCCCTGGAGGGCCGACACCTCGACGGTGACGGTCTCGCCGCCCCACGCCTCGGGCACCAGTTCGTGCTCGGCCAGCTGCGTGAGCACCCGCTGCGGCTCGGCGTTGTCGCGGTCGACCTTGTTGACGGCCACGACGATCGGGACGTCGGCCGCACGGGCGTGGTTGATGGCCTCGATGGTCTGGGGCATGACGCCGTCGTCGGCAGCAACCACGAGCACCACGATGTCGGTGGCGTCGGCGCCGCGTGCCCGCATGGCGGTGAACGCGGCGTGGCCCGGGGTGTCGATGAAGGTGACGGCGTTGCCGTCCTGCTCGACCTGGTAGGCACCGATGTGCTGCGTGATGCCGCCGGCCTCGCCGTCGACCACGTTGGCGTCGCGGATCCGGTCGAGCAACGTCGTCTTGCCGTGGTCGACGTGGCCCATGACCGTGACGACCGGCGGACGGATCGGGGCGTCCTCGTACTCCGGCTCGGCAACCTCGAGCAGGGCCAGGAGCTCGATCTCCTGCTCCTCGCCAGGGTCGACGAGGCGGACCTCGGCACCGATCTCGGCGGCGAACAACTCGATCATGTCGTCGGAGAGTGCCTGGGTGGCCGTGACCATCTCGCCCTGCTGCATGAGAAAACGGACCACGTCGGCGGCGGTGCGGTTCAGCTTGGGCCCCAGGTCCTGGGCCGTCGTCGACCGCTCGACGACCACCTCGCCCTCGGGGACGGCGGCGTCCTCGGGCGTGTAGGTCGGCACGTCCATCGGCTGGAGTTCCTCGCGGCGACGCCGGCGGCGACCCCCACGACGGGGTGGGCGCCTGCCACCCGGACCACCGGGACGGCCGCCGGGGCCACCCGGACGACCGCCGGGGCCACCCGGACGACCGCCGGGACCACCTGGGACCCACGGGAGGACCGCCGGTGTCACCGGGCGGCGGGCCGGAGCGGCGACCGGTGGGTCCTTCACCCGGGCCGCCCGGAGGACGGGGGCGCAGGCCGGGCGGCGGCGGAATGGGCTTGCCACCGGGGCCGGCGGGTGGCGGCGGAATGGGCTTGCCACCGGCCGAGAGGGGTGGGGTTGCGCCGGACGCCGGCATGCGGCCTCCGGGCGCCTCGACCCGGGCCGCCGGATCGGGAACCGTAGGTTCGTCCGGCACCGGTGCGTCCGACGACGGTGCAGCAGTGGGCTCCGTCGTCTCGGGCTCGGTCGTCCGGCGAGGAGGCGCCGAGGAGCCGCTCGAGGAGATCACCCTACGGGGCCGCTCGGGCTCGGGAGCTGCCTCGACCACCGGCGCCGGCTCGGGCTCCGGCTCGGGAGCGGGCTCCGGCTCCGGCTCGGGCTCGACGGCGGACCCGGTCTGCCTGCGCTTCGACCATCCCCGACGAGTGGCTCTTGACGCCGATTCCGAGGGCGCCACAGAGGTCGAGGACCTCGGTGTTCTCCATCCCCAGTTCGCGCGCCAACTCGTAGACGCGGATGTTCTTCGGCACGGTGGTCTCGACGTCCTGCTTCTCGATGGGGATGCCGCGGTGGCACGGCCTGCCGGCCCGACGGGCCGATAAGCGACGCTATCGCCCCGGCGGGCCGTTCACCCGCCCGGCAGCGGGCCAGCGGCAGCCACGGTCGACGCCCAGCCGCCGACCAGTTCCGCCGCTGCAGCAGCCGGCACGCCGACCCGGAGGGCCCGCCCGACCGCATCCCGCTGCACGGCGAGGTCGAGGCAATCGGCATCCGGGCACAACCAGGCACCGCGCCCGGAATGGCCCGGACCCGTCACCAGTCGCCCCTCGGAGGGCGACCAGGCGATGCGCACCACCGTGTCGGCCGGCGCCCGGCTCCGGCAGCCAATGCAGGTGCGCTCGGGCACGCCGGTCAGGCGGTCTCGTCCTCGTCGGCGGGCGCATCAGACGAGCCGTCCTCGGCAGGCGCCTCGGGGACCGCCTCCCCGTCGTCGACGACAGGAGCCTCCTCGTCGGCGGGCGCATCAGACGAGCCGTCCTCGGCGGGGGCATCAGACGAGCCGTCCTCGGCGGGCACAGCCGGACCACCCTCGGCGGGCTGCCAGACCTGCTCGCCGGTCGCCTCGTTGACGACCCACTCGCCCTCGGCCCAGTCGACCTCGGCGTAGGCGGCCTCCTCGGCGACCTGGGTCTCGCTCTTGATGTCGATCCGCCAGCCGGTCATGCGGGCAGCCAGGCGGGCGTTCTGCCCCTCCTTGCCGATCGCCAACGACAGCTGGTAGTCCGGAACGATCACCGTGGCGGTACCCGTGCCCTCGTCGATGAGAACCTCCTTCACCTTGGCCGGCGACAACGCCTTCATGACGAAGTCCTCCGTGTCCTCGGAGAACGGCACGATGTCGATCTTCTCACCCCGCAGCTCGTTGACGACCATGCGCACCCGGGCGCCACGGGCGCCGACACAGGCCCCCACGGGATCGACGTTCCGGTCGTTGGACGCCACCGAGATCTTGGTGCGGTGTCCGGGCTCCCGAGCGCACGCCCGGATCTCGACGACGCCGTCGGCGATCTCGGGGACCTCCAGCTCGAACAGGCGCTTGATGAGGCCCGGATGGGTCCGGCTCACCACGATCTGGGGGCCCTTGGCGGTCTTGCGGACCTCGACGATGTACGCCTTGAGGCGCGTGTTGGCCTCGGGCCGCTCGTAGGGCACCTGCTCGGCCTGCGGCAGCAACGCCTCGACCCGCCCCAGGTCGAGCAGCGTGTAGCGGGAGTCCGACTGCTGGATCATCCCGGTGACGATGTCGCCCTCGCGTCCCGCGTACTCCTCGTACTTGAGGTCGCGCTCGAACTCGCGGATGCGCTGCGTCATGACCTGGCGGGCCGTCTGCGCCGCGATGCGACCGAAGTCGTCCGGTGTGACGTCGAACTCGTCGCCGACCGGCTCGCCCTCCTCGTCGAGGTCCTGGGCGAACACCCGGATGTCCATCGAGTCGGGGTCGATGGTGACCCAGGAGAATTCGTGGGCTCCGGGGGTCCGCTTGTAGGCGGTCTCGAGGGCGTCCGCCAGCGCCCCGAACAGCGCATCGACCGAGATGCCCCGCTCGTCGGCGAGCAGCTGGAGGGCCTCCATCATGTCCTGGTTCATCGTCCAACCTCGCTTTCGTCGGTGGTGGGCTGCGGTGCCCGCCCCCGGTCGCTCGACTTCCGGGCGGCCCCGGAGTCCCATTCGAAGACCGTGCGTGCCTTCTGGATCTCGTCGTACCGGAGGGCACGCACGTCGCCCACCGGGGTGCGGACGGTGATGCCGTCCGAGTCGGCCTGTTCGAGGGTCCCCACCAACCGGCGCTCGCCCTCGACATCGGGTGTGGTCTTGACCGTGATCGAGGCGCCCACTACCCGGGCGAAGTGTTCGGGACGGCGCAGCGGGCGCTCGAGGCCCGGGCTGCTGACCTCGAGGGTGTAGCGGCCGGGCAGCGGGTCCTCGTGATCCAGCGCCCGCGACACCTCGCGGGTCAGGACGGCAATGGCGTCCATGCCGACGCCGTCCGGGTGGTCGATCGTGACCCGCAGGACGCCGCCGTTGTACTCGACGTCGAGGAGTTCGACGCCGACGCGTTCACAGAGGGGCGCGCAGAGGTCACCGACCCGGTCGGTCACACCCATCGCTCCTCCTGATCGTTCCTGCCGGTGCCGGCCGGCGGGCCGGACACCGCTGTTCGTCGCGCACCTCACCCGACGAAAACGAAAGGCGTGGGCAGGGCCCACGCCTCGTCGCCGGAGCGATGCACGCGGCGCAAAGCATACCGGCTGGGTTCTCCACGCGCCGCCGGAGGCGGGGTCGCCGACACGAAATGACACGGGCGCCGCAGGCGCCTCAGCCGGTGCGGCGGCGGATCTCCTCGATGCGGGCACCGGCATCGTTGGCGTCGTCACCCTGCTCGGCCAGCAGCCCCTCGCGGTCCCGCTCCGCCTCCCGGGCCGCCCGGTCGGTGTCGACCCGCGCCAGGGCCGCCTCGGCACCGTGCTCGTGGATGAAGTCCGCCCACTCGACCAGCGCCTCGACCATCTCGTCCTCGGCCACGACAGCGGCGTTCTGACCCTTAACGAACAGGTGGCCCCGACGACGACCGGCGGCGATGCCGAGGTCGGCGTCGCGTGCCTCGCCCGGCCCGTTGACCACGCACCCCATCACGGCCACCTGCAGTGGGATCTCCCGGTCGGCGAAGGCCGACATGGCCTCCTCGGCCACCGCAACCACGTCGATCTCGGCCCGACCACAGCTGGGACAGGCGATCAGGTCCACGTTCTTGCGTTCACGCAACCCCAGGGACTCGAGCAGCTGGCGGCCCGCCCTCGCCTCCTCGACGGGGTCGGCGGTGAGCGAGTAGCGGATCGTGTCGCCGATCCCCTCGGCCAGCAGCGGGGCGATCCCGGCCGTCGACTTCACGAGTCCCGCCGGCGGTGGCCCCGCCTCGGTGACGCCCAGGTGCAACGGGTGGTCGGTCACCTCGGCCAGCTGACGGTAGGCCTCGATCATCAGCGGCACGCTGGACGCCTTCACGGAGATCTTGATGAGGTCGAAGCCGACCTCGGCGAAGTAGCCGATCTCGTCCAGTGCCGACTCGACCATGGCCTCGGGCGTGACCCGGCCACCGTGCTTCTCGTAGAGGTCGGGATGCAGCGACCCGCCGTTGACGCCGATCCGGATCGGAACCCCGCGGTCGCGGGCCTCGGCGGCGACCGTGCGGATGTGCTCGGGCCGGCGGATGTTGCCCGGGTTGAGGCGCAGGCAGTGGACGCCCGCCTCCAGCGCCGCCAGCGCCATCCGGTACTGGTGGTGGATGTCGGCCACGATCGGCACCGGCGAACGGGGCACGATGCGGGCGAGGCCCTCGGCCGCCTCGATCTCGTTGCAGGTGCACCGAACGATGTCGGCGCCCGCCATGGCCAGGTCGTAGATCTGCTGGAGCGTCGCCTCGTGGTCCGCCGTGCGGGTCACCGTCATGGACTGGACGCTGATCGGCGCCCCACCGCCGACGGGGACGTCGCCCACCAGCACCTGCCGGGTGGGGCGTCGTTCGAACGCAGCCGCGACCTCCACGGGGACACGCTACCGGCGACCCGCCGGCAGCCGCCGGGCGAGGCGGGTGCGCCGGGCCTCAACCGAAGTCGGGCAGGTCGACCAGGTCGCGGTAGAGGGCAATGAGGGCCAGGGCCAGCAGGAAGGTGACCACCACCCACGTCAACTGGGCCAGTTTTGCGGCGTCGGCGAAGTGGCGACGACCCCGACGCGAGCGCAGGCGTTCGTACGTGGCGATGGCGATGTGCCCACCGTCCAGAGGGAGCAGCGGCACCAGGTTGAACACCCCCACGAACACGTTCACCAGCACCACGAACCACAGGAAGTTGTAGGCCCCCGAGTCGAAGGCGGCGTCGCCGAGGCGCACGGCGCCGTAGATCGACAGGAGCCGGTTCTCCTCCTCCGGGCCGCTGGTCGTCACCGTCGGAACGCCCTCGATGCCCCCCGACTCGACCGCCCCGCCGACGAAGCCCGAGATGCCGCCCGGCGTGAAGAACCGCAGCAGCGCCCATGTCGACTCCCACAGCAGGTCGCCCATCGTCGACGTCGCCTCGACGACGCCGTCGACGGGACCGAGCGGCTCCAGCGGGTGCTTCGGCGAGACGCCGAAGAAGCCGACCACCGCTGCCGAGGCCGACGGCAGGCGTCTAGGCGCCGAGGTCACGCCCACGACCGAGTCGTCGACGCGTCGGACGGTCAGCCGATGTGGCGTTCCGACCTCGACGCGGTCCACGACATCGGCCCAGGCCGCCGTGGTCACGCCGTCGACCGCGACGATCCGGTCGCCCGGGTAGAGACCCGGGAAGGCCGCCGCGCCGCCCGACGACAGACGCTCACCGATCGTGACCGAACGCACCAGCCGCGTGCCGCTGCGCTCGATCTCGACGGCGAGCACCCGGCCGGGCGCCGCCCGAACGACCTCGCCGAAGCGGTCGAAGTCGGCCACCGGCCGGCCACCCACCGAGAGGATCCGGTCCTCGGCCAGAACGCCCGCCTCCTCGGCAGCCGTCGCCGGCACCACCGACCGCACCACCCACGACCCGGTGTCCGGGCGCCCCAGCGCCACGAAGATCACGACGAGGAGCAGGCCGGCGAGGAGGAACTGCGTTGCCGAGCCGGCCAGGGCCACCGCCAGGCGCCGCGGGTACGACTGCTGCCGGTAGGTGCGGTGCTCCACCTCGGGCTCGACCTCGTCCAGGTTCGTCATCCCGGTGATCCGCACGTACGCCCCTGCCGGGATCGCCTTCACCCCGTACTCGGTCTCGCCGCGCTGGACCGACCACACCCGGGGCCCGAAGCCGATGAAGGCCTCGGTGACCTGCATGCCGGCCCAACGGGCCACGACGAAGTGGCCCAGTTCGTGCACGACCAGCATCACCACGAACGAGAGGACGACCGCCAGCATCGAGAGTCCGAACCAGAAACCGAAGGCGGCCGTGCTGCCCAACAGCAGCAGCAGCCGGGTCCGCCGGTCGCCGGCGGTGAGCGCCCTGCGGGTCACGCCACCGCCTCCACCCGGGCCATCGTGGCGGCCCGGGCCCGGGCATCGGCGTCGAGTACCGCGTCGATGCTGTCCGCCGGCAGGTCCGGCCAGGCCTCGAGGACGTCGGCCAACACCTCCGCGATGCCGATCCACGACAGCCGCCCGTCCAGGAAGGCGGCCACCGCAACCTCATTGGCGGCGTTCAGCCAGGCGGGTGCCGTGGCGCCCAGCCGCCCGGCGGCGAACGCCAGGTCGAGGCACGGAAAGGCCGCCCGGTCAGGCGGCTCGAAGTCGAGGTGCAGCGCCCCGGTCCAGTCGATCGCCCCGAACGGCACGTCGAGGCGGTCCGGAAAGGCGAGGGCATAGCCGATGCAGGTCCGCATGTCGGGGTGCGACAGTTGTGCCATGGTCACCCCGTCGCGGAACGACACCATCGAATGCACGATCGACTGGGGGTGCACGACCACGTCGATCCGGTCGTAGTCGATGTCGAACAGCTCATGCGCCTCGATCACCTCGAGGCCCTTGTTCATGAGGGTCGACGAGTCGACGGTGATCTTGGGGCCCATCGACCAGGTCGGATGGGCGAGGGCGTCCTCGACGGTCACACCGGCCAGGTCGGCCCGGCTCCGTCCCCGGAACGGGCCACCCGAGGCCGTCAGCACGATGCGTTCGACCTCCACCCGGTCGCCGCCGCGCAGGCACTGGTGGACGGCACAGTGCTCGCTGTCGACCGGCAACAGCTCGGCGCCCGGCGTGGCACGGGCCGCCCGCACCACCGGTCCGGCCGCGATGAGGGACTCCTTGTTGGCGAGCCCCAGACGGCGCCCGGCTTCGAGCGCTGCCATCGTGACCGGCAGGCCGGCGAAGCCCACCACGCCGTTGACCACCATGTCGGCCGCCGTGGCCGCCTCGGCCATCGCCATCTCACCGGCCAGCAGCTCGGTCCCGTCGGGCAGCCGGTCCGCCAGGTCGGCGGCCAGCGAGGCGTCGGCGATCGCCACCACCGACGGCCGGAACCGCTCGGCCTGTTCGGCCAGGAGGTCGACCGAGCGGGCGGCACCGATGGCGACCACGTCGTACCGGTCGGGGGCGGCCGCAGCGATGTCGAGCGTCTGGGTGCCGATGGAGCCCGTCGACCCCATCACCGCCACGCGGGAGATCACGGTGCAGCCCGTCGAGTCGCCGGCGGGGGCGTCGTCGCCATGGCGCGGAGCCTAACGGTGGCCACCGTGAGCGCCCGGTGGCTGAAGTCCGGGATCAGGCCCCGAACAGGTCGAGCATCCGGGCCGTGTAGTACGTGGCCGGAAGGACGAAGAGCAGGGCGTCGAACCGGTCGAGCAGCCCGCCGTGGCCCGGCAGCACGCTGCCCATGTCCTTGATGCCGAGGTCGCGCTTGATCATCGACTCGCAGAGGTCGCCCAGCGGCGCCGCGATGGCAGCCACGATGCCGAGCACGGCTACCGACGTGAGGTCGCCGGGATCCTGGCCGAACGGGGTGATGCGGCCCACCACCAGCACGCAGACCGCGAAGCAGGCGATCATGCCGCCGACGAGCCCCTCCATCGTCTTGTTGGGACTGACGGCCGCCAGGGGTGTTCGACCCGCCAGACGGCCGACGAACAGGCCGCCCACGTCGTAGCCGACGGTGGCCAGCACGGCGGCCAGCAGCATGCCGATGCCATTGCCGTCCGTCAGCATCAGCCCGACGAACGAGCCCAGCAGGCCGATGTAGAGCACCCCGAACAGGGTCACCGCGATGTTGACCATCGGGGCGTCGCGGTCGACGCCCGTGAGGTACCAGAGCAGGCAGAACAGCACCGTCAGGCCCATCACCAGGGGCACGGCCGCCTCGTAGCGCCAATAGGCGCCCAGATTCAGGGCGGCCACGGCGACGATGCCCAGCAGCGTCGCCGGCTGGTAGCCGACCCGCCGGACCGAGCCGTAGAACTCGACGGCCGCCAGCACCAGGACGACGGTGGCCAGCGCTACCGCCGCGCTCGCCCCCACCCGGAACGAGATGAGGGCCAGAGCCCCAAGGGCCAGGCCGGTCAGGACCGCCGTCGGCATGTCCCTGCCGCCGTCACCACTGCCGCCGCCCCGGCGAGCGGCACGGCTGCGGCGACCACCGCCGGCCGCGGCCGGCTGGACGTCGTCGGCCCAGCGTGGCTCCTCGTCGCCGAAGCCCGCGGCCGGGTTTCCCACGGCGGGTGTCGGCGGCTCGGTCCAGTGCGGCAGGCTCCCGGTGTCGGGCTCGGCCCCGAACACCGAACGCCCGGGCTCCACCTCGTCCTCAGCCGCCTCGAGACCCAGGATCCGGATCTCCTCGAAGGGTTGGCCCCCGCTCTGCTGCTCCTGGTTCACGGATCCTCCCTCACCCATCCTGCTCAGACCTCGAGCAGCTCGTCCTCTTTGGCCGCCCGGGACTCGTCGATCAACGCCTCGTGTGCATGAATGAGTTCGTCGAGCTGCGAGCCGGCGTACCGGATGTCGTCCTCGGACACGTGGCCCTCGCTCTCGATGTCGTCCAGGTCCTTGCGGGCATGGCGTCGGAGGCCCCGCAGGTGGTTCTTGGCCTCCTCGGCCATGCGGTTGATCATTCGTACCATGTCCCGGCGTCGCTCCTCGGTCAGCTCCGGGAACGAGAGCCGGATGGTGCGCCCGTCGTTACTCGGCGCCAGGCCCAGATCGGCGTTCACCACGGCCCGCTCCACGGCCGGGACGTTGGCCGGATCGTGTGGCGTGATGAGCAGCTGGCGCGGCTCGGGCACGCTGAAGGTGGCCAGTTCCTGCATCCGCATCTCGACCCCGTAGGCCTCGACCGTCAGCTTCTCGACCATCGAGGAGGAGGCACGACCGGTGCGCACCGTCGAGAACTCGCGACGGGCGTGGGCCACCACGTCGTCCATCTTCTCGCCGGTCTCCTCGATCACCAGCTGGATCATGTCGTCGCTCACGCACGCCCCCTGTTCAGGCGACCAGCGTACCGATGGACTCCCCGGCGAGGATGGACCGGACATTGCCCGACGCCATGAGGTCGAACATGACGATGGGCAGGTCGTTGTCCATGCACAACGTGACCGCTGTGGCATCCATGGCCCGGAGTCCCTTCTGGATCACGTCGAGGTGGGTGACCTCCTCGAGGCGCGTGGCGTCAGGGTCCTTGCGGGGGTCGGCGGTGTAGATGCCGTCCGTGCCGGAGTGCGTCCCCTTGAGCACGACGCCGGCCTCGATCTCGACCGCCCGCAGCGCCGCTGCGGTGTCGGTCGTGAAGAACGGGTTGCCCGTGCCGCCGGCGAAGATGACGACCCGGCCCTTCTCGAGATGGCGGATGGCTCGACGCCGGATGTACGGCTCGGCGATCTGCTCCATGTGAATCGCCGTCTGCACCCGGGTCGGCTGCCCGAGCTGCTCGAGGGTGTCCTGCAGGGCGAGGGCGTTGATCGTGGTGGCCAGCATGCCCATGTAGTCGGCCTGGGCGCGGTCCATGCCCGCACCGGCGCCGGACATGCCCCGCCAGATGTTGCCGCCGCCCACGACGACGGCCACGTCGACCTCGAACTCGGCCCGGACGTCGACGACCTCCTGGGCGATGCCGCCCACGATCTCGCCATCGATGCCGTAGCCGTCGGCCCCGGCGAACGCCTCACCCGACACCTTCAGGACCACGCGGTCCCAGCGGGGGGTGCGGCGTTCGCTCACGGCATCAGCCTCCCAGATACGCCTGGACGAAGCGAGCGATCTCGCCGCCGCCGAGGGTGTCCTTGACCGACGTCTTGTCGCCGTGCAGCCCCTGCTCGAGCAGCACCGACTCGCGGTACCAGCCGGACATACGGCCCTCCACGATCTTGTCCCACGCCTGCTCGGGCTTGCCCTCGGCCTTGGTGACCTCGAGCAGCGACGCCCGCTCCTGCTCGACCAGGTCGGCGGAGATCTCCTCGCGGGACAACGCCGTCGGCTTGGCGAAGGCGATGTGCAGCGCCACCTGGTGAAGCGACTCGGCGTCGACACCCGCACCCTCGACGATGACGCCGTTGACGCCGCGTCCGTCCTGGACGTGCAGGTAGGTGTCGAGGGTGTTGCCGTCGGCGGCCTCGACCAGCGTGGCCAGGCCGACCTCGATGTTCTCCTTGACGGTCAGCTTGAGGTCCTCGAGGGCCCCCGTGAAGCCATCGGCGGCACCCTCGCCGTCGGCCAGCACGGCGTTGGCCATGTCGCCGACCAGGGCGATGAACGCCGCCGACTTGGCGGAGAAGTCGGTCTCGCACTTGAGGTGCACGAGGGCGGCGCTGGTGCCGTTGGCGACCAGGGCCACCGCCCCCTCGACGTTCTCGCGGTCGGTGCGGGTGGCCGCCTTGGCCAGGCCACGCTCGCGCAGAATCTGCGAGGCGGCCTCGAAGTCGCCGTCGGCGTCGGTCAGGGCGCGCTTGGCGTCCATCATCCCGGCGCCGGTGGCGTCGCGCAGCACCTTGACGTCCTTGGCGGTGATCTCGGCCATCGGGTTCAGACCCCTTCTTCCTCGGCCGGCACCTCTGGTTCGACAGCAACTTCGGCCGGCGCCTCAGCGGCGGACTCGACAGCAACCTCGGCCGGCGCCTCAGCGGCGGGCTCGGCGTCGAGGGCTGGGGCGTCGTCGCCACCCGCCTGACGGGAGTTGGCGATGTAGCGGCCCTCCTCGACGGCGTCGGCCAGGATGCGGCAGAGCAGCCGGCCCGACCGGATGGCATCGTCGTTGCCGGGGATCAGGAACTGGATCAGGTCGGGATCGCAGTCGGTATCGACCACGGCCACGACCGGGATGCCCAGCTTGTTGGCCTCGGTGACGGCGATGTGCTCGCGAGCCGTGTCGACGACGAAGACGGCGTCGGGCAGGCCCTCCATGTCCCGGATGCCGCCCAGGTTCCGCTCCAACTTCTCGAGTTCGCGCGAGTGGAGGAGCGCCTCCTTCTTCGGCATGGCGTCGAACTCACCCGAGTCGCGCATGCGCTGGTACTCGAGCATCTTGCCGACCCGCTTGGAGATCGTGGAGAAGTTGGTGAGCGTGCCGCCCAGCCAGCGCTGGTTGATGTAGGGCATGCCGCACTTCTCGGCGTACGACTGGATCGGGTCCTGCGCCTGGCGCTTGGTGCCGACGAAGAGCACCCGGCCGCCGCCGGCGACGAGGTCGCGAACGAACACATACGCCTTCTCGATCCGCTCGAGGGTCTGCTGGAGATCGATGATGTAGATCCCGGACCGCTCGCCGTGGATGAACCGCCGCATCTTGGGGTTCCAGCGGCGGGTCTGGTGCCCGAAGTCCCTGCGCCCGGAGGCGACCGTGGGTGGGTCGGGGTGAAGGTGGTGTTCCGGCCACCGCACCGTGCGCTGGCCAGCGCAGGAGTGTACCGGTGCGTGTGGCCTCCTCCCCCGGAGCGGGACCCGCATCGACCGTTCACCGCAAGGCCCCCGCCAGGTCGGACACCGTGACCACCTGGTGGGCGGCCTCGGCCAGGTACGGCACGACCACCCCGCCCAGGCGCGCTGCCAGCGACCGGCAGGCGGCGTCCCGGCCCCCGAGGAACAACGAGATCTCCCGGGTGGTGCGCCGATGGCCGACCAGCGACCCATGGACATCTGCGCCGAGGAGGTCGACCACCACGGTGCGGGCGCCGTCGAGCGCCGTTCGCCCTGCGGGCACCAGCAGGTCGCCCGATCCGGCCAGGCTGAGCGCCTCGACTCCCGGGGGAACCGGCCGTGTCGCACCCGCCGCCAGGTCGGCCAGCACCGGGGCGCCCACCTCGGCCCGGCCCACCATGCCGAACGCCTCGGCCACGCCGGCCAGTCCACCGAGGAGGTCGCCGCCGGCCGCCAGCGGGCTGCCGCCGTGGGGCGTCGCCAGCGTCACCAGGCGGAGGGGCGGCGGGTTGGGGTCGGCGGCGACCAGGGCGACCGCCTCCAGCCCGACCAGGCCGCCGAGCGAGTGGCCGTACACCTCGAGGGTGGCACCCGGGTGGGAGGCAATCACGGACCGGAGAAGCCCAGCGAGGCGTGCGGCGCTCTCGGCGACCGGCCGGTGGGCGTCCGCCTCCCGGTACGAGGAGTCCGTTTCCCCGTAGGAGAACAACACCACGTCCTCGGAACGCAGGCCCAGGGACCGCAGGTCGAGGTCGGCGATCGGACCCCCTGTCGCTCCGGCGTCGAGGCCCGGCACGAGCACGGCAACCCGGGGGCCGGCCGGCAGGTCGACCCGCTCCTCGGCAGAGGTGCAGGCCGGCGCCGGGAGTGCCGACACCAGGTCGGTGCCCAGGTCGAGCAGCGAGGCGGCCGCCACGATCGGGCGCTCGACGTACCAGACCAGCCCTCCGACGGCCTGCCGGCCCGACGCCGCCACCAGTCGGATGCCCGCTCCGGCCCCGTCCACGACCTGCAGACCTGCCCACCGGGCCGTCGCCTCCACGGAGGCGACCACCTGCTCGAGGAACGAGCGCTCGTCGCCCAGCAGTGACCGGGCGGCGGACCGGATCGCACCCTCCTCGTGGAAGGCCAGCAGGGGTCGGTGGGTGGCGGTTCCGCCCAGCAGCAGGCCCGGATCGAGGTAGGTGCCATCGGGGTCGCGGACCCCGAAGTGGACCGTGCGGGCGGCCCGCCCGACCACGTCGCCGGCGGCGACCTCGTCCCCGGCCCGAACCGACACCAACGCCAGGAACGAGTAGCTCGTGCGAAGGCCGTCGGCGTGGCGCACCGTGACGTGGCGAGTACGCGCCACGCTGCCGGCGAACAGCACCAGGCCGGCCGCCGCGGCACGGACCTCCTGGCCGGGAGCGGTCGCGTACTCGTGGCCCCGGTTGCCGGGCAGCCACGGCCGGGCCGGAAGGCGGAACCCGTCGACCAATGGACCATCGACAGGCGGGTTGTAGGTGACCGACGGGTCGGAACCTTCGGGGGAGGCGCCCGGCCGGTCGGGTCCGGGGAGCGCCCCGGCCGTTCGGGCGACGAGGGGATCGGCGAGCACGAGGACGACGAGCAGGGTCGCCATGCGGACGAGGGTTGGGCGCCGACGGGCCACGGTTCCTCCAACGGTTGTCGGTTTCGGTTCCGGGGAGGTGGCTTGGGGGGTGGGGCGGTGCGTCACCGACGGCGCTGGTAGAACCCCCGCTGCTCGTCCAGCCAGCCGCCGCGGACCAGCCGGGCCACCGCAGCTGCCAGTTCGACCGGCGTCAGCGGCACCATTCGGGCGAGGTCGTCGAGCGTGACGGGCGACCAGCCAGCGGCCTCGAGGACCACCCGGTCGCCGGCTCCGGGCACGCCCCGACCGGCGTCGCTCCCGACCACCGGGGCGGCGCCGACCAGCCCAAGGGCCGTGAGGACGTCGTCGGGTCCGCACATCGGTGCACATCCCTCGGCGAGGAGCCGGTTGGTCCCCTGCGACGCCGGGCTGCGCACGGGGCCGGGGACGGCAAGCACGGGCCGGTCGCGCTCGAGGGCCGCCTCGACCGTGTAGAGCGACCCACCCTCGGCATGCGACTCGACGACGACCACGACGTCGGCCAGCGCCGCGATGATCCGGTTCCGGGACGGGAACCGCCAGGCACGCGGCGCCGTGCCGAGCGGCGCCTCGGAGAGGAGAACAGCGCACCGGCGTGCGCCGCCCCGTCGATCCCCAGCGCCAGGCCCGAGACCACGCTGACGCCGACCCCGGCCAGTGCGGCGCCCAGCTCCGTGGCCACGTCGCTCCCATACCGGGTGCACCGTCGGGTGCCCACCACGGCGACCCGCGGCCACCCCGTCAGGGCGACCGGGTCGCCGAGCGTGTAGAGCACGGGGGCCGGCTCGGGGTCGTCGCTCAGACACTCGGGGCGTCGGGGGTCGCCGAGGGAGAGGACCCCGATCCCCGCCCGGCGCACGGCCGACCAGACGGCGGCCGGGTCGACCGAACGGGCGGCTACCGCCCACTCTCCGGCGAGGGCCGACGCACGGCCGCCGACTACCGCCGCCACCTCCGGCACCGGCCGACCCGCAGCAGGGCGTTCAGCCAGGCTTCGGAGGACAGCGACGCATCCGGATGGGCGCCCATCAGCGGATCCCCGGCGTGCGGAACGGGTCGATCCGAAGCCCCAGCGCCGTGTCGACGACGTCGGGGCCGAGGGGCGGTTCCCGACCGGTCAGGTCGGCGATCGTGAGCGCCACCGACCGGATCCGGTGCAGGCCCCGGGCACTCAGGCGTCCGGCGTGCAGCGACGCCTCGAGCAACCGGGACGCCTCGGCGGAGAGCGGCCCCGCGTCGGCAAGGGACGGGGCATCGAGGTCGGCATTGGCAGCCACCCCCCGCCGCTCGGCCAGGCGCCGCACACCGGCCACCCGGTCGGCCACCGCCGCCGAGGACTCGCCGATGCCGTCACCGAGCAGGTCCAGCGGGTCGGGTCGGTCGACCTCGACACGCAGGTCGAAGCGGTCGAGCAGCGGACCCGACACGCGCCGCAGGTAGCGCAGACGGACGTGCTCGGGGCAGCGGCAGCCTCCCGGCGCTCCGGAGCCACCGCAGGGGCACGGGTTCATGGCGGCCACCAGCAGGACGCGGGCCGGGTACTCGGCGCTGCCATCCACCCGACTGACGCGCACGGTGCCGTCCTCGAGCGGCTGGCGGAGGGCGTCGAGCAC
>LULL01000819.1_pt1 | contig 19083 bp, 16 predicted proteins | sample 728161 | NCBI WGS metagenome assembly LULL01 (sample SAMN03860290, study PRJNA289734) | marine metagenome | biome: seawater column; feature: ocean; material: water; isolation source: Red Sea water column Station 149 - depth 500m | place: Saudi Arabia: Red Sea | collected 2011-10-15 | depth 500 m
ATATTTATGAGGATGAATACGAAGGGCTTTACTCTGTGTCGGAAGAGAGATTTATAACCAAAAAAGAAGCAGAATCCGGTGAATTTCGAGACATCAAGGAACTAAAGGAAAAAAATTATTTTTTTAAGATGTCTAATTATCAGCAGCCCTTAATTGATCACATTAAAAATAATTCCGATTTTATTCAGCCAAAGCACAGGAAAAATGAGGTGCTTGGATTTTTAAAGCAACCCCTGGAAGATCTCTGTATTTCCCGCCCGAAATCCAGATTAGGTTGGGGTATAGAATTACCCTTTGATTCAGACTATGTAACTTATGTTTGGTTTGATGCACTGATTAATTATATCACTGCACCAGGTTACAATGTGAATGAAGAAAATTTCAACAAATACTGGCCTGCTAATTATCATCTTATTGGTAAAGATATTCTTACCACACATTCGGTTTATTGGCCTACCATGCTGATGTCAGCGAACATACCATTGCCTCAAGCTATTTTTGCCGATGGGTGGTGGCTTATTGGCGAATCCAAAATGAGTAAATCATTGGGAAATGTCGTGGATCCGCTGGGGCTGATTGAAGAATACGGGGTTGATCCCGTACGTTATTATCTTATGCGAGAAATGGTGTTGGGCCATGATGCCAGTTATACCATAGAATCTTTTATCAAACGCTATAACAGCGATCTGGCCAATGATTTTGGTAATTTACTTAGCCGTATTTCAAATTTGTTGCAAAAGTTTTTTGATGGCAGAATTCCCCAGTATGAAGATGATTCTGCTGAAGGATTAGACGTGAAATCAAAGGCATTAGAAACGGTTGCAATTGTCTGGGGAAAAATAGAGGTTATGCGAGTTAATGAGGCCATTGAGATAATACTTCAGTTTGTACGTAGCATTAATAAATATATAGAAACAAAAGCTCCATGGAAACTGGCAAAAGAAGAACCAGAAATAGCAGGAAAAATATTATTTACGGCGGCCGAAGCACTACGTGTGAGTGCTGTCCTTTTATCACCAATTATGCCAAATCGGACCCAGACAGTTTTGGAAACGCTAGGGGCGACAGAATCTGGTTTGGATTGGGGAGGTTTAACATCCGGTATTAAAATCACCCATCACGATCCACTTTTCCCACGGATTAATATTAAAAAATTGAAAAACTCTGTTGAAAATCATGGGAAAAAAGAAGAACTGGAAAATGTCATCACTTTTGATGAATTCCAAAATGTAGAATTAAAAACAGCTAAAATTTTGAAAGCAGAAAAAGTGAATGGAGCTGATAAACTCCTGAAACTTCAAATCAAAGTTGGTGATGAACAACGCCAGATTGTATCTGGGATTGCCCAGTTTTATTCTCCGGAAGAATTGGTTGGGAAAATGATTGTGGTAGTGACCAACTTGAAACCTGCTACTATTTTTGGGATCAAATCTAATGGTATGCTTTTGGCAGCGAAAAATGGGAAAATTTTAACCCTAATGACTATCGATGGTAAAAAGGTTTCAAGCGGAATGCGGGTTTATTAACACAAAACTTTCTATTCACTACCCATTTTATGATTTAATTTCTTTTCAACAATTTTCCATTACCTATTTTTTGACTGCCATTGATCAACACATAATCAAATCCTGTAGCCAATACATGCGGTGATTTAAAGGTGGCATTGGCGCGTACTTTATTGGGATCAAAGATAAGAATATCAGCTTTGTAGCCTTTTCGAAGGATTCCTCGATTTTTAATCCCTATCATTTGGGCTGGTAATGAGGTCATTTTTCGTATTGCTTCTTCCAATGTCAATAATGAATCATGCACTACAAATTTTTCAATCATTTTGGCGAAAGAGCCGTATCCTCTGGGATGATACATGGTTGGCGATCCATCTGAAGAAAGCATAACATAAGGGTCACTAAGAAATCGATTTTGGAGATCTTTATCCATTGTAAAATAAGCTGCACTAGCGCCAGTAGGGCCAATATGATCCACCAACACTACTTCAAATGGAATTCCCATTTCATCAGCAACCTGTTTTAAGGTTTTACCAATATATGGCTGTGTGCCAAAAAGTGTAGCTGTAGGGCCATTTCGATGGTTAACCTTTGTCTTGACATAATCAAGCAGGTCATTACGTCTGCTTTGGCGTACTGTTTCATAGTGATTGGGCGCTAGGGCATATTCGGGGAATAGAATCCCGATTGTAGTATGACTCGCAAGATAAGGATAAACATCTGCGGATACTTTAAAAGATGACTCGTTTCTTTTTTTATTTAATAGGTAAAGAATTTCTTCAGCACGATCACTCCCTTTTCCATAAACAACCTTCATATGGGAAATGTGAATATTGGCAAAGTCCCCCTGTCTAAATAATTCTGCTAAATCAGATTCCATTGTGGCGTTATTTTCAGTACGCATATGACTCATAATAATACCACCATACTTCCCGACGGTTTTTGCTAATTCATCTAATTCATATTGACCCGCATAACGACCAGGCGTGTATTCTAATCCAGTAGTCAGGCCAAATGCGCCTGATTTCATTCTATCTTCGAGCAAATCCACCATTTTTTGTATTTTTACTTTTGATGGATTTTTTTTAAATCCAATGGTTGAAAGTTTCCGGATTGTTCCATGCCCAACGAAAAGCGCAATATTCGGACCTAATTCAAGCTTTTTGGTGCTATCGGTTAAGTTGAAGAATTCAGATATATTAGTGCTAGAGCCATCTTGACCCAGTGTAATAGTTGTCACCCCCATGGCTGTAAAATTTTGAAATTTTGGTGTTTTAAATGGATTACCATGAGAGTGAGGATCGATAAATCCAGGTGTTACAACTTTATCAGTAGCATCAATGATTTCTTTAGCAATTACATTATGAGGAGCAGTGCCAATAAATGATATAGAGTCCTTTAAAATAAAAATATCAGCCTGCTCAGGAGGATTACCTAATCCATCGAATACTTTTCCATTTTGAATCCAAACATCTACAACTTGGCTAGGTCTTAAAGAAAATCCAAATATCCAAGCAATGTATATCATACATAATAAAAGGAAAAAATTACGTTTCATTATTTTAATCGTGCTTCAGCGGCAATATATCCAAAAGATGACCATTGATTCCCGTTAACAACCAAGCTAAATATTTCTTGGGCTTTTTGTTCATTACCATTAATGGAATAATAATTACCTAAACCAAATGCCAAAGTTGCATTAGTAAGTGATGATCCGCTTCGGATTATTTTTTCCATTTCAAGCGGGTCGTTTTTTCCTTGGTATAATTTTAGAATTTCATGATAAGTCATATTTTCAATAATTGCCATATCATCGGTAATCGAATTCAATAATTCTTGTGCATCTTTATCGCGACCAATTTGCCGATTAATCACATATAGCCAATTGGCAGCCGCTACGTAACTGTCCGGGTTTTTTGCCAGGCTGAGACATTTTTTATAGGCCCATAGTGCCTGCCGATATTTCCCCTGTATATAATAAACCAGGCCCAAGTGGTAATAAATATTTCCCTGTAATGTACTTGTGGGAATATTTAAAGCATTAGGTAAACCGTCCGGTTCAACTTTATTAGGCTTACCTCTTGTCAACCGGGCGGCCTTTTTAAAATCTTTAATAGCAAGATTAAAGCAGCGAATAGAAATATACCTATGCCCACGATGACGGGAGAAGCGAGCATCTTTTGGATATTGATCAATCCCTTTAGTATAAATATCAATTGCATTCTTATAATGACCAAGGTAGGCGGTGCGGCGACCAAGCCAGATCAGGTTATCAGCTGAAGGATTTTGAGTGTAGTTATTCTTTGCTTCATCCAATTTTGCTTTGTAGACTGTAAATGCTTTGTCATTGATATGAACTTTTTGGATGATAGTATTGCATGGATTTTGTCCTAGCAAAATACTAGAATTAAAAAATAGAAATATGAGGCACGTAATCGCTTTGGTTCTATCTTTAATTCTTTTATGATTAAGGCTTATGTTCATATTCTAATTTACCTACGAAAATAAATAATAATGCTTACTGATACCCATTGTCATCTCTTTTACGATGATTTGAAAGATAATCTAAAAGGTGTATTGGAACGGGCAAATCAATTAGGTGTTACACGTTTCATATGCGTAGGAACCAATATTGAAGATTCTCGTGAATGTTTATCTATTGCAGAAGAAAATAAAAATATATTCTCGTCTATTGGAGTTCATCCCCATGACGCAAAAGATGCCTTAGATGGGTATATAACTGATATTTATACATTAATGGAATACAAAAAAGTGATTGCCGTGGGAGAAATAGGGCTTGATTATTTCCGCAATATTTCCAACCCTGATATTCAGAAAAAAGTATTTCGGGAACAAATGAAAGTGGCCCGAGAACTGAAGCAACCGATTATATTTCATAACCGTGAAGCCGATAAAGATATAATTCAGATACTATCTGAATATCCGGATGTCATTGGTGTGGCTCATTGTTTTTCAAGTAATTTGGATACGGCCAGAGTTTTTTTAGATATGGGTTATTATATTTCATTTTCTGGAAATCTCACGTTTAAAAATAGTCACCTTCCATCAGTGGCAAAGGAAATCCCAATCAATCGCCTTTTGGTTGAAACCGATTCACCTTATTTAAGCCCTGTACCGCATCGAGGGAAACCGAATGAACCAGGAATGACAAGATTTGTTGCAGAAAAGTTGGCAGATATTTATAATCTGTCCTTAGAAGCCATTGCGCAACATACTTCCAATAATGCCACAAAATTATTTCGCTTACCCTAAAAAATCCCTCTATTTATAGGAATGGCAAACAAAACACATCCATTTCGGAAAAAGTGGGGACAGAATTTTCTCGTGGACACCAATCTTTTAGATCGTATTGTGCGGACGGTTAATCCCCAGAAAGATGATTCCATACTCGAAATTGGGCCTGGGGATGGTTCCCTCACAGAAAAAATATTTCCCCACGTAAAAGAGATGGCCGCCATTGAGATTGATCCTTTATTAATCAAACACTTATCGATTCGATCTGATCTAAAAGGATTGCATATTATTCATGGTGATGTCCTTATGCAGATTATTGAAGAAATACCTATCCGTAACCCAGTTCGCGTGATGGGGAATATCCCTTATAACATAACCTCGCCGATTATTTTCTGGCTAATTGAACAATTGGATTTCTGGGATGATGCTTACATCATGATGCAAAAAGAAGTTGGTCAAAGGTTGACAGCAAAAGTTGGAACCAAAGAATACAGTCGCCTTTCAGTTGTGGTTGGTGTTTATTTACATGTAGAAATGTGTTTTAAAATTCCACCAGATGTTTTTTACCCAAAGCCAAAAGTGGATTCGGCCATCATAAAATTTTCAAAAAAAGAAAAACCCTTAGTGCCGGATGAAAATTTTGTTAAGTTTAATAAAATTGTAAAAACAGCCTTTTCCAAACGTAGAAAAATGCTTAGGAATTCATTGGCTGCATATAATATCCCTGATAAAATCCAAGATGAAATAGATTTTACTCGCCGGCCCGAAACACTTTCTATTGCAGAATTCGCGAAACTATTAGACTAATCTAAAGTTATATCAACCGCTTGGGTGAAATACCTAAATAAAGGTAAATTACTTAGCTTTTCTCGACAAAATTATAGAGGTTTTAAAATATGGCCAAAGCAGGTAGAGCAATAAATGAATCTAACCGAAGCCTAAGTCAGTACTTAGAAGAGATCGGTAAATTTGAGCCGCTTCATCCTTCACGTGAGGTTGAACTGGCACAGGCAATTAAAAAAGGTAACCGTCTGGCAATGAAGGAATTAGTGGAAGCTAACCTTCGTTTTGTTGTATCAGTGGCGAAAGATTATCAAGGCCAAGGGTTACCATTGACTTCAAATTTATTTCATATGCAGTATGGTGGATAAGACAGTCCATTTTACAAGCACTGGCTGAACATTCTAGAATTGTACGTCTTCCATTAAACAGGGTCGGAACGATCTCAAAAATAACAAAACAGGCTGAAAAGCTAGAAGCTGAAGTCGAAAGGTCACCAAACGAAGAAGAAATTGGGCGAAATCTTGAAATGACCAGTGATGAGGTCATAGATGCAATGAGAATTTCTCGTAGGCATCATTCCCTGAATGCACCTTTCCGTGATGGTGATAAAAATTCTCTCATTGATATAATTGAAGATGATGGACAAATTGATCCTGATGAACCGCTTATGGCGGAATCGCTGAAGGATGAAATTCGTCAATCACTGGATACTTTAAAAGATCGTGAGCGCCAAGTGATAAAAATGTATTTTGGTATAGATCGTGACTATGCGCTCACACTTAATGAAATTGGTGAAGAATTTAGTTTAACACGTGAACGAGTTCGACAGATCAAAGAAAAGGCAATTCGCCGTCTGCGTCATCGTTCCAGAAGTAAATCATTAAGAACGTATTTAGGTTGATCGATAGGGGGTGAAATAGATCATGGTTGAAGTTACTGTAAGAAAAGGTGAACAACTCGAGCGGGCACTGCGACGCTTTAAAAAGAAGTGGGAACGTGCCGGCGTCTTACGTGAAGTCAAACGGAAATCTTTCTATATCAAACCGAGCGATGAGCAACGGGCTGCACGAAAAAAAGCGGCACGTAGGCGTATACGTTTTGCTAGGTATAAATAATTTTTATTGACTGACTAGTTATATAAAAAAGGTTCGGTATTCCACCGAACCTTTTTTATTGTTATAAGGTATCTCAAATGATTATTCGCAGCATTTCAGGTGTTCGTGGGCTCGTTGACACAGACCTTACTATCGATACGGTTAGGGCCTATGCCCGTGCATTTCATGTCTATGTAAATCCAGGGCTTATAATGCTAGGCCGTGATAGCCGTCCATCCGGTGAGGATTTACTGGATGTATTTACAGAAGAATTAATAGGCTTGGGTCGGGATCTTATTGTTTGTGGAATTGTCCCTACACCAACGGTTCAATTTATGGTGGAGAAATCGGAGGCCAGCGGAGGTATCATAATTACTGCCAGCCATAATCCTATAGAGTGGAATGGGTTAAAGTTTGTCCGTGCTGATGGTACTTTTTTTCATCCAAATGAATGTGAGGCGCTGTTTGGGTTGGTAGATAGAAATACTCCAGTAGATTCTGCTGATAAACTAGGAATGTTTTTGCCGGATCAGAATTCCATTTTGAAACATTCAATTCATACTGTTGAACTTTCATGTATTGATATTAATAAAATAAGAAATTGCCATTTTAAAATAGTTATTGATGCAGTCAACGGTGCCGGATCGGAAGCATTGCCACTTTTACTTGAACATTTGGGATGTGAAGTAGTTCGAATCCACTGTGAGGGTAACGGTGTATTCGCGCGTGGCACAGAACCATTACCGGAAAATTTAGCGGATTTAAGCAAAGCAGTAAGTCAGAATCATGCCGATGCGGGTTTTGCGGTTGATCCGGATGCTGACCGTTTAGCTGTAGTTAATGAAAAGGGGGTTCCATTAGGAGAGGAATACACCCTTGTACTGGCTGCGGAAGGATATATCAAAATGAAAGATTCAAAAGAAACTTTTGTTGTAAATCTTTCCACTTCCTTGGCTTTTGAGAAAATGGTAGAAGCTCACGGATGTTCTGTTGAAAAATCCGCCATAGGTGAAATAAATGTGGTTCAGAAGATGCTAGAGGTCGGTGCTGAATTGGGTGGAGAGGGGAATGGTGGTGTCATACTGAAAGAAGCGCATTTAGGCCGAGATTCATTAGTAGGTGCTGCTATGGTTTTAAATCGCATGGCACAAGATGAAAAGCCAATTAGTGAAATTCATGCCAATTTGCCTCAGTTTCATATTATCAAAGATAAAATTAGTCTGGATGCAATCGATAAGGATGCCCTTTTAGAAAAAGCTAAATCTATTTTTTCTGATGCTGAAGTTAATACCATTGATGGAGTCAAATTTTCTTGGTCGGACCGTTGGGTTCATCTTCGCAGCTCCAACACAGAACCGATTATACGTATTTACGCAGAAGGGCCAACCAAACACGATGCCCAGGAATTAATCAATAAGATCAGCACTAAGGTTTAAATGGACAATCAGGCATTCTTAAAGTTGGCCAGTCTGATTGATCACACGCTCTTAAAACCGAATGCTAGTGGGTCTGATCATATGGCTTTATGTGAACAGGCAAAAGTCTGGAATTTTAGAACAGTATGTGTATATCCGCAGTTTGTAGAATTATGTACCAATGAACTTGAAGAATCTGCTACAGAAGTATGTACCGTTATCGATTTTCCTGGAGGATTGGGAGATGTGGAAAGAAATGTTGATGATGTAGAAATGATCACTAGCGAAGGGGCCATGGAAATTGATTTTGTAATGGATATGGATTCTTTTCGGAATGGAAATTATGAAAAGGTCGCAGCAGGAATTTATTCAGTTGTTGAAGCGGCCGAAGGAAGGATTGTAAAAGTAATTATTGAGTCCTGTTTGTGGAATAGTATACAAATCAAGACAGCCTGCGAAATTGTTCGTGATGCTAAAGCACAATTTGTAAAGACATCAACAGGGTTTTCAAAACATGGTGCATCGGTAGAACATGTGAAACTTATACGGGAAACAGTGGGGGATATATTTGGTGTAAAAGCGTCCGGTGGAATTAAATCTTTCCAGGATACAGTTGCAATGATCCAAGCTGGTGCAAATAGAATTGGTACCAGTTCAGGGGTTGAAATTATGAACGTTAGCAATGCCAGTTAAAAAAGGCCAGGAACTGGAATTAAACATCGATTCTCTGGCTTATGGTGGGAAAGGTGTTTCTCGTGTGGATGACTTTGTCATTTTTGTTAAAAATGCCATTCCTGGTCAAAAAGTTCGCGCGCTGCTTTACAAAAAAAGAAAAGGATTCGGCGAAGCAAGGCCATTAGAAATTCTTTCTGAATCAAAGCATGTGGTCGAACCTCGTTGCGATCATTTTCCCACTTGTGGAGGATGTAAAGTTCAGCAACTGGATTATGTTGAGCAGGTTGCTCAGAAAAAGCAGCAAATAGAAAACATATTCCGCCGTCAGGCGGGGATCACCAATTTTGAATTGGATGAAATTATTTCTGCCGATAATATTTTTCATTATCGCAATAAAATGGAATTCACCTTTTCCAATAATCGCTGGGTATTGCCTGATGAGCCGGAAGATGTAAATAAAGATTTTGCCCTTGGAATGCATATCCCAAAACGCTGGGATAAAATTCTTAATATTGACAGGTGCCATATTATGCCAGAACTAGGTAATGAAATTCTCACTAAAGTGAAATCGCTGGTGCAGGAATTAGGCTTGAAACCATACAATCAAAAAACGCATAATGGGTTTCTACGCTACTTAATGATGCGTTTCGGAGTCAATACAGGTGAACTATTAGTAAACTTGGTTACAGCTTATGAAAATGCTGATATACTAAACCCTTTAGTGAATGGTTTGACCAAAGCATTTCCGCAAATCACAACTATTGTAAATAATATTAATACAAAGAAGGCCGACATTGCTTTCGGTGAATATGAATTACATCTACATGGAAAACCTGCTTTAGAAGAAAAGTTGGGGAATTTAACTTTTGAAATATCAGCCAATTCGTTTTTTCAGACCAATACATTAATGGCTGAAAAGCTGTATCAAACCGCTTTGAAAGGGGCCGAATTAACCGGAAAAGAGGTAGTATTTGACCTCTACTGTGGTACTGGCTCTATTTCACTGTTTTTGGCCCAAAAATCGAAGGAAGTACATGGATTTGAAGTGATTGTTTCAGCAGTTGAAGATGCTACACGGAATGCAGTACGAAATGGGATTGGTAATGTAAAATTTCATGTGGCTAATCTGGACAATTTTTTTAAGTTTGGTAAAATTAAAAAATATCCAAAACCAGATGTGGTTGTGGTTGATCCTCCCCGAGCAGGGATGCATAAATCAATGTCCAGTTATTTACCCCGATTTGAAGCGGAAAAAATCGTTTATGTATCCTGTAATCCCACTACACAAGCTAGGGATTCAGAGATTCTGCAAAGGAGGGGCTATGACTTAAAACGATTAACGATGGTAGATATGTTTCCCCATACTCCCCATGTGGAGACAGTGGGGATTTTTCACAAAAAATAATTTAATCTCCCACAGGCGGGACAGGTTCTTCATCATTATCACCATCTTGTAAAAATTTGAACATATTACCAAAAGTCTGGCTCATGGCAAAACCGATAACGATAGCAACTCCAACTAGAACATATATCCGATTGCGACCTAAGCCATGAACACTATGGGGAATGGTCTCTACCAATTCCCGTTTTATCGCTTGGATATGAAGATCCAGATCTTCAGCATAAGAGAGTATTTCATATCGGTATACATCGTCAGATTTTCGATTATATCGAAAAACATTCCCCTCCAGCATGACCCGATTCTGATCTTCTGAAATGTTACTAAGTGATGTTACAAAAATATAATCCAAGTTGGCCTCTTCAGACAAACGAGATAAATCACCGTTGAATGAATTTTCATTATGGGATAAAATGGTGGCAACTGAATTACCGTGAATAGCTGATAAATCAGTGGGGTTATGGAATTCATAGTAATTTTGATTGATCAGCCCCAACATTTTCTGGCGCACAAGTTTTTTATAACCATCTGGGATATCATCTAATTTTTCACCAACATAACCTACATTGATTGTTCCGGATTTGGTTTGGGGTACAGCTAGGGAAACTTGAACCAGCAATAAGTTTGCCGATAAAAATATGGCCAGTGGCTTAAAAAGGGGGCTCATTAATTTTCTGTGGGCTGCGGTCCACCTTGGCCGTCACCTTCAGCCCAGACATCTGTTCCTGTTAATGACATAAAAAGGAAGCCAGCAAGTAAGATTACGCTAAAAACGATTAACAACTGTCTGGCTGATGCTGGTTTAGCGGCATTGGGAATAGAATCAACCAATTGCTTTTTTATCACTGCAGTTTCATCATTCATTCGTTCATAATATTTCAGGACTTCATACCGAAAACTGGACTTTAACGCTGCATTATATCGATAAAAATCACCTTGAACCATTATGCGGCTTTCATCCGGAGATACATTTTTAAATTTTCCAACAAAAACATATTGAGCGCCCGTTTTTTCGGCCAGATTTTGAAATGATTTAATATCAATCATATCCAAAAATAAAGAATCCGCTTGAGCCTTAGCTATTTTGTTTACTTCTTCACTTAAGATTACTTGCGATGGGTTTAATCCATTGAAAATTGATTTAAATTTATTCTGTAGCTCCGCTTCTGCCCATGACTCCATGTTTTCAATTTTAACGCCTGCATAAGCAACTTTTATGGGTTTGCCAGAACTGCTGACAATTTTTGCTTGTGCCAGCAAAATGGTATTTATTAGAATAATAGCAATTGGTTTAATTAGTATTTTCATAGCGGGAAATTACAGGGTAGTATAAATATGGACAAAAAAGAAAAGGGCCCTTAAAAAGGGCCCTTTTCTACATGTTTTGTACTGTTGCCTAAATTAAAGGCGGTGTACGCTTGCTTATTGAGAAAGGTTTGGGTTGGCGCGGATTTCCCGAATAGTAATCGGAAAAAATGTGCCAGCCGGAGATTTCTCAACAGCGTCCCAAACATCAGATGTGACGCCAAAACGATACATGTCTGATAAACGACGGCCTTGAACAAACAAGTTCGCACGTCGTTCGGCTTGTAGCGCTGTACCAGCATCTTCTGTCGTGTAGGCTGCTAATTCATCTAAAGCACGAATTTTATTTAATTCAGCAAGACAACCCGCAGCATCACCACCAGCCATTTTGCTTTCAGCAATAATTAGATGCATTTCCCGTGCGGAAACGATCGTAATTGGTGCATAATCCGTACCGCCACTTATGTCTCTAAATTCAGCGGCAAGAGCAGTTATTCTTGAATCTGCCGTTCCTGTGACTAAATCATTGGGTTGTGCGTCCCCATTAGCGACATAGTCATTGTACAACAAATCCATTTCCAGGCGACCATTGATCTGCCAAGACATATTGTTGGACACTGTAGAACCACTGAATAACATTTTCCATTTGTAATCACTGGTCATTAATGCCAGTGCAGCGGCAGCTTCAGTAGCACCCGCATTTACATATGGACTTGCTGTATTCACAGGGTTGACTTTACCCCAAACGGCTTTTGCATGGGCAACACGTGCTTGTAAACCAGCAACTTTGGGTTTATTGCTAGCATCTGCAAGTGCAGAGGCTTTACCCAAAAGCGCGGTTGCTTCATCATACAATCCCGACATGTTTGCATCACCAATAGCATTACCAGCTATAGTTTTGTCAGAATAGACAAAATCATCAAACATATCAGCAATGTAAACACGAACCATTGCAGCAGTTAAGTATGAACGAACCAGGTCTTGTGTATTAGGCAAAGTTCCTTTTCCATGGAAATCCTCTAATACCGAGACAGCTTTATCGCTCATCCAACGGCCTTCCGTTATATAGGGCCAAGCACCGTCTACAAATTCGTTGTAAACATTTTCCATACCGCCTTTGTCCAGCTCACGCCAGGCATCGCGGGATCCAATCCATACAACTTCATCAGTAGCGACCGCATTAGCGATCATGATGTAGCCAATTCCTCTCAAAGAAGCATTCCAACCACCATTAGCAACACCAACGGCGGCAGAAGGGTCTCCAAGATCATCTTCAAGCAGACTATTTGGGTTATCTACCTCAAGAGCACAACCAATCAAGGCAAAACTGATCAGAAGGCTGAGTACTTTTATTTTATTAATCATTCCGAAATTAAAATGTGTTTTCCCACTTCTGGATAAAAGCCATCCAGATCCACTTGTACCTCCGTACCAAACAGAATCTTCCCAATATCCTTTAAAACTAGGTTGTATATACTGATCAAAATATTCTTTTTGTTCATTTATGAAGTAATCATATTGTTCGCAAAACTCAGCTCGCGCAAACGAGTAAATGATGCATCTTCAATGGTATTTAAACCACTGTAAGGTGAAAGAGCCAGGAATTCTCTAACCCAGCGGTTAGCTGCATCCAAGCGTACTTGACCTGCTTTAGCTGGATCCATGAGATCAGCTTCTGTTGCCGCGGCTTCAGGTACATTTCTACCGATCAAACCATGAGATTTGCGAAATGCATCTGTCAGGTTTGTGACGGTGTAATTACCAAAACGGGATTCAAACATGACATTCATACGCCAGTTTTTACCCATTTTGACAGCTGTACCAAAAGAAGCGCTATAATCGGGTGTTGGTTTACCTAAATACCAGCCGAGTGCACCTGTGTCCTTTGCTCTACCAGCGTCAACATCGGCTTGTGTCGGTGTCATCATGACAGGATTCCATCCTGCGCGAACACCAGCACCGCCCGCAGTGAAGAAAGCAAGGAGCGTTGCATCGTCATCAGCTGCACCATCGCCATTTGTATCGATTGGATACTTTTTAGAGCGATCAAGTTTCGCACCGAAAAAAGAACCAGGAGACCAACCTTCGGTTAAGAAGTTCCGGTAGCGGGGATAAGAACCACCCACTTTTTGTTCCGGAGCACCACCAAGGCTAACAACCGTTTCTTCCAGGTAGGAAATGCTTGCAAATATATCGACTGACATTGAAGAGTTACGTAGAACACTTGCATCTACACCGGCTTCCCAACCAGAGGCATCGATTTGCCCAATGTTAGAAAGCTGTGTTCTGAAAAAACCACCAGAAGGCGGATACGCACGTTGAATCAGTGCATCTTCTACTGTACGGCTCCATGTCTGAAAATCAACCGCGAGTCTGTCGTTTAAAAAAGCGACTTCACCACCGAATTCAATTTCGGTTGAGACTTCCGGTTTCAAACTTGGGTCACCCACATTCCCAGGGGAAAGTCCGGGACCAAATTCAGAAGCCCAAGGCAAGAAAGTTGTATACTGGTCAAAAGCACCAGGCTGTTGACCGGCTTGACCCCAAGCCATCCGTAGTCTTAATGTGGACATAGGACCAATTGCTCCGCCCGTCATAGCCGTGGGGATGAAAGATAAATTAAACCGCGGATAGGTAATGGTGCTGAAGTCAGCGCCAAATGCACTGTTCGCATCTTGTCTAATACCGGCAGTAGCGTATAACCAGTCCAAATAACCTATTCTGGTCTGCATCATAAGTCCAGCTTCAATGACTTCCGAAAATCCTGAGCCAGCAGAGTTAGAACCTAAGGCGCCCAGTACTTGAAGACCGGGACCAGGGAACTGTTGTCCACCACCGTCCATGCTTTTATTAATGGTCTGGAAAGCCTGGAAGCCCACTACAGATTCGGTGCTAATATCGCCAAAGTTTTTGGCGTAATCACCTTTCACATCCATTGTGTAGACTTTCTTGTCATTCTTTCCTTTGTATAGGGCACCCTGTGGGGCATAGCCCATTTTACCATCCACTGCATATCCGAACGGCGTCAAGTTGGTACTTTTATTCAACGTGGTGTTCATGCCAAAGGTACCGGAAAGATTTAAACCATCGGCGAGCTTATAGCTGGCTTGCAGCGAGATCGTTGTGTTGTCACCTTCATTGTTCAAAGAACGGTAGGTGGTTTCACGAGCTGTTGCAAAGGCAACTGAGCCGGTGGCATTTTTGTATGTCACATACTCCGGTTTTCCCATTTGAATCAGGGAAGTAGTACCATAAATGTTGTTATTGTTTTGAATCGTGTTATGATCTGTGTACGTATAGTTCGTAGATACACGAAGCCGCAGTCTATCTGTCGGCACAATATTTAGCGTAGCACTAACCATAAACTGATCACGCATGTCATTCGAACCTGGTTTGGTTGGGTCCGAATATCCAACAGGTGCGCCATTTAGTGTGGAATTCTCATCGTAAGGACCATCACTATTAACATAGCGTAGGCTAGCAAAATAGGTCGCACCAGGGGCGCCACCGCGAACCGAAGCAGAAATAGTGTTGTTACTACCTGAGTCATAAAGTTCACATGGGAAACACTTACTTGCCACTTCATACGGTTTTACGCTGGTTCCAAGCCATTTATTCATAGTATCCGCTGTAGCTTGGTCACGAGCAAACCCAGAGTTGGGTTTCCAACGACTTTCATCGTAGCTGCTTGAAGCACTGCTTACTTCTACTGAGAATTGTGGTTTGGAAATTGCACCCTGTTTGGTAAAGATCTGAATGATCCCATTGGCAGCTTGAGTCCCATAAAGTGAAGCCGCAGCTGCACCTTTTAAGATTTCAATCCGTTCAATAGCATCAGGGTTGATCTCATCCAGGCGAGATGGCGTACCACCGGGTCCTACACCGCTGGCGGTATTATCAACACGCACACCATCAATGTAAACCACTGGTTCATTCGACTGGGAAAGGGTTGAGGTTCCGCGAATACGAATTGAAGCGCCTTCGCCATTCAAACCACCGTTTGGTAGCATAATAACGCCTTTTTCACGTCCTTGAAGAATATCCGAAAAATTAGTGATCGGTGCATCTTCTAGGCTCTCCATATTCACTATACCTACAGAATTACCAATTTTGGATTTTTCCACAGCTGTACCGGCACCGGTAACAACGATCTCATTGAGATTCAATGCAGCAACAGACAGACCGAAGTCTGCAGATGCAGCACCGTCAGCTGGGACATCCACATTGGCTGAACTACTCGCGTAGCCAATATAGTTAGCATTAAGTCGCTGAGCGCCTGCGGGTACCCTACTTATAGTGTATTCACCATTGACGTCTGTTGCTGCACCAAGGTTGGTGCCGACAATGAGAACGTTGGCGCCCACTAAAGGGTCCCCATTATCAGCGTCAGTGACGCGACCAGATACAGAACCTTCCTGCGCAAAAAGAAATGTGGACATTCCTATTAGCAGGAGAAATGTTGTACCCAATCTGGGAATCATAGCTTTATTCATTAAGCCTCCTTAAGGTTAAATAAATCTCTTCGGAAAGATTGACTGAAAAAGTATACACTTATACGACATGAGTATGACCCCTCCGGTCATCTTCTCTCCTAAGTGATGCTAATAGGGATATAGAATACGAGTCAATATGTTTTTTTTGCAATTTTTTTTGCGAAATTCTCTACATTTCCATAAGTCAAACTACTTTAGGTTGATTTAAATTACCTTTATGCGTCTGTGGGTCAGAACTTTAATTCGCAACAGTTTTTTTCAGGTTGGCGCTGGTATTATCGTAACAATGTTCTTAGGCGGCGCTCTGCTGCAGTGGCTTGAACCTGGGGAGATTTCTGAGGGTGATAACCCTTACTGGTGGGCAATTGTAACCATGACGACCGTTGGATATGGTGATTATTCGCCGGGAACACCTGAAGGTCGAGTTTTTGCCGTATTAATCATGTTTATTGGTATTTCACTTGTTTCGCTGCTCACAGCATCAATATCATCCATTTTTGTTGCTCAAAAAATTCGGGAGGGAAAAGGTTTGGAAAAACTGAATTTAAACGATCATTTAATTCTTTGCGGTTGGAATCCAAATGGCGAAAGAATGCTGAATGCTATGCAGTTTTTAAATCGTGGAAAAAAGGAAAACTTGGTTCTTATCAATGAATTGAATGAGGAAGAGGTAACTCAACTGAAAAATCGTTACCGCGATTTGAAGATTGACTTTGTTTCAGGGGATTTTACGCAGGAAGAAATATTAGAACGAGCTAGTATTAGAACAGCGAATACTGTTGTTGTAATACCAAATACTACCGGTTCAGAGGTAGCCACATATGATGAGAAAACAATCTTTGCGACATTAACAATAAAAAGTATCGATCCAGCCATACGTGTTGTGGCATACCTGTTAGATAGAGAAAACCTGACCCATATTAAACGTGCGGATGCGGATGAAGTAGTGATTGGAGATGATTTTAGTGCCCATATATTAACTTCTCATGTCCTAGATCCAGGTTTGCCTCAAATCGCCCGGCAATTAATTTATAGCCGTTCTAACTCGCGCATCAAACGAGTGGATATCCCATCTGAATTTGTTGGAAAAACTTATGATGAGCTATTTGATCATTTTAGAAATAAGAATGGATCTGTTTTGATTGGAGTTTTTTCAGAAGATGCTAACTTGGGGATTGGAGCGATCCTGTCATCGGATGCATCAGCGCTGGATTCTTTTATTGAACGAAAATTGAAAGAAGGAGGTATCTCTCTACAAGAAGAGAGTAAAATCAATGTTGTTGTAAATCCACAGGATGGCTATACGATCAGTGAAGAAGAACGAGCCATCGTAATTCCTTGAGGCAAGCATGAATAATGAACGATTAAAAAAATTCGCCATTTTTTCTGATTTGACTGATGATGAATTAAACCATTTTGGTGATGCGCTTAAAGAAGTACAAATGGAAAAAGGTCAGCAATTTATAACCGAAGGAGAAGAAGGGGATTGTATTTACTTGCTACTTGAAGGTGAGGTTCAAATCAATCAGGCTTTAACGTTATCCATGAATAAAAGCGAATCAGATAACCGTGAGAAAGCGATTTTAAAGCTATCAAGCGATATCAATCCGCTTTTTGGCGAAATGTCCATGTTTAACGATGGTGACCGCAGAACTGCCAATGTTCGAGCTGAAACGGCATGTATATTGGTTAAATTGGATAAATCAGATTTGTACAATATTTGCGAAAAAAATCCAAATATTGGATTCAAGGTTATGCGCAATTTGGGTCGAATCATTTCCGGTAATTTGGTAAAGGCTAATCAAAACGTACTAAAATTGACCACAGCATTCAGTCTAATTTTAGAAAGGTAGCATTCTATCTTCATTTGATTTTTTCAATACATTAGATTAAAACTTCATGTCAACGCCACAACTTGATAAAACTTATAACTGGGATAAGCTGGAAGATCGTTGGTATCAACATTGGCTGGATCATGGCTATTTCCATGGGGATGATACATCCTCAAAAAAATCGTATTCAATTGTAATTCCTCCACCAAATGTCACTGGTATGTTAACTATGGGCCATGTGCTAAATAATACCATTCAGGATATATTGATCCGTAAAGCCAGGATGGATGGAAAAAATGCTTGTTGGATCCCTGGTACGGATCATGCATCTATTGCCACCGAAACTAAAGTGGTTGAAATGCTCGAATCTCAGGGAATATCTAAAAATAGCATTACACGTGATGAATTCATCGCGCATGCCTGGGATTGGAAAGAAAAATATGGTGGGATCATTATAAACCAACTGAAAAAACTGGGATGTTCTTGTGATTGGGGGCGGGAACGATTCACAATGGATGAGGAATATTCTCGAGCAGTTTTAGCATCATTTGTCAAACTATATGATAAAGGCTTTATTTACCGTGGCCACCGATTGGTAAACTGGTGCCCCGTATCCAAATCAGCTATTAGTGATGAGGAAGTGATCCATAAAGAATTAAATGGCAAACTATGGCATCTTCGATATCCGATAACAGATGAAGATGAATGTATAGTCGTGGCCACAACCCGCCCCGAAACCATGCTTGGGGATACAGCAGTTGCGGTTCATCCTGATGACGATCGATATAAATCCCTTATTGGGAAAACCGTTACTCTACCATTGGTGAATCGTGAGATTCCAATCATTGCTGATGCACATGTCGATCCTGAATTTGGTACCGGATGTGTAAAAGTTACACCAGCCCATGACCCGAATGATTTTTCTATAGGCAAACATCATAACTTGGAATTCATCAATATTATGAATAATGATGCTTCTTTGAACACAAATGTACCCAGCAAATTTCAATCGCTTACACGGGAAGCAGCACGGGAAGCAGTCGTTGCCAATTTAGAAGCTGAAGATGGAATTGATAAAATTGAGGATTATACCCACAATGTGGGATATTCTGAACGAGGGCAGGTACCAATTGAATATTATATGTCAGAGCAATGGTATTTGAAAATGGATGAACTTTCAAAACCGGCTCTGAAAGCAGTCAATTCTGGCCAGATCAAGTTTCACCCTGATCATTGGAAAAAGACCTATAATCATTGGATGGAGAATATCAATGACTGGTGTATCAGTCGGCAGTTATGGTGGGGACATCAGATTCCTGTTTGGTAC
>LULL01000527.1_pt1 | contig 18883 bp, 17 predicted proteins | sample 728161 | NCBI WGS metagenome assembly LULL01 (sample SAMN03860290, study PRJNA289734) | marine metagenome | biome: seawater column; feature: ocean; material: water; isolation source: Red Sea water column Station 149 - depth 500m | place: Saudi Arabia: Red Sea | collected 2011-10-15 | depth 500 m
TCCCGGGCGCTGGCAGCGGGCCACGGGGTCCGGATGCTCGTGCGGAACCCGGTCAAGGCCGCCTCGGCACTCGCCCTCCACGGCATCGATCCGGCAGCCGTCGAGGTTGTCACGGCCGACCTCGACGATCACCCCGCCCTCCGGGCCGGCCTCGAGGGCGTGGATGCCGTGGTTCACGTTGCGGCGGTGTTCAGCTTCAAGGCGTCCGACGGCGGCGCCATGCTCAGGACCAATCCCTCCAGCACCAGCGCCATCCTCGAGGCCGCCGCCGAATTCGACATCGACCCGGTCGTCCACGTGTCCACGGTGGGCGTCTTCCTTCCTCAGCAGGCTCCGGGTCTCGCCCCCGACAACGACGTCTCGACGGGCTGCGGCCCCTACACGAAGAGCAAGATCGGCGCCGAGTTGGTCGCCCGCCAGCATCAGGCCGCCGGCCGGCCGGTGACCTGTGTCTACCCGGGCGGCGTGATCGGTCCGATCGACCCGAGCCCCGAGTTGACCGACTCGATGGCGACGACCCGCGACCTGCTGAAGGGCTCGGTGGTGCCGTTCCCCCGGGACGTCAACATGAGCTGGGTGGACGTCCGCGACGTGGCCCGGGTGTGCATCGGCGCTCTGGAGCCCGGCCGTGGGCCGCGCCGCTACCTCGTCTCCGGGCCGCTCATCACCATGGGCGAGTTCACCGACGCGTTCTCACGGCTGACCGGCCGACGCATGCGCCACCTGTCGCCACCCGTGCCACTCATGCTCGGCATGGGCTACGCCTTCGAGGCGACCGGTCGACTCCTGAGGCGGCGCCTGCCCCTGAACGCCGAGATCGCCCGCCTCTTCGCCGAGTCGGTGCGATCCGGCGGATGGTCGAGCGTCGACGAATCCGCTGCAGCCGAGTTCGGGTACCCGGCCCATGACTTCGAGGACACCCTGGCCACCACGATCCGCTGGTTGCACGAGACCGGCCACTTCTCCGACCGGCACGCCGGTCACCTGGCCGACTGAGCCTCCGGCGACGCCGTCCGGATCCCCCGGACCGCCATCACGGCGAAGCACTCCACTACCGCCACCAGAGCCATGGTGGCGCTGGCGGCCGTGTCGTGGTGGTAGCTGACGAGGGCGCCGACGACCACGGCGACCGCACCGAGCGCCACGGCGACGGCCATCACCAACGGGATCCGGCGCACCAGCAGCACGGCAGTGGCTGGCGGCGCCACGAGGAAGGCGAACACGAGCAGGCTGCCGACCGCCTCGAAGGACGCGACAACCGAGACCGCCACCAGCCCCATGAGCACCAGGTGGGCCAGTCGGGGCCGCAGGCCCAGCAACTCGGCCTGGGTCTCGTCGAAGGTGAACACGAGGAATGCCCGGTGGAACACCACCGACCCGCCCACCGCCACAGCGGCCACCACGGCCTGTCGCCAGAGGTCGGCCGCCTCGAGGCCCGTGACTGAGCCGAACAGCACCCGGTGCAGGTCGCCGGCGTCCGCTGCCGCCCCCGCCGAGACGATCACCACGGCCAGGGCCAGCATCCCGACGAAGAGCAGGCCGATCGAGACGTCCTCCGGGAGTGGCGAGTGCCGGCGGACCACGTGAACGCCGCCGACCATCACCGCCGCCGCGGCCAGCGCCCCGAGCGTGGGGCTGACGCCGACCACGACGGCGAGGGCGATCCCCGGCAGCACACCATGGGCCAGGGCGTCACCGAGGAACGTCAGCCCCCGCAACACCACCCAGGTGCCGACCACCGAGGTGGCGAGCACCGCCAGTAGCCCGGCAAGGAGGGCGCGCCGCATGAAGGGGTTGGCGGTGAACGGCTCGATCCACCAGGTCCAGGGATCGGTCAGGAATTCCACGGGTGCGGTGCGGCCTCCCGCCCCGTCCGAGGCTCGGGAATCGGGGCTGTAACGAGAACGAGTCTCGATTCTAGCCGAGCTGTTGTTCGCCCTCCGAGCACGACCAGCCGTCCTCGGGGACCACGAGGTCGAGAAGGTAGGCGGCCACCACGTCCGTGACGCAGAACGAGTTCGAGAGGAAGGCGGTGTGCCCCTCCCCGTCGGAGGTGATGAGCACGGCGTCGCCGATCGAGTCGGCGAGCGCCCGGGCCCACGCCATCGGCGTCGCCGGATCGCCCTCCATGGCGATCACGACGGCGGGGACGCCGAGGTCGGCCGGCGCCACGTGCAGTGGGTCGACCGCCGGCGGGAGCCCGCCACAGCCGTGGAACGCCCGGAACACGTCACCGAAGTGGGGCAGCGTGTCGGCCACGGCGTCGGCGGCGGCGAACTGCGTCTCCGGATCGGGCCGCTCCGGGTCGTCGGCACAGTTCACCAACCAGTTCACATCCTGGGAACCGTCGTAGGTGCCGTCCTCGTTGCGCCCCATCATCAGGTCGGCGAGCCCCTGGAACGCGGTGCCGTCCCCCGAGTCGAGAACCTCGACGAAGGCGCCCTCGAGTTCCACCCAGGTGTAGGGCGAGTAGAGCGCCATCGCCACCCCGAGGAGGAACTCGCCGCGGGTCAGGATGCGGTCGCCGGCGGGCAGGTCGCCCTCCCGGAGCAGGTCGTCCACGGCGAAGAAGGCCGTCTCGGCCCCACCGTGGGCGGCGAGGAGGCAACTCGGGTTGGCGTCGCAGGCGGCCGCGAAGTTGCCCCACGCCAACTCGAAACCCTCCCCCTGCACGGGGCTGACGTCGCTGATGTGCTCCTCGGGGTCGACGGGGCCGTCGAGCACCATGGCCCGGACCCGGTCGGGGAACAGGGCGGCGTAGACGGCGCCGATCCGCGACCCGTAGGAATAGCCGAGGAAGGTGATCTGCTCCTCGCCGAGCGCCTCCCGGAGCAGGTCCATGTCGCGGGCGACGTTGTTGGTCCCGACATGGAGGGCCAGGTCGCCGGAGTTGGCGAGGCAGGCGGCCAACATCTCGCGTTCGAAGGCGAGGACCTCCGCCGTGTCTCCACCCTTCTCGAGGACCGGGACCGTGTCGTCGAGGTCCTCGAGGCACACCACCCGGGTGCTGCCCCCGACGCCACGAGGGTCGAAGCCGACCACGTCGAAGCCGGGGACCACCACGTCGATCAGCCATGCGAAATCCACGACGGTGTCGACACCGGAGCCGCCCGGCCCGCCCGGGTTGACGAGGAGGACCCCGATCCGCTCCCGCGCCGAGGTCTGATACCGGTTGACGGCGATCCGGATGTCCCCCTTCGACGGGTCGCCGTGGACCATCGGCACCGTGAGCGTGGCGCACTCGAGGCCGTCGCCGCAGGGGCGCCACTTCAGGGCCTCACCCCGGCCGTTCGACGCGGGCGGTGCCGTCGTGGTGGGCGGTGCCGTCGTGGTGGGCGGTGCTGTCGTGGTGGGCGGGTCGGTCGTGGTGCTCGACGAGGTCGCCGGCGGGTTGGTCGTGGTCGAGCTCGCCGTCGTGCTCGTCGTGGACACCACCTGCACCGAGTCCACGACCCGGGCAGGTCCGTCGGACGAACCGCAGGCGCCCGCAACGAGGGTCGCCGCCAACAGCGCTGCCAGCCGCCACATGCAGTCAGCCTCGCACACGCGACAAGCCGCCGTCCGTCGGATCAGGCCGGCCAGTTCTCCCGCAACTTCGACCAGGACTCGACGAGCGCCTCCGGCAGGACCCGGATGCCGGCCGCGGCGGTCATGAAGTTCGTGTCTCCCGACCAGCGGGCCACGCAGTGGACGTGCAGGTGCTCGGGGATGCCCGCACCTGCCGCCCGGCCCTGATTGAGGCCCACGTTGACGCCACCCGGGCCATAGGCGGCCTCGATGGCAGCGACGGCGTCACGGACCATCGACCAGAGCTCGGCATGCTCGACCTCGCTGAGATCGCCCAACCGGCCGACCGGCCGAAGGGGCAGGACCATGGTGTGGCCCGAGGTGTACGGGTAGACGTTGAGCATCGCGAAGCAGGTCTCACCCCGGTGCAGCACGAACGACTCGTCATCGGGAAGGCCGCTCTGCTCGATGGCGCTGAACAGGGACCCGCCCTCGGGGACCTCGAGGGCGTCGGTGAGTCGCCCGTCCTCGCCGGTCCCCTCGAGGTAGGCCTGCCGCCAGCCCGCCCAGAGCTGCTCGAGCCGGCTCACCGCCGCTCGGCCACCGTGGCGGCCAGGCGGTCGACGAACTCGTCCAGCGGGAGGTCCCGCTCGGGGGCCTCGGCGCCCCGGGCGTTGTCGCCCACGGTTCCGTTGGCCACGTCGTCGTCGCCGACGACCAGCACATGGGGAACCTTGGCGGTCTTGCCGGAACGGACCCGCTTGCCCAGCGGTTCGTCGGCCGGGTCGACCGTTGCCCGGAAGCCCCCGGCGGCGAGCCGGGCCTCGACCTGCTCGGCGTAGGCCTGGTGCTCGTCGGCCACGGGCAGGACCCGGACCTGCTCGGGGGCCAGCCAGGCCGGAAAGGCACCCGCGTAGTGCTCGAGCAGCACCCCGAAGAAGCGCTCGATCGACCCCATCAGGGCCCGGTGGATCATCACCGGCCGGTGCCGGCCACCGTCGGCGCCCACGTACTCGAGCTCGAAGCGCTCCGGCAGGTTGAAGTCCAGCTGGATCGTCGACAGCTGCCAGGGCCGCCCGATGGCGTCCGTGACGTCGACGTCGATCTTGGGTCCGTAGAAGGCGCCGCCGCCCTCCTCCACGACGAAGTCCAGCCCGGCCGTTCCCAGCGCCGCCCGCAGTCCCTCCGTGGCCAGCTCCCAGAGTTCGTCGTCGCCGACCAACTTCTCGGCGGGCCGGGTCGAGAGCTTGGCCTGGAAGTCCTCGAAGCCGAAGGCCTTCAGCACCGACAGCGTGAACTCCAGCAACGACGCCAGCTCGTCGGGCACCTGCTCACGGGTGCAGAAGATGTGGGCATCGTCCTGGGTGAAGCCCCGGCTGCGCAGCAAGCCGTGCACCGCGCCGGAGAGCTCGTAGCGGTAGACCGCGCCGAGTTCGAAGTACCGCTTGGGCAGGTCCCGGTAGCTGCGCTGGCCGCTCTCGAAGACCGTGACGTGGAACGGGCAGTTCATCGGCTTCGGGTAGTAGGCGGCGCCGTCCATCTCCATCGGCGGGTACATGCCGTCGGCGTAGAAGTCGAGGTGGCCGCTCGTCTCCCACAGCACCGACTTGGCGATGTGGGGGCTGAAAACGAAGTCGTAGCCACCGGCCTCGTGGCGGCTGCGGCTGTAGTCCTCGATGAACTTGCGGACCAGCGCCCCCCTCGGGTGCCAGACGGCAAGACCCGGTCCGAGCGCCTCGGGCCACGACACCAGGTCCAGTTCGGCGGCGAGGCGGCGGTGGTCGCGCTTCTCCGCCTCGGCGAGGCGGTGCAGGTGCCCCTTGAGCTCCTTGGCCGTCGACCAGGCGGTGCCGTAGATGCGCTGGAGCATCGGGCGGCGCTCGTCGCCCCGCCAGTACGCCCCGGCCACCTTCTGGAGGGCGAAGTAGCCGAGGCGGCCGGTGGAGGGCACGTGCGGGCCCCGGCAGAGGTCGAGGAAGTCGTCGCCGTTGCGGTAGTAGCTCACGGCGCCACCGGCGTCGGCCTCGTCGACCAGCTCGCCGTCGGCCTCGCCGGACGCCACCCGCTCGATGATCTCGCACTTGTAGGCGTGCCCGGCGAACAGTTCGAGCGCCTCGGCGACGGTCGCCTCCACCCGTTCGAAATCCTGGTCGGCGGCGATGATCTCGCGCATGCGCGCGTCGATGGCCTCGAGGTCCTCCGGGCCGAAGGTGGCCCCGTCGGGAAGTTCGAAGTCGTAGTAGAAGCCGTTCTCGATCGGCGGGCCGATGGCGAACGTCGAGCCGGGCCACAGGCCCAGCACAGCCTGGGCCAGCACGTGGGCGGTGGAGTGGCGCAGCGTCTCGAGGCCGCGGTCGCTGCCAGGCGTGACGATCTCGACGGTGGCACCCTCGGGGAGTCCGACGACCAGGTCGCGCTCCTCGCCGTCGACCACGGCGGCAATGGCGTCCCGGGCGAGTCCGGCGCCGATGTCCGCGGCCAGGTCGGCGGCCGTGGCCCCCGCAGCGAGGGTGCGCGCCGAGCCGTCGGGCAGCGAGACGGTGATGTCGGCCATGACTCCCGAGGCTAGCGACCGGCGCCGCGGGCAGTGCCCCCGAAAGCCCCGGACGGCGGTCGATGCCGGTCAGTCGTCGATGCCGGTGAAGCGCACCGCCACCCGGGTCCCGTAGCGGGTGTTGAGCTGGAGCAGCACGGCGGTGAAGGCCTCGATGGCGGTGGCGTTCGACAGCCGGCCCGCGTCGAGGGGGCGGGCGCCAGGGATCCGCTCGACGAGCCGGGAAACCGTCTCGATCGCCCACGGGTGGTCGGAGCAGATGAGGACGTCGCTCTGCACCTCCTCGTCGATCGCCGCCAGTTCCGTAGCGGGGACGTGGTGCATCGCGGCGGCGACGTAGGCGTCGGGGACCATTGCCTGCACGTTGGCCGACACCGAACCGCGGGGCGGGACGAGGGGCTGGAACTCCCCCGCCACCCGGGCGAGGGCGTTCGACATGCAGACGACGACCTTGCGGCCGAGGTGGCCGGCGACCGTGGAGGCGACCTCCGGGGCGACATCCCACGGCGTGGCGATGATGACGAGTTCGCAGACGGCGGCCTCGGCGTTGTCGCCGCTGCGGATCGACAAGTCACGGTCGGGGTGGCGTTCCAGGAGTTGCGCCACGACCTCGGCGGCCCGGTCGGCCGAGCGCGAGCCCACCACCACGTCGATGCCCACCGCCGCCAGGCGCAGCGCCATCGCCCGCCCGGCCGGTCCGGTGGCACCCAGCAGCCCGATCTCCATGCGCTGAGACTACGGCCCCGGGCGTCGGTGGCCCGGTTCACGGGCGGCGGCCCGGCCGGACGGTACGGTGCCCACCAGCGAACCGGCCGGGGGACCGCCCCGGGCCGGTCCGGGACGGATACGAGACGGACACCGGGCGAGCACCGGGAGAGCACGAGGGAGGACGATCCGTGGGGATCCTCGACGGGAAGCGACTGCTGATCACCGGCGTCCTCACGGACGCCTCCCTGGCGTTCGGCGTGGCCCGACTGGCGCAGGAGGAGGGCGCCGAGATCGTCCTGACGGGCGCCGGACGCGGCATGCGACTGACCGAGCGCACCGCCCGCAAACTGCCGGTGGCACCCGAGGTGCTGGAGTTCGACGTGACCTCGGCTGAGCAGGCCGCCGCCGTCCGCGACCACCTGGGGTCGACATGGGGACGTGTCGACGGGGCCCTGCACGCCATCGGCTTCGCCCCCGAGGTGTGCCTCGGCGAGGACTTCATGGCTGCCCAGTGGGAGGACGTGTCGGTCGCCGTCGAGATCTCCGCCTACTCACTCAAGACCGTCGCCGAGGTGGTGGCGCCGCTCATGTCCGACGGTGGCTCGATCGTCGGCCTCGACTTCGACGCCCGCTTCGCCTGGCCCGCCTACAACTGGATGGGGGTGGCCAAGGCGGCCCTCGAGTCGGCGTCCCGCTACCTGGCCCGCTCGCTCGGCGGGGACGGCATCCGGGTCAACATGGTGGCCGCCGGCCCGATCCGCACGATCGCCGCCAAGAGCATCCCCGGCTTTGCCGAGTTCGAGGACGCCTGGGGCACCCGGGCGCCGCTGGGCTGGGACGTACACGACACGGAGCCCGTGGCGAAGGCATGCGTGGCACTGCTGTCCGACTGGTTCCCGGCCACGACCGGCGAGATGCTCCACGTCGACGGGGGGTACCACGCCATCGGGGCGTGAGGCCCGGCCCCGACGCGGGGCCGTTGACGACGCGCCGACTCAGCGGCAGTGGGCGTCGACCAGGAAGAACGGGTTGATGCTGTTGCCCTTGCCGCCCGGGTGGTACTCGAAGTGCAGGTGGTACCCGCCGGCGTTGCCGGTGCGTCCGACGTAGCCGATCACCAGGCCGGCCTCGACCTCACCCTCGGTGCCGTAGGACCGCAGGTGGGTACCGAAGTAGTAGTCGCCGTCGGCGGTGACCAGGTCGAAGGAGCGGCCGCCGATGGTGTCCCAGCGGAAGGTGACCGTGCCCGCCTCCGGGGCGACCACCGGGGTACGGGAACGGGCGACGATGTCGATGCCGTCGTGCTTCCGGCCGCCCGAGCGGGGCTCGCCCCAGGAGTCGCGGTAGGACATCTCGCCGTCCACCGGGCAGACCCAGTCGTCGTCCGCCACCTTGCGAATCATCGTGGACGTGCCACGACGGGCGTCGGCCTCGTCCTCGAGGCGGTCGCGGTCGCGGTCGTCCAGGCCGGCGAGGACGGCGGCGTACTCGTCGCGCAGTTCGTCCGCACCCGCGACCTGCTCGGCAACGAGGAGGTTGGCCTCGGCCACGGCCTCGGCCGCCGCGTCCACGCGGAGTCGGTAGCCCGCGAGGACTTCGCTGGTGGCGGCGATGCGGTCCTCGACGATGGTGAGGCCGTCGGCGACGGACTGCAGGGTGCCCCGTGCGGGGGCACCGGGCGCGGCGCCGGCGACAGCCGGAACGGCCGCGAAGGCGAGCAGAAGCGCCACAGAGGCGGCGGTGAGCCGGGGCATCGCTTCAGGCTAGCGGACTGACTCCCGGAAACGTAGGCACCTTCGACCACGTGGCGCGCGTGGTCACGCGCGTGGAGCGTCGGATTCGTCCTCGATCTCCCCCACCATCTCCTCGAGCACGTCCTCCATCGTCAGCACGCCGAGGGTACGGCCCGTGGCGTCGCGGACGACGGCCAGGTGGTTGCGGGTGCCGCGCATGCGGAGGAGCACCTCCTCGAGGGGCAGGTCCGGCGACACCACCAGCATCGCCCGGATCACCTCCAGTGGCACGGGCTCCTTCTGGGCCTCGACGGGGAGCCGCAGCAGGTCCTTGGCAAGCAGCACGCCCAGCAGGTCGTCGGCCCCGACGGCGGCGACCGGCAATCGGGAGTGGCCGCTCTCCACGATCACGCGCTCCACTTCCGCAAGGGTCATTCGCCGATTCACCGTGATGACCTGCGATCGGGGGATCATCACCACCGCCGCCGGACGGCTGCCCAGGTCCAGGGCCCCCGCCAGCAGTTCGTGCTCGAACGGCTCGAGCAGGCCCGCCTGCCAGGAGGCATCGAACATGACGGCCAGCTCGGCCTCGCCGGTCTCGTGGTCGATGCGGTCGACCGGCGTGTTGCCCGTGAGGCGGACCAGCCCCACGGAGATCCGGTCCAGCAGCCAGATTGCGGGTCCCAGCACGAGCACGAAGCCGGCATGCACCGCGAGCAGCGCACGCAGGGTGCGCTCGGGGTCGGCGATCGCGACGTTCTTGGGGACCAGCTCGCCGAGCAGCATCTGGACCACGGCGGCGACGGCCAGGGCGACGATCCAGCCGGTGGTCGTCGCCACGCTCTCGGACACGCCCAAGGCCTCGAGGACGGGAGCGAGAAGCCGGCCGATGGCCGGCTCGGCGAGGATGCCGAGGGCGACGCTGCTGGCGGTGATGCCGAGTTGGGCGCCGGAGAGCTGGCGGCGGAGGTCCCGCCGGGCGGCGACCGCCCGGGCCGCGCCCCGACGGCCGTCATCGGCATCCGCCTCGAGGCGAGAGTCGCGTGAGGCCAACAGGGCGAACTCGACGGCCACGAACAGGGCGTTGACGGCCACCAGCAGGACCGCCAGGAGCAGTGCGAGGACGGTCACGACGACGGCTCCGGTTCCTCGAGTGCGACCACCCTGAGGGTGGCGATGCGGCGACCCGCCACGGCGACCACCTCGACCCGCCAGCCGGCCTCCTCGACCATCTCGCCGGGCTGCGGCAGGTGCCCCAGCCGGGCGAGGAGGTACCCGGCCAGGGTCTCGTACGGACCCTCGGGCACCTCGAAGCCGGTCGCCCCGTACACCTCGTCCAGGTTGAGGCGACCCGGAACCACGAAGCTGCCGGGCTCCTCGACACGGGTGCGCGCAACCGGGCGGTCGTGCTCGTCGTCGATGTCCCCGACGATTTCCTCGAGCAGGTCCTCCATGGTGAGGATCCCCGACGTGCCCCCGTGCTCGTCCACGACGACCGCCAGCTGGCCGCTTCCCGACCGGAGGTCGGCGAACAGGTCGTTCAGGGGGCGGGTCTCGGGCACGAACGGGACGTCCCGAATCAGGTCGGTGACCGGGGTGTCCGGGCGGTTTTCGGCGGGCACGCGGTACACGGCCTTGACGTGGACGACGCCGAGTACGTCGTCGAGGTCATCGCCGACGACGAGGAAGCGGGAACGGCCCTCGAGGCCGCCCTCGTCGCCGGACTGGCGGATCAGGTCCTCGAGTTCGTCCCGGGTGCGGGAGGGGGTGATCTGGTCGCGGGTCTCGACGCCGAGGCGGCGGGCCACGGCGTTGGCCGAGCGGTTGAGGCCCTCGACCAGCGGGCGGGTGACGGTGCTGTAGGCGATGAGGGGTGGCGCCAGCCGGCGGGCGGTGACCTCGGGGACGGCGATGGCGAGGTACTTGGGGACCTGTTCGCCGACCACCAGGTGCAGGACGGTGGCGGCACCGATGGCGGCGACGACGCTGAGGCCCGTCGGGTGCGCCTCGCCGGTGAGGAGCCGGGCGACGGTCGGCTCGGCCACGAAGCCCAGCAGCAGCGCCGCCGCCGTGATGCCGAACTGGCAGCCGGACATGGTCGGGGTGAGGCGCCGAAGCAGGCCGCGGATTCGGGCATCGCCGCGGTGACCGGCCTCGGCCGAGGCTTCGATGCGGGCGCGGTCGACGGCGACAAGGCTGAACTCGGCGGCCACGAAGAAGGCGTTGGCGCCCAGCAGTAGGACCACGGCCGCCAGGCCAGGGAGGAGTGCCATCGGGCCGCCGAGCCTAGCCCCGGGGCCCCGTATAGCCGGTCAGCAGTATCCGTCCTGGTCCGGAACGGGGTCCGTCTCGCGCCACCGACCGCCCCCTCCCCCGGTGGGAGCCGCAGTGAGGCCCTTCGGTACCCTCAGCCGATGGCCGCCGACCCGCACCCTCGGAGCGTGGTGGCCGCTCGGGCCGCCGCCCGCCTGGCCCGCTTCGTGACCGTCGGCCTGGCCAAGGTCGACCTCAGCCTCCCCCAGTACCGGCTGCTTGCCTTCCTCGACGAGGACGGCACCGCCCACGCCGACCTCCAGCAGCGCCTCACCGTCAGCGGCCCCTCGGTGACCGCCCTCGTCGACGGGCTCGTCTCCCGCGGCTTCGTCGAGCGCCGCCGGGACCCCGACGACGGCCGCCGCACCGCCTTCCACCTCACCCGCGAGGGCCACCGCGCCCTCGAGGACGCCGACGCGGCCGTGGCCGCCTGCCTGACCGAACTGGGCAGCCACCTCGACGCCGACGAGGCCGAGGCGGCGGTCCGCGGCCTCGAAGTGGCCGACAAGGCGATCCGGCGGCACCGCGAAGCCGGCGTCCGGTGACCCGGGCCACCACTGTCGAACCCGACGCCGACCCCGCCGACGGCTACGAGCCCTGCGGCGTCGAGGACCGGTACGCCCCGCCCGCCGCCGTCCCCGACCCCGACCGGGACAAGGGCTGGTTCCGGCGGCTGCTCCCACTCCTGCTCGCCCGCCGCCTCGCCTTCGCCGCCACGCTGGTGTGCGGCGTGGCCGGCCTCACCCTCCAGGTGTCGGTGCCGATGGTGCTCCGCCGCGCCGTCGACACCGCCCTCGAAGACCGCACCGGCAGCCTCGAGGCCCACGTCTGGGCGCTGGTCGGGATCGCCGTCGCCGCCTTCGGGCTGCGGGTCGCCTACCGCTACCTGCTGTTCTGGGCCGCCTACCGCATCGAGACCGACCTGCGCTCCACCATCTACGGCCACCTCACCCGGCTCTCCTTCTCCTTCTACGACCGGGTCGCCGCCGGCGAGGTGATCTCCCGGGCCAACTCCGACATCCGCTCCATCCAGCTGCTGCTGGCGTTCGGCCCGCTGGCGGGCCTGTCGATGCTGAGCTTCGTGCTGGCCGTCGGGTTCATGCTCACCATCCACGTGCCGCTGACCCTCGTGGCGGTCTCGACCATGCCGTTCGTGTTCGTGCTGGGCCAGCGGATGCGCGACCAGGTGTTCCCCCTGTCCTGGGTCACCCAGGGCCGCATGGCAGAGGTGGCGATGGTCGTGGACGAGAACCTCAGCGGCACCCGCGTGGTCAAGTCGTTCGCCGCCGAGGCGGAGCAGATCACCCAGCCGCTTCAACCCGCTCATCGAGGCCCTCCCCCGCCTCGGCATGGCCCTCATCCTGCTCTACGGCGGCTGGCTGGCCATCGAAGGCGACATCGGCGTCGGCGCCCTGCTGGCCTTCAGCAGCTACGTGGTCATGATCGCCGTCCCGTTCCGGATGCTGGGCTTCGTGCTGCTCCAGGCGCAGCGTGCGGCCGCCTCGTCGCAGCGCATCTTCGAGATCCTCGACGAGGCGCCGGCCATCGCTGACCGTCCCGGCGCCCGGCACCTCGTCGACCCGACCGGACGGCTCGAGTTCCGGGGTGTGCGATTCTCGTACCCCGGCGCCGACCCGGATGCCCCGCCGGTGCTCGACGTCCTCGCCCTCGTCGTCGAGCCCGGGGAGACCGTGGCGCTCGTCGGGCGCACCGGCTGCGGCAAGACCACCGTCGCCCGCCTGCTGTGCCGCTTCTACGACGTCGACGCCGGTGCCGTGCTGGTCGACGACAACGACGTCCGAGACCTCACGCTGACCAGCCTGCGACACCACGCCAACCAGGTCACCGACGAGCCGTTCCTGTTCTCCGAGTCGATCCGCGACAACATCGCCTTCGGCCGACCCGACGCCCCGCACGAGGACGTGGTCCGGGCCGCCGAGGCGGCGCAGGCCGACACCTTCGTCGGCGAACTGGCGGACGGCTGGGACGAGGTCGTCGGCGAACGCGGCTACACGCTCTCCGGCGGCCAGCGCCAGCGCATCGCCCTCGCCCGCTCGCTGCTCGCCAACCCCCGCATCCTCGTCCTCGACGACGCCACCAGCGCCGTCGACGTGCGCGTCGAGGAGGCCATCCACGCCGCCCTGCGGGACCTGCTGGCCGACCGGACCACGATCGTGATCGCCCACCGCCTGTCCACCATCGCCCTCGCCGACCGGGTGGTGCTGCTCGAGGGCGGCCGCATCACGGCCTCGGGCACCCACGCAGAACTGCTGGCCACCTCGCCCGCCTACGCCGCGATCCTCGCCTCGGGTGGGAACGGCCACGACGACCCGGGCGGGCAGGAGGCCACCTGATGGGCTTCGGACACCCCGGCGGGCGCGTCACCATCGGGCCGACGTCGATGCAGGCAAACGCCGACGCCGGCCTGCCGTTCGCCGACGTGCCCGGCGACCTCGCCGACCGCGTCGATGCGGTGCTGGCCCACGAGCCCGAGCACCCGGACCCGCTCGTCGACTTCTCGCACAGCCGCTGGGACCGCCGCCCCTTCGGGTTGCGGACCTTCCTGCGGCCCCACGCCGCTGGCCTGGCGCTCGCCGTCCTGCTGGTCGTCGCCGAGACTGCGCTCCTCCACCTCGGCCCGCTGCTGGTCCAGGTCGGCATCGACCGCGGCGTGCTCCAGCGGGACACCGACGTGCTCGTCGCCGTGGCGCTGGCCTTCGTCGGCTCGGTCCTGCTGGCCGCCCTGGCCTCCTCGCTCCGCACCGCCTTCACCGGTCGGATCGGCGAGCGACTCGTCTACGAACTCCGGGTCCGGGTGTTCAGCCACTTCCAGCGCCAGTCGCTGGGCTTCTTCACCGCCGAGCGGTCGGGCGTGCTCATGACCCGGATGACCAGCGACATCGAGTCGCTGACCGTGCTGTTCCAGGAGGGGCTGGTCCAGTTCGTGGTGCAGGGCATGACCCTCCTCGTCGTCACCGCCTACCTGCTGCTCCTGAACCCCGGGCTGGCGCTGGTCTGCCTCGCGCTGGTGGTCCCCGTCAACGTGCTGCTCACGCTCTGGTTCCGGCGGGTGTCGGCGGCCGGCTACCTGCGGGTCCGGGACCGCATCGCCGACGTGCTGGCCGACCTCTCCGAGAGCCTCGACGGCATCCGGCTCATCACCGCCTTCAACCGGCGACGCCACAACGCCGCCCGCCACCACAACATCGTCGGCGCCCACCTCGACGCCAACCTGGCCACCAGTCGGGCCCAGGCGCTCTACGGCCCCGGCACCGAGGCGCTGGGCATCGTCTCCCAGGCGGTCGTACTGCTCGTCGGCGGCCGCATGGTGCTGCGCGGCGACCTGACCATCGGCGAGATGGTCGCCTTCCTCCTGTTCCTGACGTCGTTCTTCGCCCCGATCCAGACGCTGGTCCAGCTGTTCAACCAGTACCAGCAGGGCAGCGCCGCCATCACGAAGCTGCGGGGGGTGTTGGCCACCGAGCCGTCCGTGCCCGAGGCCCCTGACGCCCACGAGTTGCCGGCCGTCGACGGCCACCTGCTCCTCGAGTCGGTGACGTTCGGCTACGACCCCGACCACCTCGTGCTGCGCGAGGTCGACCTCGAGGTGGCGCCCGGCGAGGTCCTGGCCGTGGTCGGGGCGACCGGCGCCGGCAAGTCCACGGTCGCCAAGCTGGTGACCCGCTTCTACGACCCCGACTTCGGCCACGTCCGCCTCGACGGCCACGACCTGCGCGACGTCACCCTCGCCTCGCTGCGACGCCAGGTGGGTGTGGTGCCCCAGGAGCCGTTCCTGTTCAACGGCAGCATCCGCCAGAACGTGGCGTTCGCCCGACCCGACGCCTCGGAGGAGGAGGTCCTCGCCGCCTGCGCCGCCGTCGGGCTGGACCGCCTGCTCACCCGCCTCCCTGCCGGGGTCGACGCGCCGGTCCACGAGCGCGGCGCCTCGCTGTCCGCCGGCGAGCGGCAACTCCTGGCGCTGGCCCGGGTGTTCCTCGCCCGGCCCCGGATGCTGGTACTGGACGAGGCCACCTCGAACCTGGACCTGCAGTCGGAGGCCGTCATCGAACGGGCCCTCGACACGGTGCTCGAGGGCCGCACGGCGGTGATCATCGCCCACCGCCTCGCCACCGTGCTCCGGGCCGACCGCGTCGCCGTCGTCGACGGCGGGCGCATCGTGGAACTCGGAACCCACGAGGAACTGGTGGCCCTCGGTGGGCAGTACGCGGAGATGCACGGGACCTGGGTGGCGCAGACGGCGGGTGCTGCCGGCGTCGCCGGCGGGAGCCCGGCGTGACCCCCCTCGAGACGGCCATCGGGATCCTCGTCTACCTCATCGGATCCACGATCCAGGGCGCCATCGGGTTCGGAGCCAACCTGTTCGCCGTCCCGATCCTGGCCCTCGTCAACCCCGAGTACGTGCCCGGCCCGGTCCTGATGATCAACCCGGTGCTCACCTCCGTGCTGACCTGGCGCGAACGGGGGAACGTCGACGGCGAGGCCCTGGGCTGGACCATTCTCGGGCGGCTGCCCGGCATCGCCATCGGCGTGTTCGCCCTGTCGCTGGTCTCCGAGGAGCGCCTGGGGGTGCTGTTCGGGGTGTTGCTGCTCGGCGCCGTGGCACTCAAGGCCGGTGGCCTCCACCTGCCCCGCAGCCGCGGCACCCTGCTGGCCGCCGGGGGCACGAGCGGCTTCATGGGGACCACCGTGGGCGTCGGCGGCCCGCCCGTCGCCATCGTCCTCTCGGACCTGTCCGGGCCCGCCTTCCGGGCGACCATGTCCCCGTACTTCCTGGTCGGGACCACCCTCTCGCTCGCGGCCCTCGCCCTGGGCGGGCACTTCGACCTCGACGACCTCGTGGCCGGCCTCTGGCTGCTGCCCGGCGTGCTGGTCGGGGCGGTCGTCTCCGGGCCGCTGCGCCGCCACGTCGACGCCGGCCGCACGGCGAAGGCCGTCTACGTCCTCTCCGCGGCCGCCGCCGTCGCCCTCCTCGTCCGTTCGCTGGCCTGAGGCGCTGACACCTAGGGTTTCCCCTGTGAGTGGGCCCGTGCTGCACCTGGAGGGCGTGTCGGTACGCCGGGACGGGACCCTGCTGCTCGACGGCGTCGACTGGCGGGTCGAGCCCGGGCAGCACTGGGTGGTGCTCGGGCCCAACGGCTCCGGCAAGAGCACCCTGCTGCGCCTCGCCGCCCTGCACCTGCACCCGTCGGCGGGCCGGGTCCACGTCCTCGGCATGGCCGTCGGCAGCTTCGACTCTCGGCGGCACCGCCACCGCATCGGCTACGCCGCCGCTGCGCTGGCCGACTCGCTGCGACCCGGCATCGACGCCGCCGACGTGGTGATGACCGCCCTCCACGGCGCCCTTGAGCCCTGGTGGCACGACTACGACGACGCCGACCGGAGCCGGGCACGGGAGCTGCTCAAGCGCCTGGGGTGCGGCGACCGGGCCGACCACGCCTTCGGCACGCTCTCGTCCGGCGAACGGCAACGGGTGCTGCTGGCCCGCACGCTGATGACCGACCCCGACGTGCTGCTGCTCGACGAGCCGACCGCCGCCCTCGACCTCGGCGGCCGCGAGGAGCTGGTCGGCGCCCTGGCGGGGCTCGCCGCCGACGCCGGCACGCCCCCGATGGCCCTCGTCACCCACCACGTCGAGGAGATCCCGCCCGGGTTCACCCACTGCCTGATGCTGGCCGGCGGGCGCGTGGCCGCCAGCGGGCCACTCGAGGAGGTGCTCACCGAGGAGTCCCTCTCCGAGTGCTACGGCCTCGACCTCCGGCTCAGCAGCGAGGACGGCCGATGGACCGTCCGGGTGGTGCCGGGGTGAGCGCACGGCACGCCCTCGTCGTCACGGGCGGCCCCTCGCCCGCCGGGCTGGCCGACCTGCCGGCACGCGAGCTCGTCATCGCCGCCGACCGCGGCGCCGAGCACGCCCTCGCCCTCGGACTCGAGGTCGACCTGGTCGTCGGCGACCTCGACTCGATCGATCCCGATACCCTCGCCCGGCTCGAGGAGGGTGGCACCCGGGTCGAGCACCACCCCGCCGACAAGGACGAGACCGACCTCGAGTTGGCGCTGGCCGCCGCCCTCGAGGCGGGCGCCACCTCGGCGACCATCGTGGGTTCGGCGTCGGGGCGCCTCGACCACGCCCTCGGGATCCTGCTGGCCGGCGCCGGCGACCGCTGGGCCGGCCTGCGCATCGACCTGCGCATCGACGCCGCCCGGGCCTGGATCGTCCGGGACCGCGTCGAGGTCCACGGCGAGCCCGACACCGTCGTCAGCCTGCTGGCCGTCGGCGGTCCGGCCACCGGCGTCACCACCACCGGCCTGCGCTGGCGCCTCGCCGACGCCGCCATGTCGCCCGGCATCGCCGTGGGGCTCTCGAACCTCATGACCGGTCCGACGGCCACCGTCACGGTCGGGACGGGCACCCTCCTCGTCGTCCAGCCCGGCCGCGAGGCGGCCTGACCGGACCCCAGGACCTCGCACGCCCGCGAATCCCCGAGTCCAACGGGAATCGCGCAACTTCCGGATTCGGCGTTTCACGCCACGCACGGCAGCTGGTCGCGGGCAGCCACGACAGCGCCCAACGCCTGCTCCGCCGCCACGACGACACCCGCTCCCGTCGATGCGACGAGGCCAGCCGGCGCCGTTCGGCCCCCTGCCCAGCGTGCCGGCCCCCCACTCCGGGCCGGGACCCAACGCCGCTCAGCCCACGTCCCAGGCGGCGTGGACGGCCTCTGGGGCGCGCAGGGTGGTGGAGACCGGCTCGATCCCGGTCGGGTCCTCGAGGTGGAGGCCCGGGAGCCGCTCCAGGAGCACGTCGAGGCCGGTGAGCAGCTCGCGGCGGGCCAGGTGCGAGCCCGGGCAGAAGTGCGGCCCCGAACCGAAGCTGATGAGCCCCACGGGCTCCCGGTCGACGTCGAACTCGTCCGGTAGCCCGTGGACGGCGGGGTCGCGGTTGGCGGCGGCGATCCCGAACAGCAGGATCGATCCGGCGGGGATGTGCACACCCTGCCACTCGGCGTCCAGCGTGGCGATCCGGGGCAGGGCGCCCAACGGCGGCTCGAAGCGCAGCAACTCCTCGACGATCGCCGGGCGTCGCTGCGGCTCGGCGACCGCTGTGGCCAGCACCTCGGGACGCGTCAGGAGCACGGAGAGCAGGTTGCCGAGGGCGTGGTAGGTCGTGGCGGCACCGGCGGCGAAGAACATGCGGACGTGGGCGACGACCTCCTCGTCGTCCAGCCGGCGGCCGTCCACCTCGTGGTGCAACAGCGCCGACAGCACGTCGCCGGTCGGCTCCCGGCGCCGCTCCCCGATCGCTGGCGCCAGGTGCTCGTCGAACTCGTCGCGGGCACGCTGCGCCGGCTCCGGGTCGCGGAGGAAGCCGAGCAGGTCGAAGGACCAGCGGCGGAGGCACTCGTCACTGGCCGGCGGCAGGCCCAGCTTCCGGCTGATGACCCAGAACGGGAAGACGGCGCAGAACTCGCCCATGAGTTCGGCCCGCCCCCGCCCGGCGAAGCCGTCCACGACCTCGTGCGCCGTGGCCGCCAGGCCGCCGGCGTCGAAGCGCTCGATGGCCCGGGAACGGAAGGCCGGCTGCGCCAACTGTCGGTAGAGGTTGTGCTCATCGCCGTCCATGCTCTCGAAGGTGCGGCCCTGGACGGGTTCGATGACGATCTCGTAGTGGGCGCCGGCGGGGAACCGCTCGTTGTCCCGGAAGGCACCGACCACGTCGTCGTACCGGGTGAGCATGAGGGCGGTACCCCCGAAGTACGGCACCTCGACGACGGGCCCCAGGTCGCGCACCGCGGCGCAGGCCCGGTGGAAGGCCTCACCCGGCAGCGGGTCGACGCCGAAGTCCGGCAGCGGTTCGGGCCCCACGACCCATGTTCGCATAGGTTCCGAAAAGAGAAAGTCAGCGAGCCTGTAACGACGTAAAGGAGAATCCACATCGAGCCGGTGGAAACACGGTTACCCGAAGGGGATCCCAGGCACCAAGCGGGTCCGGAACCGATTTCTACGCCATCACTGCGCACCTGACCGGGTTCGTAGCACTGAGTAATCT
>LULL01001015.1_pt1 | contig 18882 bp, 21 predicted proteins | sample 728161 | NCBI WGS metagenome assembly LULL01 (sample SAMN03860290, study PRJNA289734) | marine metagenome | biome: seawater column; feature: ocean; material: water; isolation source: Red Sea water column Station 149 - depth 500m | place: Saudi Arabia: Red Sea | collected 2011-10-15 | depth 500 m
CTTTTCGAGAGCAGGTCCGCTGATATACGTCTCAACACATCCCTGCTTTCCACAATAACACTCATTTCCATCTGGTCTTAGTGTGTGATGCCCCCATTCGCCAGCAATGTTTGTTTTTCCTTTGTGTAATGTTCCATTGATTACAACACCTCCTCCAACACCTGTTCCCATTATTACTCCAAAAACAACATCATGACCTTTGGCAGATCCTAGTAATGATTCCGCAATGGCAAAACAGTTGGCATCATTCTCCATTACAATTGGCGAACCCAGTGCCTTCTCAATGTCATTTCTTAATGGCATTCCTATCAGACATTGTGTATTGCTATTTTTGATTAATCCTGAATTAGCATCAGTAATACCTGGCGTACATATTCCAACTGATGTTTCTTCTTCTGTTTTTGCTTTTAATTCATTGATCAAAGATATGATAGATTTTACAATAGAATCATAACCATTTTCCTGTTTTGTTTCAATGCGTTTACGTTGGATTGTGTTATATTTTTCATCTAGCAAAATTCCTTCAATCTTGGTTCCACCAAGATCAATTCCAATTTTGTACATGAAGATAGTTAGTTGAGTAAGTTTTGAAGTTTTAGTAGATTTATCCCATTGGTGGCATGCCTGGTGGGCCACCGGCACTTGGACCGCCTGAAACTGCAATCACATCATCAATTCTTAGAATCATGCAAGCTGCTTCCGTGGCAGATTTTATGATTTGTTCTTTTACAGCTAATGGTTCCACTATATCTAACGAGAACATATTTCCAATCTTACCTTCCTTTGCGTTGATACCAGCAGTTTGTTTTCCAGCGGTTTGATTTGCACGTAATGTGATAAGAGCATCAATTGGATCCATTCCTGCGTTTTCTGCGATAGTTAATGGAATTGATTCTAATGCTTCTGCATATTGCTTCATTGCAAGTTGTTCTCTACCACCTGCACCACCTGCCCATTCGTTTAATTCTGTAGCTAGGTATGCTTCCGGTGAACCACCACCTGCTACAATTGATGGTTTTTCAACAACATCTTTCACTACCATGAGTGCATCATGTATGGAACGGTCAGCTTCATCAACTACTCGTTGTGAGCCACCTCGGATTAGAATTGTAACTGAACGAGGATTTTTACATCCTTCTATGAATACCCATTTGTCCGATTCCACCTTCTTCTGATGCGCGATTTCTGCGTGGCCTAAATCACCTGCAGAAATATCATCAAGGTTTGTAGAGATTCTTCCACCAGTGGCTTTGGCCAGCTTTGTCATATCGCTTTCTTTCACTCTTCGTACAGCCAGGATACCGTGTTTAGCAAGATAGTGTTGTGCAATGTCATCAATTCCTTTTTGGCAGATGAGTACATTAGTACCTATGCTGTGTATTTTATCTACCATTGATTTTAACATCCTATTTTCTTCTTCCAGGAATGTCTGCATTTGAGTTGGATCAGAGATTCTGATTTCTGCACTCATCTCAGTCTTCTCGACTTCAAGAGCGGCATTAACAAGTGCTATTTTTGCATTATCGATCTTAGTTGGCATTCCACTGTGAACAATTTCCTTATCAAGAACTATTCCATTAATCAGTACAGTATCATCAATAGAACCGCCCGACTTTTTTTCCACTTTGAGGTTATCAAGGTCAACTGAGTGCTTATCACCATCATGTTCTACGATCTTCAAAACAGAATCAACAACTAATTTTGATAGAGGTGTGCTATCCTCGGAAATTAGCTTAGATTGCATACTAGTTTTTGCAATCTTGATTAATGATTCTCGGTCATCTGGTTTAACTGCCTTTGCAAGTTTTGCCAATAATTCAAGAGCTTTTTCTGAGGCTGCTTGATATCCATCGATAATAACTGTAGAATGTACATCCTTTTCAAGAAGTTTTTCGGCTTTTTCTAACAATGCGCCCGCGAAAACAACAGAAGAGGTTGTTCCATCACCAACCTCGGTATCAATGGTTTTGGATATTTCCACCATCATTTTTGCAGCAGGGTGCTGTGCGTCTATTTCCTTTAGAATTGTTGCACCATCATTTGTAATTGTGACGTCTCCTAGTGAGTCCACTAGCATTTTATCTAAACCGCGTGGGCCCAGACTTGTTTTAACAAGTTCTGCTACAAGTTTTGCAGCAGCAATATTATTTTTCTGTGCATCCTTTCCCTTTTGTTGTAGTGCACTTTCTTTAAGGACTAAAACTGGACCTTGTGGGGTTTGTTGTATTGATGCCATGTTTTCAAAAAAAAGTGTTAATTTCCCCTTAATATTCTATTCACGTAACTACGCTCAGGAATGAACGATTCTTCACATCAACTAACCCTGTACTCAATATTCGTATATCAGGCAATGCCAGAAATGGTAAAAATAGTGGAATAAGATGTGGTTTTTTGAATATACAGCCAGCATCTGCTAAAACTGTGTTTAAATTTTCAAAGTTCTCTGAAACTTTTTCAAAGCTATTTGTAGATATGATACCAGACATTTGAAGAGGCATGGATGCTAGAGTTTTTCCTTCACTAACTACAACCATGCCTCCTTGTGTATCAACAAGTCTGTTTGCTGCGATTGCCATATCTTTTTCATTAGAGCCAATTACTAGCATGTTATTTTCGTGAAAGTTCCACGTTGACGCAAATGCACCTATTTTTGCTCCAAAGTTCTTCAGGAATCCAATTGTATGTTTTCTTGTTCCAAATGTTCGATCAAATGCTGCTACCTTCCAGACATCCTTATCAGTAGATGCCATAACATTTCCCTCTTTTACTGACAGGTTTTCGTTTATCTTTTCTGTTATAATTTCTGTTTTCAAATTTATTACATTAACAGTTGCCGTATCACCTCGTGATTTTACTCTAAAATCATCTCCTGACAATTTCCGCAGATTGACAGTTTTTGTCATCCACTTAGGTACTGTGTATTTTTTTATTTTAGACACAATGGTACCATTTGACACAACTAACTTTCCACCAACAAAAATCTTTCTAGGTTTCATCTTGTCTAGATCATCAAATACTAAAATGTCCGCTAGTTTGCCTGGGGCAATACCACCCAAATCCTTTCCCATGTTATAGTAATCAAAACAATTTTTTGATGCCATGGAAATTGCATCTATCTGATTAAGACCTAGTTTTACTGATTCTCTTATACAATGATCAATATGACCAAATTTTATGATGTCAGATGGATCAAGACCATCTGAGCAGAACATCAATCTATCAATATAGGTTTTGTTAGATAGCACCAACTTCACAATGTCTTTCAAGTCTCTGCGAATGGAACCCTCTCTGATCATTATCCACATTCCTAATCTTAATCTCTCCAAAACCTGATCAAAGTTTATTGGTTCATGGCACGACAAAATCCCAGATGACACGTAAGCGTTTAGTTTTTTACCAGATGCGCCAGCAGTGTGACCATTAATCACACAATCATTTTCAAGCATAGTAGATAGCATCCTCATTGTCTTAGGATCACGTTTTGTTACCTTAGCCCATGAAAACACTTCACCCAAACCAAGAACGCCCGGAATTTTGAGTGCCAATTTTGCTTCAGCTAAGCTTACCTCCCTTCCATGGCTGAATTTCTTGTCAACTGGAACCCCACCAGGAACCACATGGAAAAAACGTGCTGGCAGTTCAGATGTCATCTTAACAAATTCTTTGAATCCTCTATAACCGCAGGTGCTCACTATGTCAATAGGATCAGAAAAAAGTGATGTAACACCACACAGAAGGGACTTTTTTACAAACTCCACAGGCGAAACAAACTGGTCTAGATGTATGTGAGGATCAGCAAATCCAGGCGTCACATATTTTTTTTTTAAATTAATTACAACTGTCTTTTTTCCCTTCGTGTGAGACGCGTCTTGGCCAACATAAGCAATCCTATCATGAGATATAGATATCTGAGTTCCCGGCATAATTTCGCGCGAATAAACATTCACCAAGGAGCAGTCCTCTAAAATTAGATCAGCGGGTTTGTCACCAATAGCTACTTCATTTAAAGTTTGGATGCTTCTAGACAAACCAAGGAACAATGTTCTATGATATGCATTCGTATTATTATAGATTAGAGACCATGTTTAAATTACCGTCAGGCTCGGATGTTAATTGTGAATATACCAAAAGAGATCAATCGTTTCTGCCCTAAATGTAAGAAGCATGTAGTTCAAAAGATTTCCATTTACAAAGCAGGCAAACGTAGGGGTACTGCCGCTGGAGAAAGAAGACATGCATTACGAAAAAAAGGGTATGGTGGTCAAAAATTCCCCAAGCTTGCAAAGCCTGCAAAAACAACAAAGAAAGTTACACAGGTTTTTACATGTCCAGAATGTAAGAAGAAAACGATGAAAGAAGGTATTAGGATCAGAAAATTTGAGTTGATGGCTAAATGAAGAAGGAACACGTACTCATTCCAGAACCAAGCAGTAAATTTCTCAAAATTAACTGTAAGGAATGTGAAAAAGAAAATATTGTTTATTCACATGCCTCAACATCTGTTACCTGCAAATCATGTGGTAACGTGATTGCTGAACCAACTGGTTCGAAGGCACGAATAATAGGAAAAATTTCAGGAACTGCTGAGTAATTCGTAATCTTCCTTTGTGTTCAGATTAAAAGCTATTCTCTTATCATCTAAGATAATATAGTTCTCTTTAACTAAACTCAAATCTTTAATTTTGTCAGCATTAATGATAGAAACTCCAGTATAGGCGCATTCAGTATTATCATATTTCACTAATAGATTAGATTCCAATCCTAATGAATTCAAAAATTTCTTGGATACAAGAAAACTGGACCAAGTGTATTCTGAATTAAAATTTATCAAATCCTGAATAATTTCTTCATCTAGTAATGGTAAATCTCCTGAAACAACAAATACGAATCCATCCAGCTTTTGTAATAGAAAATTGAGGTCGTTAGCATATCCATTTCCTGGTGTGGGTAAAGTTTCTATGCCATCTTTTTCCAATGCATGTTTTGTATCAGGTGAATTTGGGCTAGTAGCAACAATAACCTTAGAGAAACAATGAGAATTTTTTAATGCGTCAATCACCTGAAAAATTATCGGTTTTTTGTATTCAAGTAATAATTTTTCATTCGATGTATCCATCCGGGTTCCCTTACCTCCCGCCATCACAAGACCAATCATAGTGATACAAAGATTAGTAGGGATGAGAGTCTTGTAAGTTCGTTAGTTGCACCCATAACATCTCCAGTGATTCCACCAAAACTTCTGGTGGATAGCCCAACCAAAAATAATGTAACGGCAATTGATGCGCCAAAAAGTATCAGGCCTGTAGTTCCGCCTATCACAACAAGTGGGATAATTGTAATAACACCAGCAACTGCTAGTCTTCTTTTATCTTTCATGATTTGCATGAATGGCGAATTGGAACCTGCTGCCGCTGAATTTCCAATACCAGCCATCAATACCATTGAGAATTTAGCTAAAATTTCACTAAGTAAAATGGCCTGGAACAACTCATAACCGGTTGTCAGTGACAGGGCTATGATTGCTCCAACTACATACAATACAACAGAAACAATTCCCGCTGAGCCTGTTGAAAGGTCTTTCATTGCGTTACGCTTTCTCTCTTTTGTACCCCTGGTCATAAGACCGTCAGCAAAGTCTGCCAGTCCATCAGTGTGGTGTATTCCTGTAATGACAGCAAGTGATGCAACAACCAATAATGCAACAATTAATGGTTCTAGGAAAAATGAAAGACCAAATCCAATTGAAGCAATAAGCAGACCTATTGCAATCCCAATTATTGGGAAAACATGCATGTGTCTTGCTACAGTTCCCAAGTCAGTGTTGTTAGAAGGAATTATTGTTAGGAATGAAAAAACTGAACTGATTTCCTTAAGCATGTATCCACCATCCTAAAAATGAGAGAGTTACAATTATTGGAATAGTAACTATGCCGCAGAATAAAATTGATGAGACTTTCATCAAGGTAACTGCAGATGTGATGTGAGATTTTGTAAATTCGATACTGCCCTGACCAATTGTATAATAATTCGTTTTTTCTAATCTAGTTCCAAGTGCACCAGCCAAATCAGCCATTGGGAATCCCGCATTAGGACTATCGAGTTTTCTGCTATCACGTCTCATAATGTATAGTGACTCCTTCCAATTGTAGCCCAAAATTAATGCGCCTAGAACTCCAAACCAACCAACATTTTTGAACATAGTTGTCTTGTACCCAATCATAGAGTCTATGGTGTTTATTGCTCTGTAGGCAAATGCTCCAGGTAGACCAAAAATTGCATAATAGAATAATGGACCAGTAACACCATCAACCGTATTCTCACTTACACTTTCTAAAACAGCCGATAAAATGTGATTTTTATCTAAATTTTTGGTGTCTCTCTTAACAATCATAGCGAGATGGTTCCTAGCGGAGTCTAAATTATCTTTTTCAATAGCATCAATCACTGCCAAAGCATGTCTTTGCATTCCTCTAATTGCAATAGTTGTTTTTAACAAGATCGAGCCAACAACTATTGAGATAATCAATGAGATGATATCAATGGTCAGTAAACTAATTCCGACATCCAAAACAACAAGTGGTGTAGATACAATCGTCACAACTATACTAACAATCAAAATGCCGCCGAGTAATTCCCTTTTTGCTGAGTTATTTTTTGCAAAAGGAACAAGTGATGCAATCAGTTTTCCCATCCAAGCAGTTGGATGATATTTTGTTTTTGGATCACCCACCAAAAAATCCAATAAAAGAGCAAACCCGACTATAACTACGCTTTCAAGTATCATTACAATAGTTTTTCAATCTCTCTGATATTAAGACTTGACTTTACAACCTTGCTTAATTTCTCAATTTCAGAATCGATCTTTTTTAGATTTTGCCTGTTCAACCCAAGCTTCTTCGAACTTGAAGTTATAGAATCCTCCTCAGGAAGTAAAAACTTGGTCATTGGAATGGTTCCAAAAACTGGCTTCCCTGTGTTTTGTTTTAATTTTCTAAATCCAGGCTTAAGAATATCCAAATCGCCACGAAATTTGTTAAAAACAAATCCCTTGACCATTTTTTGGTATTTTTTTTCTAACAACGATAAAGTCCCAACAATGCTCCCAAAAGATCCACCCCTCTCAATGTCTGTAACTAAAATCACTGGGGATTTTACTTTCTCAGCAAGCTTCATGTTTGCAATATCATATTTTGTAAGATTAATTTCAGCCGGAGAGCCTGCGCCTTCTATTATGATCAAGTCGTGGTTTTTTTCTAAGGCATTAAATGATTTCAAAACTGTCTTCATTCCGTTCTTTTGAACAAACTTTTTGTAATAATCATCTGCATGCATTTTTTTGTAGAATTTTCCTCTGAGAAAAACAGAGCTTCTGTAGTTACCCAGAGGTTTCAGCAAGATCGGATTCAAATCTGCTGTTATTTTGGCACGTGAGGCTAAAGCCTGAACTGCCTGTGCACGAGAAATTTCGAAACCGTCTTCCTTATAGGCATAGTTTGACATGTTTTGTGCTTTGAATGGTGCTACAGAGAATCCCTTTTCTAGAAAAATTCTGCAGAGTGCGGTAACGTACTACAATCACGAATTAGAATTTTTTTTCTCAGAAGTTTCTTTTGTAAAAGTTTTGATTTTGTCTTTGTCTCTACCAGAAGAAAGTTTGCTGCTGAGTCATAACAAGCAAATTTTTCCGATTTTGCTAAATTTGAGGAAATGAAATTTTTCTCCTTTTTGATTAATTTACGTGTCTTATCTAAAAATGGATGATAGCATATTGCGGCACTCGCTGCACGCTGTGCGATATTACTTACATTCCAAGGAATCTTAACTTTTTGTAATGGCTCGATGATCTGTGTACTGCCCACCCCATAGCCAATTCTAATTCCTGCTAAACCAAAAGATTTTGTGAGTGAACGTAGAATGAACAAATTCTCAAAATTCTTGATCTGTTTTATTACAGATTCACCATTTCCAGATACCAGTTCAATAAATGTCTCATCTAGAAATACAATTGTTGATTTCTTTTTTGCAGCAGCAATAATTTTCACCATTTCACTTTTTTGGATTAAAATGCCGGTGGGATTATTTGGATTACATATAAAGACACAGCCATTTCTGGGAATCTTCGTGATGAATTTTTGTAAATTTTTTGAAAGATCCATAGTTTTAAAAAATGAAATTTTGGATTCACAAAGTTTTGCAGAAACCTCATATTCACTAAAAGTTGGTATTGGAATCAAAACGCGTGTTTTTTTATTTAGAAAAGTTTTGCAGAAATTGTAAATTATCTCGGTTGCGCCATTTCCAACAACAATCTGTTTTTTTGGAATACCAGTAAACCATGCCAAGTTTGCACGTAGATTAGTAGAATTTGGATCAGGATACTCTGAAATCAAATTCAATTGTTTTTTCAAATAGCGTTTTACTCCTGGATGGCACCCTAGCGGATTTACATTTGAACTAAAATCAATCACATTAGCATCGGAGTTCTTGGTACCATATTTGCCCCCATGCGAGGCTGGAATGTGTGACTGTGCTGGTTTGTTTGGATGAACTCTCACATCATTGATTATTCATTGGTAATTTAGTGTGTTTTGGTAGTGCTAACGATTATTAATTGAAAACTTGAAAGTGATTCATGAAAAAGAAAGTAGCCATCATAGGTGTAACTGGGGCGGTTGGCCAAGAGTTTGTCCAATCCTTAAATGACCACCCATGGTTCGAAGTAACCCAGATCGCCGCATCAGAGCGTTCTGCTGGAAAAAAGTACGTTGATGCTATAAGAGATGACAGTGGAATTGTTGCTTGGGATGTTGGTGGAGAGATTCCAGATTACATAAAGGATATGCCGGTTTTAACAATCGATGAGATTAATGTTGCAGAATTAGATTTAATTTTCTCAGCAGTAGAGTCACAGGCAGCAAGAGATATTGAGACAAAATTTGCAAAAGATCTTCCTGTAATCTCAACTTCATCTGCATACAGATACGAAGAGGATGTTCCAATACTTATCCCAGGAGTAAATGATGAGCAAGCAGAACTGCTTGAGGTTCAAAAGAAAAATCGTGACTGGAAAGGTTGGGTAGCACCACTACCAAACTGTACAACAACTGGATTAGCTATCACACTAAAACCATTATTTGAGAAATACGGTGCAAAGAAAGTTATGATGACTTCAATGCAAGCAATCTCCGGCGGTGGAAAGACTGGTGTATCTGCAATGGGTATTACTGATAACATACTCCCATACATTCCAAAGGAAGAAGGTAAAGTAAGAAAAGAGACAAGAAAGATTCTAGGTAAACTAAAAGATGGTAAGATTGAGGATGCAGACATTAGAGTTAGCTGTACATGTACACGTGTTCCCGTAATAGATGGACACACCGAATCAGTATTTGTTGAAACAGAAAAGGAAATTGATCCAGCTTTAGCAAAAGGTACCTATGAGACTTACAACAAAGAAATTTCGGTAGCGGGACTACCGTCTGCACCAGAAGATTACTATGCATTCCACGAAGATCCAACACGACCACAACCAAGAATGGAGAGGGAAGTTGGTGACGGCATGACCACAACAATAGGTCGAGTTGAAAAGGAAGAACTGTTTGATAACGGAATAAAGTATATGCTATTCTCGCATAATAAAAAAATGGGATCTGCAAAAGGAGCTGTTCTCTTAGCGGAGATGCTATACAAAAAAGATAAGATTTAAGAAAAAAATTTATAAAAATTTCAATAATAGCTTTATTAATCCTAAGGATTCATCAATCTCTATTCCAAAACTAGCCGAAAAAATTAATGTAAACTCTTCAGTTGTTTATAGCAGAATAAAGCGATTAGTGAAGAAGAAACTCATTGAACGTTTCACAATCGAAGTCAACAACAAGGAATTGGGATACGGTGTAAAATCATTAACTGGAATTAACATGGACTCGAAGAAGCGGGATGATATTATTCAGGAATTGTTCAAGATTCCTGGAGTCAGAGAAGTTTCAGAAGTTACGGGAAGGTTTGATATACTGGTCACAATGTATGCCGAAAACCTGAATGAGATGTACAGAATTGTATCGGATAATATTGGTAAGATTGACGGAATTATAGGCTCTGAGAGCTTTATAGAAATGAAGACGAGGACAAAACAAATGCCCTATATGTTAGAATAGTGGTGGGATGATTAATGCAAACCTTTAACACAAAATCAAACATCGGCGTATACTACGAACTGACAAAGCCGAAGATCTGGTATCTTCTTGTGTTCACTGCGTTTGGCGCTGCTATTACCGCATCGAATGTTTTCAATGTTCCAATTTCTCTTGAAACTTGGGCATTATTGTTAGGTGGTGTAGCTGCGGGTTCTGCTGCTGCAAACACGTTGACAAACTATCATGACAGAGACATTGATGCAGTAATGGAGAGAACCAAGACAAGACCAATACCAAGTAGGCGAATCTATCCTGCTGAAAAGGCTAGAAATTTTGGCTTGATACTTGCTGGTATATCATTGGCTTGTGCCTTTGGCATATGTTTCACGGCATCATTTTGGCAAGGAATCTTAGCTGGTTCGTTTATGGCATTTGGATTAGTCGATAATATTTTGGTTTATAGCTATGGTCTAAAACGTAAAAGTAGATCAAATATTATTCTGGGTGGGTTCTCAGGTGGAGCACCTGCACTCATTGGATACGTTGCTGTAACAACAACTGGTCTCTGGGACTTTGGTCTTGTTATAGCTGGATTAGTGTTTGTTTGGATTCCAATGCACATCTGGGCACTAACTTTGCACTTTAAGGATGATTACAAAAAAGTAAACGTTCCAATGCTAACTGCCGTACAGTCAGAAAAAACTTCTGCAAGAATAATTGCTGGCACAACACTAATGATGGTACTCTTCAGTGTAGTTCCATTTTTCCTGACACATGAAAATGGAGAACCGTTGATGAATGAAGTTTATTTGTATACTGCAATTGCGTCTGGGGTTTTGATGGTCATTCTTAGTTTTTGGGTGGTTGCCAAACCAACAGAAAAAGCCTCATGGGTTTTGTTCAAGTTTTCAAGTCCATATCTGGCTGTACTCTTCATCGCACTAATGGTGGACTCTGTCCTTTAGTTTGGTCAAAGAGGGTTATTCATGGAAATAATGGGTAGAGGTTTAAGCCAGATTGTTCAGGAAACTCCACAATACTTTCATCTCCTTTCAAAATATGCTGGTTGGAAACTATTCAAGAAGCGAAGCCCCATCTTTGGCTCGGCAGATATAATCAACGAATGTAATTTACACTGCGAACACTGCTATTGGTGGCTAAACAGAAAAGAGAATGAGGAGCTAACTCTTGAGGAATGGAAGCAAGTAATTGATGAGAAATTCAAAAAACGCCATGTATTTGCTGTAACAGTTGTTGGTGGCGAGCCTATGATGAGACCAGACGTTGTAGAACTATTTGCAAAAGAATTCCCAAAGCGCTCCTGTATAGTGACAAATGGAAACTATCCGCTAAAAAAATTCAAGGATCTTTATTTTTACTGGGTATCAATTGATGGTGATCAAAAAACACATGATACTATCCGAGGAGACGGTACATGGGCTAAAACAAGAAAAAATGTAATCGACTATGTTGAAAACAATGGTGACAAGGCATACAAGGATATCTGGATTTCAATGACCATAAACTCTAGAAATTACAAAACTGTCAGAAAAGTAATTGAAGATTGGCGTGCTTATACCAACAAAATTGGTGTCCAATTCCACACTCCGTTCATGGAGGGTGATCCATTATGGCTTCCATTTGGAAAAGAAAGAGATGCAGTAGTTGATGAATTGATAGATTTGCAAAAAACAGAATACCGAGATTATATCTCAAATCCTAGAAACCAATTAGAATTGATGAAGAAAAATTGGGGTGGAAAAGGAACAACCCCAATAGACTGCCCAACATGGGCAATTGTGTCAGTTGATCACTTGGGTAGGGAGAAAAGGCCATGTTGTATTGGAAGCGCAGAAAAGGATTCGATGAAGCCAAGATGTGAGGAATGTGGTCTTGGTTGCTATTCGATTTTTGTTGGTAGTGGAATTAAAGGCTGTTAAGATTTAATCTGCATTCCTCTTTGTGATTTGACAATATACTTGTCTCTCACCCGTACACTAACCCACTCACACTAACCCACTCAATTATCAAGACGGTTGCGAGAACAACCAACATGAAAACTGCAGCCTTTCCATACTCAAAGAATTTGATATAGTTAATGATGTAGAATCCAATTCCACCTGCACCGACAAGACCAAGAATGCTTGTCTGCCTAATGTTATAATCAAAAATGTATAAAATCTGACTAAGTAAATGTGATGCGGATTCTGGTAATACAACAAATCTAATTAGTTGTATTTTAGAAACTCCAATTGCGCCAACTGCATCCATAGGGTCAGCATCAGTAGCTTCTATTGCTTCATACTGTAGTTTTGCTATGAACCCAATTGTATACATGATTATTGCTAGCACTCCTGCAAATGGACCAAGACCAACTATAATCACAAACAAAATTGCCCAAAGTATTGAAGGAAAAGTACGGATGGCAGCAAGCAATGCACGAATTGGTACGTAGACAAACTTGTTGTTTAAATTTCTAGCAGCTAACAAGCTTAACGGAAGTGCAATTGCAACACCAACAACAGTTCCAATAAATGCCATTTCGATTGTTTCTAGCATTGACCAGAATGCAGTTACAAAAAGTGACGAGTCTACTTCGGTAATCTCCTTTAGCATAATTCCAATGTTTGGCAGTCCCTCCGCAAAGTCTCTGGGGTCTGCATCAACATTAACAGACATGACTACAACTCCCGCAATAATTAGACCGATGATTAGGTTATTCTTTTGATTCATTGGTAAACATCTCCAAAATTTCTGTTTGTGTATAATTTCCGGACTGGAAATCTACAATTTTATCTCCCTCAACTCCAATCTCAAGAACCTTTTCTCCCTCCTTGATCACCGCTACTCTATCAGCATATTCCAATGCAAGTTGAAGGTCATGGTGAACCATTATCGCAGTAAGTTTCATTGTGGCTTGGGCTTCTGACAAAACCTCCATGATCTCCCGTGCAGTCACGTGATCCAATTCGGACACAATTTCATCAGCAAGAATAATCTCTGGTTTTTGAACAAGAGCTCTTGCTATTGCAACTCTTCTCTTTTCTCCTCCACTAAGCATGTAGACTTTTCTTTCAGCTTTTCCCTGAAGACCAACTTGTTTTAGAATTTTTTTTGCATTGTCAATCTCTGAATCGGAAAATTTTTTGAAAAATGAATTGAATCCGCTAACACGAGGAAGCGCACCAATCAAAACATTCTCAAGAACTGTAGAATTTTTTATCAAACCAAGATTCTGAGGAATGTAACCAATTTTGTGCATCAATGGCTTGAATTTTTTATCAGATGGATTTGGTATCTTATAATCAACCATGATTTTTCCCTTGGTTGGACTCATCATTCCGTTTATCAGTCTCAATAAGGTAGATTTTCCTGAACCAGATTGCCCAACAATCGCATAATTGGCACCCCTAGATATTGACATCTGGATATTTTTTAAAACATAATCTTTCGAGTCATATGAAGCCGAGACACCATTCATCTGAACGATTGAAAGTGTTGATATTGATGGTGATGATTCCCCTTTTTGTTGTTGCATATTAGTTAATTATTTTGGAGTATCGTAATTCTTCTTATCAAAAGTTGCTTTCTCAATTCCAGGTAATAGGTCTAGATACTGTCCAAAGTTGCCAATGTGCATTTCAGCTGTTGTTGGTAGCAATGCATCAGCACCATAGATGTCTTTTAAAATTTGATTATTATCTTGATGGTTCAGTTTCACCATCGAGTCCACCAAATGTTGTTTCGTCTTAGGTGATAGATCATTTGATGCAACGAAGACATGTGATGGTACTAGACCAAGCGTATCAACTTTTTTGAGTTGAGCTTGCTGTTCTGTAGTCAAGTATTTTTCTGGAGCAATGTCAGAACCAAATGCCATTTCAACTGAGCCATTCAAGAGCAACTCAAGTGCTGCTTTGTATCCTCCGCCAAATGCATGATATTCAAATGATTCATCTAATGATTTCTTTAATGCGACAATGTCGTCTCCTTCTACTGTGATTAAACCACGGTCAACTAGTGTACCAACTGGCATAACAAATCCTGATGAACCAGTAATACTAGTAAAAGCTACCTTGTTTCCAATTGCATCATCAATTGATGAATAGTTTGAATCAGCTCGCTGCCAAACAGTTGCATAGTAACCCACCTTGCCTTTCTTGACTTCAGCCATCACAACTTCAGAATTTGCTCTGTCGTGTGCAATCCATCCAGGACCGGTATCCTTTTCCAAAAATCTTGCTAGTGTTTCAGCCTTTGGTGATAGTTCATCTGCTTTTTCAGATGGTATGAAACCAATCGTCAATTCAGTGATACCAAAATCCTCTGATGATACATCAATAATTCCAGAATCAATCAGATATTCCATCGAGTCAACAAATTCTGTCTCAGAAATCTGGTCATCTGCCCACCAGCCTGCTGTGTTTTTAACCCAGGCTGGAACAGCATCACTTTGTGCTGAAGCAGCTAATGGGAAAGTAGCAACCGCAGCAACTAGTGCAAAAAGCAGAATGGTCTTCCTAGTCATGATTTTTGATTTTGCACTCAAAGTATTTTCTTAGGTTTAGCTAAGTTATTTAAATGATCCAGCAATTCTAATTTCTTATTCTAAGAATGTAGAATAACTATGATTCCTGTAACTTTGTCTTGTATTTTTGCCACAACAATCCAAGTATTATTGCCTCTGCAATCCAGAATGTTGTAACAGCCATAACTGACATTATTCTAAATTCATTCACCAAGTTCATCGGAGCAGTAACTTCATCAGGACTTGGTGGCATGATGAAAAATACAGCTGTGATAAAAACCGCATAACCAACGAATGCAAGATATTTTTTGTTTTCAAGTTTCTTGTACAGTCTGGAAAAACCAACCGCAGAAAAACCAGAGATTGCGATGAATGAAAGATACAATATTCCTCTCAGTACGACAGTATCAGCTTCTCCAACAGTTGGTGGGTTTGCAGGGTATTTCAAAAATGGTATTAAGAAAATTGTAATCCACATGATTGCAGCGAGAACAAATGTTTTCTTGACAGTGTGTCCTTTGGGTAAAGAGTTTCTTGAGTAGGCAAAGACAATTCCAAACAATGCACCTATTGACATTCCTAGGATTCCACCAGCTAGCAGTTGACCGCTTTTTTGCCAATCACGATATGCATTGTACTCAACCCAAAACTGAGGAGTGTCTTCAGCCTCCCCAGATTCAAAGAGAGTCTGGTTCTCAATACCAATAGCCTCATCAAGATATGGTTCTACAATTACCAGATTTACAGCTCCATGTATTGTGCCTGCAACAAATCCAGAAACTAGGACAATTGCTATGAAATACCCAGCATTCATTTCTTCAAATAGTCTTTCAGGTTTGTTTTAGCTTTTGGAATCTTGCCTAGTGTGAATCCGTCTAGTCTCTTTGAGGCTGGTATTGTCGCATCTATTCCCATTTTTGCTGTTCGGAGTTTCTTCTGGTCACTTGAAGGATCAAGGCTGGAGCCCCTCACGTTCTTAATTATTACCAGATCCTTGTCAGCTTGGAATCTAGTAGCCATGGCAAATTCTACAGCTACTGCATCAGTCGGATCAATATCATCATCTACCACGGTCACCATCTTCAACGATCTGTGGCTTGCGAATGTCTCTTTGATGATTTTCTTAACATTGGTTGATCTGGTTTTAGAGATTTGAACTACAGCATGAAGCCAGTTGGCTCCACCGCTTGTCAGAATCACCTGCCTTGTCTGGGAAAATTTCTTTTTCATTATGCCGTTCAGTTTAGCCTCAATAGGCATGCCCATGAGCAATCTTGCCTCGCTGTATCCAGATAGTATATCATGGTAAATTGGATTATTTCTGAAATACAGTTTTTCAATTTTAATTACTGGTGCAGGTCTTGGCATGTCATATGTTCGAAGCATTTCAACCATCCATTCTTTGTGGGTTTTGTTTCGCAGGATTTTTCCTTCCATAACAATTTCTGCAGTTGATGGTACCATCAAACCAGTGCTAGGACATTTCGTCAAAGTAAGTTTATTGTTCAAAAGTGAGTTAGCTATCTCAAGTTCATTTTTTCCCCATTTTGCTTGGAATGCACAAGCAATGGTAATAGCAGGATGAACACCAACAGTGATTGCAACTGGTAGGTCTTCTCCACGGTTTTTTGCAAACATGAATGTTCTATGAAGATCTCTACCTTCCACCATCCTGATTGAGAAGTGGTTTTTCCCAATTGGCATTAACCTATGTATAGAAGAGTTTTGGGATTTCTTTTCCTGATTTCTTGTATATAGTATGGATGATGTGATGAAAGGACCTGATTCATTTTGAAAGTGTGTGACAATTGGAAGAATGGAAATATCATTAGAACTGTTTTCAAAAAACTTGGCAGTTTTTGAAATTTTTGGTTTTTTTGCAGAGGAAATCGCTTTGACAATTTTTTTGTTAATATCAGATTTTTTGGCGCCTATAGCCTGAGCAAATCTATCTCTGGTTCCTATCAGATTTGAAACCAGCTTGAATTTGCTTCCCTGGACATTTTCAAACAAGGCAGCCTTTGAGCCATCAAGCTTTTCGGTAACAGCAGCGATCTCATATTTTGTAGAAACCTTCTTCTTCACAGTAAATACATCATTGGTCTTTTTGATTTGCTGTAGGTAACTTCTCATATCAACTGTCATTTCTCAACTATCTCCTTTATTTTGGCAATCAAAGTTTTAGCAGTTTTGTTTTCCAGCTCTTTTGGAATAAATGTGGATATGATGTTAATACCAGATATGATTGAAGATAATTGTTCAGAAATTAATTTTAAAAAAAGAGATTCTGATTTTGCCGGTATGACCGAAGTGGTGACTGGTACAGAGCCTGTACCTATAGATGCTGTCAATCCACCAATCTTTTCTTGACCTTCAGTTATAGAAACAAAACTTCCATTTTCGAAGAGTAATACTTGAACAGTAAAACTTCGATTATCAACATCGATAACTGTCTTCGAAAAACGTGATTCGGATGGCAATAAGCTTAAGGATGATTTTAAGCCTTTATTGCTATCGATTCGTCTGCTGCGTCTGCCTGAACACGTGCGCGTAGTTTTGCTTTGTATTTCAAGTTTCGTGGTTTGGTTCTTAATCTATATCCACAGCATGGACACCAAAGACCTTCCCATTTAATGAAAATCTCACAAATCTGACACCTACGTTGACCAGAAGCATATCTTCCAGTGCCTACAGGCTTTTGCGCCTTGTATCTGCTGCAAATTCCTTTACATGTCATTTTTATTACATATATTATAGGAATAATATTTATTTAAGCATGGATCTGCAAAAATTTTCAATATTATAGGAAAAACTTGGAATAATTTTATTGATTTATATAATCTAATGAAGCATTTTCAAAAAAAATAATAAAAAGGTATATTAATAACATCTTTTTGCGAAATTTGCAAAAAAAAAATTAGAAAAAATTTGAATTTTAGCCAATTCTTGACAGTGGTAGGACTAGATGTCTTGGTCCTTCTCGTCGTGTAATGTATTTTGCAGATTGCATGTCTCTCTTTCCACGTTGGTTGTAATTTTTAGTTTTAACAGTTGTTCTCTGCTCATCAACAAATTCAATTTCAAAATCTGAACAATATCTTAGGTACTAAATCTTCTACAGATGTATGGAGTGAATGTTCAACCTCCCTACCATAATAATAGATGGAGAGACCTATCCGTTTACCAGGATCTATGCCAATAAGCAATTCATCCGAAGAATGCGCCGAGTCAAGTTTTTGCATTATTAGCCCTTCAATCACTGTTGGTTCAAAATCTAGGATATCCTCATACAGGGCTGGAATTTTGATGGATTTTGGTGCTTCTGATGATGTGGTCAGGATTATATCTCCATGATAATCATGAATCTGTTCTGGGATCAATGAATCATAGTCTAATTTGAGAGATTTCAATGCTTGAGAAAATTTGAAATATATCTTTCCAGATGTGGTTGCAATCCCAATACGAGCAGATTTCAGCGGGTCGATAAATTACATTAGGTAAATAGGGATTTAGAGTTTTTGTTTATCAGCCACTGGTTAGCCTCAGAATTGCTTGTGCTATATCACCCTTAGTCTCAGCCAAGGCATCCTTAGCCTTCTCTTCATCACAATTTGCCTGCTGGCATACTAACATTATATCATCCTCTGAAAATATGGGCACTTCAAGTTCTTTTTCTTCAAAGCTTTCTGCAATTACCTGAAAGATTGAATTTTCTTTTGACTTCATTTCAGTAACAGATGGTTTTGGAATGATTATCTCCTTTTTATCCGTCTTAATGATGACCTCCTGTACATTTGGAATCTCCTCCATGTCAAGACCCATCTTATCCATCATTCTACGCATTTGACGGTTACCTCCACGCATCATGTTCATCTATTCCTCTGGCTGACTTTTTAAACTATCCCTGATTTTTACTGCTACTCCAATTCTTTGCTCCTTCATCATCTCTGAAGACAAGATAGCCTTTCCTACTGCAATAACTTTATTCTTGTACAGAACTGGAACCTCACTTTGGATCCTGATATTTTTACCACACCAAATAACATGGCCACAAAATACAGATCTTCCATCTTCTACAAATGGTTTTGAATCTTTGTCAATCTCAAGACAATTTTCCTTGAATTTTTTACTCTTCATAAGAATTTGTGCAAAATATGGTGTTATTGCCAGACCGCCATCAATTCGCAATGTACAAAGAAGTTTCCGTTTATGATATAC
>LULL01000730.1_pt1 | contig 18769 bp, 14 predicted proteins | sample 728161 | NCBI WGS metagenome assembly LULL01 (sample SAMN03860290, study PRJNA289734) | marine metagenome | biome: seawater column; feature: ocean; material: water; isolation source: Red Sea water column Station 149 - depth 500m | place: Saudi Arabia: Red Sea | collected 2011-10-15 | depth 500 m
ACCCGGTGGCCGTCGAGCCCGCCGACTGGACGCCTCCCGAGGAACGCGAGCACTACCGGGGACTCATCCGGCTGGCCCTCGCCGCGATCGAGCGCGGCGACCTGGCCAAGGCCGTCCCCTGCCGCTCGATCCAGGTCGACCGTCGCCCCGACCTGCCGCAGCTCCTGGCCACGCTGCGGGCGCAGTACCCGGGCTGCGCCACCTTCTGCATACCCGGCCGGCACGCCTCCTTCGTCGGCGCAACCCCGGAGCGCCTCGCCGCCGTGTGTGGCGGCCACCTCCACACCGCCGCCCTGGCCGGGTCGGCGCCGCGCCACGCCGACCACGCCATCGACGAGGCGCTCGGCCAGGGACTCCTCACCAGCCCCAAGGAGCGCACCGAGCACGCCGTGGTCGTTGACGCCGTCACCGAGGCACTCACGCGGGCCGGCATCGACGCCCGCCACCCCACTGAGCCCGAACTGCTGCGGCTCCACGGCATCCAGCACCTCCACACCCCGATCGACGCCGACCTGCCGGACGGCTGCGGACTGCTGGACCTCGTCGCCTCCCTGCACCCCACCCCCGCCGTCTCGGGCCACCCGCCCAGCCCGGCCCCCGACCTGCGGGCACGCCACGAGGGCATGGAACGGGGCTGGTTCGCCGGACCGGTCGGGTGGCTGGACGCCGCCGGCGACGGCGAGTTCCGCGTGGCCCTGCGCTCAGCGCTGCTCGAAACCTCCGGCACCCGCCTCTACGCCGGCGCCGGCGTCGTCGGCGGCAGCGACCCCGAACGGGAACTGCTCGAGACCGACGTCAAGCTGCGGGCCATGCTCGGCCCCGTGCTGGCCGCCTCGGGGGGATCGTGAACCCGACGACCGCCAACCCGGTCGCCGCGCAGGCGACGCTGCGGGCCTTCTTCGCCCAACTGGTCGCCGGGGGCGTCGCCCACGTGGCGGTCTCGCCGGGTTCGCGGTCGACGCCACTGACGGTCGCCGCCGACCGCACGGTCGGACTGGACGTGTCGATCCACCTCGACGAGCGGGCGGGCGGCTTCTTCGCCCTCGGCCTGGCCCGGGCCACGCGGCGCCCGGTGGCGCTGGTGTGCACGTCGGGCACGGCGGCCGCCAACTACCTCCCCGCCGTGGTCGAGGCCTTCCACTCGGGCGTGCCACTGCTCGTCCTCACCGCCGACCGGCCACCCGAGTTCCAGGGCCGTGGCGCTCCCCAGACCATCGACCAGCAGCACCTGTACGGCTCGCACGTGCGCCGCTACGTGGAGGCGTCCGTTGCCGGCGAGGAACCACCGGAGGCCGCGGCCGCGCTGGCCGTGTCGCTGCTCGCCTCGGCGACCGGCCCGGCACCCGGGCCGGTGCACGTGAACTGGCCGCTGCGCGAGCCCCTCGAGCCCCCGGACGACGATCCGCCGCCGGCCGACCTGCTGGCCGGCCCGGCGCCCGCCGGCTGGGCGCCACCACCCCCACTGCCCGACACGGACCGCGGCCTGTTCGTCGCCGGCGCCATGGACCTCGGCGAAGACGGGATCGCCGCCCTCGCCGATCTGTCGGCCCACACCGGCTGGCCGTTGGTCGCCGACCCGGCCTCGGGGCTGCGGTGCGGTCCGCACGTGGCGGACGCCCCCGTCCTGGCCTGCGGCGAGCACCTGTTCCGCACCTCCTGGTCGGACGGGCATGTCCCCGACGTGGTCGTGCAGCTGGGCGCCATGCCCACCTCCAAGCAGTACCGGCTGTGGCTGGAGCGCACCCGGCCCGCCGCGGTCGTCGCCGTGGACCACCTGGGGCGTCATCCGGACGCCGCCCTCGCCGTCACCGACCGGGTCGACCACGAGCCCGGCGCCTGGGCGGCCGCCGTCGATGCACCGGCGAACGGCACCACCGGCTGGAACCGGTCGTGGACGGAGGCCGGGCAGGCGGCCGCCGCAGCCGCCGCCGCCTTCAGCAACGCGGCACCCTTCGACGAGCCGGCCGTGGTGGCCGCCCTCGACGCCCTCGACGGGCCGCTCGACCTGGTGGTCGCCAACTCGATGCCGATCCGGGACCTGGACGCCTTCCTCCCCGCCTCGACGCGGTCGCGCCGCATCCTCGCCAACCGGGGGGCCAACGGGATCGACGGCCAGGCGTCGACCGCCCTCGGCGTGGCGGTCGGATCGCCGGACCCGACCGTGCTCCTGACCGGCGACCTGGCCCTGCTCCACGACCTGTCCGGGCTCACGGCGGCCGGAAGGCTGGGCGCCGACCTCACCGTCGTCCTGTTGGACAACGACGGCGGCGGCATCTTCTCGTTCCTCCCGATCGCCGAGTCGGGGACCGTCGACCACCACCGCCTGTTCCACACCCCCCACGGCCTCGACCTCGCCCACGTCGCCCCGCTGTGCGGCGCGTCCTACCACCGGACCGGCGACCGGACGGCCCTCGACGCTGCGCTGGCCGCCACCGTCGGCCGACCGGGCCTCCACCTCGTCCACGTTCCCGTCGACGCCGTCACCAACAGGTCGCTGCACCGGGGCGCCGCGGAGGCCGTCGCCACCGCGCTCGAGGCGGGCGGATCACGGTGACCTCCCGCCTGCACGTCGAGGTCGAGGGCGACGGCCCGGCACTGCTGCTGCTCCACGGCTTCACCGGCTCGACGAGCACGATGTGGCCGCTCGGCCGCACCCTCACCGGCCGGCGCACCGTGCTGGCCGTGGACCTGCCCGGCCACGGCCGCACCGGCCTCCTCGAACCCCCGGACCACCGGTTCGAGTCCACGCTCGACGCCCTCGTGCAGGTGCTCGACCAGCGGGACCTCGGACAGGTCGACGTGTGCGGGTACTCGATGGGCGGCCGCCTCGCCCTGGGCCTGGCCATTCGCCACCCCGAGCGGGTCCGGTCGACCGTGCTCATCGGCAGCACCGCCGGCATCGCCTCCGACGCCGAGCGGGCGGCACGCCGCCGCGCCGACGCCGACCTGGCCGACGAGCTCCTCGAGCGGGGCCTCGAGTGGTTCATCGACCACTGGATGGACCTGCCGCTCTTCGCCTCCCAGCAGCGGCTCGGCGCCCGCACGCTGGCCGAGGCCCGGGAGCAGCGCCTCGCCAACGACCCCGACGGGCTGGCCGCCAGCCTGCTGGGGTCGGGCACGGGTTCCCAGCCGTCGTTCTGGGGGGAGCTCGACGCCGTCCTCGGCCCGGTGCTCCTGGTCGTCGGCGAGGAGGACGCCCGCTACCGGCGCCTGGCCTTCCGGCTGGCGTCGGGCCTGGTCGACGCGGGGATTCAGGTGATCGCCGAGGCGGGCCATGCCGCCCACGTCGAGAACCTGCCGGCCGTCGAGGAGGCCGTGGTGTCCTTCCTCGACGATGTGGACAGGAGCGCCACGTGAGCCTCCCGGAGGTCACCGGCGCCCGCCTGCTCCGACGCACCCTTCGGCTCCACCGTCCCGTGGCGACCGCCCACGGTCCGGTCGGCGACCGCGAGGTCCTGCTGCTGGGCCTCTCCGACGCCGACGGCAACACCGGCTGGGGCGAGGCCGCCCCGCTGCCGGGCTTCACTCCCGAGACCCTCGACGAGGCGGGCGAGGCGATCCTGGCCTGGCTGGACGATGGGGACCGAGCCGACCCGCCGGCCACCCCCACTGCCCGTGCCGCTGTCGACGGGGCGCTCCTGCACCTGGCCGCCCGTGCCGCCGGCGTGCCGCTGCACCGACACCTGAACCCCGACAGCCCCTCCTCGCTCGCCGTGTCGGCCCTCGTGGGCGGCGATACCGCCGAAGAACTGGCCGTCGCCGGCCGTACCGCCGTGGACGCCGGCCACCGGGCCGTCAAGGCCAAGGTGGGCGTCGTCGACATCGGGACGGACGTTGCCAGGGTCGTCGCCCTGCGCGATGCCGTGGGGGACGGGGTGGCGATCCGGCTCGACGCCAACGGCGCCTGGTCGACCGACGAGGCCCCCGGGCACCTCGAACGGTTGGCGCCCCTGGGGGTCGAGTTCGTGGAGGAGCCGGTGGCCGGGGTCGAGGCCCTGGCCGCCTTGCGGGCCGCCTCCCCCATTCCGGTCGCCGCCGACGAGTCGGCCACCACGCCCGAGGGGTTCGAGGCGGTCGTCAGCGCCGGCGCCGCCGACCTGGTCGTGCTCAAGCCCTCGGCAGTCGGCGGGATCGCGGTGGCGGCCGACCTGGCGGGCCGCGCACGGGACGGGGGCCTGGGCGTGGTCGTCACCTCCCTGCTGGACGGCGCCGTCGGCATCTCCCACGCCGCCCACCTGGCGTCGGCCATCGGTGCCCTCGACCCGGTCCCCGGCCTCGCCACCGGCGCCCTCGTCGCCACCGACGTGGCCGAACCACCCCGCCTGGCGGCGGGACGGCTCCACCTCGGCCTCGGGGACGGCCTGCCCGACGGCTAGTCCAGCGCCCGGCCGATGGCGTCGGTCATGCGCTCGGTGGGGGTGACCTCGCCGAAGGCCGCCTCCGACTCGCGGGCCGCCGCGGCGTAGACGCCCTTGGACATCAGCGACCTCTCGTACTTGCGGCGGCGCCAGTAGACCTCGGCCCGCACCCGGTGGGCGCCCTCGTGGTCGGGCGCCGCCGCCACGGCCAGTTCCACCAGATGGCAGGCCAGGCGCAGGTCGCCGGCGTCGGCCAGCTCGAGCGCCCGGTCGGTGAGCACCTCGACCGAGCCGGCCAGGGACACCAGCTCGGCGGCCAGCACGGCGTCGGGCGAGGGCTTGAGCCGCGCCGGGTTGCCGTCCCACCAGCCGCCGAACTGCCGGTACACGTTGCGGACCACGAACTCTGGCTCGTCGTACTGGGGCGCCAGCCAGGGCCGATCGGCCAGGTGGTCGGGCACCCGGACCGTGTGGATGATCTCGTCGAGGGTGGCGCCCTCGTTCATCATCGCCAGCGTGGCGTCGGCCAGGGACTCGAGGGCCTCGGCGATGTCGCCCAGCACGACCTCGACCCGCTGCCGTCCGACGATCGGCAGGCCGTGCGCCGGGTAGACCTTCTCGGCGCCGGTGGCGAGGATCTTCCGCATGGCCGCCGCCCACTCGATCGGATAGCGCTGCACCTTCTGGGGATTGCCGGCGTTGGGGAACACCCAGAGCACGAAGTCACCCGTGTAGGCGGCCCGGTCCTCGGGGTCCCAGACCCAGGTGTGGTCGTCGGTCTCGCCGCGGGCGTGGTGCAGTTCGAGGCGGCGCCCGCCGACCTCGACCTCGAGGCGGTCCCGGTAGGTGAGGTCGGGTTCGACGACGTCGGTCGGGAGGAAGTCCCGCCAGCCCTGCCCGAGGCCCGGTGCGGCCCGGACGCCACCGAACTGGCGGCGGTTGATGGCCTGGTTCCAGCCGCTGGTCAGCCGGTAGCGCTCGAACCGGGCCGGCACGGCCTCGTGGGCGACGAACCGGGGGCGGTCGTGGCCGCGGTCGGCGGCGTCGGCGACGAACGCCCCGCTGCCACCCACGTGGTCGAGGTGGCCGTGGGTGTAGACGAGCGTGTGCACGGGGTCGGTGGACCAGGCTCGCAGGGCGGCGACCAGGTCCTGCGACATCTGGGCGCCGCTGGCGTCGACGCAGACGAGTCCCTCGTCGGTGCGGAGGGCCCAGCAGTGCGAGAACGACTCGACCACGGCCAGGTGGTCGTCGACCTCGCTGAGCTCCTGGGTGACCCGGTTGTGGGGCGGCTCGGCGACGCCGGTGTCGATGACCCGCTGGCCGAGTTCGACGGGATGGGGTGTGGTCACGGGGACTCCCGGATCTGGTGGAGGCGGACGTCCGGACGGTAGACGCCGGGTCGCCTCATGCCAGCGCCGACCGGATCAACGCCTCGGCCCGGTCGAGGTCCTCGAACAGGAAGAAGTGCCCGCCGTCGATTACCTGGAGCTCCACGCCCAGGACCTCGGCCTGGGTGGCGAACCAGTCGGCCGGCAGGTCGGTGTCGATCCCGTGGAGCACGGCGGTCCGGCATCGCAGGTCGGCCAGCCGCTCGTACGAGTGGACGGGGCCGTTGGGACGCTCGGTTCCGAAGATGCTGGCCTCGGTCTGCGGGTCGCAGGCCAGCTCGACCTGCCCGTCACCCCGGTCGACGAAGCCCCACCGGACGTAGGCGGACAGCACCTCCGGATCGAGCACGTCGAGCGGCGGGCGGCCGCTGTACGAGGCCTCGACGGTCGCCCGGTCGGCCCAGACGCTGCGGCGGCGGCGGGCGCCGATCGCCAGCGGGTGCTCGCCGTCGACGAAGTCGAAGTACCGGTCCTCCCTGGCCTCGGGGCTGGCGGCGATGGCCTCGGCCAGCACCAGGCTGCCGACCCGGTCCCCGGCGTCGGCCGCCACCACGATCCCCACGCCGCCGCCCAGCGAGACGCCGAGCAGGTCGAAGCGGTCGACACCGAGGTGGTCGAGCACGGCGAGGACGTCGCGGGCCATGGCGTCGTTGCCGAGCAGCGCCGGATCGGTGACGAGTTGGCTGGCACCGTGGCCGCGCAGGTCGATGCCCAGCACCCGGTGGGCGTCCCGCAGGCGAAGCGCCAGCGGGTGGTATATGCCGGCACAGAAGCCGTTGGGGTGCAGCAGCACCAGCGGGTCGCCGTCGCCACCCCAGTCCAGCCAGGCGATGCCGAGGCCCTCGGTCTCGATGCTCCCTGTTCCGGGCTCCAGCGCCTTCAGCACCCGCCCACGCTCCTACCCTCGTACACGTGCCGCAGTCTGGTCGCCGTGATACCGCACCCGCGAGCCGGGTGGGAGGCCTTCTCCTGCTCCTGCTCGCCGCGGCCGCCTGCGGGGGCGGAGGCGACGGCGGGCCTCGACCGGCCGAGCACCTCGTTGCGACGGTCCTCGCCGAACACCCGCACGACCCCACGGCGTTCACCCAGGGCCTCGAGATCGTCGACGGCGTGCTGTGGGAGAGCACCGGCCTGCGGGGCGAATCGACGCTGCGGGCGGTCGACCGCACCAGCGGCCGCCTCCTCGGCTCGGTGGCGCTCGAACCCGACCTGTTCGGCGAAGGGCTCACCGCGCTGGGAGACGGGCGCCTTCTCCAGCTCACCTGGACCGCAGGACGCGCCCTCGTCTGGGAGGCCCGGACCCTGATGGTCGTGGACGAGTGGGACTACGACGGCCAGGGCTGGGGGGCCTGCCGCCTCGACGACGCGACGGTCGTGGTCTCGGACGGCTCGACCCGCCTGACCCTGCGGGGCACGGACGACTTCGCCGTGGCCTCGGTGGTCGAGGTCCCCCTCGACGGCGAGCCGCTGGACGACCTCAACGAGCTGGAGTGCGTGGACGGCACGGTCTGGGCCAACGTCTGGCACACCGACCTGGTCGTCGGCATCGATCCGGCCACGGGCCAGGTGACGACGGTGGTCGACGCCTCGGGGCTCCCCGTCGACCGGCGCGGCCTCGGCAACGAGGACGTCCTCAACGGCATCGCCCACGATCCGGCGACCGGCCGGTTCCTCCTGACCGGCAAGCGCTGGCCGGTGCTGTTCGAGGTCGAGTTCGTGGCGGAGGATGGCGCCGGGGACTGAGCGCCGTCAGCCGAAGTGGCCCGGGAACCGTTGGGACGCGCCGTCAGCCGAAGTGGCGCTCGACCTCGGCGTCGCTCCAGAAGCCCGGGAGCGGCCGGTCCGGTGACCCGGTGGCGTAGCCGGCGAGGCGTTCCCGTCCGTCCTCGTCGAACATCTCGATCGCATCGAAGGTGCGCCAGAGCACGTCGTTGCGGCGCATCCCGGGCCGGGAGGTCGTGAAGGTGCCGGCCACGTCCACGTACCAGGGGCGTCCCTCGGCGGCGTCGGTGGCGAGGAACGGGAACGAGACGCCGAGTCCCCGCAGGCCGGCGCCCGCCTTCACGACCTCGAAGCCGGCTTCCCCGAGCAGGGCTTCGGCGATGTCGGCGGCCTTCTTGCCGGCCTCGGCGGCCCGGTCGAGGACGGCCTCCTGCTCGGCCTGCTCGTCGAACAGCGCCTCCTGGCGGCCCGTTCCGGCCTGGTCGGCCCGACGCCACGAGGCGCCGAGCCCGTGGGCCTGGCGCTTGCGCTCCTCGGCGACCCGCTGGCCGGCCAGGGCCACGAACTCGGGGTCGAGGTCGTAGCCGACACCGCTGCGCCCCGAGCGGGCGGCGGCGACCAGCGTGCTGCCCGAGCCCATGAACGGGTCCAGCACGACGTCGTCGCGGTAGGTGTAGAGGTCGATGAGGCGCCGGGGCAGCTCGACCGGGAACGGCGCCGGATGGCCGACCCGGGTGGCCTGTTCGGCGTCGATGCGCCACACGTCGAGCGTGGCCTCCATGAACTCGTCGGTGGTGATGGTGCTCTCGTGCGGGAGCCCCTCGGCGGCGCGGCGGGCGACGGGCCGGGCCCGGTCGAAGCGGCCCTTGCTGGCGATGACGACGCGTTCGGTCAGGTCCCGGAGCACCGGGTTGGCGGCCCGTCGGAACGAGCCCCAGGCGACCGAGCCGGTCGCCCCGTCGGCCTTCTGCCAGATGACCTCGCCGCGCAGCAGCAGGCCCAGGTCGTCCTGGAGGATCCGGGTGACGTCGGCGGCGAGGCTGCGCCACGGCTTGCGACCCAGGTTGGCGACGTTGACGGCGATGCGTCCGCCGGGCTCGAGGACCCGGGCGCACTCGGCGAAGACGTCCCGGAGCAGGTCGAGGTACTCGAGGTAGGAGGCGGGAACGGCGTCGTTGGCGAGGTCCAGTTCGTACTCCTTGCCGACGAAGTACGGGGGTGACGTCACGACGAGGGCCACCGAGTCGTCGGGCAGGTGGCGCATGTCGCGGCTGTCGCCCAGCAGGCAGCCGTCGCCGATGCCGGCCTCGTCGAGGTCGAGGGGGACGACGGTGTCGTCGTCGGAGAGGCGGGGCGGGGTGAAGCGGGCGTAGAAGGCAGAGGCGTCGTGGTTCTCCCGCCGCCCGACCCCGAAGGCCGTCGTGGCGGTGCCGTTCCCGTTGGCGGCGTCCTCGTCCCCCCGCATGGGCACGAGGGTACGCGCGGTTCGCGCGCTCTGCACGGTCGTATGACCACTTTCTGCGCGAATCGGATCGACCCGGCCGCTGTCACAGGCCCCCGACAGGCTGTGCGCACCGGCTTCCCCCGACCATGCATCACACCGGAGCCATGCTCCGAAGGGACGCCACCATGACGCCATCGGTCCCCGGCACCGAACGCCTGGTCCGACGACTCCTCGACCTGGGCGACCCTCGACGGCCCTGCCTCTACGGCGTCAGCCGTCGTCGGCGCCTGGCCCGACGCCCCGTCGACACCGTCGACCAACTGGTCGGCTGGACCGCCCCCTCCTGCTGGACGGCAGTCGCCCTGGCCGCCCCCGCCACCGCCATCGGGCCCGACGGCGCCGAGGACATCGGCCTGGTCCACGTCGTGACGAGGAACGGGCAGGGCATCACGGGCCGGCGGTCCGCCGGGCACGTCGACGTCCTCACCGACGGCACCGGACCGCTCGACGACCTCTGCCACCGCATCATCGGCCTCGGCACGCCACCGCCCGACACCCCGGCCCGGAGGTTCCTCGATGCGCTCTGGCTGGACCGGGTGCTCGCCGAGGCGCTCGGGCGTCCCCTCGGCGCCGACGACCCCTGCCCCGACACGGTGCTCGAACTGCGCCCCGAGGCACAGGGCTGGCTCGAGCTCCGTCAGTCCTGTGCCGCTGGCCGGCTCGCCATCCCCGGCGTCGGACCGACCGACGCGGCCTGGTTCGACGACGGCTCGTTCGCCCGCTGGGCGGTCCGCTCGACCCCCGACCCGTGCGAGGCCCTGGCCGACCTGGCGCACCTGCTCCGCCGCTCCAGCTGGGAGGCGCTCAGGTCCGGACTGGAGCGGGGCACATGACCCACCGGCGCCCCACCCACCGGCGCCTCACCGGTCGGAGAACGCCTCGGCCAGGTGGCGGCGGGCCTCGACGCCGGTGGTCACCCAGTCGTAGATCGAGCCGCCCACCGCCCCGGTCTCGTCCAGCGCCGTCAGGAAGCCGTCGAGGTCCCCGACGGCGGCCAGCGGCTCGCCCGGGTCGGGCAGGTCGGTGCCGTCCGCCGCCCCGATGCCGCCCACTGCGTGCACCACCGCCGAGCCGTCCCCGAGCAACTCGCGCAGGAGCCGGACGTTGCGGGCCGTGTAGGTGCGGGGGTCGGCGTGCTCGTCGGTTCGGAACGACCAGTACGACATCGGCAGCCACACGTCGTAGGTCGTGCGGATCTCCGCCCAGGGGAAGCCGGGCCAGAAGTCGGGGTTGATCTCCTCGGTCACCACCGGCGGCATCACGATCCCCCCGAGGACGTCCGTTCCGACGGTGGTACGCAGCCGCTCGCCCAGTTCCACCAGTCGCCGGCTCCGCTCGTCGTGCTCGAGCCCGTCGTCCTTCCACTCGATGTCCACGGCCAGGCCGTCGAACCGGTGCCCCAGCACCTCGAAGGCCGAGAGCGCCACCAGCCGGTCGAGGTCCTCGTCGCCGTCCTCCCACATCGGGAGGTACCAGGCCACGACGGCCACGTCGGCGGCGTGGGCCGCCAGCAGGTACTCGGCCAGCAGCCAGGGGTCGGCGGTCGGGAACCGTGTGCCTTCGCTGGCCCGCGCCCCCTGGAGGTACAGGGTCCGCACGCCCTCGGCGGCCATCCCGGCCACCGCGGACGGGTACACGGTGGGCGCTCCCGGGGCGTGCGCCGGGTCGGCGTCGAACGAGTCGACCCAGGCGCCCAGACCCCGGTACGGGTCGAGGGTGCGCTGGTGGGGGCGCGCCCTGCCACCCGGCGCCTCCACCACCAGCGACGGCGAGACGGTGTCGAGCGGCGTGGCCGACACCTGCGGCACCACGTACCGGTCGGGGCCGGCGGTCAGGAAGGCTCCGAACACGAGCGCGAGGAACACCAGCAGCAGTGCCGCGATCCCGGCGATGCCCCGACGATCCACGCCCAGACCGTACCGAGGCCGCCACACCCGGAGCGGTCGCCCCCAGTTCGCCCCCAGCTCTCCCCGTGCCCCCACCCCGCCGGGACCCGCCGGTAGCGTCGGCACGGTGACCGAGGACGAGCAGCGGCCCGAGGGGCAGGAACCGGGGCCGACGGCCACGTCCACGACGTGGTCCTCGCCGGCGGACGGGTCATCGACCCCGGCTCCCACTTCGACGCCGTCGCCCACGTCGGCATCGACGGCGACACCATCACCCGGATCAGCCTCGAGCCGCTCACGGGCACGACGACGGTCGACGCACGGGGACTCGTGGTGGCACCCGGCTTCATCGACGTGCTCAGCTACCCCGTCAACGGGCACGGCGAGTGGTTCAAGGTGGCCGACGGGGTCACCACCAACCTGTGCCTCCACGGCATCGACGACACGATGGCCGACTTCCTCCGCGAGGCCTCCCGTCTGGACCCACCCGTCAACTACGGCGGTGCCACCGACCAGTACGAGCACCGCAAGAAGATGGGCGTCAACCTGGACTGGGCCACCGAGGCCCAGATCCAGGAACTGGCCGCCCGGGCCACCGCCGACGTGGCGGCTGGCGCCCTCGGCATCCACGAACAGCCCGAGTACACGCTGGGCCTCGCCTTCGAGGAGTTGTTGGCCCACGGTGAGGTGGCCGCCCGGTACGACGTGCCGCTCTGCCTCCACCTGCGCCACTCCCGACCCGACCCGCCCTCCCTCCAGGCCGAGGGGGTCGATGAGGCCATCCGGGTGGCCCGGGAGACCGGATGCCGCATCCACATCGAGCACCTGAACTCGACAGGCGGTACGGGGCGCATGGTCGACGCCGTCGCCCAGGTCGACGCCGCCCGAGCCGAGGGCCTGTCGATCACCGCCTGCGTCTACCCGTACACCTTCTGGGCCACCTACGCCGGCAGCGCCCGGTTCGACGACTTCCAGGACAAGTACGGCATCGGCCACGGTGACCTGCAGGTGGCCAACACCCCCAACCGGGTCACGGCCGCCGAGTGGCCGTCGATCCGTGAGCGCAACCTGCTGACGGCGGCGTTCGCCATGTCCGAGGAGGACGTGACCGGGGCACTGGCCGCCTCCTGGGTGATGATCGGCTCCGACGCCATCCTCACCGAGAGCGGCAACAACCACCCCCGCTCGACCGGCTGCTTCAGCCGGCTGCTGGGCGTCTACGTGCGCGAGCGGGGCGTGCTCACCCTCGAGGACGCCCTGGCCAGGATGACGATCCTCCCGGCGCGCCTGCTCGAGGGGGTCAGCTCCGCCATGGCCCGCCGGGGACGCATCCAGGCGGGCGCCGTCGCCGACGTCACCGTCTTCGACCCGGACACGATCATCGACCGCTCCTCCATCGCCGACACGGGCGTGGCCTCCGCCGGCGTGGAGCACGTCCTCGTCGGCGGGCGCTTCGTGCGCCGCAACGGCATCAACGACCGCTCCGAGCGGCCAGGCCTCCCGATCCTGCGGGATGCAGAGTGAGCAGCCGCCGCCCCGCGACCCTGCGGGGGTCGACATGACCGCCGCCCGCCCGACGAACCTCGGGAGGATTCCGTGAGCCGACGGGTGGTGGCACACGGCGAACGGCAGGCAGCCTGGCGACTGACCCAGGTCCTCCTGTTGGGGGCGTTCGCCCTCGGCGCCCATGGCGCCTGGGACCTGTTCGCCTCGGGAGACGAGACGAGTGGCGCCACGACCACCACGACCGCTCCCGTCGACGACGGCGAACCGGACGGCGGGTCGTCGACCACGCCTTCGACCACCTCGACGCCCGCGACCTCCACCCTGGAGCCGGCCCGCTCGTTCACGCTGGTGGCCACCGGCGACCTGCTGATCCACGAGTTCGTCGCCGACCGTGCCGCCGACTACGGCGGGGACGGCACGTGGGACTTCGGACCCATGTTCCGGCGGGTCCGCCCGATCCTCGCCGGCGCCGACGTGGCCCTCTGCCACCTCGAGACCCCGCTGTCGTCCGACAACTCGGACCTCGCCTACTACCCGGGCTTCCGGGTTCCCTTCGAGTTGGCGGACGCCATCGCCGAGGCCGGGTACGACGGCTGTTCGCTGGCCTCCAACCACTCGCTCGACGCCGGTCGGGCCGGCGTGCGCAGCACCCTGGACCACCTGCGCCGGGCCGGCGTCGCCACGACGGGCATGGCCGACGTGGCCGACGACGACGTCCCGGCCACCTACGAGGCCGACGGCATCGCCATCGCCCACCTCTCCTACACCGACCTCCTCAACGGCGGCTCGCTGCCCACCGATCCCGACTGGCTGGCGCCACACCTCGACCCCGTCGAGGTGCTGGCCGACGCCGCCGCCGCCCGGGCGGTGCCGCCCGGTGCTCAGGCGGTGCTCTCGGTGCTGTCGTCGACCACCGTCCTGCTCGACTCGCCCGACGTCGACCTGCTGGTCGGCCACCACGCCCACGTACCCCAGCCGGTCGTCGAGCGGGACGGCGAGTACGCGGCCGTCGGCCTCGGCAACTTCCTCTCCAACCAGCCGGGGGACGAGCGTCGCCCCTGCAGCGAGTGCCCGGCCGCCACCCAGGACGGCTTGATCGCCTGGTTCGCCGTCGCCGACCTCCCAGACGGGACGGTCGGCGTGGTCGACGCCGGATACGTCCCGACGTGGGTCCACCGCTCCTCCACCTACGAGATCGTCCCGATCGGCATCGACGAACCCGAGGGCGTCGACCCGGCCACGCTGGCCGAATCGGCACGCCGCACCGCGGAGGTGGTCGAGCCCACGTTGCGGCGCCTCACCCTCGACGACTTCGGGTAGGCGCCGGACGCTCCACCGCGGGACTGCCCGTCCGCGGGGCCGCGGGACCGCGGGCGGGTAGCCTGTAGGGGTCCGATGACGACCCCGTCCCCGCCCCCGAGGCCGGTCCGGGCTCTGGAAGGAGACACCCCATGTCCACGGCATCCCGCGTCCACAACTTCTGTGCAGGCCCCTGCACCCTGCCCGTCTCGATCCTCGAGGAGACTCGGGACGAGTTGCTCGACTTCGACGGCATCGGCATGTCGTTGCTCGAGGACAGCCACCGGGCCCCGGCCTACGACGCCGTCCACATGGCCGCCCTGGCCGACTTCCGGTCCTGTTCCTGCAGGGCGGCGCCACGATGCAGTTCTGCCAGATCCCGATGAACCTGCTGGCCGAGGGCGAGACCGCCTCGTACCTCAACACGGGCGCCTGGGGCAAGAAGGCCCTGGCCGACGCCCGCAAGGTGGCCGACGTCCACGAGGCCTGGAGCGGCGCCGACGAGGGCTTCGCCCGCATGCCGTCGACCGACGAGTTCGACGTCGCCGAGGGATCCCGCTACCTGCACATCACCACCAACGAGACCATCGGTGGCATCCGCCTCCCCGGGTACCCCACGGTCGACCTCCCGATGGTGGCCGACATGAGCTCCGACTTCCTGTCCCGCCCCATCGACTGGGACCGTTTCGACCTGGTGTACGGCGGCGTCCAGAAGAACCTGGGCCCGTCAGGCATGGCCGTGGTGGTCGTCCGGCGCGACCTGCTCGGCCGTTCGGGCCGCGACCTCCCGTCGGCGCTCGACTACGCCGTCCAGGACGCCAACGACTCGCTGGCCAACACCCCGCCGATGTTCCCCATCTGGGTGATGGGCAAGGTCCTCCGCTGGATGATCGACGCCGGTGGCCTCGACGAGTTCGAGCGCCGCGCCGCCGAACGTGCCGGCCTGCTGTACGCCACCATCGACGGCAGCGACGGCTGGTACCGCTCGCCGGTCGACGAGGCCTCCCGCTCGCACATGAACATCGTGTTCCGCCTGCCCGACGAGGACCTCGAGAAGCGCTTCGTCGCCGAGGCCGCCGACGCCGGGCGCGCCGTCGGGGATCGACGTCGTCGCCCCGGTCACGCTGACCACACACGGCAGGCCGAGTTCGCGCGCCACGATCACGGCGTGGCTCATCTGCCCGCCAACGTCCACGACGACCGCCTCGACGGGAACGAACAACGGCGTCCAACTGGGGTCGGTGATCGGAGCCACGAGGACGTCGCCCGGCCCGAGTTCGCCGGGCTGCGCCGGGTCGGTGACCACCCGGGCCCTGCCCCGCGCCACCCCCGGCCCCCCGGGGATCCCCGTGAGCACCGCGCCGGCGGCGACCGGGTCGACCACCGGCAGGTCGCGACGATCCCACGTCGCCACCGGCGGCAGGTCCCCCGAGAACACGAACGGCGGCACCAGCGCCGACAGGTCGTCGCGGGTGCGCCGCCGGGAGGCCACGACGCCAGCGAACGCCGCGGGATCCCGCCGGTAGTCGTCGAGCTCCTCGTACAGGACGTACCACAAGTCGTCGCGGGCGCCGCCCGAGCGGTCGGCCAGGCGCCGGCCCAGCTCCCGCAGGGCCAGCCGGCAGCCGTGGATCAGTTCGACGAGCAGGGTCTTGTCGGCCTCGCGTGCCCGGCTGTACGACTCGGCACAGCGCAGGCACCGCTCGAACCAGCGACGGTGCAGTCGGCCCAGCCGGGAGCGGGCCTCGGCCAGCAGCGCCTCACGTTCCCCGGCGAGGCGCGCTGACCGCTCGACGGGCGACTGCCCGGGGTCGGCGACGCGCATCCGGTCGACCAGCGCCAGCGGCAGGGCGTGGTCGGTCCCCCACACCTCGCAGGCGACCTCCCATTCGTTGGGGCCCCGTGCGCCGTGCCGTCCGAGGAAGGCCTCGAAGGCGTCGAGGAAGCCGGCCGCCGACGGCTCGGCCCGGAGCCGGTCCTCGAGTCCGTCGAGGCCGGCGTCGAAGCAGGCGGTGACCTCCGGCGAGGCCGCCACCTGTCGTCCCAGGTCCCAGAGGTCGAACGACGGCGTCGCCGACGCCACGTCGCCGATCCCGGCCAGCAGGCGCAGGGCCAGGTCGCCGTCGCCCAGCCGCTGTTCACAGGCCCGCCGCAGCAGGGCCAGTCCGATCCCCGCCCCGCCGGTCACAAGGAGGTGGTTGCCGAACAGTCGGCCGAGCATCGGGAACGCCTGCTCGACCAGCGCCACCAGTTCGTCGTCGGTGGCGGTGCCGAAGTCGGGCAGGGCCGCCAGCCAGGCATCCACCTCGGCCCGGTCCCCGTCCACCTGGTCGAGGCCTCGGCCACCGAGGATCGAGAACCCGTAGCGGACGCCCCGCAGGGTGGCCCGCAGGTTGCGGTCGTCGCGCCGGGGCTCGTGGGGCGGGGCGACGCCCTCCGCCCCCAGGTAGGTGGCGTCGGTCTCGGCCAACGTCGCCCCCGGGGTGCGGATCGCCACCACCCGGGTCACCGACAGGTTGAGGTACGTGTAGCCGCCGAATACGCCCATGTGGACGTCGGCGTCCTCGTCGCACTCGGCGGCGGTCATCACGCCGGTGGCCAGCATGGCGTCCCGGGCCGGGTCGCCGCCCAGCGCCGCCGACAGTGAGGCGCTGAACGGGAAGACCACCTGCGGGTAGACCTCGCCGGAGTTGCCCCGCGTGTAGACGGGGAACCGCCGGCTGGGCGTCCCGTGGACGTAGGGACCCAGCCCGAAGTCGACGAGTTCGACGGCAGGACGGTCGGCCGGCGTGAACATCCGTCGGACCGTACTGCCGTTCGGCGGCACCACTAGGGTCCCGGAGGCATGGGAGCCGCGCGGACGGGGGGCCGCGGCCTGTGGGTCCGCCTCGAATGGCTGGCCGGACCCCTGCTGATCCTCGCGGTCCAGCAGGTGCTCTTCGGCGTTCCCGTGGGCGTGGTCCTCAACGGCGCGGTGCTGGGCCTGATCACGGCGCTGGTGGCACTCGGGATGTTTCTCGTCTACCGGGCCAACCGGGTGCTCAACTTCGCCCAGGGCGAGCTGGGTTTGATCCCGGCGGTCCTGGCGGTGCTGCTGGTCGTCGAGAGCGGCCTGCCGTGGCTACTGGCGCTCGGCATCGGCCTCGTGGCCTCCTTCGCCCTCGGCGGGGCATCGGAGTTCCTCGTCATCCGCCGCTTCTTCCATGCCCCGCGCCTCGTGCTCACCGTGGCGACGCTCGGACTGGCGCAGGCGCTCGGCTTCCTCGCCCTCTGGATGCCGCGCTGGTGGGACTCGCGGGTGGCCTCCCAGCGCACCGACATGCCGCTGGAGGCCGTCTGGGACGTCGGCCCCATCCGGTTGAGCGCCGACCACCTGCTGGTCCTCGTCGCCGTGCCGCTGCTGCTGCTGGCCGTCGGACTGCTGCTCCACCGCACCGACCTCGGCATCGCCATCCGGGCAGCCGCCGAGCGCCCCGACCGGGCCGGATCGCTCGGCATCCCCGTGAAGGCCGTCCAGACGCTCGTCTGGGCGATGGCGGGCACACTGGCGTTCCTCGCCCTGTTCCTGCGGGCGGGCGTGATGGGCCTGCCCGTCGGTGGCTTCCTCGGCTTCGGCCTGTTGCTGCGTGCCCTCGCCGCACTCGTGATCGGACGGCTCCAGCACCTCCCCACCGTCATGGCCTCCTCGGTGGCGCTCGGGATTCTCCACCAGGGCGTCGACTGGAACCAGTCCAGCTCGCTGGTCGGCGACGCCGTGATGGCGGCCGTGATCATCGTGGCCCTGCTGGTCCGCCGCATGCGGCCCGAACGGGGCGAGCTGGAGCTCGGGGCGTTCCGGGCAGTGGGCGAGGTCCGGCGCCTTCCTGCCGCCCTGTGTCAGCTGCCCGAGGTGCGGCTCGGCCGGTTCCTCGGTCCGCCGGCCCTGGTGGCCGTGGCCCTCGTCCTCCCCCACCACCTCGGCACCGAGAACGTCCTGCGCCTCTCGTTCCTGTACCTCTCGACCATGGTGCTCGTCTCGCTGGTGGTCCTCACCGGCTGGGCGGGACAGGTGTCGCTCGGCCAGATGGCGTTCCTCGCCGTCGGCGCCGTCGCTGGCGCACATGCCACCCAGTCGTGGGGGGCGGACCTGCTGCTCGCCGTGCCGTTCGCCGGCATCTGCGGGATCGTGGCGGCGATGGTCGTCGGCGTGCCGGCGCTGCGCCTCCGGGGCATGCACCTGGCGGTCACGACGCTGGCCTTCGCGGTGGCCGTCACCGCCTATCTCCTCAACCCCAGATTCTTCGACTGGCTGCCGTCGGGCCGGATCGAACGCCAACCGCTGCTCGGACGCATCGGCTGGGAGAGCTCGTTCGCCATGTACCACGTCAGCCTCGTGGCCGTCGTGGTCACGTTCGTGCTGGTAGCCGGGATCCGTCGCAGCCGGACGGGGCGGGTGCTGATCGCCCTTCGGGAGAACGAGGCGGCGGTCCAGGCCTTCGGGGTGAGCGCCACCCGGGCCAAGCTGACGGCCTTCGGGATCTCGGGATTCGTGGCGGCGGCGTCGGGCGCCCTTTCCGTCCACCACCAGCAGGCCTTCGTCATCGAGGGCAGCGGCGCCGAGGCCAGCATCGGCATGTTCGTGTCCGGCGTGGCCGGCGGCCTCGGCTCGCTGCTCGGGGCGGGGTTGGGTGCGCTCTGGTACTGGGGCTCGTTCTGGTGGCTGGAGGGCAATTGGCGGCTGCTGGCCACCGGCGGCGGCGTGCTGCTGGTGCTGCTGATCCTGCCGGGCGGCCTGGCGGGCGGTGTCTACCAGTTGCGCGATGCCGTCCTGACGCGCCTGGCCGTGCAACGCGGCGTGGCCGCACCCGGGTTCACCGAGGACCGCCTCGCCGGGCCGGTCGGCGGGAGCGACGGGGAGGTGGCCCCATGAGTGCTGCCGGACTCGCCGCACGACTCCGTGCCGATGCCGGCGCGGTGGCCCGGGTCCTCCGGCATCCCGTGTCGTCGCTGCGGGCGGTGCCCGGCGATGGTCCGCTGTACCCCCTGCTCATCCTGTTCGGCCTCAATGCCGTCGACGAGTTGGACCGCTCCGCCTTCGGCATCCTCGCCCCGGAGATCCGGGAC
>LULL01000282.1_pt1 | contig 18521 bp, 23 predicted proteins | sample 728161 | NCBI WGS metagenome assembly LULL01 (sample SAMN03860290, study PRJNA289734) | marine metagenome | biome: seawater column; feature: ocean; material: water; isolation source: Red Sea water column Station 149 - depth 500m | place: Saudi Arabia: Red Sea | collected 2011-10-15 | depth 500 m
ATGCTGGACTCTCCAGTATCAAAATAAGAGAAAGTAAAAGATTTAGTTGGAAAAAAACTTATTAGGAGTAGCAATGCTGCTAGCCTAACATTGTGCCCAATCGTATATAATTTTTTCATTAATAAAGCTATGACAGAAAATCTCAGCAGGCATTTTAACGAAAAGGGGTTTGTAATTGCACAGAATCTTTTGGAGTTAGCAGAAATTGAGCGTTACAAGCAAGTATTGCTTGATGCTATTAAAGTTCGTAAACAGTTAGATAAAAGACAACTTTCAGAAAAAACAGAATACGAACAGTCCTTCATACAATGTCAAAATTTGTGGGAAGATTTTAAAGAACTTAGGCAATTAACCTTTGACCAAAGGATAGCTAGTACGGCAGCTAAACTTCTTGGAGTCGACAAGTTAAGAATCTGGCATGATCAGGCTCTTATCAAAGAAAGAGGAGGCAGGGAAACAGACACTCACCATGATCAACCTTACTGGCCTATAAAAGAAACTAATACCATAACTGCATGGATTCCGATGGTTCCTATTAGTAAAGATAACGGGCATATGGGTTTTTTCCCCGGTTCCCATAAAATCAAGGAGAAAAGATTTATTAATATATTTAAAGGTAAAGTGGAGCAAGAAGAATTGGATGAGTTGCCTCAACTTAAAGGACTAAGTCCTGAGTATGTAGATCTAAAACCGGGCGATGTTTCCTTCCACCATGGACTCACTTTTCATAATGCCAAACCCAATAAAAGTGTAGATGATAGGCCGGTATTTACTATTATCTATTTTGCAGATGGTTCTACCAGAGGCAGTGATCAATTTCATTTCAGTGTGGATAGGGCATCTATTGGTGTAGGTGAAAAGATAGAAAGCGATGTGACTCCACTAGCTTATCCAATTCAAAAACCTCCAAATAGACCAAAGGAACCAATTTCGGATGAATTTGTATTTCCCAAATCCTTGGGGTTGCTTCCTGGTGATTAACCTTGTTGGAGTTTAAAAGTTTTGTCTAAATGGGGTTTAACCAGATCTTTCCAAATACGGTAGCCATTTTCATTCATGTGAAGACCATCCTCTACAAATAAACTTGGGTTGGCTTTTCCATCTTCTAAAAGCATTTCATCCCACACATCTATATAGATTAGGTTTTTCTCATTCTCGGCAAGCTCTGCAATTAAGTTATTTATAATTAATTGTTTATCTCGCAGATGGTATCTAGCGATGCTGGGTTTTATGCCTATCACAAATATCTTTGTGCTCGGTAGTGTCACTTTTGCTTTCTTAAAAAAAATAAGAAAATCATTAAAAACTTCATCTGTAAATTTTAGAGCAGCTAAATCATTGGTACCGCAGAAGAAAACTATTCCTTTAGGCTCATAGGGACTAACAACTTCAGAAAAATGATTGTTTATATGCGCAATATGCGCGCCTCCAAAACCCCTGTTTAAAACTTCATGAGGAAACATATCTTCTTTCAAAGTCTTCCAATAAACAATGCTAGAACTGCCTATAAATAGGATGGAGTTTTTCTTAGGAAAGTTTTGCAAATCAGCTTTCTTAAATCCTTCTATGGTCGCTTGATAAAAATTAGGTTCTCTCCACTTGGATAGATAAATGGCCCATTTTTTTATCTCCACTTCAGTCATAGTCTGATTGGTGGCTTTTAATTCTTGGCGCACCATTTCTTCATACTCATAAACTTGCTCTGAGCAAGAGAAAAATAACAGGCTAAGAATTAAAGTTACTAAAATCTTCTGCATGAATTCATTAAGCGTTGCCAAAATCAGGGCTTACCATCCTTAAATCAAAGCCTACTTTCTTTGACAAGGCATTAACTTGATCTTTGGCTGGCGTATTAAAAATTATTTCGTAATCAGCAGGGGATTGAATCCATACATTTTCGACTAATTCTTCGTCCAATTGTTTTGGATTCCAGCCAGAATAACCTAGAGCTATTAAGTAATTTAAAGGGCCATCCCCGGATGCTATTGACTCAAGTATATCCCCGGATGTTGTTAAAGCGATTTCTTCAGTGACTTTTACTGTGCTATCCCACTTTAAAGGTTTGCCATGAAGTACAAAAACGGCATCCGGATTTACAGGGCCTCCCAAAAGTAAATTCTGTTGGCTTAAATCCGATACCACTTTTAATTTCAAGCTGTTAAATAAATCTATCGTTTTTATGTTTGTGGATCTGTTGACGATGATTCCCATTGATCCTTCTGAATTGTGATCACAGATATAGATCAAGCTGTCAGTGAAGTAGGAGAAATGTTTTTCACTTGGTGAGAAGTAAAGTAATTTATCTTTACAGGTTTCAGGATTTTCAGACGGCATAGTACTTATTATTTCTCAAATTGATCCAGAAGGTAAAAAGCTGAAATGACCAACGAATGATCAATTTCTCCACTTGTAATTAGATTTGGAATTTTATCTAAATCAACTTCCAACACTTCTATATCTTCCATGTTATCCAATTGTTGTTCTCCTATCTTTTCCACATTATAGGCGACGTATGAGTAAGTGTGGTTCGACATTAAAGCTGGGTTAGGCGAAATTTTTCCAATTTCATGCACTTCATCAGAGCCGTAGCCGGTTTCTTCCTTCAATTCACGTATAGCAGCAGGTAAAGCATTCTCTCCTGCATCTACCATTCCTCCTGGAATTTCTAAAGAGATCTCTTGGCTACCAAATCTGTACTGTTTAATCATGATTACCTTCTGCTCTTTTGTAATGGGAATGATATTTATCCAAGTCGGAGCATCCATAACCCACACCGGATGGGTGTTTTCTGTTTTGGGAGATAGGACTTTATCTTCTCTAAATCCAAAAACTTTGTTTCCAAAAATCTGTTTGGTATCCAATGTCTTCCACTTTTTTGGCATTAACCTTCCTTTTTATTTTTTCTAAAGAGATAATAGCACTAGTTTATTACAGGAGAGAGCATGTCAAAGCACGCAGCATTAGATCGTTTTGGTAGATCAGGTAACCCTTTAATAAGATCTGATCTTTTTAACCAAACAGCCCTTGATAATGAAGATGTAACGACCCTAGATGGAGCGGTTAATAAAACGGCTATCCTTTTAGGTTTAACGGTATCAACTGCAGCTATTAGCTGGAATTTTCAAGGCCCTACAATGGGTTTAATTTCTGGGATCGGTATGTTTGCAGCTGTAATAGCTTCATTAGCGACCTACGGTCTGTGGATCTTTAGATGGATCATCAAACCAACTCCACATAGAGCTCCCTATACAGCGCCTATCTACGCAGTAGGTATGGGTTTTGCTATTGGTTTAATTTCAGAACAGATGGAAAGCCTATTTCCAGGTATTGTCATTCAAGCAGTCTCTCTAACTTTTTTTGTAGCCGCATCATTACTACTTCTTTATAAGACTGGAGTTATTAGACCAGATCAGAATTTTTTGCTCATCATGGTTTCAGCAACATTAGGTATATTTTTTACCTATATAGCTAGTTTTATTTATGCAATGGTCACTGGTAGCTCGTTTTCAATCATCACTGATACAGGCCTTATGGGAATAGGATTTAGTCTTCTTGTTGTGGCAATTGCAGCTCTTAATCTAGTGTTGGACTTTGATATTATCGAACAAGCAGCTGAAAATAGAACTCCAAAATACATGGAGTGGTTTGGTGCCATGGCTTTAGTCGCGACTTTGATTTGGTTGTACCTTGAAATACTAAGATTACTTGCAAAGCTTAGATCATAATTAATGAATACTATCACCTTATTATTAGCCTTATTAGGTATAGCTTCTTTCGCAGTATTATTTTACTTTTTAAGGTTTAAGGCTTCCTCAAGGCAGACTGATAGAGATAATCGTATTCCTTGGCATAAAATATGGTTTCAGCGAGAACGATATAAAGAAACAAAGGCTTCGATTGAAGAACAAAAACAACCGAAAGTTGAAAAACAACCTTCAGAAGAAGACGCTGATTTTAAAGATTAATTTTGTTAAGTCTAAGAGCAATTTACCCAATAGCTTCAACAAATAGTTTTTCATAGTCTTGTAGAGTTGGAATTACTGGGTTAGTGAAGGAGCACACATCTACCACTGAATGCTGAGCAAGATCTGGAATCATATCTTCAACTATACCCATCTCCCCTAGATTTCGAGGCAGACCAATCTCACTATTTAAGTTTTCTACAATTTCAGCTAAATCTGAAGATTCAGATAAGCCCATGCTTCGAGAAATTCTTTGGTATTTGTCTCCCACATGAGATTTATTAAATCTTAATATGGTAGGCAAGATGACGCCATTTAAGGTACCGTGGTGTAATCTCAATTCTTGGTTTGCACCGCAAGCATGACTCATAGAATGAACAGCTCCTAATCCTTTTGTGAATGCCATTGCACCTTCAGTAGCTGCCATCATCATATTCCATCTAGCTTCTTTGTTGGATCCATCTTTAACGGCTCTAAGCAGATTTTCGCCTCTAAATATTCTTTCTATACCATCAAGTCCAACAGCTTCAGCAGGCGGATCAATCGTTGGTGATAAAACAGCTTCAACACAGTGAGTAAAGGCATCCATTCCTGCTCCAGCTGTCATAACAGGAGGCAATCCAAGTGTCAGATCAGGGTCGCAGATTGCTGCTTCAGGAATTAAATGAGCGCTTGCCAAAATTAATTTTCTACCGTCATTCATGATAATGACTGAACCTGAAGAAACCTCACTGCCGGTACCAGAAGTAGTGGGTATAGCGAGGAGAGGGGCTGTATCGGTAATTTTTTCAACACCCCCTTCATTAACCGAGTAATCCACTATGGTTCCTTCATGAGTAGCTAAGATAGATACGGCCTTACCTAAATCAATACTGGATCCACCGCCAAATCCAATGATGCCATCGCATCCTTCGGCTTTATACATTTCTAACGCCTGTTCCACAGCTTCTTGTGTTGGATTAGCAGGAGTTTGATCAAAAACAATAGGAGTAAACTCATTTGATATCAGGTTTCTTGCTTGGTCTAGCATTCCTAGTTGGACTAGGCCTGGGTCTGTACATATCAGAGGTCTTTTTATACCCATGCCCCTTAGAACTTCTGAAATTTGTTCTATGGCACCATGATCAAAAATAGGTTTGTTGATGTAATTTAATTGTGTCATGAATTTCTCCAAGTTTGGCTAAAGAATTAGCTTCAAATTAGTTTACACTTAAACTTCTTTAAAAGCATTCTGACAAAAAAGGTAATTTAGTGGACTTAGATAATTCAAAAGCTATAAGGATTAAGGTGATGGATTTTTTAGCCAGAAGAGAACATACGGGCAAAGAAATCCTATCTAAGCTAAAGAATAGAGTTGAGTCAGTAGAGCTTTTAAAAGCTGAAATCGACAAACTTGAAGAAGAAGGCTTGATTGACAACAAGAGATTTGCTGAGCAATACATATATTCTAGATCCTTAAGAGGATATGGGCCTCTCAGGATAGAACAGGAATTAAAACAACGAGGTGTTAATGAAGATGTTAGTCAGCCCTTAATGAAGGACATAGATTGGGCCACTTTTGCTATAGAGGTTTTGAAGAAGAAGACAGCCGGCATTTTTCCAGATGAGACTAAGCAAATACTTAAAATAAAGAAATTTATGAACTACAGGGGTTTTAATTTTAATCAAATAGAGGAAGCTTTTTCTTCATATAAAAAAACATAAAAATAGGTTATGGACTTAGCAAATACACAATCATATGATTACACTATCTTTGAGTAATGAGTTATCAAGTATTAGCTAGAAAATGGCGCCCCAATAGTTTTGCAGAGGTTGTAGGTCAGGAGCATGTAGTAAAAGCTCTTTCCAATGCATTAGACAGTAACAAAATACATCAAGCCTACTTATTTAGTGGAACCAGAGGAGTTGGAAAGACCACCCTCGGAAGAATTTTAACTAAATGTTTAAATTGCGAAGAAGGCCTCCGGTCATCTCCGTGCAATAAATGCCAGGCTTGTGAATCTATCAATGAAGGTCGATTTATAGATTTCCAAGAAGTGGATGCGGCCTCAAGAAGAGGAGTGGAAGAAACTCAACAACTTCTAGAAACCGTTATGCATATGCCCGGTTCATCCAGGTACAAAGTTTATTTAATTGATGAGGTCCATATGCTTTCAAAGCACAGTTTTAATGCCTTACTCAAAACTTTAGAAGAACCACCTCCGCACGTTGTTTTTATCCTTGCAACGACGGAACCAGAAAGTGTTCCAGCAACAGTCTTATCAAGGTGTTTGCAATTTCACCTTAAGAATCTAACGCCGACCCAACTAAGCGATAGATTGAAGGAAGTATTAAGTGAAGAAGGCATCAAATATGATGATGAAAGCATTAATCAGATTTCAAGAGCAGGTAGAGGAAGCTTAAGAGACTGTCTGACTATAGCGGATCAAGCGATCGCATTCTGTAATGCAAGCTTAACTGATTCACTTATTTCTGAAATGCTGGGAACTCTGCCCTACGATAGAGTATACGAGTTAATAGATTGTGTTATTAATGAAAAAGCTGACCAGTTGGTTAAGAACCTAAGAGATATCTCCAGTTTAAGTGTTGATTACCAAAGGCTGATGGATCTGCTTTTAGAAACGCTGCAACATATGGCCATAATCCAGATTTCACCAGACACTGTTTCCGATTTGAATTTACCGTCAGAAGATATCATTCCTTTGTCTGAATCTTTAAAAGCTGAAGATGTTCAATTACTCTATCAAATAGGCTTGATAGCTAAGAGGGATATGGATTTAGCTCCTAATATCGGAGATGGATTTGAAATGGCTTTACTTCGAATGATGTCATTTCTTCCTGAAGAAAAGGAAATAACACAAAGTAAAAAAAAAGTAGTTAAGGATAAACCCAACTTAAAAGAAGAAACTATTTCAAAAGAGAGTTCTTCGAAATCATCTTTAACAACTAAAAACAAAGATGCGAAGCAAGAGAGTTCTTTAGCGTTTCTAGACAGCAAAGCGTGGAATAAGATTTTTAATTCTTTGAAATTAGATTCTGGAACAAAGCAATTAATTTCTCACTGCTCCTTTTTAAGGGCAGAAGACACAGTTATTTATTTTTCTATGCCAAAAGATAAATTAGAAATACTCAATGGAACACACCGGAAAAAATTCCAAGATTGTCTAAATGAAGCCCTAGATCTTGAGTGCGTTATCTTCTTTGAGGAAGGGGAAACTCTTGAGTCCTCACCTAATAAAACTAAGGAGAAGAAGAAAGCAAAGAGGCTGAATAAGGCGACCGAAGCCATAAAAAATGACCCGGCAGTGAAAAATATATTGGATTCTCTAGGAGGAACAATTATTGAGTCTTCAATAACTCCTAAGGAATCTCAATGAATAATATCAGTCCTCTTGTAGACGGCTTGATTGAAGCCTTTCAATGCTTACCAGGAGTGGGTCCTAAATCTGCTAGACGAATGGTTTTACATTTACTTGAGAAAGATAGGGAGGCCGGGAAGATTTTAGCGGAATCCTTAGCTCAGACTTTATCAAACGTAGGCCAATGCAGAGAGTGTAGGATATTCTCAGAGCAAGACCTTTGCATTATATGTAATGACAAAAAGAGAGATTCAACGATTTTGTGTGTTGTAGAAACAGTTTCCGATGTTTTTGCTATCGAAGAAAGTCATCAATACAGAGGAAAATATTTTATTTTACACGGTCACTTATCTCCCATAGATAACATGGGTCCGGAAGAATTAGGTCTGGATCAGTTAATAAAAACAGCTAAAGAAAATTCATATGCTGAGATTATTTTAGCCACTAATTCCACTTTGGAAGGTGAGGCCACAGCTAACTTTATCTTTGAAGGATTAAAAGGAATAGAAACTTTAAAGCTTAGTCGATTGGCACGTGGTGTTCCTTTAGGTGGTGAATTGGAGTACGTTGATGGAGGAACTATCATGCATGCTCTCAGTGGCAGAACGATTCTAAAATCTGATGGCTAGTTTTGATATAAATCTATAATTGCCGTCCTCATTGCTTTTATGCCTGTTGATATAGTTGGTTCAGGATCTGGAAGAAAGTAGGCTGAATGTAGAGATGGCAGTCCTATATTTTCTCTAAGAGAAGTGTCATAAACTTTCTTATTTACTGCACCCAACCAAAATAGCGCTGTTGGTATGATTGGTTCAACTCTACCGTACATGCCAAAATCTTCCCCTCCCATTACGGGCGAGAGCTTCAAAACATTCTCTTTGCCTAAAGCACTTTCAAAGCTGGTCCTAACTTTTTCGGTCAATTCCAGATTATTAAAGAGTGCAGGGGTGTATTCATCTTTAAGCGTTATATCAGGGTAAGATTCTTTCGATAAGCCATTGGCTTCAGCTAATCCTCTTGCCATCCTTCTAATTGTTGAGATAGTTTGATTCCTAACTTCATCCGTGTACGAGCGTAAAGTTAACTGAAGTCTAACCTCACTAGGAATAACATTATGTTTTGTACCTCCGTGTATGGAACCCACAGTGACCACAGCAGCCTCTATAGGAGCTATTTCTCTGCTTACTATAGTTTGCAAGTTATTTATTAGTTGAGAAGCCATAACAATCGGATCTTTTGTAGTGTGTGGATAAGCCCCGTGTCCTCCTACACCTTTAATAGTAATATCCATTGAATCAACGTTTGCCATTGCCCATCCTGGTACATAGCCAACTTTTCCAGCAGGAAGATCAGCACTTACATGAAAAGCTAAATTAAAATCAGGTCTAGGAAATTTTTCAAAGATGCCTTCTTTGATCATATTTCTGGCACCTCCACTAACTTCTTCAGCTGGTTGTAAATTAATCATTAAAGTTCCTTGCCATTTATCTTTTTTTTCTAATAAATTAATGACAGTTCCAATCAGGGAAGTCATATGTATGTCATGACCGCAGGCATGCATCGTGAATACTTCATCACCAACCTGATTAATAGATTTAGTTCTACTTGCATACGGCGCGCCTGTTAATTCCTCAACGGGTAGGCCATCCATGTCAGCTCGGAGCATAATTGTTTTACCTTCACCATTTTTTAATAAAGCAACTACCCCATAACCTCCAAAGTTTTCCGTAACTTCAAGCCCTAGGCCCTTCAAAATGTTAGCCAATTTTTTTGAAGTTCTTTCTTCTTTAAATGAAAGTTCAGGATTGGCATGAAGTTCTTTGTAGAGATTTATGAGATCAACTTCATCATCTGCTTTTAAAGAGGAAGTCGAAACAATAAAAATAAATAGAATAGAGAGTATAATTTTCATAATTTTTAAGAATTTAGCATCATTGCAAAATATCAAAATAGCACATAACTGATCAACAGGAAATTATAGTTAATGACAATAAAATCAGATAAATGGATTAAAAGAATGGTTAGTGAGAAAGGAATGATTGATCCTTTTGAGCCTAGGCAAGTGAGAAAAAACGGTGAGAAAAGAATTATTTCTTATGGTACTTCTTCGTATGGTTATGACGTTAGGTGTTCCAATGAATTCAAAATTTTTACTAATATAAATTCTGCTACCGTCGACCCAAAAAATTTTGATGAAACCAGTTTTGTTAATTTAGTGAATGATGAATGCGTCATACCACCTAATTCTTTTGCGTTAGCAAGCACCATAGAATATTTTAAAATCCCAAGAAATGTACTAACTATTTGTTTAGGCAAATCCACTTATGCCAGGTGTGGAATAATAGTTAATGTAACTCCTCTAGAGCCCGAATGGGAAGGTCACGTAACTCTTGAGTTTTCTAATACCACCAGCCTACCTGCAAAAATTTATGCGAACGAGGGCGTAGCTCAAATGATATTTTTAGAGTCAGACGAAGAATGCGAAACTAGTTACAAAGATAGAGGCGGTAAATATCAAGGTCAAAAGGGCGTAACACTTCCTAAAACTTAATCACCAAATTCTAGACTCTTTAATAAAAGATCTGATTTTCTACCGTCAGTATTTAAAATTCGCACAATAGAAAAGTCTAGATCTGGAGCAAACCAGTATATTTGTTCTCTTTCTTCTTCAGGAAGGAACTCTCTTTCCACTCTTAAAGTATTAAAAGTTCCAAATGGTGTCTCAGTATCCTCAAATCCTTTTAAAGAGTAAGTTCTCTCCTTTATCTCTTCTCTATAATAGACCACGTATTTAATTTTTTCTGGCAGGGCATTCATATCCATTGATCTTAAGTCCATTCTCATTTTAAGTTGAGCTGTAGCCGGACCTAATGTCCCATCAATTAATTTGAGTGAACCTTTATTCTTTCCTTGTTCATATTCCAATGTAAGGTTTTCCCAATTAAAGCGAGCCGAAGCTTTAATCTTTTTAAACAGTATTTTCATAGTCATTTTATGATCTAAAGGAATAACAGAGTCTTCTTTTAACTCAAAAATAGAGACTTCTTTTCTTTGAAAAACTCTTCCGCCATCTACTAAGGAACCCATTTCCCAAATATTATTTTCTTTTTTTTCTAGCCAAACTTCCATATCACCAGCTTTCATGGTCAAAGTGGCCTTTGAAGGTTTCAATACCTCTAATTTTTCTGCTGAGAGTTGGAACGCAAAAAATGTAAATAAAATAATAAAAAGTTTATTTCTCATTAATCTCTCCAATTTTTAGTTCTCTGTTTTCAAAATACACTTTTCCCTCAGTTAATCTTAACAAACCTTCACCAAACCAACTTACTACCTTTGGATATAATTCATGTTCAAGTTTGTGTATCTGTTGTTCGAGTTGTTTGACTGACCTAGTAGTAATTTCGAGGGAGGATTGAGCGCATATGGGGCCTCCATCTAAGCTTTCGTCAACAAAATGTACTGTAATTCCGTGAATATTATCTGACGATTCCAAAACTCTTTCGTGGGTATTCAATCCTGGGTATTTGGGAAGAAGGGAAGGGTGTATGTTGAGTATTTTTCCTGGAAAGGCATTTACGAATACAGGACTCAGAATCCTCATAAATCCTGCTAACACAACTAAATCAGGGTTATAACTAGACAAAACTCTTACCATCTCAGCATCAAAGCCTTCTCTTGTTTCAAAATCTTTATTGCTTACTACCTCAGTAGGTATTTTTACCTCTTGAGCTCTTTGCAGTCCGTAGGCATCTCCTTTATTACTTAAGACACAACAAATCTTTCCGGAAATCTGGTTTCCTTCAATAGCATCTATCATAGCTTGTAGATTGGAGCCATTACCTGAGACAAGTACTGCAAAAGAAAAGTTTGTCATTTAATTAACTTTTATTTCTATGGGCTCTTCTTCGGTTCTCTTCGGTTCCACTTTTCCTATTACCTTAGAATCAATGTCTAAACTATCCAATAGTTTTATTGCATCTACCACATCAGCCTCTTTGAGTGCTAGGACCATTCCGATACCGCAATTAAAAGTGGACAACATCTCCTTTTGAGTAATATTTCCTTTAGACTTTATCCACTCAAAAAGTTCATAAGCTGGCCATTCTTTTTCCTTATAGCTGATTCTCGCAATAGAGTCTGTTTTTAAAATTCTTGGGATATTTTCGTAAAAACCTCCTCCCGTTATATGGGAAATAGCTGAGATTTTAAAAGCTTTAGTTAATTCAAGTATTTCTTTTACATAGATTCTGGTTGGAGTCAGGAGTTTTGAACCCAGGCTTTGTTCATTAATTTCTAATACTATTGACCCAGGTTCTTGGTCAATAATTTTTCTAATTAGAGAGAACCCATTGGAGTGAACACCATTAGAGGCTAAGCCTAAAAGGATATCTCCATTCTCAGCTAGTTCTTTACCGATCATTTTACTTTCATCTACTACACCCAAAGCAAATCCAGCTAGGTCAAAACTGTTTTCCGGGAAGCTGTTTGGATGTTCTGCAGTTTCTCCACCCACAAGAGAACAGTTAGCTTGCTTACACCCTTCGGCAATTCCTTCTATTACTTTTGAGGCCAATTCTACGTTGAGACTGTCAGTGACATAATAATCCAGGAAGAGCAGTGGTTCTGCGCCGCAGGTAACCAAGTCGTTGACACACATGGCAACTAAATCAATACCTATGGTATCGAATTTTCCCATTTCTTTAGCTAGCTCAATCTTAGTTCCTACCCCGTCTGTGCAAGCTACTAAAATGGGATTTTCTATATGTTTAGGTAATTTACTTAAAGCGGAAAAGGAACCCAGACCAGAAATAATTTCAGATCTACGAGTTTCTTTCACAAACGGTTTTATCCTATCAACAAGTTCATTGCCTGCCTCAACGTCGACACCTGCATCTTTATAGCTAAGAGATGAATTTCTTTTATTGGCAGGAGGTTTGTTTTCCTTTGGAACTTTTTTGCTCATAGATTTAGAATTAGGGAAAGTATTTTAGCAACCATCTTAATTAAGTTCTGCTTGTTATTTTTGAAATGAAAAAAATTTATTTATTTTATGTATTTTTACTCTGTATCTCGCAGTCTATATGTGGAGAAGAAGGCTATGCATTTAAAGAGCTTTATGAAATCAAGGTGGAATTAAAAGGGACCGATAGAGTTTCCATAAATGAAGGCATGAAGCTTGCCTTTCAAAATCTAATGTTGACCTTATCAAGTAATTCAGAGATAAATTCTTATCCTGCAGTTTCCAAAGCCGTTAAAGACTCAGAGAAATATATTAGTGAATACAGACTGTCATCAGAGGATGACAGTATTTTGGCTATTTTCTCTTTCAATGGTGAAGAAGTTAGAAAACTTTTATCAGAAAATAGTTTGCCATTATGGATAGGAATCAAACCTAAAGTCTTATTATTCCTTCCCTGTAAATCTGAATCCTTCTTAATCGTTGATGAAGAAGAGATTTTAATAAAAAGACAAGAAAGTTGTTCCGAAATTAAATCAAAGATAAATTCTAGGGGCTCCATGAGAAATATTGTTTTTATTGAGCCCGTATTGGACTTAATAGACCTAAAGTACTTAAACCTTTATGAGCCGAGATCCGACCAAGATTTTTTAAATAAAATTTCTTCAAGATACGGTTTAGAAGACTGGATGATCTGTTATATACAGAACGAGTACGGACTTTTAATTACCGAACCTTTTTGTTTATCACCCATTTCTGATTTCAAAAGGTTTTCGCTAAATGACATGATAGATACACTTGCAGACGAGCTGTCTAAAGATTTTCAATTAAATATAGATCCTAATGTCAAAAGTGAGTTAAGAATCTCAATATCTGGAGTTGAAGAGCACAAAGACTTGCTTAATGTCGAAAGGATAATTGAAACCAATGCCTTGGTTTATGCGTATAGTATTAGTTCCATTTCTAGTGACACTGTTACTTACTTACTATCAATAAGAGGGCAGGTCTCTGATTTAGAAAAATTAATGAACGTGAATCCATTTTTAGCTAATCAACCTTCCCAAGAGAAGGCAATAGATCTCGAATATTTTTATCAGGTAGAAAGATAGTGTTTCAACTTATTCCCAATGTAATAACTTCACTAAGATTATTGCTAGCCATTCCTATTTGTATTTTTATTTATCAAGGGAATGAATTACTGGCTCTTCTTTTCTTTATTTTTGCAGGCATATCAGATGGTTTTGATGGGTATTTAGCCAGAAGGTTTGGTTGGGAAAGTGAATTTGGGAAATTATTAGATCCTTTGGCAGATAAATGCTTAATTCTAAGTACCTTACTAGCTCTTGCTTACGTTCAGCTGTTACCTATTTGGCTTGTCAGCATACTCCTGGTCAGAGATGCTCTTGCTGTAATGGGTACAATACTTTACTTGATGTTATTTGAAGGACAGAACTCTGAGTCAAATAGATGGGGTAAGCATTTTACTGGATGGACGATAGCTCTTTTTATCATAACTCTTCTTCAAGAATCTATAAGTGCCTACTCGATGCTTCTAAATTTGCTTTATGAAATAGCGGTTGTTGGCGTCTTAATATTTACTGCTTTAAGTGTCTTTACCTATGCTAGAAAACAAGGAAAGGAAGTTTACAAACATCTTTTTAGAAGTTAAATGAACAATCCCAAACAGTTAAATCTCGATGTAAAGTTAGATGAGGCAATCAATCTAAATAATTTTATTATTTGTCCATCAACCGAAATTATATTGAAAGCTTCTAAGGATTTTATCTCTGGATCCGACGCAACTAAAACCTTCTTTTTATGGGGAAAGAAGGGAACGGGAAAAAATTATCTTTTACATTCTATAAATAGAGAATTTCTTGAAAAGAAATTACATTCCGCTTTTATTTCTTTTGAAAACAGTTTATTAGACAATCCTTCAGTATTGGAAGGTTTAGAGGACCTTGATGTCATTTTTATAGAATCCATGGAGCAATTTCCTAGTTTAAGGGAATGGGAACTAGCACTTTTTAATTTAATTAATGCTTGTTTATTAAAAGATTGCAAAATATTCATTTCGTCAAAAGTTACTGCAAAACATTTGGAGATTAATCTCGTAGATTTAAAATCTCGCCTGTTAGCTTTTCCAGCGTTTGAATTACCTGAAATCAATGAAGATGAAAAACTAAAGGCCTTGAAGGAAGCGGCTTCGAGGAAAGGATGGAAACTTGAAGACAATGTCTTGTCTTATATTCTTACCCATACATCCAGAAACTTATCAGATCTAATGAGCTTGATGAACGAACTGGACACTTTCTCTTTAGAAAAAAAGAGAAAAGTATCAATCGCTTTGGTCAGGGAACTGATTTCTAATAAATAAGACAATCCAGGCATTTAAGGTAAATGCCTTTAGGGTCATTGTAAGTTTCAAGATCGTTTGCTAACTCAACAGACCTTTTAATTAAATCTTTGCTACCCGCTCTCGATCCAAAAATACCAACCACTTTAGAAAAAAACTGTTTCAGGATTTGGTCTGTCCACTCTAAAGGCAGAGAAGGATAAAAAGTTTTGTAATCCTCCAAGTCCGCTAGATCTGCAGCTCTTTTAACCGCATCTTCCATATTTCCTAACTTATCTATAAGTCCTATCTCTAGAGCTGTTTCTCCTGCCCAAACTCGTCCTTGTGCTATTTCATCCACTTCTTCTAAAGTCATGTTTCTGGATTCTGAGACTAATTTAATAAACCTTTGATAACCGTGTTCAATATTTGATTGTATGACTCTTGCAACTATAGGATTTATAGGTTGCATAGGGTCTATACCTGTTCCAATTTTTGTTGTTGAGATACCGTCAGTGTGCACTCCGATTTTATCTAGAGTTTTCTCAAAAGTAGGTAGAAATCCAAAAATTCCAATGGAGCCAGTAATTGTGTCATGAGAAGCCCAAATTTCATCTGCACTTGCAGATATCCAGTATCCTCCTGAAGCAGCAACATTCGACATGGAAGCGATCACTTTTATATCTTTAGATTTAGCTATCACTATTTCTTCTCTGATAACTTCAGAAGCAAAAGCGCTGCCTCCCCCTGAATCTACTCTCAATACAATTGCTTTTACCTCTTCATCTTCATGTGCCTCTCTCAAAAGCTGTGCGGTTGAGTCTCCGCCTATCATGCCAGGAGGTTGAGTTCCATCTACGATACTGCCCGAAGCGACAACTACCGCAATTTTATTTTTTGATTTATTTTTTGCTTCTTCTTCTTTAGCAATCGCAAAATAATCTCTCAAAGAGACTTGCGCGAAACTCTTTTCTTCCTCATCACTTCCAACCAGATCAATCAGATAATCTCTCTGTTGATTCCTATTTAGAAGTTTATCAACTAATTTGAAATTCAAAGCTGTTTTACCAGTATCCCCGATTTCTTTTATAACCAATTCATCAAGAGTATCAGCATAATTCTGTATGTCTTCAGTCTCTAGATCTCTGTTTGTTGAGACTACTTTTTTCCAAGAGTCCCAAAGGACATTTAGATAAGCTATGCTCGCTTCTTTTGCAGCATCTGACATGTTATCTCTAATATAGGGTTCCATAGCTGACTTAAACTTTCCTACCCTAAATAGATTTACTGTAACTTCTAATTTATCTATCAGAGTTTTGTAATAAGTCCTTATTCTTGAGTAGCCCAAAATATCTACAGCTCCATCTGGATGCATAATGATTTCATTTGCAAAAGAGGCTAGATAGTAAGAGCTTTGGCTATAGTAGTCAGAGATGGCAACTATGTTCTTACCTGAGTCTTTTAGTTCTTGTAAGGCCTGACCAACATCGTAGAGTACAGTTTGACCTGTTCCTCCAATGTTATCGAGTTGAAGGATAACATGCTCTATCCTTTCGTCTTCTTTAGCATTATTTAAAGCAAACAATACATTTCGTACATTCGCCCCCGGAGTAGGAGGTCCATACAGAGCAAAACTTAACGGATCTAAAGAACTTGCAACTTGTTCGACTATTGGACCTTGAGGGTTAACAACTAAAGCTTTTCCTTCAGGATCAGGTAGCTTACTTCCACTAAAAATAGAGCCCAAAAGGGCTCCGAGAAAAATCAGAACAATTAAAAGGAATAATAAGTTAATTGTAAATTTTCTGGCTGTAGTTACCCATTCCCAGAAACGGTTTATTTTTGTCGTTTCATTCATTTTATAATTTTAAGAACATTTTCAGGAGGTCTTCCTATTACTGCTCTTTCTCCGTATATGACTATAGGTCGTTCAATTAATTTCGGGCATTCTATCATGGCACGAATTAGATCTTTCTCAGATTTTGATTCATCTGAAAGATTTTGTTCTTTAAATTCAGCTTCCCCTTTCCTCATTAAATCCCTTGGGCCTAATTTTAATTTTTTCAAAATTGATTCCAACTGCTTTTCAGAAGGTGGTGTTTCCAAATATAAAACAATATCGGGATTAATACCTTTTTCTTTAAGTAATTCCAAAGTGAGTCTAGATTTACTGCATCTAGGGTTGTGATAAATGGTAAAATTATTCAAAATAAAGATCCTTCTCAACTATTAAACTCTTATAGCAATAGTACTATCGATTACTAGACATTAGTAGGATGTTAAAACTAAAAAAAATTATATTTCCTAAATCTCTTTCTTTATTAGCACTATTATTGTGTTTCACAGCTTGCTCAAAACCAGACTTTGAAATTTATAAGAACTCTTCAGGTTATATTCAAGATCTAAGAGGGCAGTGGGTTGTAATAAACTATTGGGCTGATTGGTGTCCGCCGTGTATTAAGGAAATGCCAGAATTGTCTTCTTTTTATGAAGACAATAAGAAAGAGGTGCAAGTCTTTGCATACAATTTTGATCGGTTGGAAGGAGAAGAATTGCAGGAACAGATTCTAAGATTTAAAGTCAAAGTTCCAAGTTTATTGACGGATCCAGGAGAATTGTTTGGTTGGGAAGTTCCTGAGAGTTTACCTGCAACATACATCATTGACCCCGAGGGAGTAACAAGAGAAGTTCTTATCGGACCTCAAACCAAAGAATCACTAGAAGCAATAATCCTAAAATTTAAAGAAACCTAAGAGCTTGGCTCTAGAAATAGTTCTGGATCAACTGGGATACCCGACAAAATTATTTGCCAATGGAGGTGAGGGCCAGTAACTCTTCCTGATTGACCAACCGCACCAATAAGATCACCTTTTTCTAGTGATTGTCCTTGCTGAACAGCAACTTTACTCATATGGGAGTAAGTGCTAATCATGCCACCACCATGGTCTAAAAATACGGTTTTACCTCGATAATAAAAATTTCCAACTAAAATAACTTTTCCAGACAATGGGGAGATTATTTCTGTACCAATAGGAGCAGCTAAATCTAGCCCTGTATGCCTATTTCTAGGTTGGTTGTTAATAAACCTCTTTACACCAAATTCGCTACTTTTAATTCCTCAGCTTCCATTTTAATTCTAGGTAAATATTCTTCTGGCGGGGAGACCAAGTCTTGGTTAGTAATAGTGATTTTTGATTCTCTATAAGCTTTATTTGAAATAGGAACTTCAAGAATAGACTGTCCATTTTTAACAATAGAAATCGGTTTAATTTCTTCAGAAAGGCTTATTGGAGCGAGGATCTTCCAGTGATCTTTGTCCAACTGGCAAAAATAAATATTTTTTTGATTAATATCAATTTCGTTTATTTCATAGGCATTTATTCTTAAAGTTTGGTTTATGACACCTCCCGGAAAGGGAGAATGTTCAGGGAAATCACATAAAGGATAAGAAATATCAATTGTCGCACATGAAGATAAAACAAAAATACAAATAAAAGACAGCTTATTTTTCATTTTCGTCTTTTGATTTAATTTCTGCTTTTATACTTCCCTTACTTAAGATAGCAGAAATGGTTTGTCCTATTTCTACCTGATTTGAAGACGATAAGATTTTTCCATCTGGTTCTGTACTAATGATTGAATAACCTCTTGATAGAACCGACAGTGGGCTTACTGCTTGTAAGGTTGCTACTATTTCTGCTAAAACTGTACTCTTTCTTTCAATTTCTAGTTGAAGAGCTTTTAGCAAATCCTTGGAAGCATTTTGTAAGTACACCTTCGCTTCCTTTACTTTATTCTGTGGCGAATTTTGTTGTAGAGAAAGATCTTTTAAATTAAGTCCATTCTTTTTAAAAGAAATTTCTTGGTTGATATTTTGGATAAGCGCAGTTTCTAAGTAGTCCAGCTTT
>LULL01000339.1_pt1 | contig 18468 bp, 18 predicted proteins | sample 728161 | NCBI WGS metagenome assembly LULL01 (sample SAMN03860290, study PRJNA289734) | marine metagenome | biome: seawater column; feature: ocean; material: water; isolation source: Red Sea water column Station 149 - depth 500m | place: Saudi Arabia: Red Sea | collected 2011-10-15 | depth 500 m
ATCTTTTACTGCTCATAAGCACCTCGTTTATTAGTCATTTTATCTAACTTTAAGGTGTCTATAAAATTAGTAGCTATTCAATCCAAGACTGTGGCCTACACAACACTGTAGCTAGCTTATGACCAAATCTTTGTTCCTTAACTTTCAGAGTTTATATTTGGAACATCTAAAGATACTTTTACCCGATCCAATACAACCGTTGTCTTAAACCATTCGACATTAGAATTATTGTGAAATAATTCATCACAAACCTCCTGAAAGCGCTTCATACTTGAGACTAATAAAACAAGCATAAAATCTGCTTCACCAGTGACGTAATAACATTGTTGTATCTCCGAACTAGAAAAACTTTCTTTAATTACATCAAGATCTGTATTGTGCGTTTTATTAAGCCTAACTTCGACGATAACTGTGATCACTTGATTAAGTTGATCTGGATCAAGTACGGCAACATTTCCAACGATATAACTGTTTTCACGCAACTTTTGAATACGCCGTTGTACCGAAGCCGTTGATAAATGCACAGCTTCTGCTAATTCACGTAATGGAATCAAGCAATCCTTTTGAAGCAGTTTCAGCAATGAATAATCGAATTTATCTAAAACCATATTACTCAGCACCATGAGAAATTTTCTCATTTATCTTAAGAAATTAGAGCCTAATTATCAATAAAACTGAAATAAAATATCGTTTAAATAATTCAATTAGTACATATCTATGCATACTCAATCAAATACAGTTCTTGGCATAACATTTAATGTAATTGCCTCTTTATTATTTGCATTAATGTTTGCATATACCACCCTACTCCATTCATTACAAGGAAATGAAATCTACGGTTGGCGTATATTACTCACATTACCATGTCTGACACTTTTCATTATTGTTCAAGGAAATTGGTCGCAAGTCATCACTATTTACAAACGCCTACACAACGAACGCTACTTCTTTTTAACTCGTTTTTTATCGTCTTTTTTGATTGGAATACAGCTTTGGTTATTTATGTGGGCACCTAGCAATGGCTATGGGCTTGATGTTTCCTTAGGCTATTTTATCATGCCAATTACTATGGTGATTTTGGGTCGTATAGCATTTAAAGACAAAATGTCACGTTTACAAAAATTATCCTGCATTTTTGCAATACTCGGTATTATTAATATGCTGGTTATATCAAAAACATTAACATGGCCAACTTTACTCATTTGCTTAGGCTATCCAGTTTACTTTTGGTTAAGGCAAAAGACCAATACCAATAATATTGGTGGCGTTTGGTTTGATATGGTGTTCAGCCTGCCAATCAGTCTCTTTTTCATATTACAAGGTGGAGTTTTTTTAGGTGAATTAGGCTCTATTTTTGACACGCTTTGGCTGGTTTTAGGTCTAGGACTCATCAGTGCACTAGCTTTAGGATTCCAATCTCTTTCGGCTCCTCATCTCAATCTTAGCCTTTTTGGTCTTCTAGTATATGTTGAGCCAGTATTATTATTGATGGTTTCTATCTTGCTTGGCGAAACAATCAAGCCAGCAGAATGGCCGACTTATATCGGAATTTGGTTAGCGGTTTGTGCACTCGTAGCTGAAGGCATTATAAGTTTAAGAAAAAAGCGTTTTGTCTAATTTTCAGAACAGATAGCATTCAAAATAAAGGGCTAATCTGTTCTTTTAACAGAGAAAATTTAACTGAATCAAAATTAAAGCTTATGCTTTTCTATAGATTGTAGGTGTTAAACCTACCCACTTCTTAAATGCTCTTGTGAAATGAGAAATATCTGCATAACCTAAAATATTAGATATTTCTTGGATAGATAACCTTGTACTTTTTAACAATTTCTCAGCGTACTCTCTACGAGCCTCAGCTAACACAATCTGAAATGAGGTTTCTTCAGATGCAAGCTGACGCTGCAAACTTCTAACAGATGTTTTTAGTTCTAGAGCTACTTGGTTCAAATTAACACTATAATCTTGAGAACCGTGAAGTAACTCTTTAACTAAAATCTTCGTGCTGTTTAGCTTCTCTTTTTTTATGATTTGTCGTTTTACATCACGCTCACATTGTTCCTTTAGCAACCTAAAAACCATTTCATCTGCTGTTGGCAACTGATTGGTTAAAAATGCTTTACCGAATATCAAGCAATTACTTTCTTGACTAAAGTGAGACTCAAAACCTAACAATTGATTGATATTACTAGAGTAAAATACATCAACCTGTGTGAAATTGGCTTGAATTTTAATATCAGTTTTAAGCAAATCTTTAATTAAACTGGCAAATCCTAAAATGGAAAATAATAATCCATTGTTACTTAGATTTTCTGAAATGAATAATTGGTCAAAAAAAATGTAGGCTTTGTTCTCTTTGATTTTTAAAACAGGCTTGAATACCAAGCAATGTAGTCCTATAAATTTTTCAAGTATTTTAATTGCTTGCAACAAATTTTCAGCAGCTACAGCCGCAACCCCAACATGACCATAGCAAGAAGCTTTCATAGACTTTGCCATATGAATGATCAGCGATCGATCCTCAGCCAAAATGATCGAACTATCAATTAATTCATTGAAAACATTTAGATTTACATACCAAAATGGGGCTTCTATATCTTTCATTTCAATATCGAAGTCACCCAATAATTGCTCTACTGAAAGATTTCTAGCCCTTAACGCATCAACTAACAGATTGACATAAGTACCAGGCAATTTAGCAGACATTTTTCTTCCTTGGAATTTAAATTGGCGTAAAATGGTAAAAACTGGCGGTTCATGAACTATGCCAGTTTTTACGACTACGGCATAGTATTAGGAGTCAAATAAATTAATTACGACGGTATTCTATCTATGAATATTCTTATTGTTCATGCACATCCTGAATCAAAATCCTTCACTACTGCATTAAAAGATAAAGCTCAGTGTGTATTTGAAGAACAAGGCCATAGCGTTGAAGTTTCAGACTTATATGCGATGAACTTTAATCCAATTGCCTCACAGAATGACTTTGCAAACCTCAATCAACCTGAATATTTTAACTATGCCTTAGAACAAAGACATGCTTACAAGCAAAATTCCTTAGCACCAGATATTCAAGTTGAAATCGAAAAAATTAAACGTGCCGACCTACTCATCTTTAGTTTTCCACTTTATTGGACATCTGTACCTGCTATCCTAAAAGGCTGGATTGATCGTGTTTTTGTTTCTGGTCTATTTTATGGTGGAAAACGTTTTTACAATCATGGTGGCATGGCTGGTAAAAAAGCAATGTTATGTTTCACTTTAGGCGGTCGCGATTATATGTTTGGCGAAAATGCGATACATGGTTCAATTGCAGAATATCTATCTCCCATTCAACGCGGAACACTTGCCTACGCTGGTTTTGAGGTACTACCACCCTTTATTGCTTACCATATTCCTTACATTTCAAATGAAAATCGACAAAATATACTTATAAATTTCGAAGCCTATTTAAATGATCTACAGAACTTAGAACCATTAACATTTCCTTTAATAGAAAATTTTGATGAAAAAATGCGACCATTGCCTTGATGAGTAAGCATAAAAAAACTGTCACATAGCCCCCAACTATGTGACAGTTTTATCCTTAAATTCTTTTAATTCTTATGCTGTAGTTTATAGCACTCATCCAAAGCCAATTCATAATATGCCAGACCATCTTGAGCTGCTCTAAACGCTTTTTTCTGCAATACAGGATCTTTGTCACACAATCTTTTGATAAGTTCCATCGCTTCGTATGGATGTAAATCATCATAATGTGCATGAGCTCGTAACCAAGCTAAAGATCTTTTATTAATATTGACTTCAGGGTGCTCTGTATATGTCTGTATACCTTTATATACTTGAATTGTCCAATCACCTGTCGCCCATTCAATTGCGAGATTTGTAGCTGCGATACTTTCCGCTAAAGTGCAACGAAAATTCACATCCCATAGAAAGTGATTTACTGCATTCATGGCTGCTGGAGGTCTTACTTCATTCAGCATTTCGACTGTTAAACCGAATCCCCCAGCCCAATCCTGATACCAGTTCAAGTGACGCTCTTCCACTTTAATATTTTGAATGAGCCAATCTCTAGTCTCAGTTACACCGTCTAACGAAAATGCTGTCGCTTTTGCTAAAGCCCCAGCCATATACGACGGAAAATGAGCGACCAAAGGATAAAAATTTAAAAGTGCTGAACGGAAACACTCAAGGCTTAAAGTACCATTTGCCATGTCTAAGAATAGAGGGTGTTTACTAACCCGTTCTTTAGCTGGCACAAGATCATCCCAAAAACGCTGGGACCATTCTGAATGAGTCGTAATTTCTAGTTTTGTTCCATATTGATTCATAGCAGTCATTGCGATGCATCCTATTTCGTATGACTTAATTCAATCACGTTCCATGATTGTTGCTTTTTTATAAATTGTATCCTAATACAGCAAATATACAAACAATGTTATTTAATTTGTAACAGTTTTTATTCGATTCACCTTTATCAGGTTGAATAATTATATTATTTAGATGTAAAGTCTAGGTATATATTCGAAAAGTATATAAATTTCTAATAATAAAAAGTTGATTTGGGTAGTAAATAAATTTTTTTTTATTATCTAATACACATTTTATTTAATTGGGTGTAACGTAGTAAAAAGTAATCCCTATTTTACATTTATAAAAACATTGGGAGTGGTGAGAGATAAGATGAAGTTGAAAGCTTCCAATATATTGGGACAAGAACAAATCGACTTACTAATTTCTCGCGGGCTAAATTTAGTTTGGTTTCCTAAAGAATTAGAAGTAATTTATCGAGATCAGTACAGAAATGAAGCTGCACATGAGTTTCGCTATCGTGCGCCAATTATCTTAGGTTTATATTTATATCTTAGCTTTGGTACCTATCAAGTTTTACCCGAAGATCTCCGACTGACTTGGGTTGCCTTTTATGGTTGGGTCGGGGTCATCATCTCAATCGCTTGGGTCATCGCCTTCGTTCCAAAACTCAATAAATGGTTTGATCATTATGTGGGTTTAGGGTCTATGGGTGCTGTAGCCATTACGTTCACTCTAATTAACGTTTTAGAGCAAGGTCAGAATAATGTTCTATTCCATGCAGCTATGATGTATGCAGTTGTCATCATTTACGGCTTTGTTGGAATGAGATTCTATACTGCGATTATCGCGGGTTGGTGTGGTGGCTTAATTGGTGTGATTGCAAGTACAGCACTAAGTGGTTCTATTGATTGGACTTTCTTGAACAGAACTTATACATTTAGTAGTTTTCTCGGCATGGCACTAGCCTATGCCACAGATCGTCAACATCGAGAAAATTATCTACAAAACTGCATGCTTGAATTAAACCGTCTAGAATTAATGCGTCAAGCTCAACAGCTTTCAATCTTATCTCAACAAGATGCATTAACTGGTTTAGCAAATCGTCGCTATTTGGATGAAGTGCTTGAAAATGAATGGAAACGTGCCATTCGTCATGAAGTTCCAATTACGATCATGATGATTGATATCGACTTTTTTAAACTTTACAACGATACGTTAGGACATATTCAAGGCGATCAATGCCTTCGCAGAATTGCAATCCTGCTCGGCTCAATCGCATCAAGAAGTGGTGATCTTGCTGCGCGTTATGGCGGTGAAGAGTTTTTGTTACTGTTCTCCATGACAGATAAAGAACAAGCAATTATCCAAGTTCAACGTTTAATGGAACTTGTCCGAACGATTGCGATTAACCACCCGAAAAGCAGTGTATCCAAGCATGTTACGATCAGCGTTGGCGTAGCTACGATGACTCCACATTTAAATGATAGTCTTTCGGAGTTTGTATCACAGGCAGATCATGCATTATACATCGCGAAAAGTAATGGTCGAAATCAATACCATATTGCAACTTCAGATAATGTCATTTCTGAGGCACTATAATATTTTAATTATTATTTAAAAATATTTAATAATTTTTTTATTTAAATTAATTTATTATTAAAAAGACCCACTGATAATATTTTACCAATGGGTCTATTATATTAAGGCTCGATTGGTTTAAATGGTGACAATACGTCAGCATTTTGTGCACGATTTCTCATAAAATGATCCATCAGAACAATTGCTAACATCGCCTCAGCAATTGGTGTTGCTCGCACACCCACACACGGATCATGACGACCTTTGGTGAGTACATCAGTATTTTCACGGTCGATTGTAATCGTCTTGCCCGATGTCGTAATGCTTGCCGTTGGTTTTAATGCAATCGCAACACGAATTGTTTGTCCACTTGAAATTCCGCCAAGTATTCCACCAGCATGATTTGCAAGAAAGCCATCAGTGGTGAGCTCATCACGCGTTTCATGCCCAAACTGACCAGCAACAGCAAAACCATCACCAATTTCAACACCTTTTACGGCGTTAATGCTCATCATGGCATGTGCAATGTCTGCATCTAAACGATCAAAGACTGGTTCACCCCAGCCAACAGGTACTTTTTCAGCAATAATTTCTAATTTTGCACCACAACTTGTACCTTGCTCACGCAAAGAAGTTACAAGTTGCTCAAAACGAGGAACTGCATCTACATCACCACAGAAAAAAGGATTATTCGGCACTTCTGCCCAATCTAATTTCTCTGCGACTTCATTACCGATTTGTGTCACATGTCCACGAATATCAATACCAAACTTTTCAGCTAAATATTTCTTAGCAATCGCGCCTGCTGCAACACGCATTGCAGTTTCACGAGCACTAGAGCGACCACCACCACGATAATCACGGAAACCGTATTTATGCGTATAAGTATAGTCTGCATGGCCTGGACGGAAAGTTTGAGCAATATTGCCATAATCTTTAGATTTTTGATCTGTATTACGTATCAATAAACCAATCGATGTACCTGTCGTTTTACCTTCAAAAACACCTGAGATAATTTCGACTTGATCAGGCTCTTTGCGTTGTGTAGCAAACTTTGATGTACCCGGTTTACGGCGATCTAAATCTTTTTGCAAATCTTCTTCACAAAGTTCAAGACCCGGCGGCACACCATCGACAATTGCCATCAAGCCGACACCATGTGACTCACCACATGTTGTTACTCGAAAGAGTTGCCCAATACTATTCCCTGCCATGTTTTAGCCCCTTACTTAATTTTGAACTGATTGCTGAAATATTTCTTTATAACGGCGGCATTGTTCAGCAGTTAACGCAAAAATACCTGAACCACCTTTCTGGAAAGTTAACCAATGGAAGTCAACTGTATTGAAGTTCTGACGCATTGCCCATTCAGAATTACCAACTTCAATTACAATGAGACCATCTTCAGTTAAATAATCAGCTGCTTGAGCTAACATTTTGCGAACTAAGTCCAAACCATCTTGACCTGCTGCAAGTGCAAGTTCTGGTTCATGTAAAAACTCTTCTGGTAAATCAGCCATATCTTCAGCATCCACATACGGTGGATTGCTAACGATTAAGTCATATTGATTTTCAGCTGGAATTTTTGAGAATAAATCAGATTCAAGTAATGCGACTTGATATTGTTTATCATGATGTTCTGCATTGATTGAAGCAACTTCCAATGCTTCTTTTGAAATATCTGTCGCATCAACTTCAGCATCTGGATAAGCATAAGCAAGCGCAATTGCGATACAGCCCGAACCCGTACACATATCAAGAATACGTTGAGGTGTTTTAGGATTTTGGTGCTCAGGCAGGCTATTTAAGGCTTCCAACATTTGACCATTTTCATCTAAGCAATATGGTGCAAAACGCTGTTCAATCAATTCTGCTATTGGAGAACGCGGAATAAGCACACGCTCATCTACATAAAATGGCTTATTGAAGAAATAAGCAAGGTTTAATAAATAAGATGTTGGAACGCGCTCATTAATACGGCGTTCTAATAAGCTGAGGAATTCAGCTTTTTCACTAGGTAAAAGCTTCGCATCCAAGATTTCAGCATCTGCATTCCACTCAAGTGAAAGCGTTTGCAAGACAAGCGCTGAACTTTCTGCAAAATAATCTTCTGTACCTTGACCTAAGTGTGCATCGTATTGACGAAGTGCTGTCACACCGAAACGGATGAAATCTCGAATGCTGACTAGGTTTTCAGCCGCTTCTTGTAAATGTTCAGGGCTGATTGTAGGTCGCTCCACTTAGGCGTCTCCAAAATGCGAATTGCAAAAACGCTTTATTCTAACGGGATTCAGCCTTATTTAACAGAAAAAAAACCGCCTATGATCAAGGCGGTTTTTTAGTTAACATCGTGGAATATTAGACTTACAAACCTAATTTTTCAGCAACATAATCTGAGTCTTTATCGCCACGCCCAGATAAATTGACTACGATCTTGATATTTTTATCTAACTTTGGCGCTTCACGTAAAGCCCAAGCAACTGCATGTGAACTTTCTAAAGCAGGAACAATCCCTTCAACACGAGAAAGTGTCATAAATGCATCTAAACATTCTTGGTCAGTCGCTGTTTCATACTGTACACGACCAAGTTCTTTAAGATAACTATGCTGTGGCCCAACACCGGGATAATCCAATCCCGAAGCAATTGAATGCACAGGCAGTGGTTCACCTTTTTCATCTTCAAGCACGTAACAAGCCATACCATGGATCTGACCGGGTTTACCTAAAGTTAGCGTTGCGGAGTGTTTATCTGTATCCAAACCATGTCCAGCAGGTTCAACACCTACCAGTTTTACTTCTGGCGTATTCAAAAAGGCAGTAAAAGCGCCAATTGCATTTGAACCACCACCAACACAAGCCACTACATAATCAGGATGTTGACCAAAACGTTCATTTGCCTGAGTTTTAATTTCATTACCAATGATTGATTGGAAATCACGAACCATTTTTGGAAATGGATGTGGTCCAACCACAGAACCGATTGCATAAATATAGTTTTTCGGATCTTTTAAATATTCTTCGAAAGCACTATCTACCGCATCTTTTAGTGTTGCAGTTCCTTGTGTGACTGAAACAAGCTTAGCACCCAAAATTTTCATTTTCACGACATTTGGATGTTCTTTTTCAATATCGACTTGCCCCATATGAATCTCACATGGGATACCAACCAATGCACAAGCCGTTGCCAACGCGACACCATGTTGACCAGCACCTGTTTCTGCAATGACTTTGCTTTTACCCATATATTTAGCAAGTAAAGCCTCACCAAGACAGTGATTAATTTTATGTGCGCCTGTATGATTCAGGTCTTCACGCTTTAAATAAATTTGCGCGCCACCAAGTTGTTCAGATAAGCGTTTTGCATGGAATAATGGGCTTGGACGTCCTACATAATTTTTGAACAGATCATTTAACTCATTTTGAAATTCAGCTGTATGACGAATTTCTTCATAAGCTGTATTGATCTCGTCCATCGCTTCTTTTAAATGAGGTGGAATAAACTGACCGCCGAACTCGCCAAAAAAGCCCGCTTCATTTGGTAAAGCTATCCCGTTAATATGATGTTCCATTCCAATTCCTGTTTTTATAAAGTATTAATATAAATTTTAGCGAGATAAGTATCGCGTCATATCCTCAATGCCTTTTAAAGTCATCGGATACATATGATCTTCAAAAGTTTCTTTAATCCATTGAATCGTTTGCGTGTAATGCCAATAGCCTTCCATCTCAGGATTAAGCCATGCTGTTTTATCAAAATGCTGACGCAAACGTCTCAACCATACTTCCCCAGATTCTTCATTCATATATTCAACTGAGCCACCCGCAGACTTTAATTCATAGGGGGCCATACTGGCATCACCCACAACGATGACCCGATAATCACGTCCATAAGTATGGAACAGATCCCATGTATTCATACGGGTTGAACTACGGCGATGATTATCTTTCCAAACATAGTCATACAAACAATTATGGAAGTAGAAATATTCTAAGGTTTTAAACTCCGACTTTGCCGCACTGAATAGTTTTTCACACTCAGCAATATAGGCATCCATCGAACCACCCACATCAAACAACATCAAAATTTTGATACGGTTACGACGTTCAGGCACGAGCTGTACATCTAAGATGCCTTGTTTAGCAGTTTCACGAATCGTACCGTCTACATCTAACTCTTCTGCTGCACCCTGACGTGCAAACTTACGCAAACGACGCAATGCAATTTGCATCTGACGTGTACCTAAGACCTGATCATCATCAAGATTTTGGTATTTACGTTGTTCCCATACTTTTACAGCTGAACGTTTACGACCCGGCCCACCAATTCGCACACCTTCTGGATGATCACCAAAAGCACCAAAAGGTGATGTTCCACCTGTACCAATCATACGATTGCCGCCCTGATGTTTTTTATGTTGTTCGCGTAAACGCTCTTCCAACATTTTCATCAGTTCTTCAAGCGAACCTGCTTTCTGTAGTTCGGCACGTTGTTCAGGTGTTAGATGTTTCTCGAGTAATTCAAGATCAAACCAGTCTTTTGGTAACTTATGGACTTGTTTCAGCAATTCGTCTAAATCAAAAGTATCAATGCCATCAAAGTAATCTTTCATAGCACGGTCAAACTTATCAAAGAAGCGTTCATCTTTGACTAAAACTGTTTTAGCCAATTGATAGAATTCTTCCTGATCAGCAAATACAAGACCTGAAGCAACCGCCTGATTGAGATCAATGAGTTCCCGAGTTGTTACAGGTACACCATATTTGCGTAAGGTGTAAAACAATCGCACAAACATTGGCAAACACTCTTAACGGCGTGACATAAATGCTAAACGTTCAAGCAACTGTACATCTTGTTCATTTTTAATGAGCGCACCGTATAGTGGTGGAATCGCCTTTGATTTATCGTGATTACGTAACACGTCTTCAGGCATATCATCAGCCATCAACAAACTTAACCAATCGATCAATTCAGACGTTGATGGTGGTTTTTTTAGATTCGGAATTTCACGTAACTTAAAGAAGACTTGTAAAGCTTCACTGACCAAGGTATTTGAAATACTTGGGAAATGTACAGCAATGATGTCACGCATCGTTGCTTCATCAGGGAACTCAATATAATGGAAGAAACAACGGCGCAAGAATGCATCTGGAAGTTCTTTTTCATTATTCGATGTGATGATCACAATTGGGCGCTGTGTCGCTGTAATTGTTTCACCTGTCTCGTAAACATAAAATGACATTTTGTCGAGTTCATGCAGTAAGTCATTTGGGAACTCAATATCAGCTTTGTCGATTTCATCAATCAACAAGACACAGCGTTCTTCACTGGTAAATGCTTCCCACAATTTACCCGGTTTAATATAGTTTTTAATGTCGTAGACACGATCATCACCTAACTGACTATCACGTAAGCGTGAAACAGCATCGTACTCATATAACCCTTGCTGCGCCTTCGTCGTTGACTTGATGTGCCAAGTAATGAGCTTTAAGCCAAGACTTGTCGCAACTTGCTCAGCAAGCAAAGTTTTACCTGTGCCTGGCTCACCTTTAACCAAGAGCGGTTTCTGTAAGGCGCGCGCAGCCTTAACTGCTAGTTTTAGGCTATCGGTAGCAATATATTGATCTGTACCAGTGAAGTGTTGTGTATCAGCAGACATTTAAAAACCTTATTTTTCTATATTTAAACTTTGTATCTAAACTGTACTTGCAGTTTTATTGACAGTGTATTTTGACCAACAGAAACCTATGAGCAACCCGACACCAATAACAAATAGAATCAATGATGCATTTGCCCAAATAAGTGACTGTTCTTTGGTTAACACGCCAAACAGCAATCCAAAAATCGCAGGAGCCAACTCTGAATTTGGACCTTCAGAAACCGTTGGGGTAACTAAAATCGCAAACACAATAATCCATAAAACCCCACCAATAGGATTTGGAAGACGTGTCATCAAACGATACCAGCACCACAATGCGATGAGTGTTCCTGTCACATAAACAATGATCGCAACGTTTTCTTCAGGAAACTGATCCAGTACTGAAAGAATATGCGACCATATTGCTGTTAATGTCTCAAGCACCACGCAGACCCTCTGGTTCTACCGCATTTGGATTAATCAACCCTTCAGGCGGCATTTGAATGAAAAAGCCTTTCGTTTGTAAAGAGTCCAAAACATGTAGGACATTTACACGAGCAAGCTTACGTTCTGTATGGAGTTCCAAATGCATGACAAAAGTCGCTTTACCAAATGCGGTTAAGACAGTCTCAGGAATAATTTCAAATGGGTTTTCCTGTTCTTTGTCATCAGGATAGTTTGGACGAGCAATATACATATACATTTCATCTTTTTTGCTCGATCTATAAATATCGCAGTGCATGTTTACTCACATCTATTAACAATCAAAGACAGCATACATCAAAATAAAAATGGATACATTAAGGATTGTTAACGCTTTAGTCGCCTTTTTCTCCTCTATAGAGAAAACGTAGCCTATAAAGTGAAAACAAAAGCATACAACGCTCTTTTATGACAAATGTGATAATTATCAAGCGATTTTAATTTGAATCTCTGATATGCAGCAAAATAAATACGACGATCCAAACTTCTTCACTGAATATGCAAAAATGCCCCGTTCTGTAGAAGGTTTAAAAGCGGCTGGCGAATGGAGCACATTTCAAACACATATGCCTAATTTGAAAGATAAGCGTGTGCTTGATTTAGGCTGTGGTTACGGTTGGCATTGTCAATATGCGGCAGAACAAGGTGCCTTATCCGTGATTGGTATAGATCTCTCTGCAAAGATGCTAGAAAAAGCTAAACGAATCACTACATCAGATCGTGTCACCTACCAGCAAACAGCAATTGAAACATTCCAAGCAGATACAGCATCATTTGATACGATTATCAGCTCATTAGCACTTCATTATATTCAAGATATCGATGCGGTATTTCAAAAAGCTGCCGATCTATTGAAGCCGTTAGGAGAGTTTTACTACTCGGTTGAGCATCCTATATTTACAGCACGTGCTCAACAAGATTGGTTCTATGATGCTGAAAGCGCAGCTTTACATTGGCCAGTAGATCATTACTTCGAAGAAGGTCAGCGAAATACTCACTTCCTCGGTGCTGATGTCGTGAAATATCACAGAACTATTGAGACACATATTACAGGATTATTAAAAGCGGGATTTGAGATCACTGCACTCATTGAACCAACACCACCAAAAGAAATGGTTGAGCGAATGGGTTGGCAAGATGAACTAAGACGCCCAATGATGCTGATTATTAAAGCAAAAAAAAGAGCTAGTTAATTAGCTCTTTTTTATACTACCTAGAAACCTTCATTTGCATCGCTAGATAATCAATGTCTTGCTGAAGTAATTCGATCATTGGTTTGGTTAAAATATCGTATCGCCAACCCAGTAAATAAGGTGGTAGGTCTTGCTCATCTAAATGAAACACAACGTGTTCATAAATTGCATTCAACCACTTCTTGCGTAGCAATACTTCTTTAGGAATAGATGTTTGAGCAACTATCTGCTCTATCAATGCATCAATTTTTGGTGCAATTTCTTTTGAATTGCTTTTCACTGGACGCGCTATTCTTAATGGCCACTCAGCTTCAGGGGGTAAAAACTTGAGTAGATCTAGAATCATTTTACCATGCTCACGCACAACATTCGGGCGAATATCTTTCACTTGAGCAAGTTGGAAGTTATTGCGAGGGTTCTTTTCAACCAAATCAATCATAGTTGAATTTCTAAGAATAAAACTACGTGGTTGATTTAATGCTTTGGTAATTTGTTCACGCCAGATACTCAGTTGTTGTAACTGCATTAACTCACGGCGAGAGTGGCGGTAATTTCCAATATCTGTATACAGCTCAGGAAGTGGCGTTTCCATTGCGATATCTTTAGTTAAATTTTGGCAATCTTCCAACACATACTGATACAAACCTTTTGTTTGCAGATCATTTTTAACGGCATCAGCAAGTTTTACCAAATATAAAACATCATTCGCGGCATAACTCATTTGCTCTTGGCTCAATGGGCGAGCTAGCCAATCTGAACGCGTTTGATCTTTTTCAATATCTATATTTAAATATGTTTTAAGTGCATTCTGATAACTTACCTGTAAACCATGCCCAAGAAATGCCATGGCAACTTGAGTATCAAATACATTTTTGAGCGGCTTTTGATCTGCGTAATGATAAATCAAATCAATATCTTCGCCACATGCATGGAAAATATTTTGTTGAGCAGCAAATAATTTTTGCCAGAAATGCTCGAGGTCTAAAGATGTTCCATCTAACAATACAACCTGACCATTCAAATTAATCTGACATACCCCTAATTTTGGGTAAAGGGTATCAACCTTAATAAACTCAGTATCAAGTGCATATGTGGAACATTGTTCCATCTGAGTGAGGAGAACAGCTAAATCTTTTTGCTGCTGGATAAACTGAAACATATTTGCTCAAGTAAAAAATAAAAGAACTACTCGCAATAGAACTGTAGAATTGCAGTTATTGCTCAACACAAGATCAAATGCAAAAAAATTTAATCAGTATTCCACATGCAAAACATAAAAGTACTCCTAAATCCATTTAACAAAAGCGAAAGTCCTTTTCGCTCGCCAATAGTGCCATATTTTAAAGTAAATATATCTACGATAATGTAAGACAAAATGTAAAATTTAATTATTTGTTTAAATTAACAGCATGAATTTAATGTAAATAAATAAAAATATCCGACAAAAGTATTATTTCATACGCATGCGGTTATGAACCGCCTGACTCAAGGTATGGCTGTCCACATATTCCAATTCACCACCTTGTGGTACGCCTTGTGCAATTCGAGTCATATGAATCGGTAAATGCTTGGTTGCTTCAACCAAATAATGTGCAGTCGCTTGACCTTCAACAGTCGCATTTGTTGCAAGAATGACTTCTTCAATCGTTCCTTCGCTTAGACGCTGAATTAAATCACGAAAACTACCACTTTGCTCGATTGCCATAACATCTGCTGGAGATTCAACCACACAAAGTAATTGTTCATCACGCTCAACAGAAGCACAGATATCACAAATCTCATTCTCAGTTAGAGAATGACAAATACGGCACTCATGGATATGACTCGATGCTTCATGCAAAGCATGTGACAAAGCAAAAGCACCTTCACGATTTTTCATCAGTAAATGCAAAGCCATACGCTGTGCTGATTTTGGGCCAACACTCGGTAAAATACGTAATGCTTGAACTAATTGTTCAAATCGTTCACTAAACACAATTAGATTACTCGGTAAATTCTCCCCGCAGTTGTAAATCCCTCTTGATTCAAGAGGGATTTAGGGGGATTTAAAAATTAAAAAATGATGAATTAGAATAAACCAGATAAACCCGGTGGTAAGCCCATACCAGAATTTGCACCTTGTAACTTCTCTTCAGAAATTGCTTCAGCTTGACGTGCAGCATCATTCATCGCCGCTGCAATTAAATCTTCAATCATGTCCGCTTCGTCTTGTAATAAGTCTGGGCTAATTTCAATACGCTTAACGACATTACGGCAAGTCATGGTGACTTTAACCAAACCACCGCCAGCTTCAGCATGAACTTCTGTATTCGCAAGCTCTTCTTTGGCTTTTTTAAGGTTTGATTCCATATCTTTTTGCATGCGCTGAGCTTGCTGCATGAGCATATTAATATTCATAAGTCTCTCTCGTTAAACTAAATCTAGACCGCGTGATAAGTCGCGAATAATATCATTAATATCTTCTAAACCAACAGACACACGAATCAATCCTTCTTCGATTCCTGCTGCTTGCTTGGCTTCTGCGGACATTCTACCATGCGAGGTTGTTGCTGGATGAGTAATCGTTGACTTCACATCACCCAAATTACTTGTAATTGACAAGAAACGAGTATTATCAATCACTGTCCAAGCACCTTCACGCGCATTCTTTACCACGAAGGATACAACACCACCGAAACCTTTCTGCTGTTTTTTAGCAAGTTCATGTCCCGGATGGTTTGGTAAGCCAGCGTAATATACTTTCTCAACTTTTTCATGCTGAGCAAGCCATTCTGCAAGCTTTTGAGCACTTTCACAATGCGCTTTCATACGTAGGCTGAGAGTTTCTAAGCCTTTCAAGAAAATCCAAGCATTGAATGGGCTCATTGAATTACCCAAAGTACGGATAACGCCATTCACTTCTTCAAGTAAATCATGTTTACCAACAACGGCACCACCTAAGGCACGACCTTGACCATCAATATATTTAGTCGCAGAGTACAATACCAAGTCAGCACCAAATTTAATCGGTTGCTGTAAAGCAGGCGTACAGAAACAGTTATCTACAGCAAATAAAGCGCCATGTGCGTGAGCAATATCCGCAATCGCTTGCATATCACCTACTTGAGCCAAAGGATTTGATGGTGTTTCAATAAAAAGAATGCGCGTATTTGGGCGGATCGCATTTTTCCAGCCATCAAGATCATCTAAATCAACGAAAGTGACTTCTACAGCAAACTTAGCAACGTATTTTTCAAATAAAGCGATGATTGAACCAAACACAGCACGAGAACAGATCACATGATCGCCAGCTTTTAAGTAAGCCATACACATTGCATGCACAGCCGCCATACCAGAACTGGTTGCAACCGCACGTTCCGCCCCATCCAATACCGCTAGGCGCTTTTCAAAAGCCTGAACTGTAGGGTTGGTATAGCGAGAGTAAGTATTACCAGCAACTTGTCCAGAAAACTTAGCAGCAGCATCAGCAGCACTTTCACAAACAAAAGATGATGTTAAAAAAATTGGTTCACTATGCTCACCCTCAAAAGTACGGTCATGTCCCGTACGAATTGCAAGAGTATCTAGTTGATATTCTAAATCATCGCTTGGATTCATCGTTTTGTATGCCTTATGATCATCGTGGTCGAATATGCCAACATTTTGAGCGCCTAAGGTATTTAAGGTCAAGGCATAAGATATAATTATCGCTTAGACTTCGTGCAATCTTGACTCATGATGAGACTATTAAAGATGAAATCGCTTGTGGAACAGCAAAAAATAAATTTTAAACATCTCGCGATGCGTGTTTTTGAATCGGACAAACTCGTATTGTCACAATCAACACCATACCAAGTGATTGCTCAGTTTAAACAAACTCGTGTTCGTTTTTATGCTTCTGAGAATAAACGCTATAAAGAGCCTTTGGTTTTCGTAGCACCGCTTGCAATCAATATGGATATCTACGACTTATATCCGTATCGCTCTTTAGTTAAACACTTCCAAGAAAGTGGTTATGACGTTTATCTTATCGATTGGGGCAAATTGACCTACAAAAATTATCAAATTAACTTTCTGTCTTTTATTGATAAATTTATTCCTCGCTGTATAGAAGCCATTCAACAACATTCGAAATCACAAAAAATATCTCTACACGGCTGGAGTATGGCAGGCATCTTTGTGACTTTATATACGGCTCGCCATCAACCAAATGCTGTTAAAAACCTGATTGTTCTGGGTAGCCCGATTGATAGCTATGCGTCTGGCTATATTGGCAAGCTATACAAAACGCTTGCCTACGTTACCTCTCGCAATCCAACTGTTAAAGATTATATTTATAATCGCTTACCAAAGTTGATGATTCATTCCCCAGGTTTCTTAAACTCATTAGGATTTAAATTACTAGACCCCAAAGGATGGCTGGATGGCAACATTCAACTATTAAAGAACTTAGATAATTTAAAATTAGTACAAGAAGACGCAACTCTCAGTCATTTCTTAAACAATATGATTGATTATCCAGGGGGTATTAATCAAGACATGCTATTTAATGTCTGGATGCAAAATCCTCTGAAAAACGGTGCAATCACCTTAAAAAATAAAACCATTGAGCTAAAAAATATTGATTGTTCGTTATTTGTCGGTGCAGGTAAAGGTGATCAAATGGTTACAGCGGATGCTGCATTTCCATTAACTCAGTTGACAAGTAGCCGAGATGTCACGTTTACTCTTATACCTGGCGGGCACTTAGGTTTAATGTCTAGTCAAAAAAGTTCAATCGAGTTCTGGCCAACACTGACTGACTGGTTAGCAGAACGATCAACTCCAATAAAAAGGTAAACTATGACTCAATCTGTTGCATTTATCGGTTTAGGCGCTATGGGCTATCGCATGGCAGCTCATTTACCAAAGTATTTCGAAAAGGTTTTTGTTTGGAATCGAAACTTTAGTAAAGCAGAACAACATGCAACGGAATATGGAACAACTGCTGTCGAACTTGCACAAGCAGTACAGGCTGACATCATTTTCTCGTGTCTACCAACAAGCGATGATGTTGAAGCGTTAATCAGTACTGTACAGTTGAAAGCAGGTTCGATTTGGATTGACTGTACGAGCGGTGTACCTGACTCAGCTCGACGCTTGACAGAAAAGCTAAAATCTCAAGGTGTGGACTTCTTAGATGCGCCTGTGAGTGGTCAAACCATTGGTGCAGAGAATGCAACACTCACTGTCATGGTCGGTGCATTTTTAAGTGTGAAGACATGTTTTACAATTCCACCAG